>TARA_R110002073_G_scaffold455_14_pt1 | contig 70226 bp, 66 predicted proteins | sample TARA_R110002073 | Tara Oceans TARA_R110002073 (sample SAMEA4397174) | marine metagenome | biome: Polar Biome; feature: [DCM] deep chlorophyll maximum layer (ENVO:01000326); material: water (ENVO:00002006), including particulate matter (ENVO:01000060) such as... | depth 40 m
TTAATTTTATTTCAAAATTATTTTAATTTGAAAGATTTTTATCTAAAAATTTTTTTTTCTGTAAAATCAGATATAAAGTTTTGACAAAATTTAACAATTACGTCTCCATGACATCTCCCATCACCTTTATTTTTGCACCAGCATCCAAGAGACAAACGTTTACCACTATTAACTAATTCTGAAAAGCGTGCATTCCAGTAAGCTGGATTGTTATTGATCTTAGTAATCAAATCAGCTTCGTACATTCTTAATGAATCGTCCATTCCGTATTTCTTGACTGGGAATTCGTTAGCCCATATACTATCCGGCATATTCCAACCACCCTGGGTTTGGCGACGAGCAATATAGACGTCGCACCCTTGTACGATTTGGCCTTTGGATCTCTTTAGGTGAACTACATATGGTAGAAAATATTCCATCGAATTTGATTTTAAGATTTATTATTTCTTTTTGAATAAAATTCTTTTTACATTCTTTATTCAATGTCTACATCTACCGCACCATGGTCCTACACCACTGACCACTTCTCTGAGCTCGGCTTTACTCCTCTGAACGGTGAGGGGATCTACACCGATCTCGTCGAGTTGTTCAAGCTGGACAAGAAAGAATTTACTGGAGCAAAGAACGGTGATTCAAGCATCACTGACCGCGTAGGACTTTACATTCTTGAGAATGTCGGTCTGTTGGCTCGGATGATCAAGCCTGATGGAACGTTTCGACCAGAATGGTTTCATGAAGATGTACAAAGACCTTTTGAAAGTCTCATCGAGCGAGACGAGTTTGCTGAATACACCACTGTATTCTCCGAAATCCATGAAATTGATTCCGATATTGCAGGCGCCATTAGTCTCTATATTGCGACTCGTATCCAACAATACGAAGACCGAATCTACGAGTTTTATTCTCTACCTGTTCCTACTCACGACGATGACGAGTAAATTCTTTCTGAAACTATCAATTAAAAAGTCATTCATAAAAATAATTGTGTTTAATTAAAATACGGGTGATTATGAAAGCTCGCAAAACCAAACAAGTTTATCCTAGTGACGCTACAGGCGGCAATTTCAACTCTGTTTGCATCGTAGATCCCGATGGAGGTTTGTTAACTACCTTACAAATATTCAAAGGTATTCTTCAATGTGCGCCGGTGAATGAAATTACATTTAGGATTCCAGATGCAAAAGATATCTTGGATAAATCTCCATTTCAATTGAAACATGGTTGCTGTTGGAGATTTTCATTTAGAAATGATGGTAGCAGTGGAATTACTCTTGAAGTCGGTGCCGGCGGTTCTAGTAATGGCTCTCGTTCTGTAGCAGTATCATCTTATGCGGCTCATTTTATTCTAAGATTCACCAATACACATTCGGACGATCCTTATTATGAGTTAATTCGCGAATAAATCTTTTTAAAAAAGTATAGCGTATTATTTTGATGTTTGTGCGGCAGCAGCTACAGCAGCCTCTTGTTGAGGATTCATTGCGCCATTAATTGATCTGGCCAAACCAGTTGCTTCACTTACAAAAGATCCAAATCCATTAAATCTCGTAGCCGTGGCTTCCGCTACATTACCCTCTGGTTTGGGAACACGCAAAATTCCAAAAAATGCCAATACATAAGCTATCACGGCCAGATTGGCACAAAACTCAACTGCAGTCCACGTAAATGCTGTTAGTCCGGCAGACATAATGCCTTTTTAATTATCGACTATTACTTTAAATGATTATTTATTGTTTTTTCGTTTTGGGAGCATGAGTTCGCAAAGTAGTTAAAATAACATCACTCTCATTAACGTGAATTGTCGTATCATCAGGATATACAAATGATAATTTCTTGTATCTCGCATCAATGTGTGATGGTTTTATTGCTAATCGATGGAAATTTTTGAATACTCCAGCATGATAGGCGACTTTAGGAGTAACATCATTCCAACTACCATCTTCAAATAATGCACCAACTGCGGTCCAATTCTGACGGTCATTTCCTTGAACAAGAATTCCGTGTAATTTGTTCCCAATTCGATATTCAGCAACGATAAATCCGTCACCCAAAATCGGTTCTCTAGGAGTTTTATCTCGCATATTATTCATCCACGTAACCATCCTCGTGAATACGATGAATTGTTTATCACCGGTCATGTTGTGAAGAACAACAAATACCAGGAAGGTTATGAGTAAAATCGTCAACATACTACCTTTTTATGATTTGGGCAATTTCTTAAACCAAGAAAATAATTTTTTTCGATAAAAGACAATATGAGATCGAAAGCTGCCGTTGTAAAGGCTGTGGTTCCCGAAAAGGTACCCGAGTCCAATGAGAAGACGACTATCACGGTAGCCGAAAACAAGACTAAGGTCAGTAACTGGATGATTGCACTCGGAGTCGGTGCTGTCGTAGCCGTAGGTACGGCTTTCGTCGTTTATCAAGTTAAGCGAAATAGACAGAAAGAAAAAGAGGCTATTGCTATGTATAGTCCATACAGCAATCCAACTGTAGAAGACTACGAGAATGTCTTCAGCCGATACTGGGGTCTTGGCCAGAAGACATTTAGCTCAGTAAGATCTGTCATCACCGGATTCTTTAAGAGTGAAGAGAAATTAAGTCCCTTTCACGATAGTGAAACTGTTTCCCCATTTGGTCTAAGCAGTGTCGACACCGAGGATGAGGTCATCCTATAAGCGTATCTAAAAAAGTTTTATTTACTATCACTTGAAGAAATAAAATCTGTAATTAAAAGATCATGTTAACTTTCATCAAACCTCGTGGTTTATTGAGTGCTGATGTATTTAGGGGGACCAGAGCTGGACCAGGGAGTCTACCCGGGCTATGGGAAAGAATTGTTCAACAGCTAGATCGTATAAATAATACATCTGAGATAAAGATTTCTGACCGTATCATAGAATTTGACAATGGTGATGAAATTCCAAGTCCCCATTTGAATAAAGATAGACATTTTAGACTAGATCTTTATTTAAATGGTAAATTATACAGTCTCCATGGAAATAAATGTAAATCTATTAAAATTGTTCTCAATTGGATTAATTCTCATGTATCAATTGAGGAGTTCAGTGAAATATCTGAATCCGACGATACAAATTTAACTCATACACAGAATTCACCAAACGATGCAATAATTAACGATGAAATACCAGATTTGATTCCTCTAGATGATAGTAAGAATAACGATTTGGTTGCAGGATTAGCGGGAGGTAGTGTATTTTTTGCAGCATTTGCGTTTGCTGGAGTTGTATTAGGAAATGTTTGGGCTGACGCAGAACACGAATCCAAAGTCAATGACGATTGGGGATTATTTATTAACGATGACGGTAGTATTGTGAAGTTCGACAATGATGATAGCAACTTCGACAACTAAATCCGAGATCTGAAATTTTAGCATTTGAAAAACTTTTTGTAACTAAAAAGAATTGGGGAAATTCAGATGGGGACCTCCAAATCGGATGGTGGTGATAATTTTTGGTTGGAGGATCCATTGATCTTGGTAAGAAATTTACAATTCTTCCCGCATGCCAAGTCCACATTGGAAGAAACGATGAATGCATTGACCAGAATTGTGATCGTAGTGTTTTTAATCCTCATTTTGTTGAAAAAGAAGCATGCGGTACTTGTATTGGCGATTTCACTTATTGTGATATCCATTCTTTATTATCACAATAAGAATCAACCAGGAAACGGTAATATTAATGAACATGGTGATTTGGTATTGGATGATGATCGTATGATGGCCCATGCCGGAAATAACAGATCGGATCCAGATGAAATGAGAAGTGAATTTTTGGCTAGCGCCCCGTCCAGGAGGGATCCCAAATACGATACACGACAACCTCGAACTACAGCTCGACCCCCCAAGGCGAATCCACGAAGACCCTATCCGGCCGCAATCCCACATGACTATGTAGTTCAGGCACATCAGCAACAAGATGATGGTTATAGAAGAAATAGGTATGAGGAAGAACAGGACCAAAGCGAATATTTATCCATGCTTCGGCGCAGAAAAGCCCGTTTAGATGAGGCAGAAGAAATTGCTGATTTGGAGGCTCAATTATTCGGTGTCAAAATCGACAGTCGAAGAAGAATTGAGCCTCCCGTAGAAGAAAGTGACGAAGAGAGCGAAGAGGAACCTGAATACGCATCCAAGAAATTTGGTGGTATCAAGAGATTTGTAGCCGCTAATGATGACGGTGTAAATCAAGATGCGGAAGTCAACAATATTCGATTGCGTTCGCGCAGAGTTCATAAAACGAAAAATACTACCGTGGACCCATTTGATCTTATTCTACAGAAACGACAACATCTTGAAAAGACAGCCCAAGAAGGTGCAACCAGAAAACATAATCGTAGAAGCCATTACAACAACACTTAAAAAGTCTAATAACAAAACCGAGTTGCACGCGTGATTTAAAAATAACGGACCTAGTTTATTTGCAACCAAATTCCAAGGTTGCAAAATTACAAATCTTCGCAAGATGAAATTATTAGAAAAAGTTTGTCCAACCTCTAAAAAAGACAGACTATCAAAAATGAAGTCCAGCGCAAGTTCCCCTGAAGTACGCGCCCAGATGATCAAACAATCCGCTGACGCACGGAAACTTGAAATTCTTGCACGATCTAACGGTGGTCGTGTAGTCGAGCGTATTGCTCGCGATCGCCAATTGTCACGTGATGTTGCACAAAGTAACAGTCGCCGCGAAATTCCTGCTGAACATCACACCCCTGGATTTACTCCTGATACTCACCCCCTCGATGTTCAAGTTTCTTCCACTCGTAGTCGTGCTCATCAATTGCGTAGCCAGCAACGTAATGCTGCTCGTCAGGAAAGAATCACAACTCGCGATAAGGTTCATAAGAATACCCCTCGTCAACCTCCATCACGATCAAATACTCCTCAGAGACGGGCAGCACCATCCAACAGACCTGTTCAGTCGAGATCCAAACCGGCAACTCGTCCTGTTCAGACTCGCCGTGCCCCTACTCCCGTAGTCAAAGCCAACCCACCTCCACAAAGAATTATCCAAGCCAATGCACCGGTCTCTACTCCCTCAAAATCCAATCATGCTCAAGTGAATGCAATCCGCAAGAACTCAAAGACCGCTGCTCGACCTATTCCGGTTCATGGAGTACGGGCCAACGCAACTGAAGATTTGCGCCGCCGCCATCTTCTTGAATCTTACTTGCGTGAACACTCCAAGAAATAGGTTTTGTTGACTCGCCTTGGACGTTCACTTCGCTCACTGGCTCGGTGATGTTAGGGGATTTTTAAAAAGTCTTGTTTATTGTTTGTTGGTTTACAATTTGAAGCCATTTCTCACCAAACAATAAACATTTCTTCATTTGTTGTGATGTGGATAAGAAGGCACTAATTTGTAATCGTGACGGTGCCATGTTGTCAAAAAAATCACGAAATAAAACAATATTTTTCTGTTACAGATTTTGCCTGTTAAACCATCATAATCAAATAAAGAAATGATAATTGATAGTTCATGATGGCTGAAGAGTGTAAATCAAATAAACCCACTCAACAAAATCAAGCTAATTCCAGCGCTGCTTAGATTTCTCATCCCGACAAACGAATCTTAACAATGAAAAAGACGATGAACGGTCACCCCCTCACTCGTCTTTTCGCTTCTCAGATCTAATGAAAAAATAAAGATAGGCGGCAGAGAGCGCAGTGAACGAGACAGCCGCCGTTCAAACTTTTTAAAACAACCATCACCGAGCCAGTGAGCGAAGCGAACGTCCAAGGCTCGGCAACACGCCGTGGCAACAAAACCTATTTCTTGGAGTTCTTTTGGATGAAATATTTGAATGCGCCGATGTACGCATTTTGAGTCGATGATCTAGACAAATACCTCGAATAAGATTTCCAAGGCGTATTTCCTTTTCTAACTCGAATTTGAACATAGTAATTTGTTCCGATGGAAATATCTCTGGTAGAAATCATATCAAATGGAGATTTGGGATCTTGAAGAATCTGCTGTATCTTTTCGAATAAACCATGCTCGCTATCCAATTCCTTTCTCAATTTGCTAGCAGTTAGCTTGTCGTATTGCACTTCATGATCTTTGATATCCTTGAAACCTGCACGCAATACCTCCATTGCATGTCTAGCGGCATCCTCCTTTGCACTTTTCTTGTCAAATCCATAACCACATCCAACGATAGCATTTTGATAATCAATTGGGAATGTTTTGTGCGAAGATCCAATGATATTGACGCTGATTGTATGTTTGGGAATTGGTCTATTAGGACATTTTCCACCATTGGTTTCGTATGTGTAATTTACATTACCCCATCCATTAAAATTCCAAATCTCACTAAGCTGAGTGCGATAATCGACGTACTTGGAGGAATTTTCCACATCAATTTTGTCTCTCAGATGAGAGTTAAAAACTGTATACAACCATCTTTTAGCCAAGCACAATCCAAAATCTTGAGCTACGTATTCATCACCGGCAAATACGATAGCGGCTACCAATGATTCAAACATATCTTCCTTGATCATTTGATTGGGGATGCTATTGGGTCCAAGATTGACAATATTATTGAATTTGAGTTTGTCTGCTAGTTCAGAAAGATGTGCAGTGTTAAGGAGTGCTTTTTCCATATCAGAATATGGCTGGGGAATCGTCACGCTACTTCCCATGATATCAAACAAATACATTTGAAATACTGCTTTTAAGATTCGATCGCCCCCTGCTTCTAACACTTCATAATCCAATTTTCCTTTGCTACTTGCTTGACCAAATTTGTCTAGATTACGAGTAAATGCTCTCAGAAAATGCTTCTCCAAAGGTTCGGGCGCCAGAATCTGATTTAAGAACTTATCACTGATTCCGGGACTGAGTATAGCCCTAATCTGCGCTCCAAAATTAACAGGGATGGACATTATGTTTTATACGCGTGGATAACTTTATCAACTTCTTTTAACTTTTTAATTAATTTATGTTTCAAATTTCATTTTTTCTTGAGTTATGATCAAGTAATTGAAACATTATACGCTTTTGAAATTGTCTCTCAATGAATTAAGAACCCAGTGCGCGCCATTCAACTGTAATTCATCCGTTGGTAATTCTTCAGTCCAATCTAATCTGATAATATTTTGGGTATCATCCATTTCTGCCATGACGTCATCGTAGGTATCATTCAAGGATTGGAAATAATCTAAGGTATAACTAGACGCTTCAGTGGATCTATTACGTCTATTACATCTAACCACATTCATTCTAGGATCGACCATAAGATATACGATGTAATCTGGATCGGGAAAGTCACGAATGTCTCTGAAGACAGATTCATAAATTTTAAATTCTTCCTCACTGATATTACCAGCATTACGTTGTACTTCTGCAAATACTTTGTTTCCCAAAAAACTACGATCTAGAATTGCTATACCACCGCTTTTAACGAATTCAAGGGCATCGATATACATGCATTGAACTTTAATCAGCATTGCTACTTGAAATCCGAATGCATATTTAGCTTGATCAGCAATGAACGCGTCTAAATAGCTTTGCATAATAGGTTCTTTGTATAGCCGAGCCTCTAATCCATCTTCGGCCAAAATATTGATTAGATTTTCGGTCAATGTAGACTTCCCCGAAGCAATGTTACCTTCGATGACTATAATCGTCCCCTTCAAGAATTGTAATTTGTCGCCATCAGTTACTTTGGATACAGCCCATTCCATTTTTAAAATAAACTAATACTCTGAAATTAATATTCTTTCTTTTTAATTCGGGAAAATAAAAAATCGTTAGATTCAAAAATTAAAATAAGATGGGGAATCTATTCAGCGCTCCAACAGAAAATAGTAATCGCACCATTGTATTCGTCGAAGGAAACATTGGATCCGGTAAGTCTACCCTAGTCAGTAACTTGAATGATCTTGGATACTCGACATGGCAAGAATCTGTTGAAGAGATGTGCAAGATCCATAAAAATGAAGACGGATCCATCATTGAGAATTTCTACAATGACCAATCTTCTCATGCATTTGCACTTCAAATCGGATCATTCTCATCGAGACTTCGTTTCTTGGAGGACGCTATCTCCCACCTTGAAGAATCGACAAAGGATAAAGAAATTGTTTTCGTCGAGCGCAGTCTTTGGACCGATTTTGAGGTTTTTGCCCCAGCCCTCAATAAAGCAGGAAAAATCTCTGATTTACATTACAGTATTTATAACGAGCATTTTCGTTCACGAATCGATAGCATCTACCAGAAATTGGCGCCGTACAAAATTATGATTCTTTATTTGAAGACAACACCTCAAGAATGTAAATCGAGATGCGATATTCGTGGTCGTCACGAAGAAAAGGATATCTCAGTGGAATATCTTGCATTAATTCACAATAATCATGAAGCTTGGTTAGACGGAGAGGAGGACATCAAAGTTATTAACGTAGATGGAAGCCTGGATCAACACAAAATTGTGACAGATGTGGTCGCCGAAATCGAAAACATCTAATTTAAAAAGTCGATCTCGTATAACAAAACTCCAAATAGTGGGAGTTCAATTTAGAAAATGAAGAAAGGGTCTGATTACGATTATTTTGGGTTAGATAAGGATGTTGGAGAATTTTGTTGGAAAATGATCAATAAGCCTACTGGATCTAGGTCTACATTCTTTTTAGAGGACTTTATGGAGAATGCGTCTAATGACGATCAGATTTCTGTTCTTAAATTGCTAACAGTTTATATTAGGAATCAGACTGTAGACCAATCATTGGTCTCGGGAAATCTCAAATACGCCAATAGTGTTCTTACAAACATATTATTGAGGCATGTTACGAGTCTTGAAGAAATATATGTAGACGGTAGACATTTCATAACTTACATCTACGATCATTACTATCCGTATGTAAACATGGCAATAGCCTTTTTCATTATTCCAGTTATGATTAAACGCATTGAACTGAATTTTTTATCTCCCGCATTCACGGATGACTATTGTAATGATAACGACATTCTCCAGAAAACAATTATAGATCATTTGAAAGAATCTACCGATGACGACCCTAACATCAAAGCCGCATTGGAATGTTTGGTTGATCATAGTGGTCATGGTGCAGCATTTCTAATCGCCAAAATGAATTCATTTCAGCAGAGCAGCAATTTTTATCAAGAATTAGCATTCATGATGGATTTCCCACCATTCCTCCAGGTAATGTCTAATCAACCAGATTTTAATGTCGAATTGGCCATAGCTATGCATGCTAATCAATGTTTATTCAACCATCATGGCTTGGATGATGCTATCAATCTTGAAAATGGTCATTTTTCTCATTCTGTTGGTAGAATTAACCTAGAAGGAATTGGCACATTATTAAATCTAAGCGACAATATCAAATCAAAAGACTTGACGTCATTTTTGTCTTCGCTAAAATACCTTAGTCATACTCGCAACCCCAAACAATACGCTCTGATGAAAGAGCAACTTATTATTCTGTTAGAGAAAAATGTTACCATATGCCAACACCAACTCAAGAAAATGCCTCCCACATGGCGTAAAGACATTCTAGACATATATCAACAACCAAGATGGACCAGACTCAATCCTTTAATAAAACGTTATTATAGTTATTATCTCAAGATACCTGAAGGAGTTGATTTCGATACTACTATGATATCAATTAAGAAAACTTTAATTGATAGCGATGCAGTAGATGAATTTGTCAATCGCTACAAAGAATCAAATAAGAATTATTATTTGACCAATTCTAGGACACCAATCGATATTCTTGAATCTAATTCATGCTCAAATGAATTAGTAATTATCACGACTGAACATAGTAACGGTGATGATATTCTTCTTTACCCTACCGATTCTATTTTTCATATTCGAGAAGGAAATAAGATTTATTTGTTTGACAAAGATACTTTTCCTACTCTACTCGAATCTGGATCCAATTTCTATACAAGATCTCCATTGCCGTATCCGGACAAATGTAGACTTAGAAATAAGATCGACAATTGGTTTAGTCTAGAAAAAGAAATGAAAATTATACCCATTACCGAATTCTTGAATGAACTACTTAACGGGCGTAAATTATTAAAGTCATGTGAGTGTATGCGTTCTAATCCTATAGAGAAAATACATCACAAGCTTGACATTTTTGACATCACATATGAACAATTAGAAAATTGTATTCTCGAGGACATTGAATTTAAATTAGCTATCGTAGGTTTTGATATGCATAAGATAGAATCTACAATCGAAGGTACTGATAGAATTATATTTTTCAACCGACTGGTCAGATTAATTAAGACATCTAATCTCGAAGATCGTATCAAAATTATTTTATTTACTGCTAATATCATTAAGCTTCAATTTAGACAAATCCATATCATGTGAATTTATTCTTCCTTAAAAAAGCATTTTAATTTAATTTGAAGATTAAAAAGAAACACAAATGAGTGTTCGCCAGTTTTACACGTTTCTAACACGTAATTTCCCGGATCTATTTAATAGTCAGCTTACAATAGAGCGTGATCAAGAATATGTCCAGGGCCTTTATATGGATTTGAACTCGATTATTCACGACATAACAAAGCGTCTATTTCGCTATGACGTCAAAAGAGAATTGACTCCAGAGGATACACTTATTCAGAATTATTTGAGAACATTAAGTGAAGACGATAGGGCAGAATTACTTTATTTATGTATTGGAGGTTATCTTACCGGCGCCTATAAGAGCATTCGGCCAGTGGAAACATTCATGATTTCTGTTTCTGGAGTCGCACCCAAGGCTAAAATAAATCAACAGCGAATCCGTCGCATGGGAAATAAAGGTAGTCCAGTTGACTATTTTGATCCTGTAATGATTTCACCAGGCACTAAATTTATGGACAGACTAGAGAAATACATTACTATTAAATGGATTGAGACTGTTCGAGGAATATTTGATCAAAATGTGGATATTGTATTCAGTGGTCATAGAGACTTTGGCGAAGCAGAACATAAAATCTTCCACCATTTGAATCGAACTGAAAAGGAAATAAGACAGAAAACTGTTACAAACGAAAGAGTCGGCCATCGACGACCAATTCAAGTTGTGTTAGGCAGCAATGATGATTTGGGAATTATCCCATTTGTGCAACCATCTACTCATAACATCATTTTCATGCGATCTAATTTTAAGGGTAATAAAGAATTTGCCACTATGGATATTTTGGAAGTAGCTATTCATAATCTAGTCAAAGAATACAGAAATGGTAATAGTCACCCCAAAGGTAAATTCTTTGATGATGCATGGGGTGATGTATTCTACAGAGCATTCCAATTCATCAAAACTCGAAAACTCTATGAGAGAATTGGAATTAATTATCTGAAGCCTTTCAAGATTCATGATTTCGTACCCATTGTCACACTATGTGGAAATGATTTTCTCCCACCTATCCCGGAAATGGATGCAATGAGTACAATGGCCGGTGCAGTATTTAGCGACAGTGATATCACGAAAATGTTTATCCGATCTCACGGAAAGAAGTATTCGAAGTCTACAGACGATAAGATAAAATCCAAACCAAAAGTATTCAATGAAGAGAAATTCTGGTCCATGTTTCGTTACCTAGAAACTAGCTGGCACATTGAAGGTACAAATCAAATTAATATCAAGGGAGCAAAACCTTTGCGTAATCACGACATGAATAGGGATGAAATTTATCCTCTCGTTGAAGATTCACTTCTTAAAGTCAAGCGTCGAATATTATATACAAGAACATCTCCTACTCAACCGTTCGAGGAAGTTACAGAGGATGTGGGAACATTAATTACTGCCCTCGATATCTACAGAGAATTAGCACATAAAATTTCAAGTAACAAACGCAACAATGTCCAGACATTTCTGACTGAAGATAGATTCAAAATCAATTACGTATCGTTATATCGGTTCATCAAAGAATTGTATATCTGGTCTAGAGATTTGATGAAGAGCCATTCTGTAAAATATAAGGTTATGTTGAAAGAAGGAAAAGACCCCTCATGTATTTTGGAGAAGTCAATTGGAAAAGATTATAAGAGCAAAATTAAATCTGAAAATGCTATAGTACCAGCAACATTTTTGAAATTAAATCGTGCTATTAGTGCGGGAATATACGATTCTAAGTATGCTGATTTTAATTTGCCTAAACAGGATATTGATGAAATGTGTCGAAAATGGTTGGAAGGACTTCAATGGACGATGAAATATTATTCAGAGGGAATGCAATCTATCGATACCCAATGGTTTTATCCATTTCGAACTGGCCCATGCCTTTACGATCTCATGAATTATTTGCAAAATAACATCTCGACTAACACAGACAAATTTCCATACCTCTACATCCCAGGAAACAAAGGAAATGTTCTCGTCAAATCGTACATTTCAACTGGAACATACACTATTCGACCTAATCCAGGTACAGATCTTCGCTGTGCTGATGAAGGGGAAGTTCAAACGCCCTATGTAGGACATTTTAGTACCATCGGTCAAGGAAATCTCAAAGTATTTGAAGGGCCTAACGGGCAATTATGCAGATGGGGATTGGCAAATGGTGATTCAAAGATAATTGATTTGGATCATGTTTCAATTGCAACCATAGAGAAAGCACGTACTTATTGTAGTACTGGATTCCCAGAAGGTGTTAAAATTGTAATTGTTGTAGAAGGCGAAAGGGCTGATGAAATTCGGGTACCAGTTGAATTTGTATTTGAACCTCATAGAGAAATTATGTATGCTATTGACAATAAACAGGTACCGTATTCGTCCATTACCGAGACATTGTTTTCTATCATGCCAATTCGAGTATTGAGATTAATCTTTTCTCCTGATCTAGTTGATATAGTTTTGTCAAAAGTAGGGGACTGTTATCCGTCTCAAATCCAAGTTGAAACTGAGAATCAAGTGAATAATTGTACTAATGTCGTAAATTATCCTAGTCCTTCCAGAATTAAAGACGCAATTGAAACTTTACCATCTGATTACAGTTATGAAATTGCAACCTTCAACGAACGTAAAGGAAGATACTATTTAGTCAGAACTGGTGAGATGGGTGTTTCGAATATCATACCTATCAAAATGCCAGCAGAGAAAATTTCATACACGTACCCCAATCGTGAAACTCACAGAAAGGATAAAGATGAACGCGGTACTTCAGTCGGAGGTTTAGGGGATTCCATGGGAATTGTATTTCCACAATATACCCAATATATGGAAAATTTACATCCCACAGAAACCAATCCTAATGCAAGAACAGTTAAAATATTCAAAATGTCTGATATGTATCGTGATGGCCAATTGAACAAAATTGAGCAAACAGCTGCGGCCAACATAGCATCTAGTATTAATCCATTTCCAAATCCTAACAATGATGTGCAATGGAAATATGATATCATTCCAACTACATTTCCACATAGCAATCGATTTTATGTACCTCCAAACACTTATGAGCAATCTTCACAGATGAGAGGTCAATTGATGCAATCTATTAGATTTTTATCCGAGTATGTAATAGCTAATCGATCCGTAGCCAATGAAAATGTTGCTTCAAGAAAAATAGTCTTGTGTTTGGGTGAGAATTTGGAGTATGTTGGAGTTTTAGCAGCTATCTTTCCATTTTTTACATTTGAATTATGGAGTGAGAATGCAGTTCGTATCAGTGAACAAGGCCGATCCTTGCCAAATCTCAACATCAATCATGGAAAATTTACACCAGCGATCGGTTTCTATTATCGGTCAATGGATGTTTTGATGATATATAGTTACGAATCAGAAAATAAAGATTTCGATGGGGAAGCTATTCAAGCAGACGTAGTTCAACTCGAGAAACAAGATCGCGCTTTGACAATTGTCTTCCCAGAAGCTGCATTACTCAAAACCGATCTAAGCCACTACTTGTTACTTCTTGATAGTGAAAATGCTTTTCGTTTGGATGGTGAAATTAGATTTGCGATGTATAATACTTATAGAAGTCGTATTGTCAATATCTACTGGGATAGAAAATATTCGGGCAAAGCAAAAGATATCGGAATTTCAAATATTAAACGAATCTTTGGGGGATCATATATTAAATTGACAGAGGCCGATGGCGATGTAATCCTTCCTACACGTAAACAATTTTCTCATACTGAATACGCGAACAAACTCCATTACTTCAATACTTTTACTCGCCCTTTCATGAAATACGATAATCTTCTCAGAATCAATGAGTTGGATGTGACAGGTTTCACAGGATCATTCGACCAGAATAATGAAATTTACTGTTTGTCCAGACTTTATATGATGAAACTGGCCACATCCCCTGAACAGAAAAATCTCAACACTTTACCCTTGATCAATCCTAATCAAGAATATCGTGATTTTGTGACCGAGCATATGAAAGCATGCAGTAAATTTCTGGGTCAAAGTCTTTACTTAGAGAGAATTCCACAATCTAAATATTATGGATCCTATAGTATAGTAACTCCATACACGAAATCTGAAGTGGCTGTTATCCGCAATATCGTAGAGTATTATAGTGAAATTCCAGGATCACTACCTTACACTAATAGTGTCCCAGACAATGTTCATCATGGTCAGAGAAAATTGTTATTGGGAGAAATATCATTTCTATTACAAGCCAAAGAATCGGATTGGGTTGTTTACGCTGGTGCTGCCCCATCCAACAAGGCCGCATTCTTAGCTGCTTTGTTCCCTAATAAGAAATTTATTCTCGTCGATCCTAACAATTTCAACATCACGCCATTTGGAGGAATGAAAATCAAAGTTATGAGCAGCAAAGATATATTACCTAAATTCTTTGAGAAAAATCCAGCCAATATCTACGTGATCCAGGAATATATGACGATTGAACTCGCACAAGCATGTAAGTATTTACGTCCTAGTTTTATTTCAGATATTAGAACAAGTGGAATTGTTGTCACTACTGAAGACAAATCTCCGACCGATGCTGATATTGTCTACAATAACGCACAACAATATGGTTGGGTTAAAACTATGAAACCCACTTTGAGTATGCTCAAGTTTAGACATCCTTTCAGAAACAAGATTGATGATTTCTCGTCTGAGTTGACTAAGGAGATTCAATATTTGGGATCAATCGGTACTGTGAATGGGCAAGGTGGAATAGATTTCATCAAAGATTACAAGAATGGAAAATTAATCTATATGGATGGGCAGATTATGCTGCAAGCATGGGCCCCTCCTACATCTACTGAAACTCGACTCATAACTAGAGGAACTGTTCATGCGGATTTTGGATCACACAAAGCATACGAAGAGAAAATGTTTTACTATAATGTCAGCATGAGACCACATCACTACAAGATGATTAATGCGCAAGGTTTTGACGATTGTGGCGATTGTAACTTAGAATATGGGATTTGGTCTAAGTTAACAAACAATCCTCTGGCCATGATCAAGGAAACCAACAAATTTTTAGGACCTCCTCATAAGAAGTAAATTCAAGATCTAAAAAAGACTTTTTCAATTGTTTTTATGTATAATAAAAACAAGCAATAATGACAGATTCTATCGGATTTATGCCTGAAAATCCCATGAGACGCAAATATGCGTCGGCCTTGAGGGGAAAGATACTTATCTTGGAAGGAATCATTTCAGCGGGAAAATCGACAGCCGGACATGAACTTCATAAATTTTGTGATAGTATTGATATTCCTTGCATGTTTTTTCCCGAACCACTCTGCCTCCCCCTTCTCAAATTATTTTTGTCTGATAACAAGAAGTACGCGTTCGCATTCCAATTGGCGATGCTGGTTCAACGTAAAGCACTATACGTGCAGGCAGAAGCTTACGCTAAGAAAGGATATTTTTGTATTATCGATCGTAGTTTGCATGGCGATTACTGCTTTGCAAAGATGCATCTTAACCGTGAAAATATTTCACAAGAAGAATGGACGACATACATCGAGATGCTCAACACCGCCAAACCATTGTCACCAGATTATGTGCTTTATTTGAAGGTGAGTGCTCAAACAGCCATTTCTCGTTGTGCCAAGAGAGATCGTAAAGGAGAATCTTCCTACGATTTGGAATACTACACAGATCTGTGCGATATCTATGATACCGTCATTGAATGTAGTCCCCGCCACGCAATGAAGAGTCTTGACTGGAATGAAGATCGTAAGACTAGCGAAATCGCAATTGTTCTTGCATCCCATCTCCTCCAAATGTACAACTGTACTTAACGTGTTTGTCGCTGCGCGAGTAGACCACCGAGCCTTGGACGTTCGCTTCGCTCACTGGCTCGGTGAAGTTAAAAAGTCATGTTATGTTTGTTTACAATACCCAGCCAATCGCTACCAAGATTAAGATTTTTTAAAAACACACTATCATTATTGGCGGCAGCGACCGTAGGGAGCGAGACAGCCGCCAACACAAAAAATTATTTGCAAGTGCAGTGGCGACGATTGAAATACATAAACGCGATGAAGATAGAAAAACTGAATACTAACCATGCAATAAACTGTGTTTTCTGGACGTCATAGGAGGATTTACTTGATCCCCAATTCATCGCCTGCGTCAAAAGATGATACATCGCTGTATAAATAGCTGCGAGGGCCAGAACTCTCCAAATTTGGCCCCATGTCACTTCCATCTTTTCTTTTATAACATAAGACTTTTTAAATTGATGAATAACATCCTCAGCTTATTCAGAAATGAGGTAAACACTCTCCATAGTGAATTTAGGAAGCTGCCCAATGCAATTGGCATCACGATGAGGCTTAGTACACATCTTGGTGTTGAGGAATCGGATGAACTCGGGACTCTCGTAGAGTTTGGCCATCCACTTGGCCGCAGCCTTCACGCTCATCTGCTTGAATTTGTCTCTCACGGAAGATTTCGCCACGTACTCTGCAGCATAGATATTCATATTTTCGATGCTCCATCTAGTCACCACCGTTTCAGCATTGGTGTGAGGGGCCAGATACCAGCGACTGTAGTTGGGGATGCTCACCGTGATGTTGAATCGGGACTCAGTATTATAGACGAAATCAGTCATGTTGAATTTGCGTCCATCGCAAGCAGAAACCAAAATATTGTTGTACTGATTCATGGTGATCTCGGTCTGAACACGAACGGAGGTAGCGTTTGCTTTGACAGTCTTTCCATCGCGAGTAGAGTATGAATCTCCTTTCATGCGGCTCGCCAGTAGAATAGGCAACTCGCTGAGACCAATGAGTTGCTTATTCTCATTGGAAGATTCGTACAAATCTTCTCTGGTGATCGAATCGAGCATGAATGCGATATCAGAAAGATCTCGCATTTTGATGGTCTTGGGGTTGTAGCGATTCTCCATCTTGTAAACATTAGTAACCGCACCAATCAACGTCGTCTTGCGATCATTGAGATTCTCGATAGATTTCTTGTTGGGCTTCTTTGCAGAAATCAATTCGGAGAGCTTCTCTTGGATGTCAATGAGTTCGCCGTTGTATCTCTGCAACAGACTCTTAGTCTTGTCGGCGATGCGAATATCTTCCTTTACGAACTTCTCCAGAATCTTTTCCTTCATCAAAGGGTCGTCCTTGTTGTTGGAAGGATTGAGAAGAACAGTTCCCTCGATTGTGACCAGATTCTGACGGGATTTCGTGGTACAAAACTCCTCAGTGCAGTTAGTTTTCTTAGTATTGTAGCACTTGCAACACGTCTTTGAATGGTCGAAAGAATTGTATTTGACAAAGTGACAATCGCGTAGCATGAGGTTGTTGTAGAGGTAGTTGTCCGTAGGATCTTCTTTATCATCAGATACCCAAGGAGCATAGCGACCAGCTTTCTCGTAGTTTGCCATTCCTTCTCCCAGAGAGCGCATATCGTCAACCAGCAGCTTGGCATCTTCCAGATCCATATTCTTCCATTTGGTCAGCTTGTTCTTCTCGTACATGTAGAACGAAGCTGGAGATTTCTCATCATCCAGCTTGACGCGATTGACGCAATGAGAAATGTTGTTGTACATACTCTCGATCATCTGGACTTGCTCATCACACATGATTTGATCTTCCTCAACCCCAAGATTTTTGGCCTTGCGAGCCAAATACTCTTCGAACGTCTCCTTCACATCATCTCTGGAAGTGATGTCAAGAGGAGCTTCGGCGGAAAACCAATTGCCAGAGTGGCGATCAATCGTGTGGACAGATCGGCCAGCTACCGGTGTGTATCCGCGGCGCATCATCTTCATCAAACGATACCCGGTGATCTTTTGTTTGGTCAAGCAAGATGTGTTCAAAGGAGACAAGATGTTGAAGAGCGGAGATACCCGAATTCTACGTCCAAACTGAACATAGCACTGAATGTGCGATGAATCGAACCCAGCAATAAGCTGTTCAGCAGAGTCGCATTCGCTCAAAATGATTTGAGCCTCGCGATCGAGACCGTGAATCTGAATCACAGAACCATACCCCTTCAAAGTGCATCCTTTGACATCCACAAAGTGAGTAAGCACCGTCTTCATGAATTCACGCTTCTCTTCGTCAGAGTCACCAACAACAAAGAAATCGAGATCGGTGGGGGCGGTCTTCAACTCATGGTCTTGAGGAAAGGCAATCTTCTGGTAGGTATCCTCATCGAGAGTAGCAGCACTCACACAACCACCGGCCAGCACCAAGTAGGCTCCCTTTTGATCTTTGTTGTAGTCCATCAACTTACTCTCCTTCAATCCGGTAGACTTCAAAAGAGAGTGAATACGGCCTGCGCACAAATCAGGATCAATTCTCTTTTGAAAGGATCGCTCAACAAAAACATCAGAATTGAGGGTTGCTTCCGTGACCACAGGATTCCAGATGGTACTCTTGATTGATCGCATCTCAAGTCCATGACACTGGGATTCGTATCGATTCTCGCACACGGAAACAAAGGTCATCACATGGGTGTAGTCGGGCTCCTTCAACAGCTCGCGCTGCGCATCCGAGCCACACAAGATGGCGAGCAGGTTGCAGTCCTTGATACGAATGGGAATATCCAGCATACACTGAGTGAGCCAATGCTTCTTTCGGAGAATGATGTCGGACAAGTCCTTCGCGGAAATGCGAAAGCGATGATGAGCAACCCACCCCAAAAGAGCGTGATACTCAGCGGAGTAGAAGTCTTCACATACTGCCTTGTACCCGTATTTCGCAGACACCTTCAAAAGGACATCCATCACATCGACAACAGGGGCTTTCTTGTGAGTGAGCAGCTTGACAGCATCAAACTTACGATTCATGATCTTGGCAACATCAAACTTGGACGCCTTGAAGAAATCATCTCCAACCAACTCATGGACGATCTTCCACGTGACTTCCTCAACAGAAGATGGTGAATGGACGGCACATGAGTTGTAAACGGGAGAAGCGACTGGCTTAGAACAAACGACGGTAGATTTCAAAATAGCAGAGCAAGATTTGTTGGACATAGTGAATGAGAAAGAGTTGACAAAGAAGATACTAAAGGTATATTTTATTTAATTTGAAAAATTTTTTTCAAATCGTTTTTTAGTCGCAATCATAACAAGACTAGCCAAAGTTATTTAACATCAGAAATTAAACCTTAATATAATTGTCTTCAGATAGTTGGTACCAAAGAGATTGTATAGAAACTGGTATGAATATTCCTGAGAGCACAACTGATACAGTAGAGAATACAATGAATGACGTGTAAGTATGTTGATAATTTTTAGTATCATATTGTAGGTAAGTTACAAAATCTTGATCAAGAATGCAGTCTGCCCATATTTGACAATTCTTCTGCTCAAAATAACCACCACTTATGAGTATAGGATCTCGACACATTCCAAGGTGCATCTCGCCCACAAGAAAATTCTTACTCTCTAGTTCAATGACACTCCGATCAACACGCCTGGCAAAAGGATTTTCGACTACGCTGCGGTTGTAAATGTCAATGAATTGTAACATCCAAACTATTTCGTCTCCACATCCGTAAGATTGAATATTGACATTCGTGATGTTAATGGAATCGTCTTTGTATTTGTAAATAAATGCAGAATCTTCAAGATGATGTAACTTACCGCCAAAATAGATGATACTTATTGTAGAAGATATTACACTCAAGACAGTTAAAATTAACCCCAATGCGATAATCTGTGACCAATTAGGAGGACATTGCCTCTTAAACAACCCCGAAAAATTCCTATTAACTATCTTCGCCATTCTCTATCAAGTCTTTTTTAACACCGTATCATTCTTTAAGTAGCCATTTGCCCGTTGTTGCTTATGGCAAATTGTGCTACAGTACCATTTCTACTCTTGTACCAGGGAAGACATTTCTTTTCATAATGTTTCCTTAAAGTAGAATAATCGTCAACGAAATGATATACAATAGGTTGTGAATGTCGGAATACTCTTCCTACGAATTGCTCAGGCTTAGTTAGATCCAATGCCATAATGCACGTATCAAAAACATCGCCTTCCCAATCAGGAGATAAATTCTTAATATCAACGCCACGTCCCATTTTACTGTAAATTCCTACTAAAATTCTACAATTATTGACGGTATTATCATTCCCAATTAAAGTTTCAACTTTCTCGCCTAACTCTTTCAATCTCTTGTAGATGTAATTTGCTTGATCTTTTCTCTTTGTTCCTACAATAATTTTAGAATTAGGTAGGGATCTACACAACCAAATAATATCTTCATTACGTTGAACATTGTTGGCTAAGCTGGATAGAACAACATTCCAATCAGGTCCATGCCGAAATCTTTGATTGACGACTTTAGGTTTGTATGGTGTATCGACGCGATTGATAACGAATGGTTTGTCTGATATACGTCTGTACATTTGGTCCCCAAAGAAATGTGGAATGAAAGAATGCATGCCATCGTCTCGTCTGATCTCAGCACATAAACCTAACGTATAACATGGAGAGAAATTCAACATGGCCGGACATTTCTCAGGAGTCATAAAATAAGTTGCTTCATCTACAATTAAGAATTTGATTCGTTTCAATATTTTAGGATCAATTTTTCCAGCAGCGGTAACCATAAATACGTAAACATCCGCATCAGGCAATCCTTTGACAGGATCGATATCCTTAGCAGATTTGATGGCGCAGACTCTAGCATTCGTTCTTCTTTGTAGGACGGTGACCCATTGAGGAAAGATATTTTTGACATCGGTTAGTACACCAGCGCAAATTCCAAAATCTGCAATCAATTTACACGCCACTTCAGTTTTCCCACCACCACATTGTAAACTTAAAAAAGCAGATCTGGTGTCGATTAATAATTGAGCAATCGTTTGAAATGCAGGAATTTGATAGTCACGACCGCCAATTCCTAATTGAGTATTACAATGAATTGGTCTCCTAGGTAATTCAAGATACGATGGTAATTTGAGGTCAGGCCATAATTTCAAACAAAACGCCATAGGAATTCTCAAATTACCATCTAGATCTACTTTTACACCACTGACGGTACCAGTTATCTCCTTTCTATCACCATAGACATATTTGACCAATGCTTCTCCCAAATATTTCATGAGAGCGTCATCGGTGGGCATAACTATAGATATGGACATCGTCCCTTTCTCATCCCCTTCCAATTAAATCTCATTTTCGATTTCGGGGTATTGTGTTGGCGGCGTGGACGTTCGCTTCGCTCACTGCCGCCAATGATATTAAAAAGTCTTGTTTGATTTGCAATTTGAAGCCATTGTCAACCGCAAATTACCATTTTTACATTTGTTACAGATTTTTCCTCTGAAACCGAGACAATCAGATTGGAAAATGATAATTGACGGTTCATGGTGGCTGGACGGTGTAAATTAAACAAATGACGAAACGTACCTCTCATGAGAATTTTTCACCGGGCACCACTGCACATAGGCGGCAGCGAAGCGAGACAGCCGCCGTTTCACACCACGGCAAATAAGACTTTTTAAGATCCCCTACATCATTGGCGGCAGCGACCGAAGGGAGCGAAACAAAATCAAACATTATTCAGCTTCCTCTTGTTTGGCGAAATAGTCAACTTCTTCAAGGTCAAAGTTCTTAACTGTCTCCAAAATATTATCAACATCCAATTCCTGTTTAACTTTCATCAATTCCAATGCGAATTTCTCTGTCTCAACTTTGATTGATCCTAACTTGCGGGAGATATTAGACAATCGTTCAAATTCTTTATTGTTTCTTAGCACTTGAATTCTTAATTTGCTGTAATCAGTAACACATGCCCCAGTCTGACATGGAACGTCACGACTATAAAATAAAGATTGCAATCGGCCTAGATTTGAATATAATTCGTTGCCTTGTTCAGATAATTTCGTGTACATAGTATGAAGTAGGTTCTCAAGGGATTTCTGAAGCAATCCCATATCAGTGACCATATCTTCGAAAATGACAGTTCCTTGATAGTAAGCTACATTCTTGATCTTTAAATTCTGTGTTGTCAGATCAAATAATGTGATAACACTACCCAAATCATTAAATTCTGGTACGTCAAATTCATATTTGCCCATTGGCATAGCACCCGATACAGAATAAACAACACCATTGTATTTGTGCATAATGGTCTCTGAAACATTCAGTAAAGTTTTCTTGGGTGTAGATCTTGTCTTATCCATATTTGTATTTTGGTCTCTAGTATTTGATTTTGGTTGTTCTTCCGGAGGGTCAGATCTAATCTTCTTTAATAATCCACCTTCATACAATAAACTAACGGATAGTCCAGTAATGGTTCTAGTTCCCATAATTGTACGTTTTTCGTCAGCAATAGCGGGTTCGAATCGACCTACTAATACATGAGATCCGATAAATTGTCGTTTGGTTTCAATGTCGGCACTCATAATAGGGTCGATCGTATTTTCAGGTGGGATGATAACAGTAAACATAGCATCAGCATCAAATAATGCAATTAGGCCGATTTCACTGTTCAATTCTTGGACTAATTTAACAAACTTAGGGCGTCGCTCTGACAGATACTCAGATGAAAAACCCATACTAAGAGTATTAATTCTCTCAGGTGCTTGCAAACGAGAAAACTCAATGGCAGGCACGCAATCGTAGAAATTTTCACGAGTCTTGAATATATGTTGTGCAAATTTCATATCTGAAAATGTAAACCCTTGATATTCACCACCATGGCTAGGAAAATATTGAATGCCAGCGTATGTAACAAAGGCATAACTGGAATCATATTCTAAAGTGTCATGTAAATCAGTATAAGTTTTCTTGACTGCGTCAGACACCAAATTCAATCCACTTCTCATTGGAATAAGATTAATATCCCCAGCAAACACTTCTAGATTAGGTACTCGAATCAATACCATATCACCATGTTTACTTTGACAATAATAAAATAGAGCATGAATTGTAGTACCTCGATTAGAGTAGATAAGAGTTTGTCGGATCATGAAGCCACATTTCTGAATATGTGCTCGAACATCATCAACTGACTGCGCTTGTGTCATGAGATTAGGTCCTTTGATTGTCGACACTTGAAATCTTGTAGATGAAGATGCCATTGCTTTGATATTTTCTACTACTTGCGGTTTTGAATTTGCTTCGGGCGCTTTAGGACCAATCTTCATCCCACTTTGCTGCATATTCGTAATTTGATTTCGTCCTTTTTAATTGAGAAAGTTAATTTTAAATGCGACTTTTTAAAATCTATTTGTTGATAGTGGCCGCTTTCGATTTCTGCTTAGTTATCTTAGCATCAATGGGGTAAATTACTCTTCGAATAACAATACTTTTATCGCGACGAGTAATCAAAAGGATGTCTTGATACTTGAAACCACGCCATACCACCAGAGGATCATTGATATTGATGGTAGGAAGAGTTGAAAGCATTGCTAAATACATATCTTGCCGAATTGATGTTCTCTGGCTTTCTGTCTCTGCACTCTCGATTCTCATCTGATATTTTTCGCCAAGGGTCGATCCATCCATCGCATAACGAAGACCAATTTGTTTTTCTACGAAATCTCTAATTTCCACTAAAGTTAGAGGTCTAACCGATCTGGCATTTGTTTTATGCAAAACGGGATCAAAAGACAAATCTTTGATAGTGATGTGTTTGATAGGATTTTCAATTAGCTCGTTGTATCTAGCAATTTCGTTTGCTGGACTACCATCCAGTTCTTTCTCGGAATAAAGGATGAGTTGAAGTTGGTTATTGATCGGGCGTCCACCTTTGAGATCGACATGTATGTGATCTCCGGTAGTGTATCCTTCGATATTTACTTTCTCTTGTGATGGTACCGCGGGATTCTCCAAGAATTTCGTGAGACGACTGGTAATAGATTCACGATTTAATTTGTCACTTTTGGTATTGCAATCAACAAATAAAACATACACTTGTGTAATTCCATCAGCTTTAACGAATCTCATTATAGTATCATCTGCATCACCCGCCAAAACAGCACTTCGAGATGATAAATCTTCCGTTTCTCTCCACGCCACAGCATATTGCTCAACGGTAGCAAATCGGTAAGGCGCAAGCTGGTTATCAGGTACTCCATGATATCCACAGAAATTGACCAAATTCAGATGTGATTGATATCTTCTTTCTAGATAGTCTCTTCTGATTTTTGTTGCGATTTTAAAATCTGTCCCTGACATAGTTATTGGTTTGGGTATTAGTTAATCCTATTTTTAATTTGTGAGATTAAAAAATTCGTTTTTTTATTTCAATTAAAAGATCATAATCAAAGACAACTCGGTAACTATGATTACCCATAATAAATCTGTTAAAATACCCAAAATCATAATGCAGACTTGGAAAACCTCCACGCACCCCCCGCAATGGCAGAGGAGTCGAGATGCCATCAATACATACATGTCAAGTTGGAAGTATGTATTGATGACAGATGATGATAATTTAGCGTTTGTAAAACAGTATTTCCCAGATTTTCTTGAAACTTTTGTTAATTTCCCTTATCCAATTCAGAGAGCCGATGCAATTAGGTATATGTGGTTTTATGTTCATGGTGGTATTTATTTGGATCTTGATTTAGAGATTATTAAAGCTCTTGACGAATTGTTTTATGAATACGCAGATATGTATGTTGTGAAATCTATTTTCATGCAAAGCGTTTACACTAATGCATTCATGGCGTCTCAAGCTAGAAATCCTATCATGATTGAATGTTTACGTCTGATGAAGATGCCACTTTCAATTTCTACAATTAATACACAACATTTTATAGTGATTAATTCTACAGGGCCTAACATGTATACCAAGGCTATTGAAAATACAAAATTATTAAATTCTCATCTAATCATCAAAGAATTACCCCAACGAAAAATAATTAACTGTGATGTTTGTGGAGTTCATAATCCGTATTCAAGAGCTAAGGCAATGAAGGGAGCTTACATACATAACTTAGGAGGTTCCAGTTGGGCTGGTAATGATAGTAGTATTCTTTCACTCGCCTACTGCAAAAAAGAAACGGTACTTGTATTTTTTATAATTATCGTATTTATCATCATTGTTAAGAGTATCAAGAGGCGGCCTCGATACAAAAGAAAATAACTTTTTAATTCATCCTTTTAGGGATTTGTACCCATTATTTTTGTGAAACCACTCCAGTGTTTTGTGATCTCGAACCAACCCGGCATTTTCGCCATCGACCAGTTTTGTAGTCTTATCTACTTCCCCCAAATTGAACAATGGTAAAGTCCAAAATGCATGTCCAGTGTTAAAAAGTCTGACCCCATTCAATTTTAACCAGCAGCTGAACCAAATATCATCGACACTAACTGCAAAATCTGGTCTATTCTCAATTTTAAGAGCTGCATCAGGAAAAAATGATGACAATACCACAAATCCGAAACAACCTTGTAAAAGATCTACTTCTTGTTGGCATTGAAATAATGTTATACACCGTCTAAATGATGTAAACGCTGGTATTGTCCTATCACTATCTAAGATAACTCCGAATTTTGTGATTGCAGTTGGAGTAGAAGAATTGTTATGATATTCGAAGTCTTGGAGGAGTTTTTCTATTGTCCTTTGATGATAAATGTTATCGTCATCGACTACTATTATTCTTGTAGTATTGATCACGCCATTGGCAGATCTTTCTTTTCGTAAAGTGGGTAACAATTTTGTAGCAGGTCCTTCATCAGTTTCAACCCAATTAATTGTCAGGTTTGTCAACGATGCCATCCATTCTGGAATGATGTAAGGTTGTCCTTTTCGACTGATCCGAGGAACATTAAGAATTATGTCATCAACGCATACTGACTGGTCAAATAAAGAGGCGATAGTTGGATAAATTAGGTTAAGTCGATCTGGGATAGTTGTGAATGTGATGACTACTTTATGCGAGCATGATATTCTTTTACGGTTAGAGGTATAATTTCTATCTAGTTCAAAAATGTTATCAAGTATCTGAAGACGACGATATCTAAATAGGTTAAAATTGACCAGCAGTACTAGAAATACTACAATAACTATGATAACAATTGTTATTACTATTTTTGCAATTAAATGCATGATTTACTGTCGATTTTTTGATTGCAATTTCGTTATTTTAAATGGACTCACTTATTTTTTATCGAAAACGGAAAAAGTTGTTCATTCATTCTTAAAAATAAAAATCATGGAAGATATTACTCAGCAAGCACCTCTTCCGGTCGAACAGCCAGCACCCATCCCTCTCAAACTTCATCATTTTCCATCGACTATGTACGATGAGGTGATCGATGTTGTGGTAGAGAATAATACTTTCATCCTCCAAGAAATCCAAAAGGGCAATGTTGTCACCGAGGAATTGCTCGGTAATATCTTAAGAGCCTTCATCACACAATGTATTCGAAAAGGACCGCCAGCGGGAGAAAAATTGACCGATAACAACTTGACATGCAAACACGTCTTCAAGAAGGGAGCTCCTGATAAGATCGGGCGAGAATGTGGTCACAAGGCCAACTATACGGGAATAGAAGGTCTCCCCAAATGCAGCACACACAAAAATTCAAAGGCGACTGGAGCAGCAGCAGCCGTTAGTTCTGCCGCTAGTGGTGGAGATACAGCTAGTTTTTCGTACAAGAATCACGCTGGCTCAGGAAAAATCGCTCCACAAAACCTATCGAGTATTCAAGCTAGCATTGCAGAGCAGAATACTCCTGCAGAAATCACACTGGCATTCGACGAGACTTTGAAAATTTACTATACCGTCACTTCCAATTTGGTGTTTGAACAAAGAAAGGATGAGTCAGGAGAAAAATGGATCGCAGTTGGAATTCGTACAGACGAAGGAGTTCAGAAACTTACAACTATGGAAACTTTCATATGCTGGAGTAACAATTGGAAATGGGATCCAAATTGCGTTGATGACGAAGTAGCTACCCATGAAAATCATCCTCTTGCAAATTTGGCCGCGTCCCACGCACTGGTAAGCAAGCAACCCGATATTCTTGCAGCCAAATTCGAGAGAATTGCGCAGAATAGTAATAACTAAGGTTTAAAAAGTTTCTTTGACGTTTTTTTCGCTCGACACGAAAAAATACTTACAACCCCTAAAAGAATGGAAAACGAAATGGCATCCGAATTCGTGTCGCCGAGCTTCTCTGATTTACCTGTTCAAATCCCAGGAACATTTGAACAACTTTTGACTTTCTTTGGCCGATACCGCGAATTTGATCGTGTTTCAGACGATTGTGCTCTAGACGGCAGATACTTCTGGAAAGTATTAGCACCATATTCAGGTCTCATCAAATCAGATATGTATATTCGCATCAACGATTTGAATATGGGCGACCGGGTATCCAATGCTATGGGAGGTGATTCCCATAAGAATGGTCATGATGAAATTGTTATTTCCCCTATCGCATTCGATTATCCGGAGTTAGTTTCCAATATGTGTGCCAGTTTGAAAATCATCAAATTGATTGTCGATATTAGCGATGATCCAAGTGATAATAACGGAAGTGTTCATTCCAATCTCATTGTGGTAGATGACGACAAGAAGATGATTTATCGATTTGAACCTATGTATGAAATCCGATACACTGATAGAATCAATAAAGTATTGGAAGATTATTTTAAAGGCTTGCTTCCTGAATATAAATTTGAAATGCTTCAAGAACATCCTCAATTGCCAATTACGGAGACTTGCCCCCGTAAAGGTATGTGTGCTGCTTACACGCTGAAAAGAGCAATGATGTTTATTCTGGATATTGACCAAGCACTTAATCGTGACCCAGCCCGGGAAGAAGAATTAATCTTGCGTTTTGCAGAAGCCATCAAAGAAGAGTATGGTGAATTAGATCGTGATTTTGACGATTCCGATGACGAATATGGCCGTGGTAGATCTAGAGGACGTGGCCGTGGAGGCGGATGGGGAGGTGCATTCCGTGGATCTGCCTTGCCGTTTCTCGGAGCAGTTGGAGGCTCAAGATATTTCTTTCAAGTTGGAAATCCTTATGCGCCTATCGCAACTCCCGGACAATACCCTGGCATGCATATGTATTCAGCACCATACTACGGATACACATTTGGTCCACGAGCATACAGATCGCCTGGTTGGGGATGGTCCCGTGCAAGATGGGGTCAATACGGCTCTGATGAATACGGCTGTGGTTGCGGAGGAAAAGGACGTGATACTCGCGGAGACCATAAGAAACCCGCGGTCGCGGGAAATTACTACTACGATCTGAAGTAAATTAAAAAGTTTTCGTTATGATATTATATAAGCTAAAAATGAAAAATTATATGGATTGATTTAGAAATAAAAATCACTCAAGATGGAGATAATGGTTAAAGCCGAAATTGTGTTGATGTATGATGATGTCAAACTGCCAGCCTATCAAACTAGTGGTTCAGCTGGATTTGATTTTCATGCCTATTGTCCTGATGGGAATGTGGTTATTGCACCAGGCCAGACCAAATTGATTAAGACCGGTATCAAAATGGCAACTCCATTGGGTCACGAACTTCAAGTCAGATCTCGTTCTGGTCTAGCATTGAAGAGTCAAATCGTGGTTGCAAATTCTCCCGGAACTGTTGACAGCGATTACCGAGGAGAGATCGGGGTTATTCTTCGTAACAATGGTACTGAAGATTATTCAATTAGTCATGGCGATCGCATTGCCCAAGGAGTTATTTCGCCTATACAACAAATTGACAAATTTATTGTTGTCGAGGAGTTGGGGTCAACAAACCGGGGTACAGGTGGCTACGGTTCCACCGGTGTATGACTTGGAATGAAATTATACGATCTAGTTAAAAAAGTTTTTAAAAATTATTCGAAAGAAAAATAAAACATCCCGATAATTATCGCCTGATTACAATGTCCAATACCATGAAAGTTTTGCAGTGGAATGTTCTGACGACAGCATTTTATGATAGGAAAGAATACCCAACTTACCCCGAGGAAGATTTTGCTACAGGGCGCAAGAATGAACAAGTTATTGAAGTTGTTCGAGATTCTATGAAGGAGAAATCTGTCATTGTTTTGCAAGAAGTTTGTGATCTGTTGAGAAGAGACTTGGCAATTCTGTCCTCCGAAATGGGATACACCATGAAAGATGCTGCTTACGGCGGGTCGTTTACGAGCAACATGGGCATTTGCATGTTTTGGCCAAACTCATTCATCGTTGAAGATTATCTTCAATATGTTGTCGGTCAACACATCAAGCCAGATAAGAATGATCGCAAGTGCAAATCGACCTGCGCATGGCCACTGTCGTACATCTGGGGTAAAAGAGAAAAGAACAGTTGGGACAACGCTATTTGGCGTAAGAATGTTCTCATGATTGCGACTCTGAGAGATCCAACAGCTAAACGAAGTTTTGTTCTTGCGGGCTACCATATGCCATGTACATACAAAGAACCTAAGATTATGGATTATCACATTCAAACAATTTGGGATCTAATTCGTATAGATGATATGAATGACAGAATGATCCCTCTCATTTTCGCGGCAGATCTCAACTCCAAGCCAGGATCACCAGTTTACAAATTCCTTGAACGCAAAGGGATGATTTCCGCCAATCTCTTCGAGGAAATCGAGCCCGAGTTTACGACCAATATAGCGACCGAAAGAAACCCAGACGGATTCAAGGAGACTCTAGATTACGTTTTTGTCACCAAGGATTTGATTAAGGAAGTAGAATCTACATTACCGGCCCAATATGAAAGTGAAGTATTGATTCCAAACGCTGAATTCCCATCCGATCACCTCTGGCTCAAATTTGACCTAACCTTCCAATAATTGCATACGTTGAACGCCTTAAAAAGCTTTTTAATACGTATCATACATAAGGAATTTTCTTTAGTATCATAATAAATACGTCTCTATTTATCAAAGACCAAATATTATTTGGTGTACGCATCGCGCATTTAAGAAGGTCATAAACTTCTGGATCAATTATGGCATGCAATCCATTCCACTGCCCTCTATAAAAATCATTAGCCACCAAGACCTCAGGATTGACTGTTGAAGACCATTGTCTACCGGGATCCTGGGTCATCCAACAAATGTTCTGAAGTTTTGATAGTAATTTTGATTCCAAAGTTTCTTCAATCTCTTTATAGTCGATGGGTTTATCATTGTCCCTCGCATCGAGCCAAAAGGCCTTATCCGGAAAATATTCCTCAATGAATTTTATAAACACAGTACGTTCATTGTCATTCGCCCTCGTGTCTATTTTTATGTTTTCCAGGGAATTTTCAGTGAGACGAACGATGCTGAAAATGATTTTGTCGTCAAATCCCAGAAAAGAAGCCGCCATATTACTAATTCTTGATCCATTAAAAATAGAAACAGTAGCTTCATAATCGCTATTACGGTGATGCGGAAAATTACTTTTAGGCCTATTCAATGTCATGCGAACATAACCTTCATCGGGTTTATCAACATACTTGGATGATAAATCCTTCAAAGTCAAACCTTGAATAATGGGACAATCATCAAAATCGTATATGAGGCCGCCTTTTCCATCTAAAGACATTCCATACCCATAATCATTATAATACCCATCGCCATATCTGTTGGAGCTATGAGCTCTGACTGCTTTACCCAACCGAGCTTTGTATTTTTCTTTTAAGAGTTTCAACTCTTCGGCGAATTTCAATTTATCTTCGGTGGCCTGATCTAAAAGCTTAACTACTGTTTGATGATCAATTCCAGGAAAAACAACATCAAACCCTCGTTTATGGTATTTAGTTAGACGATGATTGAAGGAAAGGGAGCGACGAGAAATATCTACAACGATAGTTTTATTCATCAATGCCCAAGCTCCTTGTTCTGTGGCAACGATATCGTTGCCATTGTATCCTACCATTGAACAAGAAAGATCGAATCCTCCTAAAACATGTCCAGCGTCGGGGTAAACACGATGAATGAATTGATAAGCTCCTGAGCCTGCTCCAGTATCCGACACTTCAAAATTGGTGACCCCCAAAGAACGAGAAAATTGCAATGAAGCATTTTCATGAGCGGCGAGAAAGATCTTTGTAAAGGAATTCATGATTTCTAATCGCAATTTTTCGTCATCGCAATCAGTAAAAAACAAATCGATGTCGTTACAGAATTTAGGAGAGGTAAAAAATCCTCCCGCTGCAAAAATCTTGCCCGGGTACATATCCATTATCATTTGAACACAAGGAAATCTGATTTTCATGTGATGGAGGATATTTACATTTCCAAAATACTCAAGAAGCCCGTGGCTATCGCACGTTGTTTTAATCATGAGAGGTCTAGTGCTCTTATTCATTTGATCCCAATGATCTTCACTCAATTTGAATCGACTCCATTGGTCAATAGTATAAAGTTTCCATCGACGGTTCATTCTGCAAACTAAAGCTCTATCAATTTGAATCTGATACTCATTTCGCATGTAACGATTTACTCCCATATTAGTTTTATCAACATTGGCAGGTTCCATCTCAAAGAATTATTTTCATTTCGAATCAAATTAAAAAATAAATTGTTTTTAACCATCACTGAGCCACTGAGAGAGGAAACACCTCCGGCAAAAACTTTAGGCAAAGTTGATGTCCCCGAATGCGAGCTCATTGAGCGATACAGGAAGAGAGCTCGTTGATAGAATATCTGCCAGAGTTTGGGCAACTGCGGCTTCGTTCTTGTAGTAAAAAAGCATTACCGCTCTAGTTCTCAATAAACGGCCGGCATCCTCGTCGGACAATTTTGCGTTAAGAAGGGGTCCAGTATACCTGACAAAGAGATCATCATAATTGTACCACGACATACTATCATTATCGTATAGGAGAGCGCCATAATGGCCTCCTGGTTTGAAATTGGGAACATCCTCGCTCGGTTCTCCTGGAACATAAACAGCAGCCATTAATTGGTATCGTTCACTCGGGGTAACCTCTAATTCGCCGAATACGCCTGTGTTAGCGGCACTTCCCGCATCACCAGTGTTAATAATATCATCCATGTATCTAGAAATTTCAATTTCTTGTTCACTAATCGTGTTCTCCCCGGAGTCAAAGACATCTTTACGCGAGATTGTTACAACTACACAATCTGCTCGGGTAATATTGAATTTTGTTACTTTAATGGCTTCTGGGTTACTTTCATCGAGGTCTTCTACTACATTAGACCATGCATCAGGCCATTTAATAATTTTTGCATCGGAATAGATGCTGATAGGATCCAATGCAATACTTGGTTTGTTTTCTTCTTTCTCGCTATCGGGGTAATTACGACGTCCGGATATTTTATATTTAGTTGTAATATCCATAGGATGGTAATTAAAAATACCCATAAGACTTGAATACAGATCAGCGGGATCTTGCATGTTGTATCTGAAAGTTTCAGAACTTCCTGATTTTTCGAGATAATCTGCAAGTATGCGTCTGAAATTACTGCAATCGTTAGTGCTACCATACATAAATGATCTTATTACACTCTTAAGACTATTTTGAACATCCACTAGAGCAGGATTCATTCTATATGAGAAATCTGCATCAAGAATATTTGGGATGAATGGTGATTGCGGGTGAATAAATATACAAGCTAACACGGAATCCATAAAACAAGTGCTGCCAGGATTTGACCATCCTGGAGCCAAAGTCCAATGATCAACTGGTTTAGGAGGTGGTAGACCAATTTCTGTGAACATAGCCCCGAAGATAACAGTATTCTCAAATGTTCCCACAATAGTATTCTTAAATTCAGTATGATCATAAAATCCCACTGGTTTTATGGTAGGGGGATTGTCAATGTACTTAACTAAAAAACGATACAAAATAAAGCATGGAAGACCCCAATGAATGGTAACTTGATTTGCCAATACCAATCTAGCTCTATCAGGATTAATATTGTCGCTATCCAATACAGTTTGGATTTGAACGCGTTCACTATTTTCGTAATCATCCTGTAAGATATTGCCGATAACCTCATTCAGATTGGTAAACGATTCGTTAAAGTTTGCGCGTTGATTTTTGGTCTTGTCGTATTCAGCGGCCATGTAAGGGCCAAAATTTTCGTTGTTGACGATGGTATTAAATTTGACCTCGGTGAGTTCGTTGAATCCAATATATCCGTCGATATTCCAAACTTCCATGACATAATCATTAGAATTGGGAACACTCCAGCTAGGATCTTCCTTAAAAATCTCAAAATTAGGATTAGTTTCTCCTCCCTCAGGAGTACTATAAGGTCTTAAGTCTACCGTGAGGTTAACTATCAGATAAGTTGCCAAAGCATCGGCAATTGTTAGAAAATAATACTTTGGCGAGAGAGTACGAGTCTTATGACGAATAGAATACAGTTGCATTTTTACGATCTCAAGTTTTTCGTAAATTCTTTTTAACAGCGATTTTTAATCTCCCAAGATTTCTTCTTCGATTAAATTCAACTTTTTAATTCGTGCGTACTCCATCAAAACCCACTCACTTTTAATTTCGAAATGTGTTGAAGCGATTTGCATTTGGTTCAGCTGCACTATATCCATCTGAACTGATAGTCCAGTTATTTTCAGATTTAACCGCTTTGAAAAGTTCTTCTTTGGAACCGTATCGGTCAAACACATCTTTTGTAATACAGATCGTATCTGTTATCGATCTATCAGTAATATTGAAATGGTAATTGCTCTTAACTGACATACCTTGTCTAAATGTTTCTTCTGCTTCGATTAATGATTTCTCAGACAATTTCAATCTGTTTATATTTGGACGAAAACGTCCCCAATGGCCAATCGTATATTCGGGGAAAATTGCATATTCCCAATCAAATCCTTTCGAGAGGTGGTTCCATTTGATTGAGTTGGTTATTTTCCCTTGATACATTATAAGAGTACGAGAAGTGAATACGATATCTCCATCAACCAGACGAGCATCAATAATATCTTGTCGGTATTGTTCATTTAATTGATCGAGACTCTTTTGTATTGCAACCAGTTGTTCTTCTTTAGTAGCATATTCGGCAAATCCATTTCCAACTGGCGCTACCCGAGGCGCACTAGAATCGATTTCTATGAATTTGGCGGGGGCATTAAGGAGTTTGTAAAATTCTTTGGGGGAGCTGTTGAATAAATTGTCTGGGAATGTTTCCATGCATTTGCAACGAGTGGGAAAATCTCTTAACAACAAATATTGCCAGATTTGTCTTTCATGTCTCTGACACCATGAACGATATACACCAGCCACAGAACAAAATCTATTTGCTTCAATGAATGTCAAATGTTTAAATATCTCCATGGTTGTATCGCCCAATAAAACTCTTACTCCCGATTCATCATTAGGTGATTGAGGAGCATAATTAACTACTGCATTACGAGTAAACATACGATTAAATCTTTCTGGGATGCTGAACGATCCATCAAGCATCTTTACTAATTCATTGTATTCTGATTGTGGCGTGATAGATGAAATTTTCGCATTAGAAACCATTGTATCGTACACGACCAGGGCGATCGTATCCCAATGAATTTTAATCGACTCTTTCAATAATAGACCACTCTCATCAATACTGGATGATTTGACTAAAGATTGGTAAATTACATTAACTCTTTTAGTTGGAGTCAATTTTTGCGTGACTTGATTCTGAATAAGGCGATGCATCATGCCAAACACCGCTCTAGACATTACTTCTTGATTTCCTTTGAATCCTATTGCAGATCTATAGGTTACTTGCTTAAGAAGATCTATCACATGCCTGTCTGTAGCAAACTTATACTCAAACGATTCTTTTGTTAGAACATCAGATGAAATTTCTTTTGTCATTTCCCATACCTCCAGAATATTAGATTCAGAGTCCGGAAAAAACCACCGATCCGTGTATTGGGATTCAGACAATTTCATTATAGGATCGTCTGGCCCATCGACCCTTGGTATATTATCCGGCGAATACGCTTTCACGTATTTGAATGACCATGCTGCAATGGCCTCAGAAACAGTCAAGAAGTAATACCGAGGCCCATTTTCAGTTATCGTATTTCGAATAGAGTAAAGTGACATTTTAATGCGACTCTTTTTGATTGCAAAGACTTTTTAATTTGAAAAAATTAAAACATGACGGCATAGTTAGGTTCTTCGATCGTTCCTCTATTAATGATTTCGGAATATTGTCCCCATCTATTCACCATAAGCTTAGAAAGAATTTCCTTAGTGATTCTAGTTCCCTCCTTTATCCTGTAGTTCTTAGCAATTCCTAAAGTACTTATTCTACCGCTAAGATCAGTTAAAGTAAATTTCTCTGTATTTTCGTTATACGTACGTAATGCTTCCTTGGCGGATTCTTCCGACATTGTTAGGGGATCAAATTTATGTTCAGTATTCTTGTAATGGTCCAGGGGGTACTCAGGAAAAGTAATAAAACTTGGCAACACCCCTTGACTATCTTCGGCATAATCTTTCAGTTGTTGGAGTGATCCATCAGCAACAACTAAAGGAACATCCATCCACTGCATATTAAAAATATCGCCATCGACGATCTCGTTCCGTTCCAAATAACCCAACTTCTTAATAAAATGATTATCGATAGTATAAACATAATTGTCGAATGCACCTTCGTATTCCTCGTCAAAATGTTCCATAAATGTGAAATCTCCATTGGGATACATCCGTCTAACAGATTTGAAACTATTAGGAATGATTAATGTTTTAGCTGGACGATTCAATAGCATATACAATTTCTTGGGATCGGTAACATATAGATTATTTTTCCAATTCTTGGTAGAATCTTTTCGCTTGGGGTAATCTCGATTAAGTAAATATTGCCAGATCCTCTTTTTGTGTCTCTGACACCATGAACGGTAAGCACCTGCCGCGGAACACATATTATTAATTTCCCAATACTTCAAATCCTTAATGACAATAAACAATGGATCTCCTATCAATACTTTAAGATCGCCTGCTATGTTTCTAGGATCATTGGGTGATAATGTTTGCGCTCCAATTTGAATTTGTCGTCTATCTGTTTCAGGAGACAATTGCATTGGCGGTGGGGAACGACCATCAAAAAATTGGATCTCAAAGTCGTCGAATACCAAATCGTCGATGTCGATTACCTCCCTTACCGGGGTAGTAATCATCACTTCAGAATCTGGTTGTCGAACCGGAGATCTAGGTTTCATTTGGACTTCCTTGAACATATCTTTAAAAATTGATGGAACACTGAATGATTTAAAAATTCCATCTGCGAATGATGTTTTATCAAAAACTCCAATCTCTTTGCCATTGCGAGTAGAAATAAGGTGTTTGTAGAGAATCATTCCGATAACATCAGTTCTAACTTCATGTGTCCCTGTTATTTCCATATTAGAAATCTTATTATGCGGTACCATATTTAGTATGTTATATGGTGAATCACCAGGTCTTTCAAGTAGAAGACTTCTGTACAATCCTTGAAATGCCTCTTTGAATGTTGTATTAGAACCTCGACTTTCGTCATTTGCAAGACCGACAACATGGGCTTTAATGGATTCGACTACAGTGGATGTAGTGATATGAGAACGCCACTTTGTCTGTTGTAAAGCGTCTGCAGGCGTGTTAGGTGGCATTTTGAATACTACCAGGACCACCGTTTTGGGATCTTCGAATAACCATTGTTGATCATATTCAGACGGCTTAGGATTGATTCGTGGTGGCCGATTAGGGGAATTAGCGTGAGTAGGGACGTAATGACTCTTAAAATTGTAAATGACGTGAGCTAGAACAGCTTCCTGAACCGACAGGGAAAATCCTTCTGGCTGTGAATTTGGATTATTGAGATGTTCAATACGGTAAAGCGACATTTTGATTTCGCTGTAGCCTTTTTTGAATTGAATTATTTTTTACAATTTTAAGACTCGTTGCGTTCCTACTCTTGTTTCTTAAGTTGTTCTTCTCGCCAGCGGAGAACACGAATTCCTATAATTATGATTGCTATCATCACAACTACCAGGATTAGGAATATTAGGAAAAAATTTCGTTGTCTTTGTTCACGTTGCAAAAACCCTGCAGCAACCACATTTTGATCGTAACTGAATGAAACCATTGGCCATTCAATTTCTCTTTTATGTAATAGAATTAAAAACTAAAAGGAATAAAAAGATAGAAATGAATGAAGAAGATCAGATTGTTATTTTGAAGAGGGGCGCAGTTTTGTATTCAATTTGTTTCCAAGGAGACTGGGAGAGATCCACATTCTTTCTAAAACGTAGTGATGCTCTTCTGGCAATATTGGACTCTATATTTATAAGAGATACAGTGGGAATGGCCACAAAAGAATTTCCATCAAAACATTCTCGTAGTTCTAATCATCGATTCGAAAGTATGGTACAAATTCACAGACACCTAACCATAGAGGACGATCTCAAAGTTAAATTGACTGAAGGAGTAATACAATTACCAATTCTCACACCAGGAACTCCTTTAGACAAAGAATCATACACCATGGACGATTGGCTTGATTTAATGATCAGTGATGGTTCATATCGTGTGGATGGTAAAGTCCACATGGCTACACTTGAAGAACCTACCAAGAATCTATGGTTTGATAAAGCTGTAAGAATTGACATGGCTGAATATTATTCTTTCTATTTCTCGTTGTTGATGGAAGGGTATGGGGTGAATGAATTGGTATCTAGTTTCTTTGAACCGAGTGTCGTGTCTAGATGGTTGAAAAATATGATTACGGATATGCCATATCCAAATGTTAGATCTACTTACTATCCTGACGAACAGGAAGATACTTTAGAAATAATAACCGAGATGGATAAAGGTATGCCGCTCAAAGATTTAACAGCCTTGGCTGCATACTCTATCGAAGGACAAGAATACGCCCTGTCTGAAGATTTTTACCGTCGTTTATGGGATAGAGACTTAACAGTGTTTGATTATCCGGAAAGATACATGCCTTCTTACTATACGCCAGGAAAAACATACAGCTTTAATTATCATAGGTTATTGGATATCGAAACCATAAAATATTGGTGTTATCTTCAATCGGACCGTATATCTCCGACCACCAGAATGCCATCACATACTCCATCCAAGTATTCCTCAACGACCACAAACAATTTAGGACAGGTCATTCGATTCCCGACAAAACAATTAAAAGAATTTGAATCTATGACACTTCTCAGCCACGATTTTAGAGTTAGAGTAACTATTCGGTTCGAATACCGCCCACCTTTCAAATATTTGAATATCTCAACTATTTCTTCTCATCCAGACAAAAATAACCTGCTATCCATTATTAAGGATATTAAACTGAGAGTAAAGCGATCCAATATTAATTATTGGAAAATGGGTCGTTTCGACAAAACAGCAGTAATTGATGGAACGTCATTTGCGATAGATACCAGATTCGAATCATTAGTAATGATTCTTGAAACTTTTTTAGGATTTATGTTAAGGGAATATCATTGTTCCATCGTTCGATTTGGTTAACACGATATTAACGATAAATATTGTGGTCACATCTAAAAAAGATTTTTGTTTTTTAAATTAAAAGAAAGTAAACGAGCGATGCAGTTACCTGCCCCTATTAGCGAGGATACCTTATCTCTCCCAAATGCATCTAGTGGTATGGTTCCGAAAGGAATGCCTATTTACACGGTTTTATCTGCTGATGAATTAGTATCATCCGGTCCCTATTTCAAAACCAAGCAAGAAGCATTGGAATGGGGATTTCTTCATTATTACCGTAAAACAACCATTATACCCAATTTCATAGAGGGGGATGAACCAGATTGGGACCCCGTGGATAAATTTAGAACTACGATGGATATGAGAAATGCACTTTACTACGTGACTCCACCATTGTTGATTGAAGTTTATCTTGACGGTGATTACAACTACGACAATGCTGGTTTAACTACGCACGACCCAAAAGGTTTTAGATCAGATGGTGAATCCATCAACGACGAACCAGAACGATACACAGCCTCATTGAAAGAGTTTTATTCTCCCAATACAGATAAAATTCATGTCGGAGGCGTAGCTAAATATAAGATTTCAGTTAAGTATCCAAAGTCCATCTTTCAAATTGGTTCTGGCGCAAGAATCAGAATCACAACCAATTACATACAAAGTTTGATCACCGGTGTACTTGGAAGAAATCATAGAAAATACACACAGGACAAATACACTTGGAGATTTTATGATGCATTGTATCTGGCATCCCCTCAAAATATCATCGAACGTCAGAATAAAATTAGTATCGATTGGCCAAATATTGTATTGAGCGCAATTAATGCTATGACTGTGACGGCGAATCAAGGAGAGGAATTCATGTTATCGTATGTTGAAAAATTGCTATGGGACACCGGAAGAAATTATTTAGGAGACTCTGTCCCCGTGAACAATGGTATGTTCAGAATGGATATTGTGGTGGCCAATAACGTATTGGGTCAAATTGATACGTTATACAACGCCATTAGTTTTCTCAGCATTAATAAGAGATTAAGATCCTGGTTTAACGATAACGTGAATATTCAACTTGTTCTATGGAAACGATTTGGACCTCAAATGGGAGATTATTTTGCTCGCATATCATCATTGAAAGAAATTATTACTCCTAATTTAGACCCCTTTCGCCTATGGGATTTCCCGAAGGAAACTACAGGAACCAAGCATAAAATGTATAAGCTATTCAAAGCTGGTCTCTGTTTGGATTATAAGGATATGATTGATATGACTGAACATACTCCAGCAATCAATATGAAAATAGCTATGAACATTGCATCACAAATGAACGGTTCGTTTTGTACTGTAGCACACATCATAAGTTTGATGTGGAATAACACTAACTCTATGATTAGAGATGATGTTACAGGTGTTTATCGTAGTGACGATATTATTGCTCCTGTCAGCAGGCGCCAAGCGGTCGTGCCTATATCACCCCAATGGTTTGTGAGAAATAACTTATTCTCTAGAAAACAAGCAGAAACAGCAACCCCCAAGGAAATCGCTATCATGATGAAACCCAACGAAACCTGGGCATTCGATCTTGTTCCAGTATGTTTTTCCAATATGAACAATATCACGGGCGTACTAAATACTATTACGGAAAGATTTGGTGATTATAATGCAGTCATCCTCAATATTAGAATGCATTGGAGAGTTAAGGATGACAATGGAGTATTCATCGGCGATGTTACTCTTGATGTCCATATTGATCCTACCAACCACAAGAATCATAAACTCAGAGTGAAAATGGGTCCAGTCGAATCTGTTAAAGATCCCGAGATTTACGCTTTATTGATTAAAAGCAGTTTCAAGACTCGTAACAGAGGATATGATGATGACAATAACCCTACTACCAATGTTGAAAGGAGTTATACGACACATATACGATTTTCCGACGTTTACGTGAGTATGATCAATCACTTTCGTTTACTCTTCTTGCATGAAGGTGGATATAGCGTCGATATCACTGTGGACGTTCTTTAAAAAGTCATTTTATGTTTATTATATTGATGGGATAAAAATGGATACGAGTGAATTTGCCTTGCTGGTGTTAGGGAAATTGATGTATGAGTTGATTCATACAAAATACACATTCATGGGGAATACAGAACGGCGATTGCCGTCCCTAAATCTAGGATATGAAGATCAAGTATTTTTTCGTTACCCTGGATTCTACAAAAATATTTTAAGGATCATGCTTCTATCATATTATGAATTGAAAGTGGTGACTGAATATCGTAAAGATGAATACTTTATGGTGATCTTTGCGATTAATGCGCTAATATTATTACCATTGCTATATTTAAAATTAGAAGCAATTACCTCATTAGGAGACGAATATTTTCATGGGGTAAGACCATTCAAATACGACCCAACAAAGCTCAAAGGCCCATACATATATCTCAATCACCCTGAATATACCGCCGAATGCCTGGGATCTTTAATTTATTGTATTATGATATCTGTGCATCCTGCGATCATCATTCTTTACATTGGTCACGAATATGACATTTACCGAAGTAAAATTGTATTAGAATCTAATCTTAGACAAACTGCAATAGGTTAAAAAGTCTTTTTAACTACTTCCCAATTTGAGAAGGGATGACAGATACGGGGTTAGGTTGAATTGGTGTAGGCTGTATTTGAGAAGGGATGATAGACGCGGGTGTAACTTGCATCCCCTTATCATATAAGTATTTACTCATTTCATCTGTGATGGCTGCAGTTCGACGGTTGTGATTATCAAGTGATGCGGCATGGACTTTCAAGGTGTTTTCATGCTGCTCTACTTTCACATCCAATTTGGCCACTTTATCCTCAACAACCTTCAAACGGGTATCATCGATTGCGGGCGCGGATTCGGTTGTAACTGGAAGGGGATTGGTCGATCCACGCAATTTGGAAATTGTGGATGAAAGAATTGCCTGGGTTTTAGTGATACCATCAAGAGATTTTTCTTGTTCAAGTAGTTTTACCTGCATCGCGCTGGTATGTTCTTGAATTTGTTTGATTTCTCCTGGAATCTTATTCAACTGGCCTTGCGATCTAGAAAGAAGGTCAAGGTCCTTCCGCAATACATGGAAATTCTTTTCCATGGCTACAAGACGCTTCTCTACGGACGCAGAGTTAGTTGAATGACCACTACACAACTCGTTCAGAGATTTCTCCATCGCATCAATAGATGTTGTGTGCTTATCCAATTCCCCTTGAATGATAATCGACGCGACTGCTGGATTGTTTTTGTCCGCACCAGGACCTTTCAGCTGCTTGTCGATCAGTAGTCTGCATTCTTTGAGAATGTCCTCTTTCAAAGCTTGTGTTCCAACGCCGTTCATGATCTCTGTTTTATTGTAATAAGAGAATCTTAAACCACAATTTCATTTTTGAACTTTTTGAGATTATTTTTATTTACGAGATGATCTTCCGCTGGTGCTCTTTGAACCACTATTGCCGGATGAGTTGGATGAGCATACAAGATTCAACTTGATACTAAGAAGATCAACTTTGCGATGAAGGGTTGCAATATCATCAGGAGTAGCATATTTGTCTGAATCATCTTTTGAGGATTCAAGGGACGCCAATCTGATAAGGATGGTCTTGAGCTGCGCTTCAATTGTCGTGATACGGTCTCCAAGTTTGGAGCATTCTTTCGTGGTTGTTTGCAGATCTTTAATGTCCTTTCCCATTGAAGTATGCTCGTCCAACATCTGAACTTGCATACTTCCAATTTTAGACTCTACTTCCGCGTAGTTTATGTTAACTTTATGTGCTGCACGTTTTACCTGAATAATTTGCTTTTGCAGTTTGGTTATGTCCTTAGTCTGGTCTAAATCCATATCATCAGAATCATCATCTAATTCAATGTCAATAGTTTTCTTGACGTAACGCTCGATGTCCTCTCGAAATGTTTGGAAAATGCGAGGATCCGAACCTTCTCCTCTCTTAGTTTCAGTGAATGACATTTTATATTATTTTTTTATTACCGAGACTTTTTAATTTTGATTCATGATCGAGTTATTGAAAAGATCGTTCATTGTTGTAGTCGAGCGATTAAACGAATAAAATTCATAGACGATACCGGTGGCAGATTCATTTTCATGAATGAATCCGATGATAGCCAATTTGCGGTGTACGCTCCAGAAAAGAGAATAACAAACCAATTTAGTCCCAAAAGGATTGTATTTTATGATGTCGTCTGGTAGAAGACCAGCATCAATCATGGGTTTCACAGGGACCATGAATTGTGTTTGGGGAATAACATCGGTAGGTCCCGTTTGAACACATGACAGACACATGGGAAATTTGTTTGAGTCAAACGTATCGAGAATTTTCGAGTCTATCATTTCCCGCGCGGTCTCCAAAACATACTCCCGGACGAATTTGTCTACAAGACTCTGATAATAAACTGTGGATGTCAATCCCATCAAATCTTTGATCATGGTAGAACAAAACTGCTCAGCCATGTATTGCCAAAGACCATCCAACTCAGCGTCAGTGAATGTAGATTCAAGACGGTCTTTCTCGGTAAAAACATTTACACGATGTAGTGCTTTTGTCATCGCGCTACGGTAACATTCCTTGGCATCATCGAGAGTCTTGAACGACAGCGCGGACTTTTTCCCGTTAGCTCCCTTGGAAGTATCGATGATGATTCCTCCCGGACTAACTTCCTTGATGATAGGAGGTAGAGGTGGTTGAGAAATATTCTTACCACGCTTTGTTTGTTTTCTTTTGAGGTTCTTTTTGGATTTTCTCGTAGAATTCTTATTTATCGTAATATCCTTGAGATATTTCTTGGTGTCCTCCTCATGCGTTGTATCTTTGGGTAAATCTAGATTTCCCCAATCCTGGCAAGGCATAAAAAGTTTATCTCCTTCAATGCTAACAATCCATCTTGCAGTCAAATCGTAAGTCATTGTTCTCGTAAGTTTTTATTTCTTTTTTAAAATTATTTCGGATTCAATTTTCTTGAAGTAATACTAAATCTAAAATAAAACAAAGACGTGAAGATAATTAAAAATGCAAATAAATTGTGTCGTTGTTCTGGTATCTGTTGTTATAATAATTTATATAGTGCTTATTATTTCCTCGTGCAAAAATAAGGATAATTATTGTCATAAGCTTACAATTATTCCTACCAGAAAACAATGCGATATAATATATAAGTATAACGAGTACGAATCCCCTATGTTAAGTATCATTCCAGATTTTACTTCAAACGTAAGAATTGGTTTAAATCCTTTAACAATCCAATTTATAGATTTATCTAGAGGTTATGTCACGGGATGGTTATGGTCATATGATGGTGTCACGAGTATATCTAAAACCCCAACTTATACGTTTACAACGGCCGGGACATATACAATCACCCTAACCATAACAAATAATTTAACCTCTAAAACAAAAACTAAAATAAATTATATTACTGTTTTAGATGTAGCTCCAACAATAATAACAACAAGTCAGTCGATTATTCCTTCTATAGAACTTCGATGTAGAGCATTTCAAACTCTATCAAGTGCTCATGAAATTTATCTTGGGCCAACTCCTGGCTCAGGAGGTTTTCCAAATAGAGTCCAGCAAAATTTAACTTGGACCCAGAATAATTTAAATCCGTTTACACTTAATTACAATCCTATATCAGATACTATGGTATTCGCATGTAATAGTACCACCACAACATACTCTCCAGTAAATCCCAATGTTGTGGTGATAAATGCGGTATGGGATACCATGCGTATATACATTGCTAATCGAGATATAGGAACTACCGTAAATATAAGAAATCTTCTTATAACAGAAAATGATACAAGTCAAAATTACGCGATAGGAGATTTAATTGGTACTAATGGATTCTTTCTTACTTGGCATATAAATTTTCAATGGTCCGGGAACTGGACAATATCAGGAGACATAGAATTAGGAGGTTCTTTCGGTGGGTCTCAAGAATTATCAAAAATAGGATTTATACCAGGTGAAATTATTTAATTGCCTCAAAATAAATATGGAAACCATTTTATTTCAATTTGAGTTGTAAAGATAAAACAATATAATAGCAGGTTCTATGTTGACTACAGCTTACTATGAGGATGGTACTAAAGTCCATATTTCTGATTACGCTAAAGGAGAAAAGAAAGTTATGTGTGCCGCTAAGCACCCACTCGTAGGTAAGAAAGGTAAGATCGTGGTCCATCATTTTGCACATGCTAAAAATACAGCATGTGATCCCTGGAATAGTGGAACAATGACTCACTGGCACGCCCAATGGCAGAATATTGTCGCCGACCAAATTAATCATGTGGAAATTTTTATTGGACAAGACGGTAATTGTTTGAAAACTGGAGAACCAATTATTCATATTGCAGATATCATTCGACCATCCAGCAGTGAAGGAATAAGACCTCTAATAGTAGAAATTCAACATTCGCCAATGAGTTTGGAAACCATGCGGGCTAGGGAAGCTTATTACCAGGCGATGGTCTGGGTTTTTGATTTTACACCTAGATTAGTCAAGAAAGGAAATCACAATAGAATCTCATTAATTGACGGAGTCATGCATTATTTAATGGATAAAGTAACTTACATGGCTGTTATGACTTGTTCTGTTGGAAATACAATTGGAACATTTGTTATCGTGCATAGTAGAACTAAATATTGGTTTGACAGCGAGAAACCAACTTTCTACGATACTGGTTTCTGTATGTTAGAATTATTACACCGATTGGAGAAGGGATTTGTGTTCACTAGAATGATTACATATAAACAATTTATTTCGGCAAATATGCCTCCGGTGGATGAAAAGAAAGTGGAAGCAGCCAAATGGTTCAATGACGATTTTAGTTTAATGGAGATGATAAAATTGGGATTATTACCCAATGTAATTGATGTTTCTAGTATTGTTAGTGGGGTCGATAGATTGGAAATTTTGTATCCTGGTGAAGAATTGGGATTGATGGGATTTATATTAAGACCAAATAAGGAATATCCAAATGGGGTTTGGTGTGCAGGATCCTATCACACTGCAATGGAAACTCCTCAACCAATTAATGAGATGAATCTTAATGTAAAAGCAGTAGTTGATATTGGATTACGTACCATGATGAATGATGCAATCGGGAATGTTCGAGTTGGTAGTACAGGAAGTAATAATAACAATATGGATTCTACAACTTATAGCGCATTGTTGATTGAGAGATTGAAGAGATTTTTACAATTAAAAGGGGGAATGGTGAGTGAAGTCGTCAAGAAAGGAAAGAAAACTAATGTAATTGTGTATTGTACTCTCGATACCTTCAAGGCGAAAGATAAATTCAAGATGTTAGACATGGCGTATCGAAATCCAATCAAATATAAGAAAAGTAAGAAATATTCTTCAAATGACACACCAGATCCAAATGCAAAACATACTGTATTAACCCATCCTTACTATTTCTCCGAACTGGTCGATCTTGACAATCATCTTAGAATTCTCAACAATTAAAAAGTTATCACATTAAAAATAATGAGTTTTGTTGATGTGGAGCCTCCATTGTATTACAAGCCATCAACAAAGAATATATATTTTTTCCCATTGATGGTAATTTTTGTTATTGTCTTGGTGGTTATTCTTTATTTATTGTATCGTGAATGGCGGAGAATAGAATCTGGAGTATGTAATCGAGATGATAATTGTCCAGAAGGATTGAATTGTAGTATTCTTGGAAGTACAGTTGGAGAATGTGTTACCTGCGAACGCAACAGCCATTGCCCAGATGGGCAATTATGCACATCCAACCAACAGTGCATCGACGGTTTATAATAATGTGAGTTCCCGAGCCTTGGACAGGGTGTTCCCGAGCCTTGGACGTTCGCTGCGCTCACTGGCTCGGTGATGTTAGGGGATTTTTAAAAAGTCTTGGAGTGTTGCCGAGCCTTGGACGTTCGCTGCGCTCACTGGCTCGGTGATATTCTTTCTTATTAGATTATTGTTAATTGATTTACAATTTGAAGCCGTTGGCTACCAAAGATGAACATTTCTTCATTTGTTGTGATTTGGTCGAGAAGGCACTAATTTGTAATTGTGACGGTGCCAAGTGATCAAAAAATCAAGAAATAAAACAATATTTTTCTGTTACAATTTATGCCTGTTGAACCAACGCAATCAAATTGAGAAATGATAATGAGAGGTTTACGATGGCTGGAGAGTGTAAATCAAATAAACCCATCCAACAAAATCGAACAAAAATTACACTGAGATAAATTTCTGAATCTGACAAACGAATCTCTATAACGAAAAAGACGACAAACGGTCACCCCCTCACTCACCTTTTCACATCCAATTCATGATTCAAAAACTAACATGACTTAAAAATAATATTTTAAAATTGTTTTTACTTATAATTAAAACAAAAATGTCTCAGGGCTATTTAATTGTTAGTGTAGATGAGACCCCTATGCTGCCATTAGATACCGAGCTTAAATTGGTTTATCGTAAATATTACCACACTTATTTATTCTTCGAATTGAAGGGAGGTTGTGATGAATGGAAAACGATCGAGAAAACTAGAAAATACAAAGAATATTATATGTGGGTAAATGATCGATGTACAATGAATTATATTGATGAATTACCAACTCACGTTGTTATGATGTCGAGAGAACCATCATGGCAATCTGAAATATTTGAACGGCAAGCTATGGGAGAACCATCTTTTGCTAGCGATGGTTCATGGCTAGTTTTCACAAGAGATCTAAACTTTGTTGAAGAAGATAATTATGGAAAACTATTTGAAGCACCCTTTAATCCTACAGTTGTGGCAGACAAATTGAAACAAATAAAGATGAGATGTCGTCAATTGAAAAATATCATCAAATTTGACACAGATAAAGTTACATGTGATTTCCATAGGGGCGATATAATAATTGGATCATTCCAATTTATTAGGGCCTGCACACTCGAATGGAAAAATGAATATGCGTCTGGATACCATTCAATTTTACCGGGCCCAGATTTAGATGATATGAGAGATGGTCTCAAAATAAGACAAGATGGTTCAATTTATTTGATCCCGGAAAATAACAAATCGACGGGATCGACCATGTACATAGATAATATTCTAGTGACCACAATGCTTAAACAAACAGCTGATAACGCAGTCTTAGACCATCTCAGTTTAAAGAAGTCCCTAGGCCGTGATATTGCTAAAATGATTTCACAACTCTATTATTGGCAGAACGTATATGCGTGAGTTTTAAAAAACTTTTTTAAAACAATTTTGTAAGAGAATTTCAAAATACTATTTGATAATGAACAAATATGACCATAGCGGGTATTTGATTATTAAGCGACATGTTGATGAGCCAATCCTTGTTAACGACAATGCGAAATTCATATATTATTACGGTATAAATAAATATCTCTATATTGAATTGGGGAGTAACAGCGAGGCTAAATGGAAAGCTATACAGAAAGCTGGTCATTATAAAAATTACCAAATCAGCAATTTAAGTGAGACCAAAATCTTTTATGTTCCAGAAATGCCTACCCACGTAATAGCAATACCATCAAGTGTAAAAGAAAGCTACATCATTAGTGAACGTCAAAAATTGGGTGAGCCAACATTTTTAAATATTGACGTGTGGTTAATTTTCACTCACGATCTTTCTTTTATCATGAATAATTGGGAATCTAAGATATACAAACAGGTTATAGGGGAACATTTTAAATCCATGGACTTGATAATAAAACATATAAAACTACAATGCCATCAAATGAAAAATCTCATCGAATTCGACACCGACAAAGATGTCCTCTACCATTGCATAAAAGAGACTATGATAATTAGGAACCTATTATTCAAACAGGAATGTTCACTTACATGGGGTAATCAGGATTATATGGAGGAATCTGTGGATTGTAAAATTGAGAAGTCTGTTCTACATAAAAGAACTAATATTTATGTAGATAAAAGGGGTTTCTTTTATTTGAATTACGACCAATATATACAGGGAGATAAATGGAGTGATATGTATATTAATGACGTGTCAGTCAAAACATCATTAAAGAACGCAGATGACAATGCTGTCTTAGTCTACCTATGTTTGAAAGATCAATTGGGTGGAGACGTAGCCAAAATGATTGCAAGAATGTACTACTGGGACAATTCTTATTTATGAGTCAGATGGCTTTTAAAAAGGTAGGATCTCCGGAAGAAATGTTTGAGTAATTTGCATAGTTCCAGCAAAACAAAACGCGAAACATAGTTTGTCGATACCCAAATTAATTTCTATACCCATTGTATAATTATTATTGTAGCAGAAATAAATTAATCTCTTGTCCATATTAATTAGACAGCCAATACGATCATCTTTTTGTCCAACTCGATTGTGGGCAAAATTATATGTAACGGATCCGTCGATCCAAATCGTATTATTAGGAGGTACATACATCATGGTTTCTATTTCTAACCATATACCTCTGCCTCGTTCCGGTAATTTTGCTTCATAATTCATGCAACCCATACCAAAATAACGTTTGTTGTAATTATTTTGGAAGATACATTCTATATAATGAATTCCTTTCTCAATTGGTTTCAACCATTTTACAGTACTATAAGTAGTATCCGTTTGAACTATTTCGAAGACATTGCCCTTCTTACAATCGATGGATTTGTATAATTTTATCCTTGTATATTCGTATGAATGCGTGAGATAATTGTAGCACCTCCGTTTGAATTTCTTTGCGAATATTTTATACATAGATTTGAATGATTTTGCGTCTATTAATCCTTGATGGTATTCGTATCTAGGAGCAACAGGCATCCAATTTTGAGAATCTCGATGTAATAATATTCTCCATAGTTCTTCACTGTTAGAAAATTTATTTAAATGCTGGCAAGTCTCAGAACAATTCAAAACATCTTTCGTGGATAGGAACCGAGCGACCAAAAAGAAAGTATCTTTAGTTAATTTATCCATTTTAGGGATTTAGACTTTTAAAAAGTTTACGAAATAATTTTGATAGTTATATTTCGTAATGCCGCCAGTCGATAAAACTCATCGACAGTTTCCTGTTCATGATCCACTATCTCAATAAAGGGAATCAGAACAGTTCTACCATTTGGAATAGTTTCCAAAATTGTTTCTGGACATTCATCTTCTAAATTCTTCACAATGTAACGGTCTCCAGTCGATTTCATGAAAATATCTACTATTACTCTCTGTTGAGACAAATCAGGAAACTTATCGCCCATATCGCATATGAAAGCATACGTCGGCAATTCCATCACGCTTTTTCTTTATTATATTTAAATTATTTAAAAACACTTTTTAAGAACAATGTATCATCCTACTCTTCTCTAAATGTGAGTCCTGGATTGATTACCAAGAATGGGTGGATGATTGGATCCAGAACGAATACTTTGACGATTTCGTCATAAAAATGTTTGTAAGTGTGATAAACGCGACGGCCAGAATTAATCATATCTAATGCTTGTTTGATTAATAATCGACATCCCTCCTCAGACATATCATAAGGTAATCTGAGAAGATTCACTTTATGCTCTATTGCGTATTTATCTTTCAACAAGTCTCTGTTCAATGCATTTATGAATGTTTCTCTATCTGTTGAAAACCCATTCTGGGTGAAGTGTTGACATCCATCGACCTCAATCATCAATTTTTCCTTAATGAGATACTCGTCAATTCTTAGAGGTTTATTAGATCGAAGATTGACGTCATCAGACCATTCAGATTTCATGGTAACATCCTGAACATAACCGTATTCACGGAGGATATCTTTAACAAGTTGGGCCTGTTTAGATATTGTGATTTCATCCAAGCATCGGGGACAACCATGAACAGATTTCTTATGCTGGTATGGAGTTTGTTCAAATATGCCATGAGCCACGCCTTGTTTGTTAGTTGATGGGCAATAAATGCGCATTTTAGTCATGGAACCATTATATTCATCCAGATATGTAAATTTGTTGCTGTGTTGTTTATTGGCTTTATCTAAAAAGTATTCGTGACCACCCAATCGTTGAGCATTGGCGGGATCGCAGCGCGGACATCCTTGCCCATTCTTATGGCAATCAGGAGCCTGTTCAAATATACCATGTATATTACCAGAATCATCGAGTTCTTTGCATAAAATACGTATTTTAGTCGTGGAACCTCTATATTCATCTAGATACTGGTATTTATCTCCATGTATTGCCCGGGCTTCGTTGATAAAATATTCATGCCCTCCTAATTGTTGCGCATGACCTGGATCGCATAATGGACATCCTTGTCCGTCATTTTTGTGAGAATTGGGTTCTTGAAAGAATGATCCATGAATGTCGCCGTATTTACTTACCTCATGACATATAATTTCAACGCTGTCATGAATTCCGGTATATACGACTTTGGAGTAATCATATTTGTTGTTATGAATAATATTGGACTGTTCTATGAAATAATCAGCACCACCGTGTAATTGCGCGTATCTTGGATCATTACATTTACCACATCCTTGCCCTGCTTTATGCGCATGTGGAGTTTTAATGAATATTCCATGTTCAAGACCTTTTTCATCTAATACTTTACATCTAATTCGGATCTTATCATGAACACCATCGTAACGATCTAGATATTCATACTTATCTCCATGGACTTCACGAGCTACTTTAAGGAAATGTTCATGACCGCCTGTCAATTGAGCATGACCAATTCTATTACACGCCGGGCACCCTTGTCCTATCTTATGAGACCCTGCGATTTGCCAGAACGAACCGTGAATTCTGCATATAATCTCGATGTTATCATGAGACTTGACATAAACCGATTTTGAATAATCATAGCGATCGCCATGGACGAGTTTGCTCTGAGCAATAAAATATTCCAAGCCACCTGTTAATTGAGCGTAGGATGGGTTGTTACATCCTGGACAATTGGTGGGTTTGTCAGGTCTTGTTCTTTGAGAGACGTAGGTCTCGTAGTGGAATAGACCATCGGGCTGATCGTGTTTATGCCTTTCATGATCGCAAATCCACCACACTTTCAAACCTGACTTAGGTCGTACTTCGGTGGGTTTTAGCGTGCCGTTACGAGAATAATCCCATTGAGCTGCTATTTCTGGATGTATCGCTGCCAATGAATTCCCGGCATGTACTGAATGACCTTTACAATATTTACATCGTCCAGATGAAGTTCCTACTCTACCGTTACAATGCTGATCGTAGTCCATGCCGCAGTCGGGACAAGTCCACCAATATAATGTGGCTCCTGCAGGAACTATTTTGTCGGGGGTGACCGGATGATTCTTCTCGTAATTCCAATCTTTAGCTGAATCCGGACACATAACTAAATGGTTGTAGTGCTCGCAGATTTTGGGTTTGGATCCTTTACCCCGTGTGCCCAGACACGGACAAGTGGGACGAACAAGGGCCGCTTTCTTGGGAGGCATGATGCTTTTTATTTTTGGAATTTTGAGATCAAAAAGTCACTTTTTAATTTTAGATCTGCCCAGTGGGGATTGTATTATGGTGCTTTGATCTTCTTAGGTTTCTTTACGCAGACACGTTTCATTTTGGGCCCTCTTTTGCGGAGAACAAAGAAAATTAACACAAATCCTATAGCTAGAACAACCAGTCCTGTTAAAGTCGTAATTGTACTTGCGCGAAGAGGAATTGACGGTTCGCCTGTTTGATTCTCAACTGAACGATTAATAAGAAAAGTAATTAAAAGAGATGTTAATAGAAATATTCCAAGGAGAACTAAGATAATGATCAGAAGTAATTTAGATTTCTTTCGGCAGCCGCGTTGACGACTTCGGTATAATACAATTAAAAATGCGAAAACCGCAATTAAAATTGATAGTCCCGTAAATAATGACGCCAAGTATAGTTGATTCCTTCTGGTCGTGTCGTCAGTCTCCTTTCTGGATTGAGTTAGCAGTAAAACTGACGATGTAACTAAAAGACTTATTCCGGAAATCGATGCGATGACACCTGCAATCCCAACGTAGAACGACATTACCAAAAAGCAACAATTGAAATCTGAGTATGTATTTTACTCTACAAAAAAGTTTTTCTGATATTTTATTAACAAAAATAAAATAAGGTAAATATTTTGTTGAAGATGGAAGCTGTTGTTAAGTTCGAGGATTATCATTGTGAGCCGGACCAGATGGTTTCGGGATTCAGATATGAACAACCTTCTAAGGCCACGCACAATCCCAATTGGAAATATGAGTGTATGACACAGCAAAATCCTATTCATTCGATGAAAGCACCGTGTGATATGTTCTTTGGAGAAATGAGTTCCGCAATGCAAGGTTCATGTAGACAGGGAAGAATTACTGAAATGATGCAATGGGGATTGGAAATGATCAGAACAAGAGGTTCGATTGATTATCCAGAATTAGTTGCCAGTGGAAAACATAGAAGAGAGAAGCCGGGCATGGGAGAAAATAACTTATGGAAACGATGCATCATTATTTGTGCTGAAGATGTTAGTTTTGGTAATTCGAATCTCATTGTTGCAGCAGCACAATTATTGGACGTACAATTGACGTTCAAGACGCAACAAGAAGCAGAATTGGAGGCCATGAATTTCATGAAGTATTTAGGGGCATCTCTCAAGTCTAGAGTCTGTGATTATGGCTGCATTAGCCGTGTCCAGATTCCCGAACGTGAACGAGGCCATCCTCAAAATGGACAACCATTCAATAACAATTACTACGCCACCAAATTGTACGAATGTTTAACTAAGACAGAGATGGCTCCGTTTACTCTCGGTTACATGGACGCATTTATCTTTCAGAGTCTCACTGATAAGGAAGAGAAGAACACGAATCCATTCCCTCTCGCCGATTTCAAGAGTTACACGGCTAACATTACTGGTATCAAACACTACAAGAATAGAAGAGTAATCATTTGGATTGTGCTGTATCGCGTCCTGAAGGAACTGAACGACAAGGCCATCAAAGAAAACGATCCTCATCGTTGGTGGACGGTGACGAAAGTTGTGGAATCATGTTACAAGATTTCTATGCATTCTGGCCAAGTAAAGTTTAGATGGGAGAAGGAAGGCCGTCTGTTCGGTAGAATGGCTATTCTTGCAATTCTTTATAAGGAACAAGTCGAAGCTAGAGGACTCAATTATGAAATTGACAAGCCCATCGAAATTAACGGTGTAATGACCAGTACAACTGATCCAGCCTATTATTGGACTATGCAACAAATGGAAGAATTTAGATGCCGAACCCGTGATGGCGATCTCATCTTTCAATTTCCCGATAATTGTTTTGATCAGCATACCAAGACTGGCAAGTCCATGGGCCGTCGTGCTCAACATTTCTTGGAAGTGAAATCTAGATTGAGTCATGAATATGAATCGTTCAAGCCTCTTAGCGATTTCTATTTGCAGCTCTGCTATGTTACTCGCTACAACAGAGAAGATTGGGCTCAGGGAACACTACGAACAGTACACGAACATATGCAAGATCCATCTAAGGAATCTTATTTGCAAGTTCTTAGAACTCAACATGATAAGTCTGGCGCATTCGATAATAAGATTCGCGCATTGACCAACGCCATCATCAAGAACCCTACTCTGGCAAACAACTATACCTTGAAAGTTAGTAAGGAACGAGTCATTCAACTTCTTGAATATTGCAAGTCCATAAACATGATTCCAATCGGTAATCTTGTTCCTCAGTTGTTAGCCAAGATGGATAAGCACGATGGTGAGAACGCTCTTACACAACTCAAGGCATTCTTCGGCGATGTGACCGGTCCCGTTACACTACATTATTGCTTATGGGAAGATGTCATGGGCGTAATTGACGGTACTCCCCGACATTATGGCGACGTCTGGTTTTAGTTTATGTTTTTGCCGCGGCTTGGACTGCCGCGGTGATCTTAAAAAGTCTTGTTCGTTTGGTGTTGCCTCGCCTTGGACGTTCGCTTCGCTCACTGGTTCGGTGGATTTGTTTAGTTTACAATTTGCAGCCATTGCCAACCGAAGATGAACATTTCTTTATCTGTTAATAATTGGATAAGAAGGCACAAACTGTAATTGTGACGGTGCCCGGTGTCTCGGTTTCACGAAAAGTTGAGATATTTTATTGTTACAGATTATGCCTGTGAAACCAAGAGGATCAGATTAAGAAATGATAATGGGTGGTTCACGATGGCTGGATGTTGTAAATCAAATCAGACTTTTTAATATCATTGGCGGCAGTGAGCGGAGCGAACGTCCACGCCGCCAACAAAAACATGAGCGAAGCGAACGTCCAAGACTCGGTAAATAAAAAATTAGACGCCTCGAGGGGTGGTTTTATCCAACTCTTCTGCCTTAAGTCGTTTCACGGCTTCGGCTTGATTTTTCTTTCGCATCTCAATCCCTGAACGATGTACCCCAAAACCCAGACCTACACCAACTACTATTGCAACTGCGGCAACCGATCCATACACGATCTTATCCGGCCAAGGCATAGGCTTAAGAGTTACATTTGAGTTTTCTTCCCCTACAAACTTATCATCATCAGGACCGAAATCGATTATAGGCTCCATCTCACTATCGGCAGATTCTGTCCCACCAGAAAAAAGATCATTCATTGTCTTCGTTCTTTTGATTATAAATTTTAATTTCTAATTTCCGGCTACACAGTAAATTTTTGATATTGGCATCCAGGAAATCCATTTCAGTAATCTCATACAGCGAATTTCCTGTACCATGTCCAAATCTTACTACACAGGCTCGACTAATTTTGTAGCCTTGTTCCTTCAACATCATAGAGTAGAGACTCAATTGCAAGCAGTACGACCAGTAATTTGTGTCAGGCAAATTCATAACTGCCCAATGGGTAAAATATTTAGTGTAGCGTGTAACTTCTTTCTTGAGAGGTTTTGTAGATTTCCAATCAACAAGAATATGATATCCGGGATGATCAGGGTCCTCAAAGAGAACATCCGGAGTTCCTGCAATTTTATATTCAGAACTTGCTAGAATCCGTTCAGAGAAGGTAAGCTTCCACGGATATGCAGCTCTAAAGTTGACGAACCCGCGCCAATAAGCGACTAGATCGCTATCTGTATCCTGAGACTCTTGGACTGCAACGGGAAAACAGTTAGGTTTTTCGCCAAGGGCTTCTTCTTTGAGATAAGTTTCTATACAAAAATGAAGTAAGGTTCCTCTAGCACTAGCTAACTTCCCATTTTCTTCCCATTCGGTGAGGATGTCAGATTTACTTTTCATGTGGTATTTGTGACCCGGTTTATCTCTGGCTGCTATCATTATACGATCGAGAACGCCAGTACGATCAAAAGGGGTTTTCAATGTGTTAATGTAGTTGCTGACAGAAATGTATTCAATTTCTCCATCAACATCTTCCACATAGTACCGATGTTTAACTGGATCAAAGTTTACTGGATTTTCCATCCGCAAGAATGTATGGAGTTTTTATGATTTTAAAATTGAGTCTGAAAGTGATTTTTTCTATCTATCAATCAAAAATTCAAAATCTGATTTCGAAAAGATCGCGTTGAATCGCAATCCATAATAACAATATGAATCCCCTAGAGAAACTTGAAAGTCGCGCTAAAGGTAAAGAAGAAGATGCATCGGCAAAAGAAGTTGAAGCTGAAAGAATCGCACTTTTGAAAATCGAGGAGTGCGCCTCTTTGATGTTCATCAACGACAAAATTAAGGCGGGTCAATCCAAGACTGGTCTGATGTCGTTAGTTGATTGTGAAAATCACATTTCTGCTGTTGAAGTTACCTTCAATACCTTCAGTAAGTTGCGTCAAAACGAAGAGGGCGACAAGAACCCAAGTAAGGTACATGGTGACGATCTTCGAAGTTGGGCATTCATCAAAGCAGTCGTCGACGGAATGCAGTCAAAAGGAGTTTATGAAATCGAGGAGTCTGCCGAGATTATCAAGCATATCCGTTTGATCGACGCTATTTTCTCGGACAATTTTGATGAAGAACTCACCAAAGCACGCATGGAATCTCAACTGCAAGGAAAGAAGAAGGATCTCAAAGATGCCCGCACTAAGAAGAACAAAAAGAAGAAGTAATTGGGTGTTGCCGAGCCTTGGACGTTCGCTTCGCTCACTGGCTCGGTGATGATAGGGAATTTTTAAAAAGTCTTATGATGCTGTTTCGTGGAACGGCGGCTGTCTCGTTCGCTTCGCTCACTGCCGCCTATGTTTCTTTTTGCATTGGATCTAGGGGCTGAAAAGCCTAGTGAAGGGTGGACCGTTCATTGATAATTTCGTAGCAGGTATTTGGTTGTTGTGTTAAGATTTCTGTTTAGAGTTGAATTTGGCTCGATTTTGTCGAATAGGTTTGTTTGATTTACACTCTCCAGCCATCATAAACCATCAATTATTATTTCTTTATTTGATTACGATGGTTCTACAGGCTAAATCTGTAACAGAAAAATATTGTTTTATTTCTTGATTTTTTGATTACCTGGCACCGTCACAATTACAAATTAACGCCTTCTTACCCAAATCACAACAAATGAAGAAATGTTCACTCCGGTAACAAATGACTTCAAATTGTAAACCAAACAACAATCAACAAGACTTTTTAAAAATCCCCTAACATCACCGAGCCAGTGAGCGAAGCGAACGTCCACGGCTCGGCAAAATCCCAATTAAGGGGCGTCTTCGCATCGGCACCCGTCATTTCCAATACCGCAAACGCCACTACAATCTAGTACACCACCGGCCAATACTGCACATCGAGCATTGGGATCTTGACAATAATTATTTGAGGTACATCCTTCAAATACAGGATTAATTTGTAATCTGGTATCTGCGTCGAGCGGACATCTTTTATCTCCCGTATCATACCTTATAGCACACAATCCTGGCTCACAGCGAGTAATATTTGATGATTGTCTATTCCTTAGTACTGCATACATTATTACTGCTACTACTATAGCGAGTATGACTAATGTGATCAATAAAATTCCAGCCCACCCGTATCTAGGTTTTGGGTATCTTTCGAAAACCGCATTTTCTGGCATCGGCACAATATTTCTCACACTCATAATATCCTTCTTCTTTTATATACACAAATTTATTTAAAAGTCTAAGGGAACTGTTCTGAATATATCATATGGTTGTGCCCCGAGAATTATTCCATGATTGATAGTTATTGTTTCTATTATATCTAACGGATTTTTGTTAGTTTTGAATTTCTGTCCTACATTTCTATGACTAGGCATCTCATTTTCTCTAAGATAGACATATTTGCGGATAGTTGGTAAAGGTAAAGGAACACTTCTTATCAATTCCACAATTTCAGCCATCATGCTTGTAGGATCCAATTTAGAATTCTTATCGGATTCATCATCGGCATAAATATCCAAATCATGTTCTTTGACTCTGTGATACACATATTCTTTAGGATATTTTCCTTGGAATATTAAACTCCATACACCGGCATCTACACCAAATACCTTTCCTAAAATATTATCATCGAATGTTTTAGACCGTCTATGACCAATGATTGTTGTATCCCATATAAATGGAATTCCTTGCCAAATTCTTATACTAGTTGCATCGACTGGGACACCCAACATCTTACATACAACAATTATATAGGCTAATGTAAATCTGAATAGGTAATTCCTACCAGTTGCTGGATAATAATCTTGACTAATCATGGCTCTATCATTAAAATGTACTTTGACCATTTTAGCGTAAGTAACACTCATATGGAAATAATTCATAAATAATATTTTTGGCGAATTCATATTGTAATGAGATCTAAATAAGGAAAACACCAATACGTCAAATCCATCTATATCTCTTAATTCGAGCTCTCCTTTCAGAAATTTGTTTGTATGAACAACACTCCCTTCTTTATAAAAGAAATAAACATTGACAATCCATTTCTCGTCATCCATTCTGAGTATGGGCATGTTAATACCACATATTGAACCTATTATGCAAGAATGGCTACCATTTTTGTCCGGATCTGAAGGATTCATTCTTAAGCTGACTAAATCTTTTCTCAATTAAAGATTTAGTTTAAAATTACGTTTTTAAACTATTATTTTGTTTCATCTTTCAATTTATCTAAAAGAACATCTAACTGCCTCCAAGCAGGCTTAGAAATCCATCGTTCCATGAGAATTGTTATAGTATAAGCAAAAACATAAGAAATCAAGAATGCAACTGCAAATTCAATACCGTTAGGAATGCGACCTTGTAATGCTAACGGCGAAAAGAATCCTGAAAATACGGAAGCGACAAATACTCGCCTCCATGTAATTGAGTTTGTTTCGTACGCAGCCGTCAATCGTATCTTTTCAATAAGTTCTTCTCGCGTATCACCAGATTCATATTTACCATCTACGTAGGCAGTACCATATCCTGGACCGCACGTACCTCCTCTAAATTTACTACAATTGATATCTCGCCATTCACAATATATAGAAAAGATCAGAAATCCCACAATTACAACATAAAGAAGTAACGAGATCAAAAATCCGACATCGAAATTAATGTTCATTCTCTTTTAAGTTCTGTACTTTTTAATTTTATGATAATGGATTATGGATTCATAACTTGAGCTCTGGTTGGGAGATTATCCTCGGCCGGTGGTGGCTCTTTGTACGAACGGGAATTTAATTTCTTCCTTAAACGTTTCGCATTGTCTTTGATGTAGTATGATGAATAAATATCTCCATGTACGTAATAAAGACTATTGGCCGCCATCATGGGTACAAATACCGCAATCATAATGATGATTATAGTGCTTATTTTCGGTAATTTTCTGAGCGCAAGTATAGAAATTAGTGCGGTCGAGATTATAACAATACCAGCATAACGATACATATTATTAACTTTCTGTTCTGAGTAACTACCCCATTCGATACGATCGAGAAGTTCTTCTACGGTATCATTATCATTCCCCCTTCCCTGAGCGTACGCGGTCCCATTACCATCTGCGATATTACCTTTCTTCTCTGAAAATCCTTTTGATTCTTTCAATTTAAGGCGATTAACCCAGAGAATAACAAGAACAATCACTACAATCAACAAAATATACCCTAATTTGTTTTGATTCCAGTTATTCTTACTGGCTTCTGTTTTGAATTTCATCGTAGATGGAAGACCCCGCGGCCTTTTCTTGGCTACTTCTTCCATTTTCTTTTTAGACGGGTTTTTAATTTTATTCGTTGGATGGAGAATATTTGGTTGAATTCTTTTTGGCCGGCAATGTTTGAGGTTTGGGATTCTCAGCCATTACAGCAACTGGAACTGCAATGCACATCGTAGGCTTGACGCTAGCTGGTAAAACAGATCCAGGCACTCTATAATTTTCCGCACGATACATTTTCTGGATATCTTTTACTGTATGATTTATTTTTATTTAGATCAGTGCAACTGTAAACGATTTCGTAAGATGAGATTTTGTGATTTTTATGGATTATTTTTCGTGGAACAAGATTGGAGTTGTAGGATTTTAGTATTTTTTCGTGGAGACCAAATATACGCGGGAAATTGGGTCAACGCTCCAACACGACCAAAAACGATTTTAACGATTATTTTTAAATGTAATTTGCCTTTATACACAGGATCCCAAAACTTCAAGACTCACACAATCATTTTTAAGCATCAATTCGCCCGTACTCATTCTAAAATATTATAAATAAGTTTGTTCGACTGGAACCCACCACATTGTACGACCACTAGCTTTGTATGTCTCGACTGCATTGCCGAGTGGAGATGTATTTCTTCCATACACAACTTTTAGTCGAGTCTTCAAATAAAATTCTTCGATCACGAGTTTGCACGTATCGTAAACAGCCTTTTCATGACCTTTCAATCGAGCCAATGTCACTTCAGGATTATATTTCAACGCGTACAATATTTCTGCTAACAAATAATTACCTACTCCAGAACATAATCTATCTTGATCCATTAAGGCAGCTCTTAATTTCGTCACCCCACGAAGCTTGTTCCAATTGCTTAAAAAAGTCTCATATGTAAGTTGGTAGTCTCCAATAAACCCTCCTTTCAATTTACCCTTCACATTTATATACCCATAACCATTCAAGATTTCGAATTTACCAAATCGTTCATTCACATACCATACTGATCTAGTAGATCCATCAACCAAAGTAAAATCTAATCTGAAATGAACATGGCTGGGATTGACCAATTTTTCATCCATGGTTCCAAAACTCCAATGACCTTTCATTCCGTGATGAGCGTGTATAACGGTGGTTGCATCATTGAAGATTAGAAAGAAATGTTTACCTAATGTTTCTATTTTGTTAAGTGGTCGACCAATCGCATTTTGTAGATTGTTAAAGCCGTTGTTAGAAAAACTATAACCATATACATATGCTTGTGTTAAAATTGCCTTGTCACCAACTCCATCAGCTTTTGAATGACCAAACAGCCCGAGACGTAACTTATCAGCTTCTTGTAGTACAAGCGCTGCTTCTGGCATTACTATTATTTTAAATTCCTTAACTCAAGTGATAAAAATATCTTTTTCCAGGTTATGGACTTTTTAATTAATATTCTTAGGTAGAGAATGGGCATTAAGTTCCAACGGTACTTCATATTCTAAGGATTTACCGTCTTGAAATATTTCTCGCCAATAATCTATCTTCATTAACATATCCAGATCTGTTGAATATTTGTAATGAAAAGAATTAAAAATATTCAAATTGTTAAGTGTACGGATTGGATTCTTGAGAATGGTTGGCATATATTTAAAACATTTGCCAATTATACATGCTTTTAATTCTGTTTGTGTTCTCGAACTATTCTTCATTAGAAGAAATTCTAATGGTGAGATATCGTATAAATCAAAATGTCCTGACAATTTTTCGAATACAGCGTCTATGGTCTCAGGGGCCCAATAATTACTTAATGAATTTCCAATTGATAAATACCATACTTCACCGTATGGATCGTATTGTTTTCTTTCCTTGAGAGGCATTCTATATAAAGGTAAACCCAATAAATGTTGTAAAAATACGTATGAATTCAATTTACCATTAACAACATTGTATTTTCTCTCGTCGGATTTAAAAGCGGTGCCGTGCTTAAAACAATTATGTAATAATTCAGTATCTGATAGTTTCGAAATAAAATCTATTTTGTTTTGCCTCTCTTGGATCCAATTTCTTTCATCTTGTAGATATAAGATTTTCAATTCTTTAATCAATCTTATGTGGATCTCGTTAGGTAAGAATGAACCAATTTTTTCTTGCATTACAATTCTGTATTCATGCAGACTTTGCATATCTTGACGATAATTTTCTCCAAGTCTAAAATATGTACTATCCTTTTCTAGCTGAATTGATGTTGTATTCTCCACAATTTCAAGAGTACCTAGCTGAGAAAGATTTCCATAATGTATAAAAATCTGCATTGTTGCAGGAGACGAACAATATTTGATCATGAATGGTAAGAATGTTTTAAACATATTGGGTATCTGATCTATAATCCCGTTAGAAACATGATTATGAATAGATTCCCAGGTTAATGAACCTACTTTAATCATCATAGCCAATGCATATAAATTAAACATTTCCATACCATCTTTCCGAAAATTCACGAAATAAGAATCATTGATCGTATTCTTTGTGGTTAAGAGGTACATACCATTAATCATGCTCTTTCTACGCGATATTCTTTTGAATGTGTATAGATCTTTTACGGTATGTATATGATTAAACATAAATTCTAAACAGTAATTATTTCTAGCGTACACTAGATCGAGGAGGAGTTTATTTATTGGTTGATCCTCTATAAATCTGTTTTCTTTTATTAAATCTATAAATCTACATATAAAACGTCTAGGATATCGGGAGATCAATCGTGTAAATAATTTGAAAAACTCGTCATCGCTTAAAAAATCATTTACAAACGATACAGTCAAATTAAGCTCTTTGAAGTATTGAGAAATATCCACATCATCGCAATCAATGTATGCCTTCAAAACTAAATAATTATGGTTGGTTCTTGATTTTTTCTGTATCGATTCGCTCATACTTTTAGAAATTATTTTAAAGGATTAAAAGTAAATAATAATTTTTGTTTTAATAGATTAGCTCGCCAAAAACACCTGACGTGTTCCAAGAGCCACTTTTATATAGAGCTGTTTGGACGTGCTAAATAAATTAAAAAGACCCTTGTATTGTACATAAAAATTAAATAAAAGATAAATTTTTATTTAAACATAAAACGAATGATGGATCCTGATAATTTGCCACCAGTAATAATAGGATGTTCTGATTGCGATGGCGACATTTATTACAAACCATTTCTATGTATTAAATGTGTTTCTCCTCTCTGTCTAAATTGTTTCGACAATCTAGGAATGGGACTCTGCTTGAAATGTGAAAGTGAGGGATTAGAAAAACCTATATGTACAGTCCTTCTCAAAACCAAGAAAGGTGAAGCTTCCGTATGCGGCTACCCAGCAATCGTCGACAATAAAGTACTTACCTGTGGCGGCAAATGTGGGCAAGAGCATCCCAGATGTATAGTTCATAAAGATTATTGCAAGCATTGGGATTTTCTTAATATCAAATCTCAGAAGAGTAGCAAAGAACATAATGCGTGTTGTAATGAACCATGTGCTGGCAAATGTAATCGCCGCTGCGATATTTGCAAGGAACACCCAGCTAATGGCTTAAATACTAGGCCAGTCGAGTGTGAAATGTGCGGATTGATGGTATGTGGTATACCAAATTGCCATAGACATATTAAAACTCTCACCTTAAGTAATCTTAATATGACTGTTAATATATGCATTAAGCACTTAGAGAATGACAAATGCGTTGGCGAACATATGACATACATAGAGAATAATAAAGCGGGAAAAGAAGACTGGCCTATGATTCATATGGTTCGATGTAAGAGAATCAGTATCAAAACAAATACCATACAATGCGCTTTTGATTATTCATTCGGATTTGCAAAATGTCATAATGGCGTTTGCGATTCTGCATTGAAAAAGATGTTGCCTGGCGAACCATTCCATTGCCATCAACATTCTACAATATGTACATTATGTTGGAATCCATTTGCATCATTCTACAAATCCAAGACTATATTGGATTTCGACGTGTGCAATCGTTGCGATGACTTTTTGATTGCAGCCTATGAATGTTTGTTTTCGTACCTGAAGAAAACACCCATTCTCATTCCCTTAATTCTAAGAGACGTCGTCGTAGACATTATAAATGTTAAAGTTAACAATTGTAAGAACCAATGGAAAATTATGTATTACCAAAATATGATTCTTGAATCGAAATACTTCAATAGCATGACATCTAAATTCGTCAAACCTTCCAAACAAGTGATATCTCTATAAGTATTCACTTAAAAAAATTTTAATCGTATTTTTTAAAAGTTAAAAACAAAACATAGTATGGAAATTACAAAGGATGTTTTACAATTGATATGCTCGCAGATAGATAATTATCTCGACCTCTATAACTTTGGCTTGGTATGCAAATCCGCGCACAAAATTGTCAATGATATGGATATGGAAGATGAAACATTAGAGAAATTCAAATCTAAATTCAATCTTAGAACCGAACACATAGATTTCGATACCTTCTATGTAGTACATTGTTACTAGGAAGGAAAATACACCAAAGGAAGGGTTGGTTACAAAGGCGTAACTGTTTGGTTCAAGCCTAGTCAAAGCGTTAAGTTATTTTACAGTTATGATGACAATTTCGACACAGATGAATACGAACAAGAATTACTTGAGGTTGAATCTGACTGCGGCGATGTCTTCATGCTACGCAATGGATATATTCACGAAATAATAGATGGTATTCGTCAAGCCGAACGATCCCCCTATTGCGATGGAAACAGGCATTATGGAGACCAATACATTGTTTGTACAAGGGAAGAAATAATTCTCCAAATAGACGGTTGTTATTGTTCAATTTTGGATGATGCCAAAATGTACCCAGAATTTTTGGAAAGAACCAACGATAAAACATTATTCTTAGCAAGCAGAGATCCTAGGGGTGACATCTGGATTATCGATAACAATGTCATTGAATTGATAATTCGTGAACTAAAAGAAATTTACCCCATATGCTTCCTCGAAGATGTCACATTTGGAGGTACATGACTGACTTAAAAAGTCATTTTATTATTTGTTTAATTCAAATGCGTAAAAACTCAGAGGCATGAAAAATCTTTTTGTATGCTTGCCGATGGATTTGCTACAATATCTATTTTCGGTTGGAAAAGTTGATAGACTCGATCTTGTAGCATTGGCAGAATCATGCCCTGATGTATTTAAACATTTATGTCAACGAAATGGTATTATTTGGAAAAATAAATTGGTGGTGTTTGGAATGGGCGGGAGCGGGTTGGGTGGTGTTGCGGCCTATAAATTATTTAAATCTCGATGTTTGGCCAAAATTTATCATAAGAAACTGGGTCACGCAGATTTAGAAGAGGGTGCCGATTCGAAATTGCATCAAGTTTCTACGGCAAAAACTGGTATCCGCTCAATTGTCGGCCACGATAGCAATTCTTACATTGACATTCATAATGTATTGTATATTAATCGTAATACTGCCAATGTATATAATACTAATCAATATAATAATATTGTGAACACTAGAATAATAAGAAACTATACATGTGCATTGAATGATTATGGAAAATTATCGTATTTGGAACGTGACGTTAAAGCTATGGTTGGATTTGGTGATTCTAAGAATATTCATATTGATGTTGGAGAACCAATTAAAGACCTGTTTCAAATTGATAAACGTGGTTTTTTAGTGGGTATATTAGGGATTAGCGGTAAAGTTTATTTATATGGGCGCCCAAAAATAACGTCCGTTAAATTCTTTCTGCAAAATGATAATGTTCAATTGGATGATATAGATAGGTTGTCTATTGTGGATCTACCCTTTCGTGTAAAGAAAATGCGTATTAATAAGCATATTGCTTATTTTTTGACAGAGGAGAAGGAGTTATGGATTTATTTTGATCGTGGAACTATAGGACGGGGAGAATTCGTGGTAAATGGGACTTCTCCTGTAGCTTTATGGGAATTTTATAACTCTTTAGATACATGCAATGAAATTCATAAAATGAGAATTTCTAAGAATGTCGAATATTTTGAAAGTTGGGGCGATGCGATATTATTTAGTTTATATGGCGTAGATAAATTATTTACTTATTATTCTCACATGATTACGGGGCCTAATTCAGAATTACTAGAATCGGTAAAATCAGATATGAAATATGAAATTCTAGATGGAAATAAGAAATCAATTAAGGGTATTTACAAATTGATAAGTACCAAGGACAATATCATGATAATTGATAAAGATTACAAATTATATATGATGGTCTATAGAATGAGTTTGACTAAGGCGGGTGGTGCATATAATCCTGAGTTGGTACATGAAGGGCCAGTTTACGACGCCGTCATATATGATCATATATTGAAAATTTTAAAATAAAAATTTATAAGAGGAGAAAAAATGAGTAGACTGGCCAGAGAAAAAGTGTGGCTGAATCATTTTGGTTCTTACGAGCAATGGGGCATTTGTTATTCCTGCAAAGAAACGAAGATTAATTTGCATGGCGGTAAGAAGAGTTGGCATAAGGGGCATATGATTCCTCACGCATACATTTATGGTGCTGCCGGACCGGACATTTACGAAAACATAAAACCAATCTGCGTACAATGCAATATTGATGATAAAGAATTCCCAACTACATTTGATTTTATGGTTTCCATAGGAACTATGATCCCGGAAGATGTTGCCCCCACAATGGCCAAAATAAGATTGGTGGAGAAAACAAAGGCCGAGGACCCGGAATCTTTTTGGTGTAATGTTGCTGTAGCTGGCGCCAAAAAGAAATCTAATGCCTATAACTCATGTCCTCGACCAAAATATCCAGGTAGTCTGAGGTGTAAAACACATTCAAAACACGAAAAGATGCGGAAGCTCAAAAATGGAGAACAAATATGTCAAGATATAATCCAACATATACAAACCGTAGTCAAAATTAACTGGAGTGTCTTGGATGATGAAGAAAAGGACGCATTTATAGAATTACTTGAATGCAGTAAAGATGAAATTGCACTTATCATAGAGAAACACGGTCCTCAAAAGGGAGTTAAGTTTAGATGAATTAAAAAGTCATTTTATGGATTGTTTAATTCAAATCCGTAAAAAATGTTGATCGAAGCGTGTAACTACTGTTTTGAAAGATGGTTTTCTCTATATGCACTTGGGTATTGTGTTTTAGGATTTGAAGGTTTATTGGATGTAGGTTGGCGTTATATTAATAGAATTTTTGCATTGTTGCATGCCACTGGTTGTGTAATATACACCATTCGAATCATTAATAGATTTGGGTTATTTGAATTATGGCAGTGGGATTTTTACTACAGTAATAGGGAAGGAATCATAGAAGTCGCTAAATTGAATGCGTTTATGCAAGCTTATTTACTAGTGGACGCCACTTTCAATATATTCGAACTAATTAGAACCAGATTTTTTAACACCAGATATCAAATCGTACCAATTGATTGGATGATGTTTATTCATCATATAGTTGGAGCATCCAGTATGATGGCGTTTATTGTAACAGAACGACTCCAGTTCAATAGCGTTTATTACGCATTCACAGAATTATCAACAATACCTCTTCATCTTGGTTGGTTCATTCACAATCTCAATTATCAAAATACACCAGTGTTCAAACAAATATTCATCACCTTATCTATTCTAATCGTAGTTACATTCTTTATGCTTCGCAATTTAGGTTCTTTTATTGTAATGTACTACATATATGAGAATTACTACAAAATTAGAGCGATGAATTGGATTGTTCAATCGTTCATATTCTATGGTAATACCGCCATAACAATTCTTAATTTTGTTTGGTTCTATAAAATTATCAAAATGGCCATGAAGATTTTTTAAAAAGCTTGTCTTAATTGTTCATGAATTTTGCCAATGGATGTAGCAATCATTTCCCTGAAATCGTGAATATCCTGTGGATTTTTGCATAATTCGGAACTCATCCAATCAATAATGGTTAGTAACATTTCTCCTCCAACATATGGTGTTCTAACCGAAACATCTTCATTCATCATCTTATAATATCTCTCTTTCAAAGATTTTCCAATAGTAGAACCGACATTTTCATTCCAACGACCTTTCCATTTGTCATTAACTAGTGATTTAATGATGTCGTCAGAATTAGGCTTATTAATTTTGTCCCACAGCTTATTTGTAATCATAGGATGCCGGTAACCAGTAGTATTTTTATGTACGTAATCGACGAAAATATCCCATTTCGATTTAATTGGTTTCTTGGAGACAGCATCTATGGCAACCGCAAATTGTTCTTTCTGTTGGCTGCTCAACATTTCCCATTCTTGGAATAGTCGTTTAACATTTTGATCCATTGTCAGAGATGGATTTTTAATTTATTGTAATTAAAAATGAAGAAAATAACTTTTCTAGGAAGAAATTAAAATAATATGGAGAAGCTGCCTAAAGCCGTCTTATCGCACGTAATAAATTGTCTTAATCCCCGAGAATGGCATGCGTTGGCTCTAACATGCAAATCGGTATCGAATCGTGTTATGAACATCTTAACTTATCATAAGGCGTATTTCTGCCGCGAAGTTAAATTGTCATACCCTCCCCAACCCAAAGTGAATGAAAATGCTGCCAAGGCTAAGACGCAAGATCCAATATTAAACATATGTTGCAGGCCAATTATGAAAATGTTACCACCAGGAACGGGATGTCAAGGCCCAATATCCAAGAGTTTATGTCTTTTTCATCGTACCGGGAAGAAAACATGCGTGAAATGTAATTCCGTTCCAGTTTCAAATCTATGTATCGGTGATTTTTGCAATACTGTTGCTTGCCGGGATTACATATGGAGTTACCGTAAAGGAAAATCGATAACAGTACTAGCTTATCCATGCGTTATTAATTCCTGCAATAATAAAAGTGACACCAACAAAGGTCGGTGTGAAAAATGTGCAAGAGATCATCGTAAGAAAGTATTGGATAAACTAGAAGAATCTCCTAATCAAATAAGATCAGTTCAATGCAGGGTAAATAAGAAAAATGGCACACAGTGTAGCAAAATGACAGCATCGTGGACTGGCAAATGCCCTATCCACATATCCAAATAAGTTTTTTTGTTGGCTCGGTGGATGGTTGTTTAGTTTTAAAAAGTCTTGTTGATTAGTGTGGGAAACGGCGGCTTGGACGCTTCGCTGCCGCCTAAGATTCTTTTTGCGTTGTGAATTGGGACCGAAAAGGTGAGTGAGGGGTGGACCGTTAATCGTCGATTTCGATGTAAATCAAATCAGACTTTTTAATATCATTGGCGGCAGTGAGCGAAGCGAATGTCCAAGCCGCCAACAAAAACCCGAGTGAAGCGAATGTCCAAGCCGCCAACAAAAAGAGGGGGTAAAACATCATGGTGCCGCGGCCCAGTAGATTTGCGGTTTATTTTTGCAGGGATTGGATTTTCCTATTTCGATTAACATTTTACATCCAAATTCTAACATTTGTCGTTTGGCTGCAACAATTCCATTTAACCATATTCCATCTTGAACTTCAAAATTCAATGCTTCTGCTCTCAAGTAGACTAATTGCACCTCATATGAGTCATTTTGGGTTGGGCGAATTATCTTATCAAACATTATTTGAATTTCTAGTCGATCAGATTCTGTAATCTTAGTATCGACCGGATCGTTAACTACTGGATCCTCTAGTTTAGGTTTGATAATATTTGTTGACGATTTCTTTTTCCGCTTCTTCTTAGATTTTTGCAATTTACTTCTTGATTTCTTGAGTGGTTCTAAAGGTTGGTCTAAAATATCATTTCCTGGAATAGTCATCCACGATGACAATCTGCTATTTGAATCTAAGGTAAGTAATTCCATTTTTAATTCCCCATGATAAACTTTTAAAAAGGATTTTCAAGAGGCTTAGGTGAGATTTTTATGCCTGGTTCGAGGAAGATTCTTTTGGTACATCATCACCTTAGCTAATCGAGATTTTATACTAATATAATAACATTGTAGAATTAATATTATTTGAACCCTTCATGAAAACATTTACCTTTGATTCTACATCCCTCGTTGATTATTTTCGATATTTCTGGAAATATACTATAACATTCAGAATCGCATATATGAATAGTTTGGGGACAACCATCATTAGGGCATGTAGCTGTTATCATCAACCCTAAACAATTATTACAATACCATGTGTTACAAGCTGGAACACCACACATATTAGTATTACCTATAGGTTTAAAAGCTTTAATACAAACTGTACACATCTGCATCATAATATAAAACCTTTTTAACAAATCGTTAGATTAAGTTCAAATATTAATTTTCGCAATAGTATTATTTT
>TARA_R110002073_G_scaffold146606_2_pt1 | contig 69632 bp, 44 predicted proteins | sample TARA_R110002073 | Tara Oceans TARA_R110002073 (sample SAMEA4397174) | marine metagenome | biome: Polar Biome; feature: [DCM] deep chlorophyll maximum layer (ENVO:01000326); material: water (ENVO:00002006), including particulate matter (ENVO:01000060) such as... | depth 40 m
AGGCACTTCAAAACTGCACGACCTCTACAACAATGGTGGCGGCGGAGGTGATGGTTCCTGAGGCTCTGGCTCAGGTTCCGGAGCCGGTTCTGGAGTCGGGTTGGGTTCAGGCTGTGGCTCAGGATTTGGTTCTGGTTCCGGCTCAGGTTCTGGCGGCGGTGGAGGTGGTGGCGGAGGCGTCGGCATCGATTGGCTCATCACCATCGCCGCGCGTTCGGTCAACAACCGAGCCCGTCCTTTAAGGTTCTTTCCAAACAGTTCCGGACTGATCCACGTGTTCATCGCCAATGGAACTCCCACTTCCACTTCGACTTGTGTCGTCGCTTCCGTGATCTCTTCAGGAATGACCGTGACGGTTGCGTCGCGAATACCAATCGCGTCCATGTGGCTTTGAACCACTTCCTCGACATTCTCCGCAGTCGCACCGGTGATAATTCCTCGGCGGGCACCAATGTAGGCAGCATGATCGGCGGAATGTCGAAGCATCGTGACACGCGTCAATTCAATGCCCGATACCAAGATGGTGAACAAGACCATTGAAACGACCGCCATTTCCACCACCGTCGCTCCCTGACGCGAGGAGGCGCGCGAGCAAAATTTTGCGTGAAGCTGTTCAAACATGATGCGATGTCACAGTAGATAGGCAAACAAGGTCGGGCAATGATTTCACTGCGTCATCAAAGACGGCAGTTTCTTCGCGATTTTCTGAAATGCGTTTTGCAATTGGCTCGCATCAGTGGCGTGAAAGTTCTCGCCTCCACACGCGTTCGCCAAGTTGGACATCCTTGATTGATCGGCGTCGTCGCTGAACGTGATCGTGAACAACGTCACTCCGTGATTCTGCAAGTGATAAGTCATGCTCTCGGGACTCTTGCCGGTGTTGTGATGACCGTCCGTCATCAACACCATGACTCGAACCGCGAACTTGCGAGCGTGAGTGGCATCCGTCAGTGCGGCTAAACCATGTTCCAGCCCGTAACCGACACTGGTTCCTCCACCGTTGAATTGATACGAAATCGCATCCAACTGATTCGAGATTTCCGCGTAGGTGTGCGTCAGATCACAATCGCGACTTGCGTTGTCGGAATAGGTCGCCAAACAAAGCTTTTCGTACTGCGGTGAATCAGCCAAGAATCCATTGAACGCGTTGACCGAAGCGACCAAATCCAACCAGCGCGAATTCGGTGGTACAGGATCGCCGTAAGTCCAACCGGGCGGAGCGGCGGCCGGATTGACGTATGGATCAGGAGCCTCATCGTTCGCGTAGGCCATCGAACCACTGCGGTCGATCACGAGAGCAACATCCATCGTGCTTTGCGTGCTAACGGCAACACGCTGAGGACGGATTTCCAGGTTGGTTCCCATCGTCGGGAACAACGGTGAAAAGACTGGCTGTGGCGAGTTTGAAAGCGACAACGTTGTCAATCGCACGGCGTTACCAAACTCATCGTCGTCGGACAGCGGCTGGAAACTGTAGCCTTCGTCCAGACTCTCGCGGAGACTGATCCCGAACTCCAAATCGGACATGTTGATCGGCACGACTTGTCCCGCAACAGGATTGCGTTCCGCGGCATCGCGAGCAGCCGCGAGAGCAGCGTCTTTGTCACCGGTTTGGATGTAGACACGACCGGCAGCGCACACTGCCGCGTCGGTGACCACTTGGCTGTCCGCGGTGACCGCCTCGACATAGGCAACGTTGATCACGTAAGCCGCCAGGATCAACAACACCGGCAACATGATCACCAGCAAAACGATCACGGCACCGGAACGTTGCTTGGATTGATTTTTCAGCAGGGGCATCTGAATGGTTCCAATCTTACGGTTTTTGAAGAGTGACCGACTCGGACAAGTCGTAGCTGCCGAATCCCCAACCGCCCATCAAAGCGTTGTCAGAAAAAGGAGCTCGAACTTCGACCGTGAACCATTCACCAGAATCAAGCGATGTGGGATCCATCGGGTCCATCACCACAACGATACTGTTCAGCCGTTGATCGGCACTCAGCGTTTCGCATTGCCATTCGACGTTTTCGGCTTTGGCCTCGGGCAACACACCGACGCGAGCGCCTTCGTAGGCGACCATCTTCATCTTTTGTTGCAACCGAATCATTGTGCACGCTTCGACGGTGCCCATCATGACCACCAACAACAACGGCAATCCCACGGCAAGTTCCGTGACTGCGATTCCGCTGCGTTGTGATGATTTGTTTCGAGTGACCATGGAATTGGTTCCCCGCGTAGGAATGATACTGATGCCCGCTTCTTGAGCGAACAAATGCATCCTACGTCACAAAATGCCACCGCTTCGCATGCATTCACGCGGAAGCAGTGTTTCTCAACCCCCAATCCATCGCATGGTCAATCAATCCAAACGACTCTGACGGTTGCACCAATCTCAACGCCTGCAACGATCACGAGGTCTCGTCGGTGGCAACGGACGCATTAGTCCATCAAACGGTGTTCCCATGCAAAATTGCAGGGCGAATTCCGTCAATTGGCGACACGCGTGAGACAAACGGCGACTGCAAGAAGAACAGCCAGCGATCAGAACTTGTAGAGCAGCAGAGCTGAGTAGTAGAAATCGTTCTTGAGAGCCCCCTGTGGTGTGCTGTCGTAGCGATCCGTCACCGACAATCGCAGTGAGAAGTTGTCCGAATCACTGAGCAATGTTTCCCAAGCCAAATCGGTCACCAAACGAAAATCATTGAAATCGTCGAAGGCGGGGAAGAAGTCCACTTTGCCCTTCAGCTTCTGACGAGACGTCAACTGATGATCCGCCTCAATCCCAAACACCGCTTCCGGAATCCAAGAATCATCCGGCGATCCGATCTCCTTCGACGCACCAGCACCAAACCGGGTGACGAAGTTCGTCTTGTCGTTGCGGATCCAGTAGTACCCCACACCACCATTCAGGTTCAGACGCAGATCGAAGGATTTAAACTCATCAAACTCCATCCCGAACTTTCCGAACAGCGACCAATTTGAATCGTTGATCAACCGATCGTAGTCCAGGTTGAAACGGCCGTTCTCTTCCGTTGTCACATCATTTGCACTGGCCTGCCGATAGTCAAAATCCAACGCCAACGTGTACTTGTCCGTTTTGCGTTTCATCTCCAAACCGGTCTGAAGGGCCAGCGTGTCCGAGTTGCCGGAACTGCCATCCAAGCCAAACTCGGCGTGGTTTGTCCAACCATTCGTCATCCAAACCCATGGTCGCTGATACCAGCTGACGACCTCTTCCTCGAGCGGTGGCGACTCGACAACCTGACCCGCTGAAACAACATCGGAATAGCTGGCCGATTCAATCGCACTGTCGGGTAGAGGGGCATCAAGGATGGGCGATTCCAACTGAGCGGGCGACAAACCAAACTCCTCATTCCATCCCGAAGGCAGCTCATTCAGGTTCAGCGACGAACCGCTCCCCGGCGCATCGTCTGGCAATCCCATCGAATCAACCGCCGTCGGCTGTGGAATCGATGGCGCTGCGGCGGGCGGTTTTGGAAGATCATATCCCGAGCCATTGAACATCGCTTGCCCTGATTGCCAACTCGGAACCGTTTGAGCCTGCACACCGACGGACAATACCAGCCAACCGGCCAACGCGAAAACGATGGGTTTAATGGAATGAGTTCGATTCATGGTTCTCTTCTTTGGAACAAGTTCATCCAAAGGAAGCCCACGTGCTCACCGCCGATCGGATTGGTTTCGATGGACAGTGCGTTTGGCGTTCGGTCTGGTCGATGAAGTTGCGGCGCTCAAAGCACCTACTGAACAAATCTTCTCAGCTGCGTTTACAAAAGCACTGAGACCCTCGAAAGAGGAATTATTTCAACGCAGCTTCTTCTTCAGCGGCGGAGCGGCGATCTTCTCGGCCGGCTGTGCCTTCTTTGATGTCGGTTCTTTGGAAGCGTCTTTTTCCACTTCCGAACCCTTCGTGCTCGCAGCAGCGTCGTCCTTCGCAAGCATTTCAGTCGCCATAACGCTGGGCAATGGCTCACCGGGCAATAACCCACCGCCAATCATGTCCTGGTTTTCATCAGGCAGAACTGGAAACCCACCGTCGAATCGCGTCTCGGCGGTGTAGTCAACTGGTGGACGACTAAAAACTTTTGGTGGTGAGCCGGTCGAACGACGACCAAACCGCACCAGCTTGGTTCCCGCCAGTCTCGTTTCATCGCGAATCGATCCACCTTGGAATGGTCCGACACCCATCACCCATGTATCACGGGCGGTTGATCGAGATTGGCTGATTCCGGATTGCCAAACCGCTTCGCGAGTCTCTCGGTCGTAGGCAAACGCAGCCACCTTCGCCGCACCTTCACGATTGTCGCGGCGTGCCACCGCGATCTCGGGAATTTGAGGAACGCTGGGCGCCCCCGGAAACAGAGACACGGTTGAATTGATCGCGTTGTTCTCTGGAACTCCGAGCGTGACCCGGTGATCGTCGTATCCCAACGTTCCGATCCGAGCTTCGATGATGATATCCGCGTCCGCACTGGAATCTTGCAGGTAGCAACCAGCCGCGATGACTTGCTGACGAAGTGCACTGGTCACGTAGTCGGCGTTCACGAACGTGGTGGCTTTCACCGACCGAAGGTAACTCGTGTCGAGATACACCTTCTCACCAGACAACGGCCGAAAGTCGATCGTCGAAACACTGCGGTCAACGGCGTCCGACAACAACAACTGCTCCGTTGCTTGCTGCTCTTTGGTCGTGCCGCATCCTGAGAACAACGCCAGCATCAATCCGAAGCCGAACAGCATCTTCAGTCCGTGAGCTGACAGCTTTCGACGAGGTTCAATCGCGTTGGTTTCTTCGGAAGTTTGCAAAAAAGGTACCTGACACCTTTTCTGGGCGCAGCGGGGAGCGGTGTGCAGGGTGGCGAATCGAATAGGCAGCCGATTCCGGAACATCGGACGAGCGATCTGGGTGTAACAGGGCGGGTAGTCTGGGTGGGCGGTTTCGACATGAAACCGGTCAAGAATCTCCTCAACGTGCTGAGGGTTAGCAAACAAACAGCACCAAACGCAACGGACGTTCTGTATCTACACGAGCCATCCACTCGAACCAATGAGCATGTGAAACACTTCGAAACGAGGAAACAAACCTCCACCGGCAACCGGCGTCATGAGCGACGGCGAAGTCGCCTTCTTCAGCCAAAGGTGCGAAAACGAGAGAAAGATTCAACGCGCTGTTCCGAATCTTCCGAAAAAAGAAGAACGAAGCCTGTGAGCGGACCTCGACCCGAACGATCCGCCCGGACGAAACACGCTTCGCGCTCCGAATGAGGTGCTTTTCGCGACGCCGTCGACCGGAAACACTGCCTTACCAGCGTCCCCGAGGATTGTCCTGCTATGCCCACGATCGAATCCGCAACCGCCGATCCGATGTACTTCGTGGTGCTGGGCCTGGCCGCCGGATACGCTTGCTTGGGGTGCATCGTTCTCTATGGGGTTCTGTCCAGCAAAGGCAAAGCTCGCGAAGAACGCTTGCGAGAACTGCGGGCGGCAAGAACGCCAAGCGGCTATCGAGTCGCAACCGATTCGCTGGCGACGACGTCCGCAAAGCAAACGCGGATACCGAAGAGATTCGTTTGCTTCGTTCCGAATTGGCCAAGTTCATCAAGGTCTCCGCCTCGATCACGAACGATTCCCAAAACTTGCATTTGGAAGTCGCCGCGTTGCGAATGCGTGTCGAAACGCTCGAGAACGTTCTAGCCGAGCACCTGGAAGCACATAACCAACTCGACTCGATCAAACCAAACGTCAGCCAAGCCTCAGAGCCAACCGTTAACGAGAGCGTCACTCCGTTCGATTCCAACACGGCAGCCAAAACGACCAACGCTTCTTCGATGCCAACCACCATCGCGATGATTCACCCCACACCGGCGGAATCGCACGGCGAAACTCGCGATGAGAATGGAATTTCGATCCGGCAGCACGAAGAACTTGGACTGCTATATATGTCGCGTCCAAAATCGCCTGACGATCTGACTCAAATCTGGGGAATCGGATCAAATCGGCAAACCGATTTGCAAGAACACGGAATTTTCTACCATCATCAAATTGCAGCATGGACGCCCGAGCAAATCGGCCATTTTGACAATTGGATGAATCTGGGCGGACGCATCCATCGCGAATTATGGGTTCCGCAAGCGATCCGCCTCACACGCCAAAACGTCGGTAAAAAGGCGTCAAAGAAGAAGCAGAAGCGTCGCCAACGGCGCGCCGCGTGACCCTCGCCGCCCCGGTGAGAATGCTCCTTTGATACTCCGCCGGGCACACTGGACTGACCACAAAATGATTTTTTGGTCTTGTCGCAGTTTCACGAAATCGGCCTTTCCACAAATTTGCCGATTCGACTAAAGTCTCCGCGTGTTCACCCATTCCAGTGGTGAACAAAGGAAACCGGCAAAGGTTCCCGCAAGTGGGCAGGATGGCCCTCTTTTCTTTGCCAAGGACCTTGGACCCTCACAGGGCGTGATCACGCGCAGCCACGGAAGGAGCGTTTTGCGATGTTGTTGGATCGAATCGAAATCGACAATCATGGCCCGTTAAACCGGGTGGAACTTGGACCGTTGTCTCATCACTTGAATGTGGTGCTCGGCCCGATCGGATCCGGCAAAACCGCGATCAGCCGCTTCATTCGCGACTCGCTCATTTCGCGACAATACCCCAACGGAATGCTCAGCGGTTCGACCGGACGAGTTGTCTGGGTCGACAACAATGGCTGGGTTCACTGCCGCCGCGAAGCCGACGGCACTTCCAACGGACGCCGCACCGTGGAATTCGAACCACGCAGCGAAACGACCGCCGCTTGGGAAGGCTATCACGACGGATGGTTCGGCAACCAAGACGATGTTGTCTCGACCAAGAGCAACACAACCATGGCCGCACGTGCTCTCCGCAGCGTGCAAATGCCTGAGTCAATTGTCGATGGCGTGATGGTCGACACAACCGTCACCAGCGTTTCTCGGGTTGTTGCAGCTTGCATCCAATCGGGACTTGACCGCGAAGGATTGGCCACGCTGCCGTACGAATCCGAAACGGCACGCTACACGCACAATCACCACGCATACAGCAACTCGGTTCAGTCGGGCGAATCCGTTCATTCGTTCACCGAATCCGACGATCGCCGCCGCCGTGCTCTGCGTTCGGAATTGGCCGACGTTGAAGCTCAACTGGCCGCTTTGCCAAGCCAAGACCTGGAAGCTTCAGATTGGTACGGCAGCACATGGGACGAAAACGCCCAGTGGAACGAAGCCAACTTGCGTGCCGAGCAAATCCAACGCGAACTTGCCGACATTCAGCGTCAACGCGGTGAATGCGTGCGACTACGCGATTCCCTGACCGCTCGTCGCAGCGTGATCCTGGCCCATCGTTCTCGTGCCGCTCGCTACGAGAGTGTTCATGCGGAGCGTCATCGCCAACACACCCAACGCTTGCAGGAACTGCACACGCAAGCCGACTCGTTGCGAGCCCGTGCGGCCGGTTTGAAACGCTGGATCGCGGACCTCGACGCAAAAGCCTATTCGTTCCCGGGTTCCGCCGCTTCCGCGACTCAGCCCTACGCCTATGGAACGGATCCTTTGGCATACGGAACGCCCCATCACGATCACTACACCGGCAACGGTTACCTGACGACCGACCTGCGATACGCAGCGAAGTTGTCGGCAACTGAATTGCGAGACCAACTTCGTCTGGCCGATTCGGAAATCATTCAACTGCGTCGCACGTTGGCCGAAATCCGTGGCCTTCGCGATTCGATCGCCAACGCTCGCCAACATGCTTATTCCGTCAATGTCGATGGAATCAGCAACCGCCGCTACGATCATTTCATCAACGCGATTGACCACTACTCGGTCGATCACACTTGGGACGATTTCTATCGCGACGCGTATCGTCCGCTGCACCAGATCGATGACATCGACCTGCGAATCAATTCCGCGACCCAGCAAATCGACTGGTTGTTGAATCGAATTGAACGAGAAACCGCCACAACCGCGGGCTCGGTCGATCCGGTCACCTTCGAACCTCTGCGTGGTGCTTGGAATCGTCAAAGCTCACTCGCATCGACTCTTCGTCAGATCCGTACCGAACTTCGCCGTTCGCCGTACGTCGTCGGCGATCACGTCGACAACGTGACGCGTCAACTCGCTGACACGTTGGATCAACTGCTTCGCGATCGAGCTCGAATCGTCGAAGAGCTTGCCGCATCTCGAAGCGAACTGCATGACTTTGTGACCATCACGGGTCACCATCCCGATTGGATGGCCGAACGCGGTGCTCGCTTGAGCGAACTGCATCAGACCGAAACGCAACTGCGAAGTGTGCTGGACGAATCCGCCCGCGTCCGTCGCAGCCTTCGATCACTGCCCATCGTCAATGTCGACTACCCAATCGGCATGCCTGAAGCGGCTTTTGACTTGGCAGCCGTCGACGATCGATTGCGTCAAATCGACCGAGAACTCCAGGCTCTCGCGACCCGTCAGCACGATTTGGAACTAACTCCCGTTCCACGTCCGGTTCGGCCCGCCGCTCGCCCAGTCGTTCGAAACACGCGTCGCACTGAACTGCTTCGTCGCCGAGACGAGCTGATCACTGAACTGAATCGATACCGTCCCGCCACACGAGCCGAATCGTCGCTGGTTGAACTTTCCAGTCGCTGGTTGGTTCGATTGTCCGGCGGACGTTATCGCCGAGTGACTTGGACCAGTTCCGCCGTCAATGTGGATCCTCACACATTGCAGCGAAGTGAAGCCGAACATCGCTTCACGAACACTCGATCGATCGCTGCGGGACGCCAAGTCCACGTGCGAATTGACGACCAAGACGAAATGAGCCTGCCCGGTGTCACCCGCGCCATCGCCGCGATGGCTGTTCGTATGGCAGCCGGCGAATTGATGGATCGCACCGGACGCTCGGTTCCGTTGATCCTCGAAACGCATCGTGAATTGTTCACCGCGGTGGATGGTCGAACTGACATGCACGGCCTGAACGATGCATTCCGTCCTTGGACCGCTGAAGGCGTGACCGGCGATGCAATCGCATCCGCCCTGTCCGACTACGCTTCGCCCGGCCGCCAAATCGTCCTGCTGACCAGCCACGAGCCTCTCGCATCGTCGCTTTCCCGCAGCGGTGCACGGACCTTCCGATTACACGCATCGCGAATCGTCCACGCTCACCAACCTGTTTGGCGGAACGGTCGTCGCCACGATCGATACGTCGGCCCGCACGGATTGGACAACCAAACCGAACTCGGAACCAGCGAACGTTCACGATGGTTCAACGGAGCGTCCGCGGACGTCAACCATGAGTTCGAAGCCGCCTACCGCGAGACCGCTGGGCTGGACGAAGACCAATGGGTCGGCGGTCCAACCGCGATCCACGGATCAGCAGCTAGCCACGTGCAACACGCGGTTTACCCGGCTGCTTCGGCTCACGCCAACACGAACGGAGCCGCCAACAACGGTTTCGTGCCCAGCCATCCCGCATCCGCCACTGATCACGCTCCTTCGGGAACCGCATATCGTGACGGATACTACTACGCTGACCAAACCACTTCCACGATTCCCTCCTCCACGCATGCGACGACCGAACATGGTGTTCTCGCAAATGGCCAAGCAACTGAATCGGAAGTCGAAGAGACACCGTTCTTTTTGACCGTTGACAGCCCGATTGATTCGGCACCTTCGATCGATGGTGTCGCCGCGGCACGTCTTCGCCGAATCGGCATCTCGCACATCACTCACCTGATGAGCCAAGACAGCAACCGATTGGCCGACACTCTAGGATTGGCTGGCGTCGACGCTCGCACGATTCGCCGTTGGCAGTCGGAATGCCGTTTGATGTGCCGAGTCCCACAACTGCGTGGCTTTGACGCTCGCGTTTTGGTTGGCTGTGGCGTCACCGATCCAGCTCAATTGGCAGCGATTCACCCCAGCGATCTGCTGGACCAAGTCAAAACGTTCCTGGCAACCGAACGCGGCCAGCGAATTTTGCTCAGCGGATCAAGCTACGAACTTTCCCGCATCACCAGCTGGATTGCATCAGCCAACCAAACCGCTCAAGTCCGAACTCGCACCCGCACCGTCAACGGTCGCACACTGAACGGTCGCTCGCGAAGCACTCGTTCTCTCAATGGCAACTCCGTCAACGGACGCCACGTGATCGATCATGACTTGGATCTGCGCGACGACTACGACGACGATGCTTTTGACCAAGAACGCTACGAAGTCGAAGCAGCTCGTCGCGGCCGCCAACTGGCCAACGAAATGCAGTCGCTTCGTGAAAGCAAACGCGGCGGAGGCGAACGAACTGGCTCACGTACTCTGCGAAGTCGCAGCAGCGAAAGCGGACGATCGAGCCGCACCCGCTCGTCGTCTCGCAGTTCGTCCAGCAGCCGCACTCGAAATGGATCATCGTCCGCAAACGGTTCCGGCAACGGAAACGGATACGGGCATGGCTCGGGCAACGGAAACGGTTCCGGCAGCGGCAATGGTTCAGGATCCGGAAACGGATCAGGCAGCGGCCGAGCCAACCGCTCGCAAGGCGTCGTCTCGATGCGAGATCACGAATCCAGCCGCGGCCAACGAAGCTCGCGTACCGAGCGTGACTCACGCGGAGAACGTGAACCTCGTGCCGAACGCGAAGCACGTGGTGAACGCGAATCGCGAAGCAACCGCTACGAGCGATCCGAACGGGAAGAACGCTCAAGCGATCGAGATTCCAACAAAACCACCGAGCTGCGTTTCTACTTGGAACGAGCCAGCGACGTGGTTGACGCTCCCTCGATCGGCCCCCGAATGGCCGAGCGTTTGAATGAAATTGGCATCTACACCGTCGATGACTTGCTGAAATCGAACCCCGAAAAGGTTGCCGAGCAGCTCAACCATCGCCGAGTGGAAGCGGAAACCGTGTTGGCGTGGCAACAACAAACCACTTTGGTTTGCCGCGTCCCGATGATGCGAGGCCATGACGCTCAGTTTTTGGTCGCCGCCGGAGTCACATCCGCCGAGGAATTGGCCGAGCAGAATCCAGTGACGCTGTTTGGCGAAGTCGACGCGATCGCACATTCGCGTGAAGGCAAGCGAATCGCCCGCGGCGGCAAGCTTCCTGATCTGGAAGAAGTCACCGAATGGGTGACCTACGCCGCCCAACACCGATCGTTGCAAGCCGCCTAAACCGGCCCCGATTGATTCTGGCCCCCGTTTTCGGACTCGATTTCGGGGGCCTGCCAAGGAAAGTTGCCGATTGTGACAGGACATCGGCCAACCGCTGGACTTACGACTTGCCAGCAAATCGAACTGTCGATAACCTGTTCGACTTGACCATCCGAATTCCCCCTCGATTTTGACACATTTCGCCATGACCATGGATCGCAGCCTCAAGGTGCAAGCCGGGGCCATTAAGAGTCGCAACGTCCTGACGCGTGCTGAACGTGTCGAGCGTATGAAGGATCTCGACAAATTCAACGAAGAGTCGAGCATCATTGGCATGCCGAAGACGCGTGTACTCAAAGTCTCGCTGAAGAAGAAAAAGAAGGTCAAAAAGGCCGACGAAGCCGACGACAAAAAGAAGAAGTAGTCGCGGCCGGAGCGTTTGGCTCCTTCCCAGCAAATACAACAAAAGGCGATTCACCAAGCGGTGTGTCGCCTTTTTTGCGTTGTGATCGGACGTGCCAAGTTGTGGTTGGACGTGCCGAGAGGAGGCGTCCTGAATCTGCCGTCGGTGCTGCGAACGAGCATTTCGTGCGGATATGCCCAGTTCGCCCGCATTTCATCGCGGCACGCCCAAATGGCCGGCTCTTTTTTGAGCGGATGGGCTTGATGTGGGGCATTTGTTGTCAAATCACCCTCCCGAGCGGTTCGAAAGCTAGCTAGCATGGTCCGCAAACAGCCGCCCCATCCGGGAGTCTCGCTTCCGATCGGGCCATGAATTCCAATTCACCCTGGTTTTGACGATGTCGACTTCCGAAGCACCCGCACCACCTGAATCCGCGAAACGCGACAAGCTGGTTTGCGACGAGTCCAATGACTACGGTTCGGGAGCCGTCCCGACCGAAGCGATGGCCGTTGGCGAATCCGGTATCGACCCTCAACGCCTTCCTCGCCCCGAAGAAACCCAGCCACTTCGAATCATGTGGCAATATGTGATCGTGCTGTCGCTGGTCCACTTGGTCGCGCTGGCCGCTTTCGTCCCAGCTTGGTTTTCCTACCTGTTCACTTGGTCGGGATTGATCGCCGGAATCGCCGGGCACTTCATTTTCGGCATGTTCGGAATCACGATCGGTTACCACCGGTTGCTCACCCACCGCGGATTCAAATGTCCCAAATGGATGGAGCACACACTCGCGATTTTGGGCATGTGCAATCTGCAGGACAGCCCCGCACGCTGGGTCGCGATTCACCGAATGCACCACCAACACAGCGACCACCAACCAGATCCACACTCGCCGCTGGTCAACTTTCTATGGGGTCACATGGGATGGGTCGTTTGCCGGCACAAGGATCTGGATAAAACCAGCCATTACGAACGCTATGTTCGCGATTTGCTGCGAGATCGCTTCTACCTAAAACTGGAACGCAAAGACGGCTGGTTCTTCGTCTTCTTAATCCACGGGATCATCATTTCGTTGATCGGCGGAATCGTTGGCTATGCCGTCAGCGGCGGCGACTGGGCGGTTGCCTATCGCTATCTGTTGTCATGGACGGTTTGGGCCGTCGCCATTCGAACCGTTTTCGTTTTGCACGGGACTTGGTCGGTTAACTCACTTAGCCACGTGTTCGGCTATCGCAACTACGACACTCGCGATCACAGCACCAACAATTGGCTGGTGGCGTTGATCAGTCACGGTGAAGGCTGGCACAACAATCATCACGCGACCCCACGATCGGCTCGTCACGGACACAAGTGGTACGAGTTCGATATGTCCTGGGGAATCATTCGCGTTTGGGAGATGATGGGACTGATCACCGACGTCCAACGCCCCACTAAAGCCAGCGTCGCCGGGAAGTAGCCGGACGCTTGGAGGGCTGGCTCGAGCAAGTCGCAGTCTTCGATTGCGCTCGCCTCGGTGGGGGACCACCGAGCTACAGGTTGGTTTGCCGTAGGCCATGTCTCACATGGCACCCCAGCCGATGCTTTGGAACAAAGCGAGGCGTATTGCCAAACATTCGCCATTCCCAGGCAGGAACGCTCCCATCGATTGAGTTGCGTTCGTCTCGGTGGAGACCACCGAGCTACAGGTTAGTTGAATTGTGGTTCGCAATGGTGTGGCCGGATTCGCCAAGAATTCGGTACCCGAGCAACAAACCTTTCAGCTGACGTTCATCAGCCACTGCCACTCGGTCCACTGGACTTGCTGGCATTCCTCGACGTCCTTCCCAGTTCGCACGGCGTTTGCGACTCGATCGACGAATTCATCCGCATCAGAGTGCAATTCCGGGTACGCTCCCGACAAATCGCTCAGGATCGAATGCCGGCCGACTCGGTGGAACCAATACTTTGCGTTGCCGAAGTCGCCTTCGCGGCGATGCATGATCCCGTGCCAAAAGCTTCCCTCGGACGAGCTTTCGTTTTGGCTGATTGTGTGAGACCGATCCAAATCCCCGGCCAGCAACCACAAACCGCTGCGTTGAAGCGGCGTGAATGATTTCGCGGAATCACTTTTCAGCAAACCTGCCAATTCGCGGTTGGCCGGACCTTCGCCCAACCCCGGCATTTCCGCGGCCTGGATGGCCTGGATCCACGGTTGAGCCACGGAAGCGTCCAAATCGGTCAACCAGGACGGCAAGTCGCTCGAATTTGATGCGGCAGAAGACGTGCAATCGTCAAAGTTAGGCATAGTCTCGAAGGTTGTCGGTGGATTGTGCTGGGACAGAACGTGGGAAGGCTACCGAGTGGCCCTCCCGATTGCTAGACTGCGGGACGCCTTTGGCGCGATTGCCATTTCACTCTTTCTCAGATCCCCCTGACTGTCCATGAGCAGCGGCGAACCATCCACCGACGCAACGGCCGAAACCCCAACTTCGGACGCCCCCGCCCCGGAAGCCTCGGCGGAGGCCACTCAGGCCTCGCAAGAATCGGCTCCGGCTGAATCGGCGTCACCGGCCCCCGCGGAGCAGCCCAAACCGAGCAGCCCCAAACCGGCCGGGCCAAAGAAAAACAAGGCTCCTCTGCCACGAATCGGCGGCGGTCCTCTGGCGGCTCGCGGCCAAGGAATCGCGAAACCGGTTTCTCCCGCAGCGGTTTCGACGGAGCAGCTCGAAGGCGGCAAGGTCAAACACAAACCGAAACGCGGTGGCACACAAGGCGAAGGCAAATCGGGCGGCAAAGACGCCCCGTTGCCTCGTTTGGCTGGCGAGAAACCTCGCGAAAAAGGCGACAAGCCCTACGTTCCGCAACATAAGAAAACCGCGGTCCCCAACGTTCGTGATCAACTGAGCGAAGATCTGCAGGCGGAACTCGAAGCCACGTTGGCGGAAGCCGACTTGGACACGATTCTCGGTGGAAACGCTGGCTTGCCTGATCGCCGCGAACCGCTTGGCGAAGGTGCTCGCGTTCACGCTCAAGTGATCAAGATCCATCAGGACAACGTGTTCGTCAGCTTGGGTGGTCCCGACGAAGGCACCGTCCCATTCGAACAATTTACCGACGAAGAGCCCACGCCCGGGCAATCGATCGAAGTGATCGTTCGCGGGATTAACTCCGAGGACGGACTGTTCTCGTGCAGCTTGCCCGGCAAGGCGACCGAAGTTTCGGACTGGGACGACATCGACGAAGGCAGCGTTGTCGAAGCCACCATCACCGGCCACAACAACGGCGGCCTGGAATGCAAAGTCGGCAGCGTTCGCGGCTTCATGCCGATCAGCCAGATCTCGGAATACCGAGTCGAAGACTGCAGCGAATTCGTCGACCAGAAAATGGTCTGCTTGGTCACCGAAGCAAACGCCCGCCGTGGCAACCTGGTTCTTTCGCGTCGTGCAATTCTGGAGCGGGAACGCGAAGTCAAACGCCAAGAACAACTCGAAAAGATCGAACCAGGCGACATTCTCGAAGGCGTCGTCCGAAGCGTTCGCGACTTTGGTGCGTTCGTCGATGTCGGTGGACTCGATGGTTTGATCCACGTCAGCAAACTCAGCTGGGAACGGATCAAGCATCCAAGCGAAGTGATCGAGGAAGGCCAGAACGTCAAGGTTCGCGTCGACAAGATCGACAAGCAAACCGGCAAGATGTCACTGACCTATCGCGATCTGCTCGAGAACCCATGGGACTCGGCCGAGTCGATGTTTGCAGTCGGTTCAGTCCACAAGGGCGAAGTCACTCGCACCGCCGAGTTTGGTGCTTTCGTTCGATTGACCGCCGGTGTGGAAGGCCTCTGCCACATCAGTGAATTGGCGACGCACCGCGTGTCGCGTGTCAGCTCGGTGGTCAACGTTGGCGACGAAGTCGACGTGAAGATCATGAGCTTCGATCGTGATTCACAAAAGGTCGGGTTGTCGATCAAAGCCGCTCATGCCAAACCGGTTGCGGAAGGCGAGAAGCAGGTCGAAGAAGAAGTCGAACCACCACGCGAATTGGCGGTCAAGGCTTCCCACTCCGGTCCTCTAAAGGGCGGCAACGACCGTCCGAGTGGCGGCGAGAAATTCGGCCTCCGCTGGTAGTCATCTTCCGGGCCACGTTCGAAGGGAGTCCGTCCCTTCGAACGACAAAGCCCAGCAGGATTTCGCTGCACGGCATTTGGGATGACGTGCAGATTGGGTACGACCTTCTCCGCAAGGACTCCGTGTGCGTTTTTTGTTTCTCGGCGATGTCGTAGGCAAACCCGGCTACTCCGGCGTGCTTGCGCGGACCGCAGAACTACGCAAGCAACATCGACTCGATGCCGTGGTCATCAACGCGGAGAACGCGGCCGACGGTGCGGGACTGATGCCTCGCCAGTACCGACGTTTGATCGAAGCTGGCGTGGACGTGATGACGATGGGCGACCACATCTATCGCCGCAAAGAGATCGTCCCGATTCTTCAGTCCAGCCAACGCATCGTACGGCCGGCCAACTACCCGGAAAGTTCCTCCGGGCGAACCTGGACGGTGGTGCAAACTCCCGGTGGCAAACTGGGTGTGATCTCGTTGCTCGGCCGAGTCTTCATGCGACCGGTCGACTGCCCGTTTGCAGCGGTCGACGCGGCCCTGAATGAAATGGCCGTCGAGAACCCTCGCTGTATCTTGGTCGATGTGCACGCCGAAGCGACCAGCGACAAACAGGTGCTCGGCCGTTATTTGGACGGTCGAGTCACCGCGGTGCTTGGCACTCACACTCATGTCCCAACTGCGGACAGTTGCGTTCTTCCTGGTGGCACTGCGTTTCAGTGCGACGTTGGAATGAGCGGACCGTACGACAGCATCATCGGTCGCGACATCAAACGCGTGACCAACGCGACGATTAGCTTTGAACCGTCGCACTTCCACGTGGCAACACGAGACGTCCGGTTGTGCGGAGCGATCATCGAAGCCGACGCCGACGGCAAAGCGATCTCCATCGAACGCTTCGAAGATCGAATCGAAACGCAATGATTCTGTAGCACGGTGGTCCTCCACTGTGAGTCACTAGACTGAATCCAGGCTCGTCTCGGTGGAGGACCACCGAGCTACAGGTTTGTGCCAACGGTAGGTCAGGTCTCACCTGACGCACGAGCCGATGCTTTGGAACAAAGCGAGGCGTCCCACTATCACCCTCCAGCACGCGGCAACCGTTTCTGGCCCCAACAAACGCTGCTGCCACCGCAACGTCCATCTCGACATCAACACGTTGCTCCAATCTCAACCAATCAACGAAGCATCGACTGATAGGTCCTCTGTCCCCAGCTAGGCAGCCGCTTCCAACGCGATATCGCCGCCCGTGAAAGATGCAATCGATAGGGTGCGATCTCGATTTTGGACAGCCAGATCGATTTCTTCGAGCATGCTCTTTCGTGACAATGCCACAGGTTTTCGCGAGACCTTATTCTCACGCCGAACATCCGATGATGCGACAGATCTCAAATTTGATCGATCAAACGCAGATGCCTCCACGGCAATTTGCCGCATGATGTCAAACGAGTGGCCAGCGGCGGCAGCCTTGGCTTGCTTGCGTGCGATGCTCAATCGCGTCTCCGACGCAGCCAGCAGATCGTTGATGATTGTCAGACGATCGCCGTAGAATGCTTTCGAGCTAGCGACCTTGCTTTCCAGGGTTTTAATCTTCTCGCTTTGCCTTGCTTTCTCAGCATCAATGGCAGCGTTTAGCTTCGAGACATCGCCGGCTGCTTTATCGCCGACAGCTTCTTTCAAATCACTTTGCAGAGCCGAATTTCCAAAATCGCTGGTGGAGTCACGACGCAGCTCTTGGATGTCCTTCTCCCAAACCTTGCACCACCAAAGCGAACGCTTGACCAGATCACGGACTTTGTCCAAGTCGTAAATCGTGATGTCAGAACTCTTCACCAGTCGTGCTGGACCATCTTCCATCTGACGCCGAATCGTGTCGCCGTCCTGGTGCAATCCAGGGCCAAGCAATTTCTTCTTGTACCTTTCGATTGCCGCGTCGATCCCCAGACGCCCCGTCAGCGGTTGAAAGTTTGGATCTTTCCCGAGAAGCAAATCGGTGATTCCCGCGACCATCCCTGCCAGTGCATTGAGTGCACCAAGAGACTTTTTCAGCACTTTCATCGGGCTGGTGGTGGCGTGCATCACAATGCCACCAAAGGCCAGTGAAAGCGTTGTCTTGACGACTCGCCAAAGTCCACCGGCGACCAGCAGTTTGTTCTCCAAACTGCTTTGCGGTCCGTTCGCTGCCGCGTCATCATAAATGTTGTTGATCAAATCGGCTTTGGCCGCGTACTCGCCAAAGTACTTGTTTTGAAACAGCTTGTCCGACGCAGAATTGCCGATGCCCTGAACGATAAGAAATGCCCTGCGAAGGTTGCCTATGTTTCGATCCGACGCAATCTTTTGATACTTCTCTTTCAAGAACTGAAGGCCGTTCCAAAAGTCATCGTTGGTCAACGTTGACAGCATTCGAGTTCGATCAGCATCGCTGACGACATCGGCGAATCGATGACTCGCCGCAGCAATTGGAAACTTTGTGGCAGGAAGCGCAGGATTAGCCGCAGCGAGCTGGTGGAAATTTGGAGACGCAGCAGCTTGAGATGCGTGGGGCCCAGGCCGATTGTGGGATTGAAAACAGCTCAGCCACATCCCCCGAAATTCCTGGTACTCGGACTCGGTCAGTGACTGGACCCACACGAAGTTGAATTTGCCGTAGGCCCAGTCGACTTCACGCAGCCGCGTAAAGCTCGATCCAAAGTTCGTGCCAATTTCTTGAATCAACCGATCCAAAGCAACCAATTTCGGTTTGTTAGCACCCTTGAACGGATTGACGTTCCGTTTGACGACTTCCCACATGCGATCGAAATTCATGAGCCGATGACCGTAGAAGGCGATAGAAATTGACCAAAACCTTTCCGGTATTATCGGTTGTGCCGCTCGTTTCGTTGAACCGAATGTTCCGCATTGCTACGGCGATAGCGTATCCGGAGCCAATTCGCTCGGGCGCCGTCCGAATTCTGGCGAATCCGGTTACGCGAGAGCGACGACGCGATCCGTGGCATGGTGGTCGTAGGCCATGTCTCACATGGCACCCAGCCGATGCTTTGGAACAAAGCGAGGCGAAAAGAACAGTAGCCGGATTCGCCAAGAATTCGGACGCACAGGTCTACCTCGCCAACCCCGAATTCGGCCGAGTCCGGCTACGCAAGACGAAACAGCCAACAACCAAACGAGCCCTGAATCAGTCCGGAGTATCCAGGTAGGGATCCTGTCCAATTTCACGCTGCATTTTCTTGCGTTCTTTCTCGTGGTGCATCAACACCATTCGATCACGGAAGTGACGGCGTTCAACTTTGCGTTGAGCCTTGTGGAACATGGCTGCCAACCGATCGACGCTGCCGCTGGTCGCTTCACCGCGTTTCTTCAGCTTCTCGTATTTGATCGCCCCGTAGCCACCTTTCAATATGTCATCGTCCAACGACAAATATTGGCGGTAGGATCCCCGGTCACCTTGGCGACCGCAACGACCGATCAACTGACGGTCGATCCGTGCGGCATCATGGAGCTCGGTACAGATCACATGCATCCCGCCGATCTGTTCAACGTCGTTGGAAAGCTTGATGTCGGTACCACGGCCCGCCATGTTGGTCGCGACGGTCACTTTCCCACGACCACCAGCTTCGGCCACGATCTCAGCTTCGCGTTCCACTTTGTTCGCGTTCAAAACCTCGTGCTCGATGCCAAGGTCGTCCAACAATTTCGACAGCAGGACGCTTTTGTCGATCGAGCGAGTTCCGACCAAGACCGGTCGACCGGTCGCGTGGATTTCCTCGACCTCTTTCGCGATCGCTTCGAATTTCGAATTGAGTGTCCCAAACACACGAGACGGCAACTGAATGCGTTGAGGCGGTCGGTTGGTTGGAACACGAACGACCGGGGTGCGATAGATCTTTCGAAGCTCGCCCGCACTGGTCGCCGCCGTACCGGTCATTCCCGCCAAGTGCGGATAACGCAAAAACAAATCCTGGACGGTGATCCGAGCGGCTTGACCCGTCGGAACGCTGATCTCAACGCCCTCTTTGGCCTCAATGGATTGGTGAATGCCGTCTCGCCATTTACGACCTTCCGCCAAACGCCCCGTGAACTCATCGACGATCACAATCTCGTCGACGTTGGGATCCTTCTCGCTCGGACGAATCACGTACTGACGATTCAACAGGAATTCACGATGCGTTTTAATGGACCGTTCGATGTACTCATACATGTCGACCAAACCCATCGTGCGAACCAGATCGCTCTTTGGCAACGCTCGGACTTTGCTGCGTCCGCGGGCGGTCAGTTCGTAGCGTTTGGTTTCGTCATCAATTTCGAAGTGTTCGTCGAGTTCAAACAGTGGAGCGTTCTCAGCGGCCCACTTGTAGGTTTCGATGATCTGATCGCGAACCGTGTCTTCGATGCTGCCGATGATCAGCGGCGTACGAGCTTCATCGATGAGAATACTGTCGGCCTCGTCAACCAAGCAGAAGTGCATCCCTCGCATCACGACTTGGTCACCCGAGTTGCTGAAACCGCCGTCGCCGGAGCCCAACATTTCGGTTTGCATTCGGTTCTGGGCTCGCAATAACAAACGGTCACGCAAAAAGTCGAACCCGAATTCCTTTGCGGTCCCGTAGGTGATCGCGGCACCGTAACTCTTGCGGCGTCCGCCTTGATCGTCTTCCGTTTGAATGATGCCGACGGAAACGCCCAGCATTTCAAACAGCGGCATCATCCACTCGGCATCTCGTTTGGCCAAGTAATCGTTCACCGTTGCCAGGTGAGCGCCTTTGCCAACCAGGCTGTGCAGATACAACGGCAGCGTCGCGGTCAGCGTTTTACCTTCCCCGGTTTGCATCTCGGTGATGTGGCCTTCGAACAAAGCGATGCCACCGAGAATCTGAACGTCGTAGTGACGCATCGACAAACTTCGCCGGCCCGCTTCACGACATAACGCGTAGGCTTCGGGCAATAATTCGGAGAGTTTCTCACCCGCCATCGCGCGGTAACGAAGAGCCAAACTACGTTTTCGAATCGTTTGGTCGTCTTCCGCCTGCAAGGTTGATTCGAGAGCGTTGACGCGGGCCAGTTGGCGTTGCCAACGAACCATTCTCGGCCGCCAGTTCGACGCCTTGGTCCACTTCTTCTTATTCGCAGATGGGTCACTGGATCGGCGCACGACCGCTTCTTGTGTCGTTTCGACATCGTTGCCGGCGTCTTCCAATGGCTCATTGGGTGCCAATGGGTCAAGCGCAGTGGCTTCGGAAAGAACAGGATCGGGCGGCGTCCAGTTCGGGTCGGGGCCGGTTTCCTCCGTCGAGCTGGAGGACAGCGGGACACCGGATGAATCCAATTCGTTTGGGTTGGTCGTTTCGCGAGCGGAAGATTCGGACATCGAGCGGGCCAACGGAAAGAAAAGCGATGCAAAGAATTACCATTTTTACGCACGAGAGCGCGCGTAGAGCGACCTCCAATCGCCGTGAAACACCATTTTATCTGACTTTGAGGAAAGATAGCGAACTTGTACCACAGGTGGGGTTCAAAACAGGCAATCTGCGTCGGCTGTTCCTAGGGTAGGGCTGGTTCTGAATGGTCCGCTGAATCTGGTCGAAACAGTTAACCAGATGAATCCCGTGTTCCCGGACTACACGAGAGTACCAATGGAAACGAAAAAAACGACGAAATGGAAGTTGCTCGCGTTGGCAGCAATGCTGTCAGCTGGATCTGCCTCGGCGGCGGATCAAGGCAACTCGGACATCAATCAGTACTACACCGGTGCTGCTCCAGTGACCGCAGAGGAAGGCGAAATCGTTTATGACGATGTCGACTACTCCGCGGACAACATGGCGGCATCGTTCTACGGCGACGAAGCTCAATCGCTTCAGCCAGTTGCCTTCGTTGGCGACCATCAAGGAAGCAGCGTTCCAACGCCTGCTCCCATGATGAACGATCCCTACGCCATGAGCACCGGCAGCGGATGCAGCACTGGCGATTGTGGCAACAGCTACGACATGGGCAGCTCCTACGAGATGGCCAGCAGCTGTGGATCGTCTTGCGGCGGAGACTGTGGCAAATGCCGCAAGCGTCCCGTTCGCAAGATGATGCAAAAGCATGACATGTGGATGACTGCCGAAGCGTTGCTGTGGTTCACACAAGCTCGCTCGACCACTCCTTTGATCACTCAAAACGCGGCTGGTGCGGCTCCTGAATTGGATGTCCCCGGCACGACCACCATCTTCGGTGGCGACGAATCCTTGGGCGGCGACCTGTCGGCCGGATTCCGCATCGACATCGGCAAGAACCTCAACGATGACTTTGGTGTCGGCGGTCGTTTCTGGTGGCTCAGCGAAAGCAGCGAAAGCGCCAGCTCGGGTGGAATCGTCAACGGTGCTGCCAACTCGTTTGGTCGCCCGTTCTATGACACCAACATCCCGTCGGACAACAGCATTCTGATTGCGAACACGGGAGTCGCCGGCAGCGATGACTTCGAAGGTTCGTTCTCGGCTGAAAGCTCGCTCGACATCTACGCAGCGGAAGCCTACGCTCGCATGAAAATGCTCAGCGGTTCAGGATTCCGCACCGACTTGATCGGTGGTTTCTCGCACTTCGGTATCGACGATACCTTGAGCGTGAACAGCACCAGCATCCAAACGACGGATGCCTTGGGTGGACTCGTCGGCGACCGTACCGACATCAGCGACTTGATCGAAACCGAAAACCGATTCTTCGGTGGTCAAATTGGTTTCGAAAGCCAAATCAATCGTGGCAAGTGGTCGTTCAAGACGTTGACCAAGGTTCACTTGGGCAACATGGAACAAATCTACCGTGGCACCGGCCTGCGTACGTTCACCACTGGTGGCGTTCCAGCCGATTCGACCAACGGTGGTGTTCTCGCCTTGGGTGACACGTTCAACACGACTGCACTGGACGAAGACAAGTTCACCTTCGCACCTGAAGCGAACGTGAAGCTGGCTTACCAGTTCCGTCCGAACGTTTCGATGTCCGTTGGCTACAGCTTCATCTACTGGGATGACGTTTTGTTGGCCGGCGACAACATCAACAACGTGTACAATGGCGACGCGATCACCTCGCCACCCGCTGCACTGGCTCAGCCAGCTTCGGAACGCAAGGACAGTTCCTTGTACACCCACGGCATCGACCTCGGTTGTGTCATCGACTTCTAAGCTGAACTCGGCAGGAGCTTCCAGTTCCTGATAGGCGGTAGGTTCTGCCGGGTGGACTCCGGTTTGATAACTGTCCGGGGTTCCAAGTCGGAGACTGCTCGGCGAAAGCGAATCGAGACGTGCGGGGATTTCAATCCTCGCACGTTTTTTTATGCGCTGACAACACGGCTGAAAACGACGACGCTTGCAACCAACAATACGTCCGCACAATGCACCGGTGAGTGGCTTGTTTTGATCAACCGTCCAAGTCGACTGTAACGTCGACGAAGTCCTCTTCTGACAAAAACTGAATGCCTTCAAACTCAGCCCCGTGGTCGCTCGCGATTTTTGTGATCTGTCGGTGGGCCGCGACCAAGCGTTCTTCGTCGTTGCTGCCTTCCTGAAACACAAAGACGCCGAAGCGTCCGTCTTCATCGGGATCTTCGTCCGCTTGGCTGTTGTCGAACCCGCCGGCGACGAGAGCTTCCGCGAGCGATTGCATTTGCTCCAATGAGTTCCCCATCAGCAGGAACACCCACGGCAACACTTCGCCGGGGTTCATTCCGCTGTCGCTGAAGTGCCGGAGTCGCCACACGGCTTCGTCCAAGCTCAACCAATCGAACAACTCGTCGTCATCGATCGCATCAAAGACTTCGACACCCTCGTACTCGATGCCGGTCCGGCTCGCAATCTGCTGCATTTGGTCCGCGATTTTCTTCACTTCGCTGGGAACGAGAGCTCCCGTTTTGACGACGCTGAGCATCGGACGTCCGAGCGACAAACGACCCTGGCTATCGATTTCTTCGACGGCCTCTTCGAGTTCGCATTGATAGTCGTCCAGCGTGTCGGCGATCGACTTGAGTTGCCCAATGTCGGTCCCTCGAAGCGTGAAGGTCCAGTCCATCGGGATCGATAGATCAACTCCCAACTCGTCGACCAGATGCGAGAAAAGGGCGTCGATGTCGAAGGCCAAACCAGACTCGTCGGATGATTCATTCATGCCGCCAGATTACCAGATTCGGCAACGCCCGCCAGAACCAACGATCTGAACAGCTGTGGCCCCTTGCGGGGCACTGGTATGATACATTTGCAGCCATGACGACGGACATTGAAAAACAACTGATCGAAACCAACCTTCGGTTTCGCATTGCCACGCGAACCGCGAAGCTTGGCTATTGGGTTTTCGACGTGAAATCGTCTCACGTGGAGGTGTCCGAAGAGCTACTCAACCAATTGGGGCTCCCGCCCGACTTCCAATGGAGTCTTCAAAGCTGGAAGGATCGCCTGCATCCGGATGATTACGACCGCGCGATGAGCCAATTGGCGACGGTGACGGATGGGAAGCCGTCGGAATATTTCAACGTCTACCGCCTTCAACATTCCAGCGGCGGCTACCGTTGGATCGAGTCGATCGGAGATTTCATCTACGATGACAACGGCGACCTGGTCCGGATGATCGGGACCCACCAAGACATCACGCGGCGAATCGAAATCGAGCAGGCGCTCGACGCGGCGCTCGAAAACAGCATCCGAGTGAACGAGTCGTTGCAGCGAAGCAACCAGGAACTCGAACAATTTGCTTACGTCGCCTCACATGACCTGCGTTCACCTCTACGCGGTTTGCAAAACCTAACCGCCTGGATCCGCGAGGACATGGAAGAGGCGGGACTCGAAGTCCCTGAGTCGGTACTCGAACACTGTGCCACGATGGGCAAACAAATCGCTCGCATGCAATCGTTGCTCAACGGTTTGTTGTCCTACGCTAGGATTGACCAAAGCTATACGTCGACCGAACCTGTCGATCTAAACCAAATTGTTTCGGAAGCGATCGCCTTCGTCGAAGCCCCGGATGACTTTGAGGTTCGTTTGGATTCGGAGCTGCCAACCATCATTGGGAACTCGTCGCCGGTGATGCGAGTGATGGTGAACCTGATCGACAACGCAATCAAACACCATCCCGGCCCTTCGGGGACGATCGTCATCCGAGGTGGCATAAACGAAGACGGGACCGCGGAAGTCATTGTGGAAGACGATGGGCAAGGAATCCCGGAGGAACACCGTGAACGAGTGTTCCGGATGTTCGAAACATTGAAGAGCGACCGTGCGAGCGGCAAAGGCGGAATGGGTTTGGCCATGGTCCGCAAATTGGTGCTTTCCTGTGGAGGCACCATTCGTTTTGACGAATCACCACTTGGCGGTGCCGCAGCCATCACGCATTGGCCGACCGATGTCTCTCAATCGAAGAGCCAAAAGTCGCCAAAACTGACTCACCGTTTGCTAGAGGTGATCACCGGATCGACGGCCATAACCGACGTCAAATCCGCTGAATCGACCGGCGAGCAGTAGTCGTCTCTCGTTTCCGCCGCAGACAACGTCAACTTGCCGCAACCGGTTCGGTTGAGCGGGCACGGCTATGAGTCAAGCAGAAACGAGAACACCCAGGCACGAAGGCCTGGGTGCGATGATTCAATTTCTTGCTGCGAAGACTCAGCCGATGAACGGACTGTTCGTTGTCAGCATCACGGTCGGACGCGCCGTGTTGGTTTTGTAGTAGTCGGGTCCCCAGCGATTCAGTTCCACGAACATCGCGACGACCGCGATCAACATGAACAACATCGCCAGCAACAACATCACCGTGTAAACACTTGGTGGTTGCTTGCCCGTGGGTGCATCATTCGATGGAAGTGTCGACACGATCGCCCTCCTCCACTACGCCTTCGCTGTAGTCCCGCATGATTTCGGCAACCGCACGATCGGGTTCCGTCTCACGCACTTTCAAACGAGTCACATAGCGGCCGCCACGGGTGACTTCCAAGAAGTGACCGTTGCGAAGACCATCGTCGTAGCCGATCGAGACTTCGACCAACTTGCGAGGACGGTTGACGACCAAGACGGTGCCGTTGCGTTCCGGCGGAGCACCATCGAGCGGGTCGTTCATGTTCAAGCCGGCGGCGTCGACGACTTCTTTGTATCGCGTCACCTGAGTATGCAATTGATCGTTGCGATCTTGTTGCAATTGAACCACGCCGCGAAGGCTGTTCATTTGGTCAGTCAACTCCAACGTGCGGGCGAACAAGGTGTCGCGATCTTGTTGCTCGGTGCGGATTTGCTCTCGCAAACGAGCATTGTCTGCCGTCATTTTCTCCAACTCTTCCGCACGAGCCCGGTCGGTCTGAGCCAATTCAGTGCTCTTGGCCTGCAACTGCTGCACAGTCGACTCACTCTCTCGCAACTGCGACTCCAACTGATCCAGCTGAGTTTGCAGAGCTGCCAAAGCGGTCCGACGAGCGGCTTGTTCGCGATCCAAGGACGCTTGCGTGCGTGCCCTTGAATCACGAAGTTGTTCATTGGTGCGAGCGATGGTTTCGATCTGGGCCTTCAAACCCGTGGGTCCGAGCACGACGTCACGCCAGTTGCGATGGGACGCGTTGACGGCGAGTGCCAGTACCATGAAAACCCCGCTAAGAAGCAGGATTATGACCGAAAAGGATTTCCCGAGTAGGGTCATGGGTGGTCGGTTCCGGATGGAGAAAAGAGGTCGGGAATTTCATTCCAAAGTATAGTTACGCCCAAAAATGAGTGTCAACAAAATTGCCTGAAACCCGTCGCAATTGACGACACCCTCCAATTCGAAGGAAAGTGTAGCGATTGTGAGGGTCCGCACGGCGATTCGTTTGTGTTCATCCCCCGCTACAGATGAGGGCCAGGCCTCGTGGTGAAATCGCACCAGCGTGGAATGAGCACAACGCGAGGTGAACCAGCTCGACGTCTGGGCGTTCAACGTTCGTCGAAGTGCCGTTGTCCTACGCTCCAACCCGCCCCAAGAGATCGCTGATCTGGTCGATTGCCGATCGCAAATCATGATTTTCGCGAATCAGACGGTCCGCATTGGCAATGTGCAACTTTCTCTGGTCAGCCTGTTCGGCGAATTCACGGATGGCAGTCGCTAGTGAACCCGGGTCGCCTGGATCGGCCCAGTGACACGTCGGCTCTTCGGGCGATCTCTGCAACTCGACCGCTCCCCCGGCACGAGTCGCGATGACCGGGGTCTGCAACGCGAATGCTTCCAGGACCACATTCGGCAGCCCCTCAAAATGCGAAGGCAGCGCCAATCCGTCCGCCGCGGCGATTTCAGAACATGCGGGCTGGATCGCGCCGGCGAACTCGAGTCGGTGGATCGCATCCTTCGGCCCAGCCGCCAACACCATGTCTTTCCAACGAGATTCGAGCTCACCGCGAAGCGGCCCGTCTCCGATCAATCGAAAATGAAGCGTCGGCAACTGCTCTGGCCAATTCTTCGACAAAATCCCGATCGCACTGAGCAGCGTCGCGTGACCTTTTTCTTCCGTCATTCGTCCAACGACGACCAACCGCAGCGAATCCTCCGGTTCTCGACCGGGCGGGTCCGCGCCCGCCGCATCGCGAATCGTATTCACATCGATCGGATTGCGAATGGTCTTCACGAGCGATTCGGGCAATCCGTAATACCGAATTGCGGATTGGCGTGCCGCTTCGCTGACCGTGACCACCGCCGCACTCCGCCGGTACGCCTGAGCGAGCCGTTGACGTTTCAACCACACGAATCGCTTCTCGACCAGCGGCAATGCCACATCGGGAGGACTAACGATCGTCGAAACACGCGGACACTGATTTGCCGCCGATCCGCGATGGACGATCGGATGACCGGCGATCAGCGTCATGTGGAACGTCCGATCGTAGATCACATCCACGTCAGCCCGCTGAACGAGATCGCGAAACCATTCGGCTTGTCGTTTCAGCATCCCACCGGGAATTCGATCCAACATTCGCGGCGGAAAGGATTCGGGCGGATGATGAATCGTGACATCATCCGGAATGGTGCTCAGCAGATCACCGACCGCCTGTGTCAAATACAAATGCACGTCGAACCGTTCGCGATCCAGGTGCCGAGCCAACATCGCGGTTTGCAGTTCGCTTCCGCCGCCACGCATCGAACTGGCCATCAATAGGACTCGGCGGCGTGGCATGTGGCAGACTGGTTGGGATGGAGAGTTGTTGGCCGGCGTCCGTGCTTGGTCACCACCATCAATTCTATGGTAACGAAGCCAGTAGACCAGGTTCCACCTGGCAATGGTGACCAGTTGTAGGCCAGGTTCCACCTGGCGTTCGAGCCGATGCTTCGAAAGAAGCGAGGCCAGCACACCAACCGACGCTCCTTCGCGAGTGTCGGTTGTCACGGCATTTCAACCAATGCCATGTGAGACATGGCCTACGTGGACGATGTCAGGATTATAGCGAACCCGGTAACGCAGCACCGTCGAACAATTGCCGTAGGCCAGGTTCCACCTGGCGATCGAGCCGATGCTTCGAAAGAAGCGAGGCGAGCACACCAACCGACGCTCCTTCGCGAGTGTCGATTGTCACGGCATTTCACCAACGCCATGTGAGACATGGCCTACGTGGACGACGTCGGGATTTTAGCGAACCCGGTAGGCCAGGTTCCACCTGGCAATGGTGACCAGACGAGTGATTGCCCTCTTGTGTTTCAATGTCACGACTCGCTTTGTTCCAAAGCGTCGGCGTCGATCCCAAGTCATGACCTGGCCTTCTGCCCACGCACAAAAAAAGGCCGCGAGGCGGAGGGTTTCTCCGGTCTCGCGGCCCATCAATCATTCGTGGAATGGTGCCAGTTTGGCTCGATTCACTACGCCTTCAAGGCGGCTTGAGCAGCGGCCAAACGTGCGATTGGCACGCGGAATGGGCTGCACGAAACGTAGTCCAGTCCAACCGAGTTGCAGAAGTCGATCGAGGCTGGGTCACCACCGTGTTCGCCACAGATACCGACCTTCAGCTTCTTCTTGATGCTGCGACCCTTGGTGACGCCCATTTCAACCAACTGTCCAACGCCGCTGGTGTCCAGCGATTGGAAAGGGTCAACCGGAACGATCTTTGCCTCGATGTAATCGGGCAGGAATCCGCCGACGTCATCGCGGGAGTAACCAAACGTCATTTGGGTCAAGTCGTTTGTGCCGAAGCTGAAGAAGTCGGCGTACTCGGCAACTTCGTCTGCGGTCAAACAAGCACGAGGAATCTCGATCATGGTACCGATCAAGATATTCAGCTCGCCTTCGAACTTCTTGGCGGTCTTGGTGGCTTCGATTGTTTCTTCGACCTTTTCACGCAAGATACGAAGTTCAGCGGCGGTACCGACCAATGGGATCATGATCTCAGGCTGAGCGTCGATCTTCTTCTTGGCACAGCTGATGGCTGCTTCGACGATCGCTTGGACCTGCATTTCCAGGATTTCGGGGTACGTCACGCTGAGACGGCAACCACGGTGACCGAGCATTGGGTTGGACTCGTGAAGAGCCGCACCACGCTTTTTGATTTCCGCGGGTTTGACGCCCAACTCTTCTGCCATTTGCTTTTGAGCACCTGCCTCGTGAGGCAAGAACTCGTGCAATGGTGGATCCAGCAATCGCACGGTCACTGGGCAACCCTTCATGGCTTTGAAGATGCCTTCGAAGTCTTTGCGTTGGAACGGCAACAACTTCTTCAGTGCGGCACGACGTGCATCTTCGTCTTCGGCCAAAATCATTGCACGCATGTGAATGATGCGATCGGCTTCGAAGAACATGTGCTCGGTGCGGCACAGTCCGATGCCTTCTGCACCGAAGTCACGAGCACGTTTGCTGTCGGCTGGCGAATCCGCGTTGGTGCGGATCGAAAGACGACGGTACTCGTCGGCCCACTTCATCAACTTGGCGAAATCGCCGGACAACTTGGGCTCTTGGGTTTCGACTTCGCCAGCCATCACTTCGCCGGTCGTGCCGTCCAGGCTGATCGTGTCCTTGGCGGTGAACTTGCGTCCGCCGACCGTGATCGTCTTGCCCTTTTCGTTGATTTCCACTTCGCTGGCACCAGCGACGCAGCACTTGCCCCAACCGCGAGCAACCACAGCCGCGTGGCTGGTCGCACCACCGGTGCTGGTCAAGATACCAACCGCGGCCGACATGCCTTCGACGTCTTCGGGACTGGTTTCGCGGCGAACGAGGATGACGTCTTCGCCGGCTTCGAAACGCTCGCGAGCTTCCGTCGCGGTGAAGGCCAACTTACCAACCGCGGCACCTGGCGATGCGTTGAGACCACGGCACAACACGTCGGCCGCGTTGCGAGCGGTGGGTTTGAACGATGGCAACAAGCAGTGAGTCAGGTCCGATGCAGGTACGCGAAGGACAGCTTCCTTCTCGGTAATCAAACCTTCTTTGACCATGTCGCAGGCGATCTTCACGGCCGCGATGCCGTTCCGTTTGCCGTTTCGAGTTTGCAGCATGAACAACTTGCCACGCTCGATCGTGAACTCGATGTCCTGCATGTCGGTGTAGTGGTCCTCAAGTTTCTTCTTGATTTCCATCAGCTCTTTGTGAGCCGCTTTGTCCCACTTCGCCATTTGAGCGACAGGTTGTGGGGTACGAATACCAGCGACAACGTCTTCGCCCTGAGCGTTGATCAGGAACTCACCGTAGAACTTGTTTTGTCCGGTGTTGGGGTCGCGGGTGAAACCAACGCCCGTTCCCGAGTCGTCGCCCATGTTGCCATAAACCATGGCTTGGACGTTCACGGCGGTACCGATCAAGTTGTTGATCTCGGTGTTGCCCTTGGCCGATTCGATGCGGCGATAGCTGATCGCTCGGTCAGCGTTCCACGAACCGAAGACGGCTTCGATGGCCAACTGAAGTTGCTTGATCGGGTCTTGTGGGAAGTCTTCGCCGGTGCCCTTCTTGTAGACCGCTTTGTAGGCTTCGCAAAGTTCACGCAAACCTTCGGCGGGAACTTCGGTGTCTTCGGTGACGTTGTGTTTTTTCTTGACCTTGTCAAACGCAGCTTCGAACTGCTCGTGGTGCAGCCCCATGACGACGTCGCCGTACATGTTGATCAGGCGGCGATAAGCGTCGTAAGCGAAACGCTCGTTCTTGGTCGCCTTGGCCAAACCTTCGGTTGCATCGTCGTTCAGACCGAGGTTCAAAATGGTGTTCATCATCCCGGGCATCGAGACAGCAGCACCGGAGCGGACGCTGACGAGCAATGGGTTTTCATTGTCGCCGAAGTTCTTGCCAAGTTCCTTTTCCAGGATTTTGACGGCGTCCTGGATTTCGTCCATCAATCCTTTGGGAAGTTTCTTGCCGGCTTTGTAGTAGCCATCGCAGACTTCGGTGGTGATCGTGAACCCGGGAGGGACCGGCAGTCCGATGGAAGTCATTTCGGCCAAGTTCAGGCCTTTACCGCCCAGGATGGCTTTGCTTCCGCCTTTTCCTTCGGTCTTTGTTTTGCCGAAGTAGTAAACCATCTTGTCTTTTTTTGCCATCGTCGCTGTCAATCCCTGTGTGGGGTTTGGAAATCAAAAGAACGTTTGGCCGCAAAGCGTATTTGGCACACGTAGTTAGGTCAATCAGTCAAGACGTCTGAAACCGGCAAAATCACGGGGTTTTCGCACCGTTTGGGGCTTGGTCGGCACACGTCGCGCTGTCACCAGATCGACACGCTCACCAAACATCACGGTGGTCAGTCCTGACGGCGCAGATGCCCGGCACTGGTTTGGAACAATCGCCGACGCCGTGTCGCAGCTTCTTCGGCGGAGCGCCCGCGAGCGAGTTCTTGGTTCAAATCATCGAAATTGGCCCGACAAACACGGCATCCGATTTCAGTCAAATGAAACAAAACGTAGTCCGCCATCTCGGCGTCCAGCTGATTGGCGACGTACGCCTGCAGCGTCGATCGGTCGGGACACGACAGCCGCTGACGACGCCAAATCGCACCAATTGTGTGCAATCCGGCAACATCTTGGCCTCGCAATTGGATCAGCCGCTGACGCAGTTTTTCGTCTTCGCGCACCGCTTGCTCGATCTCGGACGACCGCGAGGGCTCGAGTTGCTCATCCAAGAATGCGACCAGTTCCGCGTCGGAGAATCGGTCGGGCGAAGAAGCGGAATCAGCGGACAACAGAAAATTCAAACGTGCGAGAAAATGGCATGGACCGACGATGATCGGCAGAATCAATCGTTTCGGTATGGTAGCGTCTTTTCGAAGCTCGGGCGGAACGACGCTCCGTCAAACCGTCGCCCCACGATCCTCGACCTCCCATTGTCCGATCCCCGCTGTTCGATGCCTGACTTCCCGACCGAAATTCTGAATTCGCCCGAAGCCGCCGAGGCGGTTCGCATCATCACCGAATTGAAAGACGCCGGATTCATCGCTGTCCTGGCCGGAGGCTGCGTCCGTGACGCATTGCTGGGTCGAAAACCCAAGGACTTCGACGTCGCGACTGATGCGACGCCCGAATCCGTTCGCGAAGTTTTCGGCAAACGCAGCACGTTGGCGTTCGGAGAATCCTTCGGCGTGATCGGTGTGCTGCCGCCGCGATCCGCCTCGACGGACGATTCTTCGACCAAACTGATGCCGACCGAAGTGGCGACGTTCCGCGCCGACGGCAATTACTCCGACGGGCGTCGGCCTGACAGCGTGACTTACGGCGATGCGGAAGCCGACGCCATGCGACGCGACTTCACCATCAACGGGATGTTCTACGACTTGTTCGAGTCCAAAGTGGTCGACTACGTCGGCGGCATGGAAGATCTCGAAAAAGGCCACCTGCGAACGATCGGCAAGGCGACGCAGCGCTTCGAAGAAGACAAACTCCGAATGCTTCGAGCGGTTCGCTTTGCGACAACTCTCGGTTTTTCGATCGAGTACAAAACTTTTGCCGCGATTCAGAACCACGCCAGCGACATCAGCGTCGTCAGCGGCGAACGCATCGGCGCGGAAATGCGACGAGTGATGACATCGTCCGCCAGCGATTTCGGATTGGAGACATTGGTCGACACCGGATTGGCGTTGCACGTTTGGCCACAACTGCGTTCCATGAACTGGACGGAATATTCGCGAGCCATCCATACGACGAAGCATCGCTCATTCGAAGTCGCGATGGCACTCGCACTCTTTCATTTGCCGGGCGATTCGATCAAGTGCCTGCGGCTGATCTTCAACGATTGGAAACTGTCCGTCGCGGAACGGCGTGCGATCGAAACCGCGCTGACTCATGCCGAAACGATCACGCAGTGCGATGGTTTGCCGTGGTCGCGACTGCAGCCGATCTTGATCGACGAAGATGCGGACACCATCGTCGCGACCGCCCGAGCACTTGCACCGAAGTCCCGCGGCGTTGCCCGTGCGGCGCGAGCCCTATCCGGTGATCCGAACGAACTCAATCCACCACCGCTGGTGACCGGAGCGGACTTGATTGCCAACGGCATGCGTCCCGGCCCGGAATTCAAATCCATCCTGCAATCCATTCGCGACGATCAACTCGACGGCAAACTCACATCGCGTGAAGAGGCCCTGCAACGAGCCCTTCAAGACAAACCCTGACCTCGATCAACGCGTCATCCCCCAAATCGGACACGCATCCCAAAACCAACCGTAGGCCATGTAACACATGGCCCCCCAACCGATGCTTTGGAACAAAGCGAGGCGTCCGCACAAACGCTACTCCGCGTCCCCAGGCACGGTAATCTTCCACGACACGCCGAATCGATCTTTCACGATCCCATAACGCGTTGCGAAAAAGGTTTCGGCGAGCGGAACGAGCACCTCGCCCCGTTCGCTCAAACCCGCGAAGTGGCGTTCCGCGTTCTCGATGGATTCAGCTCGGACGGCAAAAGCGAAACCGGCGAAGGAGGTTTCGGATTCAGGGTCGTCGCAGCCCACATCGCTGGCCATCAGTTCCGTCGATCCAATCCGAATCGTCGCGTGAAAGACCTTGTCTTCAAACCCAGGCTTCAAGAACGACGAGTCCGGGCATTCGCGAAAACGCATCAGCATCAGCACCTCGGCGTCCAACACGGCTCGGTAGTGCTCGACCGCCTCTTCCGTGCGTCCGCCGAAGTTCAGCGTCGTGACGACACTCACCCTACCGAACCCTGATCGAGGAACTGGATGGCGTTCATTCCGCGTTCTCGGCTTTCAATTTTTCGCTGGCTGCCAACCGGCGTGCGGTGACTGCCAAAGTCGCGATCATTGTTAGCCAAGTCCTCATTGTGATCTCCGATAGAACGAGAAAAGCACCGAGGAACATTTGCTCCTCGGTGCCAATTCTATCTCAATTCACAATGGGATTGCTTGCCGGTTATTCGTGGCCTTCTTCTTCACCGGCCCTTGGGTCGACTTGAAGGCTGGCCAGATAGGCAACCAGATCACGCAATTCGCGAGCGGTCATCTGCTCGGTCAAACCAGCCGGCATCGATGACTTGCCTTTCTTCCGTGCGATGATGTAATCCTTCTCGATCCGAGCCCGTGAACCATCGGCGGCGATCAGTTCAATCACATCCTCGGTTTCCATTCCCACAATCCCGGTGAAGACTTGTCCGTCTTCATCCGCGATCACGGCCGTTTCGAACCCTTCGGCGATCTTCGCGTCGGGCAAAGCAATCGCTTCCAGCAACGTCCGGCGATCTCGGGTTTTGCCGATCGTTGTCAAAGCCGGACCAACTTCACCGCCAGCGCGATCCACTTTGTGGCAACGCACGCACGAAAGTTCGGTCTTGCCGAAGAACAACTTCGCTCCCTTGTCGGGATCGCCACCGTGCAACGAATCCATCCACTTGGCCAATGGTTCCGTCGTCGCCAACTGCTCTCGGTGGGCGGCGATCTTCGCGTTCCATTCCTCAGGCAAACGTTTCGCGGCGGCCTCGACGAGGTTCAATTGAACGTCGGCCGGAAGATCATTTTCTAGATAAGCGTTCACACCTTTGATGATGTGCTCGAGAGCCTCTTTCGACTCGACGTCGGCCAACAAGTCCCAAGCCAATCCGCGAACGAGTTGGCTTTCGGTCGCCGTCGCCGCAATGAAGCGATCGACGGAAGCGGGGCCATCGTGTTTGCCCAAAACGGAAAGTGCGGCGGTGACCAACTGGGTCGGTTGTTCGAGATCAATCGCCCGAGCAATCTGAACCGCTTGCGCGGGTTGCAAACGAGCCAATGCGGTCAAAGCCGACGCACGTGACGCGGGTCGCGATTGAGCGTCATTGGTCCGGGCGATCAACTGCGGAGCAATCTTCTTGATCCCAAGTTTGGATCCGACATCGATCGCTTTTTCACGAACGGTTTGGTCGGTGATCATCAAGACTTCGATTTGTTTGGCCAACGCTTCGCGAGCGATACTTTCGGGGCGGCTTTCCAGCGGCCGATATTCATTGGTGACTCGGTCACGCGGATCCGGGCTGGCCCAATTGGCCAGCATATCGATCGCTTCGATTCGCGCCCAAGTCGGCTTTTCACCCGACGCTGCGAAAGACGCCAGTGCAGCGGCAGCTTCAACCGTACCGATCCGGTAGTTGGCCGCCAGCACGCGACGCAGCAACGCCTCCGAATTAAGCGGCAGATCCGCAACCGAAATCAAATTCGCTAATTCGTCCACGCCCGCCGGAATCGGTCGGTCGTGGATTGCCATCGCGGCTTCCGCCAACACTAACGAACTGGCGTCGGACAAAAATGCCGTCACCTTCTCGCTGCCTTGACCACGCAGAGCAGCGATGGCCGCACGGCGAACCGGAACGCTGTCGTGTTTTGCCAGTCCCGCCAGCATTTCTTCCGTTGCAACGCGTCGCAGGAAATAAGTGCACGCGTGGCGAAGGGCGGGGTCAACGTTGTCGTTCTCAGCCAGGATCTGCAGGACAGTGCCGAACGCTTGCTGATTGGTGGCAGCATTGCCGGTTTCGGAATTCAACAATTCGGACAACGACATCGCCGCGAAGTATTTCACGCGAGCCGATTTGTCAGACAGCAACTCGCTGATCTTCGCGATTGATTCGGCATCGTTCCGATCGCCGGCCAAAGCACACGCGGCGGCGCGAATGATCGGATCGGAATCCGTCAACCAACCACGGTTCGCCGCCAACACATCCGATGCTTTTGAAGCATCCAAACGCACCGCGTGCTCGCATCCCCAGATACCGTGCAAACGAAAACGAGCGTCCAAGTCGGTCGCCGATGCGATTTCGATCAATGGTTGTGTTTCGCCGCGACTGGCCAATTCCCACTGAGCATTCAAACGCACGCGACGGTCGATATGGCGAAGTTGTTTGGTCAGATCTTCCACCGACGCGGCGGTGATATCGCCACTGAGCAGTTCCTGGACCTCGGACACAATGTCGGTGTCTTGCTGAGCCGGGTCACTCAATGTGTACAAACGACCTTTGCCCAATCCATCCCAACCGTCGACCCAGTCGCTGACCAAGAGCTCGCCCGAAGGAGTGAATGCAACGTCGGTCGCGAGGATGTTCCAAATCGGTTGATCGTTCGCACCCATCTTGTAGAAAGCGCCATCGGGATCGACCGAGAACGAACGGATGCCGCTGTTGGACGGACCACCTCGAAAATCACAAATCAAGAATTGGTTATCGAGTTGTTCGCCGAACCCGGTTCCCGGGTAAAACGCGAGTCCCGATGGACCGTCGGTGAAGTTGATGATCGGCGGAACAAGGTGAGCCGGTTGTTCGTTGTGGTGTGGCTCCCAAATCTTCAAGCGATTGAACGGTCCGCGATCGGGCAAGTACTGGTAGTGCATTCGCCATCCGGTGTCGCCACCTTCCAACAGATGAACCAAACGGGCTTTGTCGCCGCTGTCCGAGTTGTTGTCGACGGTGAACCAGTCACCGATGTCGTTGAAAGCCAGCTCCTGTGGGTTTCGCAAACCGTTGCAATAAACCTCCAACTGGCTGCCGTCCATCTCGCAACGGAACACCGCGCCGACGGCTGGGTTGGACAACAGTTTTCCTTCGGGGGTCGTCACGTGGTAACCACGGTCTCCGATCGAGAAATACAGACGACCGTCGTAGCCGCGAATCAGCCCGTGCATGTCGTGACCACGGAAAGCGACTCGGACGCCATAACCATCCGACAACACTTGCGAATCTTCCGCGACGCCGTCGTCATCCGCGTCGGTCAATTTCCACAGTTTGGGGATGCAGGTGTAATAGATGTCTGAACCGTTGATCAGAACGCCCGCGCCGGTTCCCTCTTCCAAACCGTTGAAGCCATCGGCCACCACGGTGGACTCATCCGCCACACCATCGCCATCGGTGTCGGTCAACCGGCGGATCCGATCGTCATGTTGGGCGTAGGTGATCGCCGCTTCGCCGAGCAACCGTTTGTGGTAATCAATTCGGTCTTGAACTGTTTCGGCCGACAAATCGGCAAGCAACCATTCGTCGTCGTGGCCTCGGTTGTCCGTCACGCCGCGATTCTGCCGATAGCTTTCGCACACGTAGACTCGGCCCTTCGAATCCACGGCGAACGCGACGATGTTGGCGACTTGGGGTTCGGCCGCGAAAAGTTTGATTTCCCAGCCTTCGGGGATTTTGAATCCCGCCATCGCCTGAGACGCTTCTTCGGACGCTTCGGCGATATCCGGTTTTAGAGCCTCGGGTTTGGTGTTCGTCACCGCCGCGGCGGCTGGCTCGTCAGCACTCACCGAGCCGACCAAATCGGTACCACTCAGAACGGCGGACACCGGCATCGCGCCGACGATCAGGCCAAGCCCAATTGCCCAGCGAAAAAATGGAGACGGACGCCGCGACCGACGCAAAGAACGGGAAAACGAGCGAGACGGGAAAGCGATTGGCGACGACATAGTGCTGATAAAAGACCTCATTGGGCGGCGGCGAGCGGTATGTATAGAATAACTGGGGCTTGGAAAGATGGACAAGGATTAACCGTCCAGCATCTGGCATTCCAACCGAATATTTGCCTGTCAAACTTCTTGGTCTCCATCCCGAAGTCGCCGTTTCAATGAGTGAACCGAACCCTTCGCCGACTCCACCGGATCAATCCGTTTCCGATGCGGCATCGGTTCCGCAAACCGGAAACGTTGTCTCCGCTGACGCCGAACCGAGCCCGATCCGGCGAGGCAGCCCCTTCGCGGCCGGAACCGATCGCCCCGTCATCGCCGCGACAATGGCGTTTCACCAAGAAGAAGTTTGGGTGCCCGAGTCCGGCATCCTGCAGGCCAGCGTCATCGCGGCGTTGATCGTGCTGGTGTTCTCAGTCGCCTGCTGGCAATTGTTCCCGGCCGGCGGCATCCTGGTCACGGGACTTGGATGCGGCCTTTCCATTCTCGGAATGTTCTCGTCCCGGCTCGTCGGCGCCGCACTCTGCTTGATCGCCCACTCCGTCCTCTTCGCCGCCTGCTACATGCAGATGATGTAGGGGGGGAGTGGAAAGGGGCTCAGGGGCTCAGGGCCACAGGGATTCGTTTCGAATCAGCGTGATACTTGGCGGGGCGTTTTGACGCTCAGCGGTTGTTGGCTTGCGAGCGATTGGCGACGCTTGGTGCGGCTTCGGGGCTCAATGCCAGAGCCAACCATCCGTCACGAAGTTCCAACTGGCTGACAACCAAATCTTGCATCGCAGGATGCTCGATCAACTTGGGCGTCGTCAACGGAATCACTCGATCTTCCGCCAACACTTTGTTGAAGACCGCTCGGATCGGCAGTCGCTGTCGCATCGACATCCCTGGCCCGCTGACTCGCAGGTGCCCGTCTCGAACCAACCTAGCGTTGCGACCGTCGATCTCGGGCTTGTACGCTGCGCGGACGATGAATCGAGTCAGCTTGGGACTGCCCGGTTGGCTCAATCGAACCACACGAAGCGTCAGCCACATCTTGCCGTCTTCAATTTCAATCGTCATTGGCCGAGTCGGTGAGAATGCGATTTCAGCATCACCGGGAACCTCCTCGGGTAGCGTCGCACCTTCTTTGCCAAACAAAGCAAACGTATCGGTGTAAAGCTGATCGAACGTTTTGACTTCGCCACGAGGAAGGATTTGTTCCAACGTGTTGTTGATCGCTGATTGGTGCATTTGCAAACTCAACCAACTGTCATTCCACGCGCGTGGTCGAGGCGTGTGAGCGGCGAGTTGCCAATCGCCCGCCAAACGATATCGAGCGATCAATCGTTCCGACGTGGTCTCCAAATCGATCACGGTTGGTGACAACTCCAAACGCCCCAGCGGTCCGAGCACGAGGTCGTCCCACTTCTCTTCCGCCTTCGACGTTTGAGTCCCCAATTCCGACTGAGTCTGCGTGGTGACTTCATCTCGAATTTGTTGGCGTGTTCGTTGATTGGCCAGCGACTTTGTGTCTTCGTATTTCTTTTCCGCGATGCCACGCACCAACGATCCGATCAGCGGCCACTCGTTGACTTTCGAATCCACGCGTTGCAATCGGTTGTCGGCGTTGACCTGGACTTCGGTGCCGCCAACGGTCAAACCGTCCGGCGTGATCCGGATCGGAGTCGACGCGTCAAACTCGGCCCAACCATTGGCATGAACGGTCACACCACTTTGATGAGCGTAGCTGCGTGTCGACACATCGCCTCGCGTCAACAAGTCAATGCTCCATTGCCCGGGCACCGGATTCAAACGCAGATCCATTGCGGTGCTGACGTTGCTGGTTCCTCGCACGGGCGTTCCGGCAACTTGGGTCGCGATTGGAGACGTGCGATCGGGAACCGATGGAATCAATCGCCCGATCAATTTGGCCGAGATCGCGGTTCGAACATTCGCATTGCGGTAGTTCAGATCAATTGCCTTGGCGACTCGTGCCGCGTGAGCGTCGTCTGAAAACCGCAGCGACTGAAACGCATTGGTCACCTTCACAGCCGCCAAATCGATCGCGTCCGCTTCGGCTCGTTCCAAGTCTTGCAGCAACGCGACGTAGTCAATCGGGATCGCACTCCACGTCTTCATGGCTTCGGTCAATTGCTGAAGCGCCGACTGGCTCAGCCATTCTTCGTGCTCGGGTGCCAATCGCTTCGAAGTGATTCGCGAAAGGTATCGCTGGGCCGTTAAGGCACGCTCGTCCATGTCATCCGAAGACGCGAGCGTTTGAATTTTGTCGAGTAACAAGAACGTCGTCCAACCATTCGGATCACCAGTCTCAGGCAATTTTTCGCGGACATCGCGAATCAGTTGGTGCACATCAAACCGTTCGTGCACCTTGTTTTGACTGTGCAGTGTCAGCGTTTCGTTTGGCAACGTGCCGGACGGTTCGAATGAACCGGCGTGCCCGCGAGCCAATTGCCAAATCGATGCCCACACACTCGTGCGACGCGATAGCGAATGAGACGCCTGCAACCAACGCACTTGCTGGTCGCGTTCTGGAGCTCGTTCGGCCAACTGCAATCCGGCGGCGGCCAACGACGATAGCTCACGCAAAATCGGCCCGGCGTCTTGTTCGCCCAATCGAGCGAGCTGGCGAAGTTGGCTCAGTCGTTCGTCGACTTCCTCCGCCCAGCGTCCCATCACGATCGACGTCGCCTGACGACGCATCGCTTCGGCGGAAGATGCGGACCCGTTTTGCAGGTTTCCAGTTCGCAGCATTTCGTCGTGAGCGGTCTTCAAATCGGTTCGCTCGATATCGACCGATGTCAGCAACACGTCGCTTAGTTCTTCATTGGAATCCAACGCCAAATTCGCGTGAGAGGACAACTCGGACAATTCCAATCGCAGTTGCTTCGGAAGTGGCCAACCGGTCGCATGGTGAGTTTTCGCCGCACTTGCGTTTTCGGCGGGCGAGACGACTGGCGGACGAACAAAGCGAGGCAGATCCAGATTCAATTGGGGAACATCCTCGGCTCGCACACTTGGCTTTGCGAGGACCGCAACCGATTCGGGAATCAACGAATCGGATTCGTCGTCCGCGTCTGGCGATTCTGTGTGGAACATTTCGGCGGGCAGTGAGACCGATTCAGATTGCTTCGTCGTTGGGTCATCCAACCCGGGCGACAACGAGGCGGGCACCGCAGCGGCAATGTGTTCGAGCGCAGGTTCCAGCTCCAGAGTCTCAGAGAATCCAGCCAGCTCAGTTTCGAGGTCAATCACCGGGGCTTGAAGCACACCGGGAGACTCGGACGCATCGTCGGCCAAACGCTCGGGCAAGGACAATCCTCGACCGCCACGGTCAGGACGATGAGCATCTTCGGCGGGCGTTTCCGGTGATTTCACATCCGCTTGATTGAGCGGCGTCAACGGTTCCGGTGCCCCAAAACCGTGCGAAGTGGTCGAGAAAAAATCGTTTGGCGGATTGTTCGGAGCAGCACCCCAGACTGGATCGCTTTCGTCCGACGTCAAATACATTTCACCGGAATCAGGCTTCGCGGCCAAATCGGTATCGACGGATCGGTCGAATCCAAATTTGGCGAACACCGCATCCGGGTCGAACAAACCGGTCGACTGCAGAAGATAGGGCGAAGTGGTGGTTGCGATGACGGCGATGGATGCCGTGATTGGCCACAACAACAGCGATCGTCGGGAATCCTGACGCATTCGATGACTGATATTAGAGAGCAATTGAGAAGGCCGGCGACCAGACGATTTGCGCCGATCAAACGCTTATGCCTAAATTGGGCTCTCCAAACCAAGATGAATTCTGCCACGGATCGCGATGATGCGAGGTTTGTGGCTCAGAATCGCTCGATTTTTTCGCTTCGTGTGCGGAACAGGCGACGCGACTCATCGGCCGCGTGAAACGGAACCAACGTGAAACGGCGAAATCCGTCAGTCATCGTCCGCGTCGGAGTCGACCGTGGCGGTTTCCCAGTAGGAAGGAATTTCGCGAGCACGAATCTTGTGGCGGTCGGTTTTTCGCTCCGCGACTAAACGTTCGGCCAGACCACCTTCGTTCAAGAAGCGACTGACGACGGCGGTGCTGCCGTGCGTCACCCAGATATCCTCGGCCTCGCTCCAAACAATCGCGTTCATCAACCCCGACCAATCCACGTGGTCGCTCAACACAAACCCGCGATCGACAGCCCGACGTCGCCGGGCACCTCGGACCGCCATCCAACCGCTGGCCATCGCCGTGCTGACGGATCCAAACTTTCGCATCCAAGGTGTTCCGTGAGCACTCGGCACCGCGACGACGATCGCACCTGCCCAATCCAGTTTCGCGGTTCGTTTGCGAGACCGTTTCTTCGGCGACTTTTCAGCGGACTCATCCGCCTCGGATTTCGCGTCGTTCGCCTGGCCCGCCATTTCAATTCGCTGTGTCACCGCCATCGTCTCAGGCAATTCCACTCCGGATTGACGATAAGCCTGCACGCCTTTTTCAACGGCACCGTGCGTGTAGATCGGACCAATGGAAGAATCCAAGCCGGACAACAATCGCTGTGACTTGCCGACCGCGTAACCGTACAACAAACAGCATTTTCCTTCCTCCGCTGATGTCCGCCACCAATCATTGATGTCCGCAAAGATTTCAACGTCTTCACGCCACTGGTAAATCGGCAATCCAAAGGTCGACTCCGTCACCAACGTGTGGCACCGCACCGGTTCGAAATCGGCACACGTCGCATCCGACTGCAATTTGTAGTCTCCCGTCACGACGGCGACTTCGCCTCGATACTCAAGTCGCACCTGAGCCGAACCGAGCATGTGCCCGGCCGGATGCAGCGAAACTTGGACGCCGCCAATCGTCCGGGGCTCGCCATATTCTAAGAACTCAAATTCAGCTTCATTGCCCAATCGCATTCGCAAAATCGGTTCGCCGGGTTTGGCTGACAAATAGTGTCGCCCCCCCCATCTCGCGTGATCGCTATGCCCGTGAGTGATCACCGCGCGATCGACCGGTCGGACGGGATCGACATAAAATCCGCCGACGGGACAATGCAGCCCCGCGGGGGTCGTTTCCAGCAATTTGGGGCGTGGGCGTGTCATGAAAGCGGCTGTGCCTGGCGAAGGCCGTCATCTGTACATGGGATGCGGACGGATTAAGGTTGGGCGAAAATCGAAGCGGCCCCCCGATCCGTTCCACTGTATCGCTGTGTGAACCACGTCGTAAAAATCGGCCCAATCGCCACCGAACAATCACGATCGCTCCGCAACTGCCAATCCCTCCGGGACCACCAAACACACGTGACTCACCCCGATTCATTGCCGCTTTCACGCCGAAATCGATTTCTGATCAGCGTCCTGTTGATCGGAATGCTGCTGACGATCGTTTTGCCACCGCTCGCTTTCCAAGCACGTGGGGCTCGCGGGTTGTCACCATCGGTCGGAACGCTGCTGTCGATGATCTCGCCCGTCGCCCAAATGTTTTACATGGATCGCGGGTATGCCTTTTTCGCTCCCGATCCCGGCCCCAGTCACCTGATTCGAGCGACCTCCGACGCCGGAAATACCGTTCAGGTGTTCCCCGACCTCGATGACCAGTGGCCCCGGCTGAAATATCACCGGCACTTCATGCTGGCCGAGTTTCTGAATGACTCGTACCAGCCCGCTTTGCCGCTGGAGGTCAGCCAGCTGATCGGGCCCGAACTCAGCCCCGAAGAATTGCAGACGCTTCGCTTGGGACGCAAACGCTACGAACGCATCCTCGATTCGATGGTCCGGCACCTAGAGTCGACCGGCAAATCCGATGTCGCGATCGTGCGTCTGGAACACCAACTGCCTGACTTCGTTCTGTTCTCCCAAGAAGACTTGTCGCTGACCGACGAACGAGCCTATGTCGAATTGCCGGACGTTCCGATCACCTTGGAAGGGCTGCTCGGTACCGCCGAAGCCTTGCCTCAACCGGACGCCGAGAACGCAACTCCCATCGATCCGTCGGAATCAGAACCGGTCCCCGTCCCGGACGGCGAAAACAAAACTGACACCGACACCTCCATCGACGAAGCTGACCAACCAGACGATACACAGGAGGACGCGTCATGATGATCGACTCCTTCAAACAGTACCCCGCTTCCTGGGTCGACGCCTGGGATCGATTCTGGTTCACACCGCGTCACATTGACACGCTCGCCGTGCTGCGAATCGTGACCGGAGCGATGCTGTTGTATTCGCACTTGGTTCTCGCGACCGACTTCTCATCGTTCATTGGCACGGAAGCCTGGATCGACAACGAAACCAGTGCTCGATTGCACGACGGAACGCTCGGCGAACAAACCGCGGCGTGGTCGTATCTTTGGCTGGTCGACAACGCGACCGTTCTGTGGCTGAACCACATCGTGACGATTCTGGTCACCACCTGCTTCATGCTCGGCTTCCTCACTCGCGTGACCGGCCCTCTGGCATGGTTCCTGCAACTGATGGTGGTTCATCGACTGCTTGGCAGCCTCTTCGGCTTGGACCAAATCGTGACGTACTGCGCGATGTACCTGGCCTTCACTCCCTGCGGAGCGGTGTGGTCGATCGACTCGAAACTGCGACGACGATTGACCGATGACGGCGAGAAAACGCTGTCCGGTTGGAAAGCATGGTTGTTCCCCGCGGACAAGAAAACCATCACCGCCAACGTGGCAACGCGTCTGCTGCAGATTCATCTGTGTGTGATCTATTTGTTCGGCGGAATAGCGAAAGCTCGGGGTGAACTTTGGTGGGACGGGACCGCGGTATGGTTCGCCGTCGCCAACTACGAATATCAATCGCTCGACATGACGTTCCTGGGACGGTTCCCGCGAGTCTTCACGGCGTTGTCGCACATCACGATGTTCTGGGAAATTTTCTACTGTGCAATCATTTGGCCACGATTGACGCGGGGAATCACGCTGGCTCTCGCCGTTGCTGTCCACGGCGGAATCGCATTGTTCCTGGGCATGATGACGTTTGGAATCATGATGATTGGAGCCAACGGGATATTTGTTTCTCCCGATTGGATCCGCCGAAAACGACTCGGAGATCTCGCCGAAGATGAATCCGGTGACGCGTCGCTTTCGGGCGTGATGACCTCGCTGGGCGGCGACACCACCGGCGGTTCGAAGTCCGTCAAATTGCCATCGGACTTGCGGCATCGCTTGGAAGAATTGGAAGCGGCCGAAAAGGGCATTCAAAAGCGTTACGCGAAACTCAAACGTCGCGAAGCCAAGAACGAAGAACGCACGGAACGTTTGATGGCAACTCGCGAAAAGATCAAGCAAAAGCTGGCCGACGGGAGCCTGTCGGCTGGTGATAGCGTTCTGCGAAACGACGATCTCGAGGAGTCGTGATTGGCGGATCTGGCTACTGTTTGGAGACCGACGGACTTGGAAGTCCATCGTACGGGTGATGAGCCCGGAACCGGCGTGCAGTTGGTCTGCTAGACCGACTCGTGGAACGGTTCGTGTCCCCAGCCCGCTAGCTTGGCATTTTTGAACGCCTCGAACTCGCCCGCTTCGATCGCGTCGCGTGTCGCCTGCATCAGACGACCGTAGTACATTAGATTGTGATGAGACAGCAGGATGGGTCCGAGCATCTCGCCCGCAACAAACAAATGGCGCAGATAGCCACGACTGTGCCGGCAAGCCAAACACGGGCAATCTTCCATCAACGGGCGAGTGTCAAGTTTGTGCACCGCATTGCGTAACTTCAGCGGTCCCTCGTCGGTGAACGCGAGAGCATTCCGACCGTTGCGTGTCGGCATCACACAATCGAACAAATCGATGCCGCGGGCAATGTTCTCCAGCAGATCACGTGGTGTGCCCACGCCCATCAAATACCGAGGTTTGTCCGCCGGCAAATGGGGCGTCGTGAATCCCGTCGTCGTGTACATGTCTTCGGGAGGTTCACCAACCGACAAACCACCAACTGCGTAGCCTTCAAACGACATCGCCGCCAATTCGGAAGCACACTGTTGCCGGAGTGTTCGATCCAAACCGCCCTGCACAATCGCAAACAGAGCCTGGTCCTCTCGGTCAGCAGCGTTACGGCAACGGGCCGCCCAACGAATCGATCTCGCCAGTGCGTCTTCGACCTGTGTCATCGGTGCGGGCAAAGCGATGACGTGGTCCAGCACCATCGCGACATCGCTGCCGAGAGCCTGCTGAATCTCGATCGAGTGCTCCGGGGTCAGTTCGATTTTCGCACCGTCGATGTGCGAACGAAACGTCGCCGCATGCTCGTTGACTTTGTTGATCGCACCAAGCGAAAAGACCTGGAATCCACCCGAGTCCGTCAGGATCGGGCCATCCCAGCCACACATTTTGTGCAGACCACCGAGGGCGGCCACGGTTTCGTGTCCGGGTCGCAAACGCAGGTGGTAAGTGTTGCCGAGGATCATGTCCGCACCGGTGGCGGCAACTTGATCAATCGTCAGACCTTTGACCGTTCCAAGGGTGCCCACCGGCATGAAGCCAGGCGTGCGGACCGGTCCGCGCGGCGTATGGAACACACCGCGCCGGGCACCTCCATCGGTGCCAATCAATTCATAGCGAAACGGGCTGTTGATTTAGTCGACTTTCGATTCTTAACGTGAGCCGTTTAGCGAGCTGTTGATTTAGTTGTATACCGAATGACAACGATTAGCCGATGGGCGTTAGCCCCGGTTGGCGTCTGGTTAACCGCCACTAACGCGGTGCGGCTCATTCAAAAACAGCCTTGAAACAAGCGGGTCAGTCGCCCCGCATTTTCAATCCGAGGTCGCCCAGCTTTTCACGAACTTCGTTCAAACTGGTCACACCGAAGTTCTTGCACTCAAGCATGTCATCACCCGTTTTGCGGATCAGCTCGCCGATGGAGTTGATTTGCAAACGAGTCATGCACTTGCGAGCACGAACGGAAAGGTTGAGGTCTGCGATGGGACGTTCCAACAAAGCTTGCTCGTCGGGCGACATGTGCGAAGTGTCGACGGGCGGATCGTTGGATTTCTTTTCGCCGGCGAACTGGCCGAGCGACAAACCCTTCTGCGACAGCATTTCGCGAATTTCGACCAAGCTGGTTTCGCCGAAGTTCTTGCTCGAAAGCAATTCTTGTTCGCTGTGGCGGGTCAAATCGCCGATCGTTTCGATGCCCATCTTTTGCAGGCAGTTGCGGCTTCGAACGCTGAGTTCAAAGTTTGCAACGGGCATGTTCAACGTTTGAGCCAAACGATCGTTGCGACGTTGGGCTTCTTCGTCGTACAGCATGTTGCCGGTCGCCGAAGCGTCCTTCATGTACAACTGCGTACGAGGGTGATCGGGGTGGCAATCCAGGATTCGCTTGTAGCAAAGCTGAGCCTTGTCGTATTGCCCGTTGTCTTCGTACATCACGCCCAAGTTGATCAGGGCACCGATGCCGGTTGGGAATGCCTTGGCGGCTCGCTCGTACAAACGAAGGGCTTCGTCGTCGTTGCCCAAGCGATCGTTTTCGAGTGCCAAACCAAACAACGCGCCAGCGTGGTTTTCGTCGGTCGAAACCGCTCGTTGGTACAAGTTGATGGCTTCTTCCATGCGACCACCGATCTGAGCGGCGGTTGCAGCACGCTGGTACATGTAGTCAGCGGTTTGTTCGGCGGGGCCGAAGATGTCGTCCAAGATCGCCATCGCTTCTTCGATCTTGCCTTGGTAACGCTTTGCTTCCGCGATACCAATTTTGCATTGATCTTCGTTGTATCCCGACGTCTTGGCTTGCTCGTAGCCTTCAATCGCTCCGTCGAAGTTCGACAGCTCGAACTGGCAACGAGCGTTGTAGAACAACGCCATCGCGCTGCCGTCAGCTGCGGAAAGAGTCTCCGAGGCGTCTTTGAAACGGCCCAGCATGAATTGGCAAACACCCATTTTGGTTTTGCCGGCGGGAGTCAGGGCGTCGTCCTGCTCCATTTCGTTGACCGCGTCGCGCAGTTCACCGAAGTGTCCGTAGTTTTCGGTGATCGCCTGCCGAATTTCGGCGACGTCGCTGGGGCCGAACGAGTTGCTCGCCAGAACCATTTGCTTCAGGTCGAGAACTTCGAGTTCGACTTCGCTCATCTTCGTTTTGTCCGGGGCTAACTTCGGCTCGCTCGCACAGCGATCCGAAAGGAGGGATAAGGAGTCAGGTGGCGATCTGCTCTGCAAACATGTGCTCTGCAGAAACAAAAATTTGTCGAGAAAATCGACGCACAAAATGCGATGCCAATTTTTCCCGATGCTCGGCGGCAAAAAACTGGAAAATTTTCTGCTCGTCTAAGCCAGCGGCCGGATTTGAACCGGCAACCCTCGCATTACGAATGCGATGCTCTGCCAATTGAAGCTACGCTGGCGACTTTTCCAGAGAATACGTGCGTTTGGGCCAAAACGTCAAGGGCCGTCGGGTCAGCCCAAGCGGTCTCCAGATGGCCCTGAAGTGATCCCCGCAGGTAAAAATTCCACAAATTTTTTGCGGCGGCGAGAAATTTTTTTTCGGAATTGCAAAAAAATCTTCCGAAAATTTCTAGGTCGACCACTGAGATCGCAAATTGTGGTTCTCAAATTGCTCCGCCGATGGTGACTCAATTCGGCCTCAGGAAACCACTTGATCGGTGAGCCCCCCCGGACAAACGGCTGCTTCGTCAGTGCGGTCTGTCCTCGTTTCGGTGCATTTTTGCGCATGATTGAAACGAATTCTGCTCTCCAACGGTGAAACCAAGCTTCGATGCGGTGTTAGAATGACGACACGTTCCGCGTTGAAGCTCTTGGTGACCAAGGTGGCCAACTGGATGGCACCGAATCGAGCCAACGCAAACCGAAGCCGCGATACGCGTCAGCGTGGACTGATGCCGGCGATGAATGAACGAATGAATCGGCCCGAGCAAATGGAATCGTTCGCAATCGCGAACGGAAGGTCTTTGAACGATGAATGTCACTGAAACAAAACCGCTGGATCAGCTAGGCGGAACGCCCAACGGCGGCCAAATTCCGCGTCCTTCACGGATGCAGCCAGCTGAATTGAGAACACCAGCGTCCTGCAGTCCGGTGGAAGCTCTCAATCCCGTTGAAGCCCCGAAACTCGTGAAAGCCCCCAATCCCGTAGAAGATTGCTCGGCGGATCTCGAAACACTGGCGTTTGCGATCGGATTGGACGCCAGCGACGATGCCGCGATCTATTTGCATCGTGCCAACACGCATCACGACGGCGAATGACCGCGGCCGCACCATGACCAGGCCTCGAACGCCCCCACCCCGGACAACGCCGTCCTCGGCGAAGATTGCCATCCGCCAGCGTTTGTGCCGACGTTTGATGGGAATGGAAACCGAATTCGCCACCGTTGTCGAACCACGCGACGGTTCGTTGAGCTCCGGCGTTTCAGCTCGCGAGGTCTACGCTGCTTTACGAGATGCGATTTGTCGGCACTTGCCCGCCGTGGAAGGACTCGATGGAGGCGATCGTCGTTTCTTGGCCAACGGCTCGGCCATCAACCTGGAAACTCATCTGGCATTTCGCGATGGGCCAGGCGGGTTGTTTGAAATGGCAACCCCGGAAGTCTATCGGCCCAGTGATCTGGTGGCGTGCCAACGTGCGATCGATGAGATCATGCGAGACGCGGCGAACGAGGCGCGATGGTCAGACAATCAGAACGTCGGGCGACTTCGCGTCCTAAAAAATAGTTGTGACGCGGCGGGTCATCTTTACGGTTGCCAAGAAAACTACGAGACCGATGTGGCATTCGGCTTTGGGTTGTTGGTCTACCGAATCGCGATCTGTTTTGTTTGGGCGCTGCAGATCGCTTGCGTGTTCATATCGTTTCCCGTTGTGGTCGCGATCGTCTTCGCATCGCTTGTCCAACACTCGGTTCGGCAAGCTCGGTCAATCGTCCGTCGACGCGGTGCTCGCATCGACACTCAACACGAAACGCCGGACGAGGACGACGCTTCGTGGTTGCACGACCATCCTGACACCAATGAATCGGAAGAAACGTTCGTCGCGCTGCCAACCTGGTTCCAATGGCTATCCATCGCCTGTTTGAGAATGCTGCATCTGCCACTCGTTCTGTCGCTGCGAGTGATTGGGACACACATCGCGTTTCGAACCCAACGCCGCCACCTAACCGGCCTGCTCGTTTCGCGAGTCGCGATCATGGGAACCGGTCACCTGGATCATGACGGCCGTTTTTTCTTGTCAGGTAAAGCGTTGGGAATTGACCGGGTTGCCGACATGGGTGGCTTCAACGGCGAACGACCAATCTTTGTTTACGGCCACTGGCTATCCAAGTTGTGCGGTCGCTCTTGGCGATCGATCGCTGAGACTCGCCACTTGCTCAAACGCAAACAACGCTTGCAAATTGGGTTGTCTGATTCCAACCTCAGCGACTTGGCTCAATGGGCAAAGGTCGGCAGTGTCGCGTTGGTGTTGGACATGATCGAAGCGAAGCAGACGAAAGAACTGCCAAGATTGCGACGTCCGATTCGAGCTTTGCATGTTTTCAATCGTGATTGGAATCTGCTGCGGCGGGTTCCGACTAGCCACGGTGAGATGACTTCGCTGGAGATGCAAACGCATTACTACCGGGCGGCCGCGAAGTTCGTTCGCGAGCAACAACAACAATCCCGCCAAGCGTCTGGCTGGGACGAAGCCGATCAGGCACTGAAACATTGGGCGGAGTCGATTCGTCTGGTTCGTCAGTTCCGCAAAGACGGCAACCAAACGTCGCAGGGGCTCGGACGAATCGATTGGCTCGGCAAACGCTGGATGCTGGATCAAGCCGCCGGTGAAATGCCCGGCGAGCACGCCTCTTGGGTAACTCGCAAGAAGATCGACCTGCGATACCACGAGTTGTCCGAGGAGGGATACTTCACCCGATTCATCGCCGACCACCGGGAACACGAGCTGGTCGACGAAGATGACATCGCGATGCGTCGTCGCAACGCTCCGGCGGATTCACCGGCAGCCCAAAGAGGTTGGATGATCCGCGAATTCGCGGGCGACGTCTCGGTGGCGGGCGGCCCCACCATGCGAACCGATTGGGACCGAGCCTTGGTGGGGCATGAACAAGGCGTTCGAACCGTGGTTTACGGCCAACGCGAAAAAGAACAGCGAGCCGCCTCCGCCAATAATAACTTCTGAATCCCAGTAGTGGACGAGGCAATGAGTCCCATACTCAAGGATTCGCTGCCTCATCCACTACGGCCTTTGCTGAGAGAGTCGTGGCGTTGTCCACTACGGCAATCGCGGATCGTTGGTACGATGGGGACGACGGACACACGTACAAATCGAATTGGGAATCGGATGGGTCGTACTGAATCGTTGGATCCGGGACTTCGTGATTTATTGTCACGACTACGCGAACGGGTGCGACGCTACATCGTTTGGGATTCGTTGCTCGCAATCGCGGCGCTGGTGCTGGTCGTGTTTTGGGTGGCACTCGCGGTCGACTATCTGCCGGTCCGAATTGGCGGCAGCGAGATGCCTCGTTCGGCCCGTGCGGTCGTGCTGTTTGCCGTCGCGGTTCTGGTCGTTCTGATCCTGGCCAAATGGTTGTGGGGGCGACTCAACCGAGAATTGCCCGATGACTCGCTCGCGTTGTTGATCGAACGTCACCATCCAAGTCTCGGCGGGCGTTTGGTCACCGCCGTTCAGTTGACTCAAGAGAATCGTTCCCACGATTCGCACAGTCCCGTGTTGTTGCAACACGTTCACCAAGAAGCCGCCGCGGCGGTCGACCAAGTCGAATTCGGACGTGTCTTCCGGTGGGAGCCGATTCGCCGAAAGCTAATGTTGGTCATTCCGTTGTTGTTGGCCGCATTGGTGATGGCGATCGCCAGCCCGCAAACGTTCGCCCGCGCGGTCGGACGATTGTCATTGTTTTCCGATTCACCTTGGCCACGAAAAGCCGAGCTTGAAATGATCGGTGTCGAGTCTCCGATCATCACGGCGGATGAGACCGAGGAAGTCGGCACCGAGCTTCTGACATTCGAAGACAAGACACTCCGCTTGGCTCGCGGAAGCAGCACAACACTTCGCATTCGTGCGGCAACGGAAGAACTCGGCCACACCGTTCCCGAGATCTGCACCGTTTCTTATGTGGATGATTCCGGCAACCGTGGTCAAAGCAACCTTCGCCGGGTCGGCCGCATTCAAGATGGTTATCAATCGTTTGTTCTCGACGGACCTCCGCTCGCTTCGTTGGCCGAATCCGTGACGATGACCATTCGAGGCTTGGACGATCGCTTGCTCGACTACCGAATCGAAGCCGTCGATCCGCCCGCGATCGCGGACATGGAATTGGCGATTCGCTATCCGGACTACTTGCGAATCTTTGACGCCGGTGGTGCATCGCCCGATGCCGCCGACCAAATCCTCAAGTACCAAGCCGGCTTCCGAATTCGCGAAGGCAGCTCGTTAACTCTTCGAGGCACCAGCAGCAAACCACTCGGCGCGGTCGATGTTGCCACGACTTCCGAAGGTGTGCGGGATGAATCCACCGACGATGCCGAACCAGTCGTCAAAATCGCTGACGATCGAATGTCGTTTGAATGGTCCGTCTCGGATTTGCGAGACCCCACTTCCGTTCGATTGGTACCCAAAGACGAAACCGGCATCTCCGCTCAAGCATCGTATCGATACTTCATTGGCGTCGTTCGAGACCAAGTTCCCGAGACGTCAATGACGATGAAGGGCATCGGGTCGTCGATCACTCCCATCGCCATGCTGCCCATCCAAGCAACAGCCAAGGATGACTACGGGGTCGAATCTTTGAGCCTGACCATGGCGGTCCGAGCCTCCGAAGAAACCGCCGACGATGCTGGCAATACAAACGGGGACGCAGCGACCAGCGCGGAACCACAGCAACACACCGTCTTGCCCGAATTGGATCGTGACGGAAACGCCGCATGGACATTTGACCTGCGAGACCTCTCTGACGACGGCACCGTGAACGGGTTGGCTCCCGGAGCGAGCGTGCAAATCTTCACGACAGCCAAGGACCGATTCGACCTGGGCGAACCACACTCGATTCGCGGCGAGGTCGTTCGTCTGCAAGTCGTCACGCCAGAGACATTGCTTGCGACGCTCGAGCGACGTGAACTCGAATTCCGTTCGCGTTTGGAACAAGCCATCGATGAAACCCAACGTTTGCGTCAGAGTTTGGCTGCGGTGCAGAACGACGCGCTGGATGTTTTGCAAACTCCGGATGAGGCAGAATCTCCTGAGGAATCCGACTCGGACTCTGACGACGAATCCGATGGCGATGAATCCGCTGATGATGACGGCGAAGAAGACGTCCGGGCGAGACAAAGAGTCCAGTTGCGAATCCGACAATCAGAACTGCAGGCGACCAAATCCACGGAAGAGTTGGCGGGGATTGTCGTCGGGCTGGAGGATCTGCTGCTTGAAATGGTGCAGAACCGCGTCGATTCGGTTGACCGTCGCGAACGATTGGAAAACGGCGTCCGTAACCCATTGTCGACGGTGGTGACGGAACCCTTGCCGCGTCTGCAGCGTCAAATCACTTCGATGGAGCGGGTATTGATGGCGGAGGATCCCGCGGAATCGTCTGGGGAAAAGATGACGGAAGCAGCGACGGCGGCAATTGCAACGACGGACGAAGTCCTCCTGTCGCTCAATGCCGTCTTGGAAAAGATGCTTGACCTAGAAAGTTTCAACGAAATTCTGGATTTGGTCCGAGGCTTGATCAGCGATCAGGAAGAATTGATCGAGGAAACCGAAGAAACTCGAAACCAGCAGGTCCAAGATCTGTTCAAGTAGAAAGGAACGCGGGTGATCGACCGGGTTCCATACTGGACGCATCCCCGCGACGTGTCCCGCGGATGGAAAGCCACTTCAATGAACGCCGATTGCATGAACCAAGCTGACCGACACCGCCGAATCGTTTGGCCGATGGAAAACGGCCGCAATCGCTTCGTCCATGCACTTGCGTTGGCTTCGGCCGTGCTGGTGGTTTTCATCATCGCGAAACCGACGTTTGCTCAGTCATCAACCGGCGACGAAGTCACAACGCTCGCGTCACGCCAATCCAGCGTTGCGACTCGTTACGAACGGCTCGAAGAACTGTTGCTTCGACTGGCTGACATGGAAGCCAGCGAAAACCCAGAACGCTCGGCCTTGCTGCGACGTGTGGCCAAACAATCACGCGAACGTTTCGTGCTGGAAAAACTTCGCGGTGCCGGCAAGATGATCGGCGACGGCCAGCTATCCAAAGCGATGACGGATCAAAAGTCGGCGACGGAGGAACTGCAATCGATCCTAAAACTCTTGATGAGCGAAGACCGAAGCTCACGAATTCGCGATGAAAAGAAACGCATCTCGGAGCTCATCAAACAACTTCGCCTGACCGAGCGCAACGAACGCAGCGTCCGGGCTCGAACCGAAAACGGTGTCGAGATGAGCGAAGTCGAAAAGGAACAAAGGGCGATCGCCGAACGCGCTGAAGAACTTCGCAAGGAACTCGAAGAGGAATCCGACGACGCGGACGGCGAATCATCCGAAAGCGATTCATCAGAGGGCGAAGCACAGGATTCAAAGAGCGAAGAGTCAGAGAACCAGCCTGGCGACAAAAGCGAGATGGAAGCGGGACAAGAAGAGTCCGGCGAACAGAAGTCGGGCGAAGAAAGCAGCAGTGATCAGCCCAGCGAAAGCGGCGAGCAAAACGAAAGCGGACAACCCAAGGAAGGCGAACAGCCCAAAGAAGGCGGCCAACAAGACGAGGACTCGCAGCAGCAACCTGAAGGCGATGAGCCCAAGGAAGCTTCCGAAGACGGCGAGCAACCCGATGGTGAACCAGCCGAAGAAAAGTCAGGCGAAGAGAAAGGCGAACAAGCACCTTCCGGTGAACAGCAATCCGAAGAAGGACAACAGCAATCGGGCGAGCAGGAATCTGGAGAGAAGCAATCCGGCGAGCAGCAGTCGTCTTCGCAACAGCAGCCACCCAAACCGCAATCGCCTCAAGAACAGGCGAAGGAGCAGCTCGAGCGCGCGATCGAGCGAATGAAAGAAGCTCAAGACAAGCTGGCTCAGAACGAACGAAAAGAAGCCACCGAACAACAACGACAAGCCGAAGAAGAATTGCGTCGTGCGATCGATCGATTGGAAAAGATCCTTCGACAACTTCGCGAAGAAGAGATGGAACGCGAATTGGCGAAACTCGAAGCTCGTCTGCGAAAGATGGCGGCGATGCAATCCGCCGTGTTGGACCAAACCGTTCAACTCGCAAAAACGCCCGAAGTGCAACGCAATCGTGCAACCGATTTGAAGGCCGGTGATCTGGCGTTCGAAGAGCAGAAAATCACATTGGAAGCAGACCGGGCGATGCTGCTCCTGCGAGAAGAAGGCTCAAGTGTCGCGTTCCCCGAAGTCGTCTCACAAATGCGTGAAGACACCGTTCGGGTCTCGACTCGCTTGGGACAAAGCAAAATTGATTTGGTCACTCAGGGTCTTCAATCCGACATCTTGGCCGGATTGGAGGAAATGATTGCGGCGTTAGCCAAAGCACGACGTGACCTGGAAAAAAAGAAACAACAGGAACAACAGGGCGACGGTGGGGGGCAACCGTCGGGTTCTGGAGAAGAACCCCTTGTCCAGAAGTTGGCTGAGTTAAAATTGATCCGTACGATGCAAACTCGCATCCAGGGCTCCACGGATCGCTATGCTAGTTTGATGGATGGCAAGGAGACTTCTGCCGAAGACGTCTTGCCATTGCTCCGCGATTTGTCGCAAAGACAAGATCGGCTTTATCAAATCACGCGTGATTTGGTGACCGAGCGGAACAAATAGGGAACCACCTCCCGCGACCTTGAATGGACATTGCTGATGAGAATTCGTTTCGCTGCTGCGCTCTGGACTCTGCTGCCGGCCTCCTTTTTGGCGTCACCCGCCATGGCCGAAATCGGACCCGCGTCGGAACTCGCCATCGTCTCGGCCACCGCCAAAGCATCGTTCTCATCAAACTCAGTCTCGCGACCATCACGTTCTGAATCGGTCCAAATCATTCCGGAATCAGAAGCCCAGCCTTTGGAGTCCGGCCAAGCCAACGACGGCTTGAAGAGCAACGCTGATTGGCCGCTGCGAGATTCGGACGAAATGGCCGAGCAACTTCGCGCGGCTTTGGACGCACTGGGCGTCGCCCCCGATTTGATGGACCAGGCGACCGAAAGCTTTCTGATCGGAGTCCAACGCGACGACATGGAACCGCTCAACGCTTGGGTTGATGCCGCATCGGCACAATTCGATGTGTTGTCGGAAATGATGCGTCGCTTGAATGGCGATTTGTTGACGACCGCGCGAGGCATGGACCCCAACGGGCCCGACTACGCGATCGTTGAATCGATGCCCAACGAATTGCGAGCCGCTCTTCGAACTTGGATCGGTCGCGAATTGGTGCGAGCTCGTTACTACGACGAAGCCCTGCCAATTTTCGCCGAAGTCGATCCGATGGTTTGCCCCGATCCCGCGACGTTGTTGTTCTATCGCGGTGCGTGCTACCACGCTCAATTGAAGATCAAAGATTCACTGTCGGACTTGCGTCGCTTGCTGCAACGCAAAGACCAGATCCCCGCGCGTTACGCTCGTACCGCCGAGATGATGGTCGCGGACATCAAACCACTCAAGAAAGATTCGCTCGACGAGATCTCACGATTGATGAGCGATGTGACGCGTCGTTTGGATTTGGGACGTGCTGACGAAGCGACCAAGGATCGTGAGCAAGAGGTCATCGACAAGCTCACCAAGCTGATCGACAAGATCGAAGAAGAGCAGCAGAAACAGCAACAACAGCAGCAGCAACAAAGTGCCAGCGGGAACGGCGGCCAAAGCGATGGTCAAGCGTCGCCCATGGATGACAGCCGAATCGCAGGTGCCAACGGACAAGGCGACGCGGATCGCAAAAAGATTGACGACCAAAACGGCTGGGGCAACCTGCCTCCCGCAGAACGTCAAGAATCGCTGCAACAAATCAGTCGCGATTTGCCGACTCATTACCGCGAAGCCATCGAAGCCTACTTCCGCAAACTAGCCACACAAAAGTAAGCGTCACCCACAAAGCACGTAGGCCATGTCCCACATGGCTTGGCATCATGCAATGCACGTAGGCCATGTCCCACATGGCAATCGGCCCGATGCTTTGTAGGCCATGTTCCACATGGCATCCCAACCGATGCTTTGGAACAAAGCGAGGCGTTCACCGCGTCACCCTGACCATCAATACGCGCCCATCAACAAGCGGCCCAACAGCGAACAACTGTTCGGCGCCGCCCAATTCAACCAAACGATCAAATCTTGATCTTCGGCGGTGCCGGCAATTCCTCGACCGAGCCTTCAATACTTTTGTCGGCTTCATCCGCCGTGTCGGTTGGCTGCGACACATCCGCGTCATTCGCTTCATCGGGCGACGGAGCCAACGTGGGCTCGTTCGACATTGTCGACGTTGCTTGCAACGGGGCCGCGACAGGTGACTCGGACAAAATCGATTGCGACTGCGAAAGAACCACCAAAGCGTCTCTCGTTTCGGCGAACCCATCCAGCCTCGTGATGTTGCCGAGTTGTCCATTCGACGTGACACCTTGATACGCCCGAGCAGCGGACTCGATCGTCGCAGCAGCTTCGCTGGTCATCGAACCATCCGAGGTGACCTGAGAGTTGTCGGTGACTTGTCGCAAGGCATCGATCTGCAGGTAGTCCCACCAGATGTCACCGTCCTCGATCGTGTTCAGCGATGCGGCTAGACGCTCGACGCCTTCTGTCAACTGCGTCGCCACATCGAATGCTGGCCCGGGGGTGGGCGGGTAAGCGGCGACCACCGGATCCGATGGGTAGGCAGTCTCGGGCGGATAAGCACTTTCAACCGGATAAGGTGGAGGCCCCGGAATGCTGAGGCGGAAACCGGGCGTGTTGATTTCAACTCCACCGATTCCTGGGCCCGCAACCACGGACGGCGCGAGAACGATCGCGGGTGCCGGGGGATACGGCAGCACCGGAATGGCCGGCCCGATTGGGGCGACACCTCGATATCGATAAAGCGGATCGCGATACGAGCCCGGCCGAACCACTGGCGGACCAATTGGCACGACGGCCATGGTGCTCGGTAAATACGGGGGCGGAACCAGATAGCCGGGTGTCCGATAGGCAGGTCCGTAAAACCCAAAGCCGGCACCCGGTCCCCCACGGTAGCGGGCGACCACTCCTTGCGCGTCCGCTGTCGGCATGAAGACGGCAAAAATCAAGGTCGAAGCGATCAAAAAGCGTCGCATGTCACTGCTCTGTTATCGTTGGAAGAAAAGATCCGTTTGTCTTCATTTTAGTCCACAATTCCCAATACTTGGGGACCAATTCTTCGCACTGGGGGCACCGCAGGGAGTGATCTCGGGTATAATCGATTTTCGCCACGACGCATTTTGCCCGATCCCCATCCCTTGACTCGCTGGTTGATTGTTGAAAACGAGCCTGTCTTTTCGGTGCTCGTCGTGGTTCCCGCCTAGTTTTCCGACCTCACGCGGACGTCCCGATTGCCTCGGGCCCCGTTCAACACGTTTTGCTACAGGAAGTCTCTGATGCCACAGCCGAAGCCACCCGTTTCCAAAGATGCCAGCCGCACCATCGACGCGAGCCGTCGGTCGTTCCTCAAGGATTCTGGTTTGATTGCTGGCACCACATTGGCCGGCAGCACGCTGGCCGGCGTTTCGATTCCCAACGCACACGCGGCCGGTGACGACGTCATTCGCTTCGTCGTGATTGGTTGTGGCGGCCGTGGTACCGGAGCCGCCGCCAACATCATGTCCACCAAGGGCAACGTCAAGTTGGTCGCCGTGGCCGATGCATTCGGCAACAAAGCCGAAGGCACGATCAAAGGTCTGACACGCAAGTTCGGCGACAAAGTTGCCGTTCCACCAGAAAACGTCTTCACCGGTTTGGACGGCTACAAAGCTGCCATCGATGTCGATTGCGACTTGGTCGTGATCGCAACGCCTCCCGGGTTCAAACCGCAACAATTCGAGTACGCGGTCAACAAGGGACGTCACATCTTCATGGAGAAACCCGTCGCGACGGATGCTCCCGGCGTCAAACGAGTTCTGAAGGCTGTTGAAGAGTCGAAGAAGAAAGACCTGATGGTCGGCATCGGACTGCAACGTCGTCACGAGCCACACTACATGCAGTGCATCGAACGCATCCACGACGGTGCGATCGGCGATGTGCTCTCGCAACAGGTTTACTGGAACGGTGGCGGCATCTGGTATCGCAACAAAGGCGAAGACCAAAGCGAAATGGCTTTCCAGTGCAACAACTGGTACCACTTCAACTGGATCTGTGGCGACCAAATTTGCGAGCAACACATTCACAACTTGGACGTCGGTTGCTGGGTCAAAGGTGAATACCCCGTCGAGTGCAACGGCATGGGCGGACGTGAGCAGCGCATGGGCGGTGACGCATCCAAGTCGCAAATCTTTGACCACACGTTCTGCGAATACACATTCGCCGACGGATCGAAGATGCACAGCCAAGGCCGTCACCTGGCCGGTGGTTGGAACCATGTTGGCGAATTCGCCATCGGTTCGAAGGGTTCCGCCAACCCATCGGGCAAAATCATGGGTGAGAACGAATGGTCGTTCGAAGGCAAGCGTCTGAACGGTCACCAACAAGAGCAACACGATTTGATCGAAGCTCTGATGCGTGGCGAGATCTACAACGAAGGTGAGTACGGAGCAAAATCGACCTTCTGTGCCATCCTCGGCCGCGAAGCTTGCTACTCCGGCAAGATCGTCAAATGGGACGACCTGATGGAAAAGGGCAAGGACCTCTGCCCAGGAATCGACGAGTACACACTCGAGTCGACTCCACCAACTCTGCCGGGCGAAGACGGCGAGTACCCAACGCCAACTCCAGGCAAGTACTCACCGTTCGCGTGAGAATGAGCCACTCTTTGGCAGCCTGACGCTGGCTCGCCAACGGAAGCATTTCAGCAGCCCGAGAGTTTTCTCTCGGGCTGTTTTTTTTGCCGGGTACGTCCCTCCCCGATTGAAGACCTTAGCGCACCGGAGGGGACGTCGCTCCTAGCTCGAGGCGGAAGGCCCCGAAACATTACTCGCATGGGCGGGTTTCGTCATGACGCACCTCTCCCGAAACGAATTTTTGGGGAGAGGCCAAGCGACGCCGTTCAGGCGTACGCGAGGGTGAGGGCCGGGCATGGGATCGCAGCACGGATTGTCCTCTCCCGGAAATCTCGCTGAACGCTCGCATTCCGCCCCTCCCGCTGCGAGGTCGTGCAGTTTTTTGATGCCGATTTTCGGCAGATTTCCACACGGCGTACCTCTCCTGAAACGAAGTTTGGGGAGAGGTCGAGCGACGCCGTTCAGGCGTACGCGAGGGTGAGGGCCGAGCATGGGAAAGGGCGCGCACTACCCTCCCCGGAAATCTCACTGAACGCTCGCTTTCCGACCCCTCCCGCTGCGGAGGTTGTGCAGTTTTTTGATGCCGCTTTTCGGCAGATTTACACACGGCGTACCTCTCCCGAAACGAAGTTTGGGGAGAGGTCGAGCGACGCCGTTCAGGCGTACGCGAGGGTGAGGGCCGAGCATGGGAAACGGCGAGCACTACCCTCCCCGGAATTATCACTGAACGCTCGCTTTCCGATCCCTCCCCAACTGCGTTCAGGAGGGTGATTTCAACCTGGCAACACAGCACTTAAAAACTGCACGACCTCTTCAACAGGCGAGGTTCGCAAGTTGTTGCGAGGGCGAACGGATTAAGAGAGCGTTTGGATGCATTCGATTTGTGAAATGCATTCCAAAAGCAAACTTGGCACCGGAACAGCTGGGGACGACTGTTCTACTCTTCGTCATTCAAGTATTCGACAAACGACGTGATCTCATCTTCGGTCATCTTCAGCTTTGTTTCCATCAACATGCGCTTCAAATGCTTCTGACCGCTATCGCTGGATGGGAAGCCAATATTGCTGCCATCATTTTCTCGGTTGGAAGTTACTAATCGTTTGCCGTCCGCATCGACGATTGCAAACCATGGAATGCCGCCCTCTGGCCCATCACGAAGTTCTTGCATCAATTCACGAGCACCGGTGTAGCGGTGATCCATCTTCACCCACAGGTAGTCCGCTTCCCAATCGCGGTGTTCGCTGAGGAAGTCGGACAACATGTGGCACGGCCCGCACCAAGTCGCCGTTTCTTGAACGATGACACGTTTGTTCTCTTTCTTGGCTTGAGCCAATGTCGTTTCCAGCAGCTTTCGAGCGTCGACCGGATCGGGACGGAATGAGTCAAGCCAATCGATTACGTGTGACTTCGAAAGCTGCTCTTCGATGATGAAGTCCTTGTCAGATACATGTTCGATAAGCTCGCCGTCCGCGTTGACCAGCACCAATGAAAACTCAATGGCTTGATCCAGGTTCTCGACCCCAAGTTCGTCCAGCAACTCGCGTGCTTGTTCTTTTTGTTCTTGGCTTTCGGTGGAGATCGCCATGACCAAGTAGTCATCTCGAACCTTGCGATAGTCGCTGTCCTCGTATCGCCACTGCATGAAGTCATGCAGGCGAGGCTCGTCCACGGTTCCAATAGCGATCAACAACATTTGTTTGGAACGCTGAACTCGCGAGACCGCGCGACCGAAACGCTGCAAGGGAGTCCCGTCCACCGCCATCGCACGCTGGATGCGCTCGTCCAGCGTGGGTGGAACGTATGGTTTCCGGGGAGCAGGGATACCTAGCGCCCTTAGATCGACCGTTTCACCGGGTTCGACGAAGACGGTTCCCAGTCGAACGCTGCGTCCTTGTGAGTCAGCTGCCAATGTCAAAACGTATTCTTGATTTGCGGTCAGGTTTGGAAGTATAAAATTGCCGTCATCGTCCGTGGTCACTTGCCCACCAAACCGCGGACTGAAGGAACGATTGTCCTTCGCGTGGACATAAATGGCGTAAACAATGACAGTGTTAGACGCCGGTTCATCTGAGTCACTCTTGTGCAGCACACCCTGCGCGGAACCGACAGGATGAAGTTCAATCTCAACTGACTTCACCTTGTCATCAATCTTGGTGATGGAGCTGAGTTTGCCGTGTTCATCGGTCGTGTGGATGTAGGTCGCGCTGCCGTCCGTCTCGACCGCGAATTTTCCGTCCGCATCTGATTTGGCTTTCCAATCGGTGCGGATGAATTCGCGTGCGATGCCGTCAAGTGTCGCGTTTGGAACGGGATCGCCATCAGCGGCATTTCGGACGATGCCTTGCAACACGATCTTTTCAATCGTTTCAATGCTCGCGTCGACTTGCTTTTCCAATTCACCCGCCACTTCGAACTCGACTGACTTCGCACGTTGTGGTGGACGCAAGCTGTAGCTGCCGTTGCCGAGTCTCAACTCGTATCGCCCCTCATCATCGGTTTGAGTGCTGAAGTAGACCATGGGACGAACGTAGAGGTTGGAACCATCTGGATTGGCGATCTTGACGTCCTCCATGTCATTCAGTGATGTTCCATACAAGTAGCAACCAACTCGCTCGTTGGCGATTGGATCGCCAGTGGCTTCGTCCGTGATGCGTCCGGTTACGACTGTGGGCTGGCGAAGTCTCAGTTCCACACCATCCACAGGTTGGTTCTGGTTGACCACGAATGTCGGAACTCCGTCGCTGCCCCAATTCTCGCTTTCGACCGAAAGAAGGTAAATCTGCTCTCCCGGCACTTGCATTTCAAACGTTCCGTCATGCTCGGTCGTGACTCTTTCTCGCCCGGGGTCGGTGGCATAGCCTCGACCATTTGCGACCACGGTGATCCAAGGTGCAGGGTTGCCATCAGGGTCGACCACGCGTCCGCGTATGGGAACGGTTCGGTTCATGACGACCGACAACTTCTTGTTGCCCTTCGATGGGAAATAGTTCCCTCGCGAATGGACGAAGCCATCGCGCGACAGCCAAAATGTCACTGGGCTCTTTTGCCACTGCGGCATCCAATCAAATGTTACCTGCCCATCGGCCCCGGTTTTTTCAACGAAATTAGTTCGGCCGAAACTCAGATTGACTTGGTCGTTCTCCGATTCCTTTTGCAGTAGCCATGGATAAACCTCAACGTCAGCTATTGGCTTTCCGTCGCCGTCCTTGACGATGAATGTGACTGACTCCGCACCGTCCAACTGAAGCGTTACGACATCCTCGGGAAACTCGGGGACTTTTGCGTTCTGGTCGTTTCGCTGGTTTCGTGAAAGCGCGTACAGTTCGTAGTCCGCTCCCAGACCGTTCTTCCAAGCAATCACCGATCGGATTCCGCTCGAAGGCGGATAGGAAAACGTGTATTGCCCAGGGACAGAAGTCGCGAAAGCATCGACCGTGAAATAGGCGCCGATTTGGACTAGCAGATTGGCTCCTTCGACTGGTTGACTGTCTTGATCAACCACCTGAATGGTCCCGTTACGGGTCTTTTCGAGCTGCAACTGAACTGGCAAAGGATGCTGGCTGGAAGCATCTCTGCTAATTCGGTCAAACGTCAGCAGAGAACCATCATCGCTCTGCGCACGAAAAGCTGTCGCGGCGAGCATCGCCTTCGCGATCGGAAGGTTGAACTGGAATTTGCCGTCGGAATCGGCTTTGGCTTCCTTCTTCCGTTGCAGATTGGATCCGTCGAAATAGTGAATCTCAACAACTGCGTTGGGAACCGTTTTGCCAGCTTCATCAACTGCCGTCCCAGCAATCTCAGTGAGACGGTCGACGTCTGAATCCGGAAGTTCATCCGAGACCACCTGGCCCTGCGGAATGACCATCAAGAGCAGCATCAAATAAACGAACTGCAATTTAGTGACTCGTTTCCAACGCATCGCTGAATCCTCTGACAATGAACGGTCTCGAAGGACGGGGCTTCAAATACCCACTCCGATTGTAGGGGGTGCCGTTTGCCCCTGCAGTATTTTTCTACACCGTTCCGCTGCGTGTTCACCTAAAAATAAAAACGCCAGCGAAGCTGAGCCTCGCTGGCGTTGGTGGCGATCGATTGTCGTAGGTCCTAAGACATCAGACGCAATTGACCTTGGTCGAGTGACAATGATTCGAGCAAGCTTTCCAGTTCTTCTCGGTCCTCTTCTGAGTCCAAGTCGACTTGGCTGATCGCGGCGTAATCAAGCGAAGCTTGCGGTGCCACATTCAACAACTTGCGAGCCTCACGTTCGACTTGTCCGAGAACGGCATCGAGCACTTCGACACTTGATTCATCGCTTGGCTCGCTGGATGGGACTGCATTGTCGCCAACGTCGTTGTTGCTGAGAGCGTTGATCACACGAAGGGCATCGACCGCCGTTGTGGCACCGTCTTCGTTCACATCGAGGAACGCACGAGACAACTGCGTATTGGGTTGGTTCAACGCATTGATCACCAACAACGCGTCCAACGCACTGACTTGGCCGTCATTGTTGACGTCCGTTTGCACGCGTTGATTGCTGAAAGGGCCGAAGTCCGCCAAACGCTGTTGGCCGGCGGCCGAAGCAAATTCGATCGCGACGGGTGGACCTGCCAATTCCGGCGTGGGGTAGGTGTTGCTGAACCCAAGCTGATCGCCTTCCGCGGAAGTCAATCCGTGGTTGGCATCGAACAGGTCAAGGTCTTCGAAGTCCACTTGTCCCGAACCATCGAAGTCCGCCCAAGCGGCCAGACTGCTGGTTCCGCTGACAACCGCGCCAAAGACGCTGGCGAAGATCGAGAAATCAGCGAAGTCAATTTGGTCGCTGTCGTCCGCGTCGTAAGGGACCGCCCACATGCCAGTATCAGGGGTTTGGCTGACGCCGGCACTGCCGACGATGCTACCTGATGTGACGGTGGCATTTTCGACCGCCAGTTCCAAATCGTACGCACCGATGAAATTGCTGTTCTCATCGACGGGAGCGTCATCGTTTGCGGTTGGTGCAAAACGAATTCGACCGAGCAGGATCGGACCACCGTCCGAGACCGGCGTGGATGCGATCAGCGAGACATTGCTGACCAAGCCATTGGTATCGTCGACGTTCACCGTGCCGTCCAAACTGAACGACTCGGCGGGTTCGAATGTCCAAGCACTCGTCAGTGAAGTGTTGTACGAGAGGTCAAACGAAACCGCGTCAACGGCTTGTGTGTTGGCTTCGGGAGTCAGATAGATTTCTGTGGTGAAGCTTTCCCATTCGTGAACATAGCCGACCGATTCAGGCACCTCGTTCACGCGGCCACCTTCTTCCAGAACGGTGTCGTCCCGAACAACGGCCAAATCGAGCATTGCGGCTTGAACATGTTGAACGGATTCAACATCGGTCAGATCCACGGCCCCAGCGTCCAGGTTTCCTCCGCCAAATCGTGCAAACGGAAGAGCCCCGGGCGCCAATGTGTAAGTCGCGGTTCCGCCAGCGGTGGCAACCACTTCGAAGTAACCCAAACGAACCCAAGTTGGTGCCAAGCCTTGCCCGGTCTGCAAGGTTCCCCCGCCAAGATCGTCAATCAGCCCGGCTGAATCGTCGATCGTTCCCGATGGCAGCAAGTCGTAGTCATCGTTGGAAATCCCAACCGCGTCGACGACATCGGTGTTGTAGCGAACGTCAATTTGTCCGCCGACCAGGCCATTGAATTGGTTGTCGAAATCCTGCACCCAGGCTTCGACGTAATAAGTCCCGCCGATGGGGCTGGTCGTGATTGCGGAGGGCAATTCGGTCGAACCAGCTAGGCTCGGCGTCGCGACAGCACGCAATTCCACGTCCAACACGGACTGGCCGAGCTGGAAGACGGTGACGCTGCCACTGACTTCGTTGGACGCGAGCAACAACGGTTGACCGTTGGGACTGTCTGCTGCGGAAACAAACTTCAGGTCTTCCACTCCCAGATCGCCAGCTTCTTCAATGTTCGTCGCGTTGGCATCGCGATTGTTGATGTACTGAACGAAGGTGGCTTCCGCGGGCGACGTGATGTCGTAAACGAAGACACCACCGGTACGTTCCAATCCGATGAAGGCATACATCCGATCGCCGATGACTCCGGTGGTGATGGCCTCGGGTTCAGGCCCTTTGGCATCGCTGCGCGAATCAAACTCGTTTTCATCATTGCTGCTGTTGAACAGATCAGGAACCAACTGAGCCGTGAGTTGCTCGAACTGGTCGCCTGAATCAAACACAACGTCGCCGGATGCATTGAAGATCGTGAACGAACGAGCTCCAAAGGTGAAGAGCTGATCAAAGTCGCCATCACCATCGGTGTCGCCATCGATATTCGAAATGGTCAAGCGACCCAAAACATCGTCTTCTTGCAGATCAGCAGCGTTGGGGAAAACGGTGGGATCGAGAACAATGTCTTTGATCCGGTCTTCATCAAAATCTCGCGAATCGCCTTCATTGGCGGTGGCATAAAAAGTCTGTCCACCGACTTCGAATGAAGTGATCGCGTCGGGCATGTAGAGGCCGAAGACGGGATGCGGTGCAATTGCCACGGCGTCGTCCCGATCGCTCGGGTCGATGCCGTTGCCCGGGAGCGAATGATCTTTCACGCCCAGCGGTTGGATTTCCAAAATTTTGGGTTGGACCAAGTCCACGACCGCGACGGAGTTGGCTTCTTGCAGCGTCACATACGCACGCGTTCCGTCCGGAGAAATGGATGCGTATTCAGGTTCCAAATCGCGTGACGCCGAGCGGCCTGGGAAGATTCGGACGCCTTGCGAGCGTAGCGTGTCTTCTTGTCCATCAAACGCGGTGAAATCGAGCGTGGTCACGTCGAAGGATGTGATGAAGCCGTCCTGACGCAATCGAGTCAGGTCAATCACGCTGATCGTCCCCAAGGGGTCAATGGTCGGAGTGGGATCTTCTAAATCGTCCGGTTCGCCTTCACCAGCAACGACCACTTTCATCCCGTCAGGTGAAAACGTCAGTGAGTCGGGCAAAGCCCCCACGGTGACACTGCCGAGCAGGTTGCCGTCGACGTCGAAGAACAGAACTCCACCAGGATCGGTGTGCGTTGGAGCAGCGACTGCGACTGCAACGATGCCGCCGGACACCGCGACGCTGTTCACGCCACCGGTCCCACTAGGGAACGTGATCGGCGAGAGTTCCGTGGGAGAGGTCGGATCGGCAATGTCCAGCACGCCAATGTGGTTGGCGTCGGAATTCGTGAAGAAGACTCGCTGGGTTTGCGGGTCATGAGCCACGATTTCCGCCGCCGATTCGTCGAACACACCGGTTTCGAAGGTGCCGGCGACGGAGATTTTGAAACTGTCGATCGAGGATGGCGTCAGAATCGTGTCGTTGGTGACCGCCAAGTTTTGAATGCGTTGATCCTGAACAGGCGAGGTCTCGCTCTCTCGAAAAGGAGCGGTTCCGCCGTCCGGATTGTGGTTGGCCAGCAGGTATTCGGCCAACGCATCCTGCTCTTTGCCGGTGGTAAAGACATCGGACGCACCATCCGACAAACCAGCCGAGGCCAGATGTGTCAGGGAATCACCGTAGGCCGGGAATGGATAGCCATCGCCTCCGATCGGTGAACCGCCCGAGAAGATCCCAGCAAGGAAGTCCAAGGTCACGATTCGAATTTCGCGATTTGGATTGCCGATCAATTGGCCGTCTTGCACCAAGACGTCGATGACCTCACCGTTGTCGTCGACCAATGCGAAACTGCGAACTCTTTGGCCTTCTTGAACGACGTTGGCGGAAGCGTCTAACACCAAAGCTGGTTCGTTTGGATCGAAGCTGAACTTGGCACCACCGATTTGCGGGAATTGACCGGGAGTCGCATTGCCGGCCGCATCGGTCGCCGCAACGCCGTGTTCGATCAATCGTTTCAGCTCGATCGCGGTGACGGTCATCACGGTCAAACCGTTGTCGAACCGCAACGCGTTTTCGATGTCCAGTTGAGAAATCTCGCCGGCTTCCTTCCCTGCGTCCGGGTTGGCCGCGGTTGGAAGCTGTTCACCGGTCAATCCATCAATCGCACCGATCGCGGCGCGGATTCCGCCACCATTTTTGATCGAAACCGCCACCGTGGAATCGAACTGACGAGCTGCTACAAGGTTCGCATCCGCGGTCAGGTTGCCCAAATTCGTTGCTTGAGTTCGAACCTCCGCCCGACGTCCTTCGAGGAAGACATCGGTGGCACCAAAGATTTCGCCGTCTTTGGCAGTGACGACACCACGAACGGCTTGAACCAATTTGTTGACTTCGGTTGCCTTGGTGCTGTCAGCAATCGCGGTGGCAATGTCTGCCGCACCGGTGACAGCCAATGTTCCCGCTTCGTCCGCGGAGAAGACTCCGCTAACCGAAGCGTCCAGCATCGAAGGAATCACAACGCCACTGGCGTCGAAATCCACGACCAAACGCCCGACATAACTGTATTCGCCGTCGGTGCTCACGATCAGCGTCGGATCATTGTCCGCGTTGGTCGTTTGCAAAGGATAAGTTCCTTCGGCTACATCGCCCGCACGCAAAGTGTCTTGCGCATCGGCGAGCAGTGTGTCGGAACCACCGGCGACAATGATGTCGACACCGTTGAGCAATCCAGCCAATTCTTCTTCCAGCGAAATCTGCTGGAGATGGCTAACCAAGATGACTTTGTTGACATCATCCGCGTTGCCCGCGATGTCGTCGTCGCCATCGGCGATGTCCGCAATGATCGGATTCAGGACATCGGCCAAAGCCTGCATGTCGTTGGTTCCACCCGCGTTGGAAACCGTTGCCCCGGGTGACGAAATCTGGCTCAGCAACTGAGTGGTCGCACCGACGATCGCGACCGATTCTCCATTCACTTCGGCAATCGTCGCGGGAGCAATCTTGGGGGCAGCGGCGGTTGCGGCCAAATCACCAAGATCGGCTTGATAATCGGTGGTGGGCAGAACATCGGCGGTGAACAAACCGGCCAAACTTGGATCGCCAGAGAAGTCTAGGTTGGCACTGAGCGAAGGGAACTGTGCCCCTAGCCAACGCACATCACCCGGCGTGTTGCCGCGAATATCCGTGCCAATCAAACCACCGAGTGTGTCGGTACCGAAGTCGAATTCATGGTTCCCCAGAGCCGACGCGTCGAACTCCAGCAGGTTCATGATTGAAATGTCGACGCGGCCACCGTCTTCGCGAATGTTGTTCAGGCCGGGTTCGCCGAGCAACCCTTGATAGGCTTCTTGCAGCGGAGTTCGCAGACTGCCATCGCCGGAAGCACTGAAGAAGGGGCCACCGATGAAATTGTCACCCGCCGAAACCAGCAACGAACCGCGACCGTCATTGGCAGCTTCTGTTTCCAAGCTATCGACAATCGCCGCGAAGTGAGGTGCGTCGGAGATCGCCTCCACACCGCCTTCCAAATCACTGGCGTGGAGCAGTTGCAACGAGAAATCAGAAGCCAACATTTGGCGGGATTCGAGTGCTTGCAATCCCGCACGCAGGTGCTGACGGCGTTGATTGGAACGACGGGAAAGAAATCGTTTTGCCACGAGAGTGATCCAAATTCGATGGTAAGAACGGGGGACGATGTAAGTCCCGCGGATTCTGACGATCGAAAATGAAGTTGCTGCAAACGTTCCTCACAGAGTTCCATGCGAATTCAGTGAAGATTCGCGGAAGGCATCTTTGCATCGAGCGCGACAAGTCGGCGACCGTTGCCGACGACAAGAAATACGTCTCTACGACAATTCCGTAGCAAAGCTAGAATCCCTGCGTTATCGAAGCAAGAGGTAGGCACGTCGCTAGGACTCGTCGAATATCGCTCGAGGATACGTACTGCCACGCGTTGCAACGGAAGGCTCGCCATTCCCCTTTGGCACCGAAATGTCAACTCTGAATCGGCTGGGAACTTTCTGAATCGGCTCTTCTCTCCTCAGGTGCCTGAAAGATAATGACTCTCTCGCCCCGTATGGAAAAGAAGTGCTGCGGAACCGATTCAGCGACACCTTGCCAAACTTAACGGGCGGAGATGCTTTACTCGGGGGCAGACCTTGGTCGCGCAAAAGCCGTTGTCAACGGCCAAATACAATGAGGCTGCACCAACAGGTGAGGTATTGGGAGTAGCCAAGTTTGAGGTTCAGTCCTCTAAAGGGACATGCTTCTTGCGACGTGACCGAGCGACCGTGAAACCGATTGATCCAAGTGTAATGGCGGTCAGACTATACGGTTCCGGAACTGCTGTTGTCGTTAGCGAAACACTATCGTACGTGCTAATCCCCGTGCTTAGGACCCGTCCGTAAATAAACTACCTGAAACGCTGGTTCAGTCTT
>TARA_R110002073_G_scaffold320759_2_pt1 | contig 68780 bp, 57 predicted proteins | sample TARA_R110002073 | Tara Oceans TARA_R110002073 (sample SAMEA4397174) | marine metagenome | biome: Polar Biome; feature: [DCM] deep chlorophyll maximum layer (ENVO:01000326); material: water (ENVO:00002006), including particulate matter (ENVO:01000060) such as... | depth 40 m
TGTTCCGGTACCTGCGGAAGCGCCAGCTCATAAGCGACCCCGAGATGTGCCACCGATTGCCGATCCGCAAGTTGCGCCAGCGTCCGATCCCAATGCGCCTAAGGTAAATGACGAATCGGCGCTGGCCACCTTGCGCGTCCACATCATGTCGACGAGCAATGTCTACGACGATACAAAATTTGATGTCTTTCGCGTCTCGACCGAAGAGGTTGTTGGGCGCGGCGCTGGTGCAAATGAAGCAGCGGGCGAGGCGGTGGTCTCGTTTGAGCTTGAGCCCGGGCTCTACAAAATTGTTCGTGCTGGCGAGCCGTTTCGAACCAACCTCGATTTTGCGACGGTAGCGCTTTCCGCCGACACCGATTACCTTATTGTCGTCGACGCTGACACTGGAGCCTTTCGCGGCTCGGGTGTTGTTACCGGCGAGCTTCCCAAGGGCCTAGACATCGGCGGCGTTCGCCTCGCTCTTAATGTTGGCGGCAGTCTTTGGATGAACCAGAAGACCGGCGTGGTTGGCGGCACCAACGGCGTGAGTGCCCTTGTTGGCGTCTTTGGCAACTTCGGCATGGTCTACGATCAAGGCCCGCACTTTCTTACGGTCGACGCCAAGCTCCAGCTTAACTTGCAGGACGCGCCAACCTCGGGCGTATTTGCCAGCACCGACTACCTCGAAGCATCGGCTCTCTACGCCTACAACATCAACAATGCCTATGTCGGCCCATATGCTCGCGCAGGCCTAAAGACCCGCGTCTTTCCTGGCTATCTCTATCTTGCCGACGAGACCGTTGGCTCTGGCCAGGTGGATATCAATCGCCTTGATGGCAGCGTCGATAGCTACACCTTTGGTGGCGAAGCGCATCCAGATGATTTGCGCATCGAAATCGCCAAACCGTTCGCGCCATTTATTCTGCAAGAAGAACTCGGAGCCAATCTCAAGGCTGTCGACCTCGATCTCAAACTGCTCGAGCTATCGGTGGCAACGCGTATTGGTTGGGCCTTTCGACAGGGAATTACGAACGGCCTCTTTGTGGTGGATGGAAACGAGCGCGGCAGCTCGGTGACGCTAAACGAAGTGGACGATTACGTTACAACGGGGCCATTGGCCGGAGCATCTGCCAATCTCACGGTCGCGCGTTGGCTCTTTGGGCAGGCGGACTTTGCTGCTCTTGTGCCTGTGCAGGACCGCGCTCGTGCAGGAGAGAGCGCGGCAAAGCAGATACTGCTCGATGCCTCGGGTACAGCAGGGCTCAAGTTTCCTGCGCTCACCTCAAAACTCTACGCCTCCTTCGACTACACGTTTCGATTGCAGCGCGACGGCTTTCTAACCAGTAAGACGATGTTCGACCAGATCGTCATGGCTCGCGTTAGCTTGCAGCTGTTTTAACCTGGCGGCTACGGAACGACCACGCGAAATACATCGCGTGTAGCGCGTCGTTCCTTGCCTACGAGAAATTCTGATGCACGACCAGGGATTGCAGCAAAGCCTTCCCACTCGCCATCGCCAAGCGCTATGTCGAGTTGGATGCCCTTTGCGAGATCAAAGTGCCTAAGACGACTTCCTCCGCTTGCAACGAAACCACCATCAACTGCTGTAAGCCACTTCTCCTTGGCTCCAAGGCTGCCAACTTTGGTGAGGGTCGAAGCGCCGAGATTGGCGACATAGAAGTCTCGCTTCTCGCGCCTTGGGCCTGCGCCAAAGCCCAATAAGCCATCCTCGGTAAATGCAAGTCGCTCGTCGGTCGCACCTTGCCAAACCAACTGATCCTCTAAGGTCGATAGGTTGCGACAGGTAAACTCAGAACCATCCTTGTGCCTTGAGTAGCAGAGGTGTTTTCCGTCTGGGGAATTAAGAATAACACTGAGTCCAGGAGCGTCACCTTCGCCGCCAAGTACCGCTCGTCGCTCGCCACTGTTGGCATTGATCTCGTGGACTGTGATCTGCTCTTCGGCCTGAAGCCAGGTAAACCAAACTTCGCCGTTTTGCGACATTAGAGGCCGGCTGCCACATTGAGCCGGTCCAATGGCCGTAACCTCTTCCGACCCAACGGTGCCGCGCTGAAGTTCACATCCGTCAAAGAAGAGCACTTCGCCGTTGTCGCCAAGATGAATGAGCTTGGTTTCCATCGCGTCTTCGGTTCCAGGTGCGAATGAAAAGCGCGAAAGCCGTTTGCCCGAGCGAGCATCCAAGATCAGAAAACTTCGGTCTGTCACCAAGGCGACGTGCTTTCCGTCGGGCGAGAAACTGCCGCGATACGCGTTGTCCTTAACGAGTTTAGATTTGCCGCCGGCCTTTACCCATAGTTTTCCAAAGCCAAAGACAATTACCGAGCGCTCGGCCGAGTCGACCATCGCTCCCCAAGCGGTGCCTTGGTATTTGGTTACGCGCGCCTTGCTCTCTTTGCTCTTCAAAGGCTTTGCCGGCAGATTCTCGATTTTCTTGCGTCGAACCTTAAGTGCTGGCTCCATGGCTTTGGCTGTCGCTTCACTGCGATCAGGCCCTTCGAGTTCCGCGCAGCCATCCTCATCCTCATAGCCATCAAAATCCTCTGGGTCGGCCATACACCGGTCGCGCGCATCGACAATGCCGTCGCCATCAAGGTCGGAGACATTGGGATCGGATTCTTTGGGGATACAGGCCAAAGCGCTCGAAGCAAAGAGTACGGCGGCGAGAATGCGGAGAGACATCAGCGTTATCTTCGCACACGGCTGCTCTGTAAGGAGTGCTTGGCACATGGCACAATGCCCTCTATGCCAAAGCGGGGATTTGAGCTAAAGGTGCCCGACGGCGATTCGATGGAGCGATCCGTATGTGGAGACTGTGGGTTTATCGACTATCGGAACCCGCGAATCATTTGCGGCGTCGTACCGATCTTCGAAGACAAAGTGCTGCTTTGCACCCGAGCCATCGAGCCGAGGACTGGCTTTTGGACGGTACCTGCCGGGTTTATGGAGCTTGGCGAAACTCCATCCGAAGGGGCGGCTCGCGAGGCGATGGAAGAGGCCAATGTCGATATTGCGGTGGGCGATCTAATTGGGGTTTACAGCATTCGCCACATCGGCCAAGTACACATGTACTACCGAGGGCAAATGCGCAGCGCGGAGTTTCATGCGGGGCCCGAAAGCCTCGATGTCCGTCTCTTTGCCTGGGATGAAATCCCGTGGGACGACTTGGCATTCCCAACCATCGAGTGGGCGTTGCGCGACTTTGAACGAAACCGCGGGAGGACGCAGGCACTGCCGGGAGAGCGAAGTACCAAGCTTGGGCCCGAAGATGTTCGCAAAGCCTAAGTCAGTATCCGGGACTAAGTAAAACTCTTATTGCTCGGGTGAGCCGGGTGGACGCTCGCCGCTACCTTCGATAAACGAGAGAAGCTGACGGCAACTTAGCCCCTCCAGTTGCCGGAGACTGTCGCCATCAACCTGTCCATCTTCACTAAAGATGTTGCGGCACTCGGAGAGACACGCGTTTTCGCGCGCTGCGTCATGGGCCCCTTTGCAATATTCGTAGTGCTCGCAGGCAACTTCGCAACTGCCTACCTCGGAGGGAGGAGCCCTGTTGTGAGTGGCCATTTGCCCGCCGCAACTTGCGATGCAAAGCAGCGCGAGCACCGCGAGTTGGGCCAATACGGCGACTTTGAGCGGCTTGCCTTGGCCATGGGCTTCGAAGTCGGGCGTTGCGTGGCGATGTTGCACAAAGCAACGGTCTCCGCTTTTACGCGATGAGGCAAGCCCGGGCTGCTCAAAAGATGGAACGGCCTGCCTTGGGTGTGGTGCAATCCTCCGCTATGGGCACTGTTAAGACGATCGGAATCCTAACCAGCGGAGGCGATGCCCCGGGAATGAACGCTGCGGTTCGCGCCGCAACAATGGTAGCGCTTTCGTTTGGCATTCGGGTTCTTGGAATTCGCCGCGGCTACCGAGGTCTGCTTGAAGAACAATTCGTAGAACTCACCGGTGCAAACGTTGATGAAATCTTTCGCGACGGCGGCACCATGTTGCATTCCACTCGGTGTCTCGAGTTTCACTCGGTCGAAGCTCGCGACCGCGCTCGCGGTGTTCTTCGAGAACACGGCATTGGTGGGCTTATCGTTATCGGCGGCAATGGATCCCTTGCCGGTGCACTTGCACTTAGCGACCCACAAGAAGGTGGCGAGTTGGCACCGAGCGTCATTGGAATCCCGGCGTCCATTGATAACGACATCGGCCTCACTGGTATGTCGATTGGCGTCGACACGGCGATGAATACAATCGTTGAGGCTTGCGACAAAATTAGCGATACGGCCAACGCGCACGATCGAACGTTTATTGTCGAAGTGATGGGCCGCCACTGTGGCTACCTTGCAATGACCGCAGGCATTGCCTCCGGCGCCGACCTCGTACTTTTCCCAGAAGCTGGGCGACCACCAGGGGAAATCGTCGAGTCTGCGGTAAAGGCTGTTTTGGGAAAGCAAGATGCTTCGGGGCAGGTTGGCAGCACACTCATCATTAAGGCCGAAGGCGTCGAGATTCCCACCGACGAACTCAAATCCAGGCTCGATGCTCGTTTGGACGAAGAGCTCGGAGTTAAAGCGAATACCATCGAGACGCGAGTGACTGTGTTGGGCCATGTGGTTCGCGGAGGTCGGCCCAGCGCATTTGACAGGTTGCTTGGGGCTCGGCTAGCAAACGTTGCGGTACGAGCGTTGCTCGCTGGCGCGACGCGCAAAATGGCAGCGTGGATGCCTCCTGTCGAGCTTCCCGAAGAAGTTGCCGAGCGCTCGGATTTTGATCCCTACTGCTGGCTCGTGGATTTGCCAGCGACCTTGGCCGAAACCGAGACGCTTTTGCGAGGCGATTCCCCGCTCGCGCGGTGGCGGGCTTCTGCTATCGACGACCTTGAGGACGTCTTTTCGATTTAGCCTTTGCGAATTACTCTTAGGCCTTCGCCACTGTCTTGGTGAGGCGCGAGCGCAGGGCACTGGGAATTGCAAAGCGCGAGGGTTTGGGCCCGCGAAGAGCCATCTTGGCGGCCATGGTTCCCGACGCAACGCAGGTTCCAATGCCTGCCCCCATAACACTCGAGCCACAGAGAAGCAGCCCTTCTACAGGGCCTTGCGTTCGATAGCGCCCAAGCCCAAATTGCTCGGGGCTGTGCTCGGGGCCATAGATGGCGCCCTGCGGTACATTGGCGAATGAGACGTTGGTGAGTGGAGTTGAGAACTCGTGCACTTCCATGTGCGCGGAGAGGTTGGGAATGTATTGCTCGGCTCGTTTAACAAGTGCCATTCCAAGCTGATCTTTAAGTTGCCTGTACTCGGGATCGCGCTTCATCACCTTCTCGTCATTCCATTTCCTAAAGGGCTCGTAGGCAGCGAAGGTTATGAGCTCGACTGTGTGCTTGCCCTTAGGCGCATGGGTGCCACCTGGATCTTTTAGGGTTGGTGCCGTGAGAAAGAAGGGGAGTTCGGTGCCAAGTTCTCCATCGAGAGCCGGCTTGTACAGTGCATCAATGTCGTAGCTTGGATACGACCAGATGTTTGCATCGTCGATGCCAAGGGTATCGAGTTGCAAGTCTGTTCCAATAAAGGCACACAGCGAACCAAGGCTTTGCGTGGTGCTGTCGATCTTGCGCTTTAGGCGATGGCCCAGTTGGTCGCGTCCCAGAAGAGTTCCCAGTGTGAATGCGGCATCCGCGTTGGAGATGACAACGTCTGCGTGAAACTCTTCGCCTTTTGCGGTGCGCACTCCGGTAACGCGATCGCTGTCGGTGAGAATCGCCTGCACAGGAGAGTTGCGGCGCAAGTCGGCACCGTTGTCTTTTAGTGCCGTGACATAGGCATCGCGAACAGCCTTGGTGCCGCCCTTTGGAAAATACGCTCCTCCCAAGAAGTGCGCTAGAAGGCCAAGCATCATAAAGCCACTGGCCTTTCCCGGAGGAAGACCAATGTCTCCTCCGGGGCCGGCGAGCGCTGCTCGCAGGCGATGGTCTTTTACGCAGCCATCAAGAACTTCAGAAAAGTTCGCATTGCGATACTTCCAAAGGAGCTGAGCGTGTGGAACCAATTTGAGCATCGACTTTGGCCCTTTGATCTTGCTAGCCAGGCGAATCACTTGCTCCATCTCTGCTAGCAGTTGGAAGAACTTGTCGATACCAACGCGCTCATGGGGAAAGTCGGCGATAAGCGTGTCGCGAAACCTATCGGCTCCTTTGCCCATGCGAACTTCGTAGTCGGGAAAGACATAGCGATCAAAGCCGTCGGGGTTTAGCTCGCGAAAGCCAATGGCATCGTAGAGTTCGAGGCGCTCGAACTGTCGGCGAAGGCTTTGGCCCTCGCCCATCTCGCCGATGTAGTGGATGCCGGTGTCGAACCAGTAGTGCTTGCGAGAGAAGGGATTGCAAAAGCCTCCAAACTGCTTTGCTGCTTCGAGCACCAGTACGCTGCGGCCGGCTTTGGCGCAGGTGAGTGCTGCTGTGAGGCCGCCGATTCCACTTCCAATGACAATGACATCGTAACGCGACATGTATGCAGTGTTAACATCGCTATGTAAGCAGTGTCAACACTGTGTTATAGTGAGCCGGTGACCTCGCCCGAGACTGTATCTAAGCCTGCGTATCATCACGGGAATTTGCCAGATGCGCTGTGCCGTGCGGCGGTTGAGTTGGCTCGTGAGGGCAAGCTTGGAAGCCTTAGCCTTCGGGCGGTGGCCAGGCATGCCGGAGTGAGCGCCGCTGCGCCGTATCGCCACTTCGCCTCGCGAGAAGCGCTGCTCGCCACGATTGCTGCCGAAGGCTATCGCATGCGAACCACTGCCACCCACGCCGCCCTACTGCCACTGGAAGGTCAGTACTTAGAACAGTTCTTAGAGGCGGGGGTGCAGTATGTGGTCTTTGCCCACAAGCATCCAGGACACTACGCGATCATGAGCGCGCCCGAGATAGCGGACACCAGCGGCTACCCAGATTTGCACGAGGCAAGCGTCGAGTCTTCTTTGGTCTTGATGCAGTCGATCCGCAATTGCCAGGCCAAAGGGTTGTTAGCAGAGGCCGACGCGCACGAAATTGCCGCAGCCGCTTGGTCGAGTGTGCACGGGCTTACCGCTCTTATCCGCAGCGGCCAACTCGCAACGCTTGGCTTTGACTTGGAAGCTCCTGAGGCTGTAGCCAGGCGGGTAACGCGGATCCTCGTGAGTAACTTGGCAGCGCCCGCATAGATCGCGCCCGAGATTGGCCGCAGCCAAGCGCTGCGAAGGTGTCCAGCAAGACAGGCCTGCAAAGAGATTCCGACGGCTAGTGTGGATCTGGGGTACGGTGAAGGCTCCCGCGCAAAGAGCATTGTCTCTTTTGTCGGTACTCCTGCATGTGACGCTTGTCCGCCCTACGCATACGCTATCAAACCGTCGAATTTGGCACGATGGACATTCATGTCCGCAGTCTCCGAGATACGCAAGAATACTCGGATGACGAAGGGGTTTCCGAAGCCATAGGCATATCAAATAGCAACTGGTCGCTGTTTGGAGTTGTCTGGGGCTCGAGTCTTACGTTGGCTCGCCTGATGTTTGACTACTCGTTGGAGGGGCGACGCATCTTGGAAGTTGGCTGTGGCCTTGGCCTAGCGAGTCTGGTGTTAAACCATCGCTTGGCAGACATCTCAGCGACAGATTATCATCCCAACTCAGAAGAGTTCTTATTGCTAAACTCGAAGCTCAACGGGGACGCGGATATCCCCTTCGTGCGGGCGAATTGGGCCGACGGCAACATCGGGCTTGGTGAGTTTGATCTCATCATCGGCAGTGATCTTCTTTACGAGAGAGGGCACGCCGAGACACTTTCCGCGTTTATTGACCAGCATGCAAAGCCCATCTGTGAAGTGATTATCGTCGATCCTGGGCGCGGGCAGCTATCGCGCTTTGGAAAGCTCATGGTGGCTCGCGGCTACTCCGATGTGCATCACGATCCAAGTGCTGTCGTCGCCGAGGGTGAACCTCCTCGAGGCCAAACCCACCGCTATCTGCGCAGCTAGGCGATTGCGCCAAGAAGCGTATTTCGTGGGCGCACTCGATACTCTCGCTGCGCGTTTGCAAGCCGCAGTCGATTAGTCGTTGTCGTTGTCGTTGTTTTGCGGTCTTGCCTTGGCCGCAGAGCGTCTCCGTCGCGATCGCTTTCGCGGGGCGCGCTTGGCTGATGGTGTGCTTGAAGTTTCTGAGCCCAAGTTTTGCGAGCTGCCTTGCGAACCCGAGTTTTGCGCGCTGCCTTGCGAGCCTGGTCTGGCGACAGGTGTGCCGTCGGGGCGTCGAGTTCGCTTTTCGATGACGGTAGGCCCTTTGCCACGAGTTGATGAGGACGAGGCCGGCTTGGCGTTGCCGCCGCGTCTTGGCGCGTCCGCACTTGGTCGGCTTCGGCGCTTGGAGTCGGGCTGCAGACCTGTTGGCTTTGCCGCGCCATGGCGTGGGCGATTGCGCTTCTGCGTGTTCGGGCTTGATGCCGAGGGAACAAACCCTGGTGTCAAACGCCGGCTCGCATAGGCCTGCCAAATCTTGCGCCCATCGCCACGGTTGCTCTGCAAGCTGGCGTTTGCCTTGACCAAGAAATCCAAAACGTTATTAAAGTCGCGAAGAAAGAACTCGGCGGCTCGGTTGGTATGTGCTGCCGAAACGATTTGAGGAAAGTCGATGATGGTCGGCCCTTCCTTCGCATCGAGAATGTTGTAGGGCGATAGATCACCGTGAATGAGATCGCCACACAACATGCGAATCATTTGCCCGCGCAGATCTAGGTAATGTTCTTTGGCCTTATCTGCCTCGTAGGCGACTTCGATGAGTCGAGGCGCCGGACAGCCATCCGCTCCAAGCACAAGTTCCATCAGCAAGACGCCCTCGTAGAACATCACCGGCTTTGGCACTCGAACGCCGCTTGAGTAGAGATTGTTTAGTGTGGCAGCCTCGGTGTTTTTCCACTCGTCTTCCGATGCCTCCCGCCCAAACTTGCTGCGCGAGTTCATGGCGCGCTGGGTTCGAGTGTTGCGAACTTTGCGACCCTCTTTGTACTCTGCGTTGTTCTTAAAGCTCCGGTGCGCCTTGTTTTTGTAAACCTTGGCGACAAGAACCTCCGAGCCGCGATCCACCAAGAAGACGTCGGCTTCTTTGCCGCTCTTCAGTCTGGTGAGCATCAAATCGATGATGCCGTCCTCAATGAGGAGATCGAGAGGATTCATGTTTGGCAAGCATAGACAAAAATGCGAGGCGGATTGGCTGATGGGCCGGCAAATGGCTTTCGATGACATTGCAGCCCGCCCCTGATCGGCCACGCTAGGACGGCGTTCTTTTGAAAAACGCGACTTTGCCTGAAAAGCCTAGCTATTCTAGTTGCTTGTGACCCAGGAGAGTGACCCCAGGTTTGCAGGTCGCTAGCAGCACTGCCATTCGAGGGCGAAGGAGGTGGGTGAGCAGCGGTCGGGGCAGGCGAAGATGTAGGCCTCGCCGGCGTCGCCAAGGTTAATCGCCTCGTCAAAGGAGGTAAATTGCATGACAAACTCCATCGGCTTGCCGCACACGCAATCGGTGGAGGATGGCGCTTGCACCCAATCGGCGAAGCCGCCGATAAAGACAGAGCGCTCGTTTGCCAAGGCACTCATGGCGGCGTTATGCGCTTCGCCATACTCAATGCCATCGGGCGGTTGGTCGCACACGGATAGTCCGCTTCGAAGCTCACACTCGTATTGGCCAAAGAGCGTGGTGCGATACTCTTTGTTGCCTTGGAGGCTTAGTCGGTCCCACATTCTGCGAACTTTGCCAGGAGTGGTGTAGGCGTCGGCAATCAGTTCTTCTAGGCCGGGCGGCGCGTACTCCACAGGAGCATGGCAATCCTCGTTGCGGTCGACGAGGGTGAAGACCGACGAGCACCCCGAGGTTGGCGACCAGGTCTCGCACTCAGGTTTTGCCGTCGGGTCCGACTGGCATAGGAATATGTACAAGATGGCCTGCTCTGGATAGTGGAGCGGCTCGTGAGGACCAGCGGCTACTTGCCCAACAAACATCATGGGGTCTTTGCAGCACGCGCAGTGCGGCCAACGGCTTGCAGTGCTAAAGCCTGGCAGCCCACCAAATTTCGTTGTGGCGTCGCTGAGGTTTGGCACCTTCTTCAACTCAATATTGGTGGTCTCACAAACACCATCTTTGCCGAAGAGTTTCGATAACCCCTCCAACGAGACAATAGGCGGCACCGGTGGTGCCTGCTCTACGTTCTTTGGAGGTGAAACTTCGATGTTTTTCTTCGACTTCTTTCCAAACATCCACGAAAGCATGCACCACGCTATCACATCGAACTAGGTGCGCTTTAAAGCCGCTTGCAGGCGAGTTTTGCCCAAGGCTGAGGACCCACGGCTAGCTTGAGCGAAGTAGCTTGAACGTTGCCAGCCACTCTGGAAGATCGGCGAGGTCAAAGCGTAAAATGCCGCGGGCGATCATTTCCTCTTTGTGCCACACCGTGGTGTGCAGGGTTGTCATTCCTCGCAACATGCTAAGCACGCCAACGTCTTTGGAGCCGCGAAGTGTTAGCGCGCGTCCATCGTCGGCGTGAAAGTCGAGAGTGTAGCCAAGCGTCGCGTGGCGCTCGAGTGGGCGCATCAGAAGAGTTCCGTGGCACGGTGCAGCGGTTGCCAAGCCCGGAAAGCGCAGCATGCCTTCGAGGCTAAAGCTCACTTCGGCATCGAGACCTGGCTCATCGGCCTCTTGGCTGGCCCGCACTTCAAACTCAACTTCGACATCATCGCCGCCAAGCACGTTCATGGTGCCGGCCATAACTTCCGAAAACTCGAGGCCGATGTTCGCTGGTGCAGGTGCAGGCGTATCCGAGTCGCGAGGAGCGGGCAGTTGCTCTTCGATGCGGCGCTCCACAAACTGCGCCGAGCGTTCGGCCAGCGCCATAATCGTCATTTGCGGATTTACTCCCAATGGGCCAGGTACGGCCGATCCATCGCAGATAAAAAGATTGGCAACTTGGTGGGTCTCGCCGGTGTGACTGGTGACGCCGCGCCTTGGATCGCTGTGCATGCGACAACTTCCAAGCGGGTGAAACGCCGACATATTAATGTGCCGGGCCTTAAGATTGTCTTGTGCTTCGCGCTCAAAGCGCAGCACATCGGCCTCGGAGCGCAGCACATCCCAAGGCGCGCTTAGAGCCGGGTAAACCTCGCGAGCGCCCGCTGCCAAGTACACCCGCGCCAAGATCGCATGGCCCCGGATCATTTGCCGGCGATCCGCATCGACCACGCTGTAGCGAACTTGCGGCTCGCCATCTCGGTCGATTGTTACTCGGCCCCGAGATTGGTCGGCGATCATAAAACCAAAGCAGGCCAGCTTGTGAAAGTTCTCGACGATGTTGGTCCATGTCGAGCCGATTTGGCTCATGGAAGCGGCGGCCAAATCTGGTGGCAAGAACACGCCTTCGAAGCGCAGCCCTTGCTCGACAAATTCGTCGATGGCATAGCCTTGGGGAATGGCCGACCAGCCTCGGATGTCTTCGTCAAAGCGCGCCCAAGCGTAGGTTGCTGGGTGCATGCTTAGTTGCTTGCCTACTTGCCCCGAGCGATTTGCGAGGCCGCTTTTAAGTAGCATCGCAGGCGTTCCAAGCGCCCCACCTGCCAGCACAACGACTTTGGCGCGAACGCGGATCTTACGCGAGTGCCCGTATTTAAGCTTTGCGACCGCATCGACGCCAACTGCTCGCCCGCGCTCGGTGAGAATGTCGGTGACGTGAGCATTGCAGTAGACCATCGCGCCGTTGCCAATTGCGGCGGGCACGTAGCTAACGTTTGTCGAGCGCTTGGCATCGGTTGGGCAGCCAAAGCAGCAGACGCCTTGGCCATCGCAGGCTGGTGCATTGCGCAAAAGCGGCCCATGCTCGTAGCCTAGTGCCTCGGCTCCGCGCGCGATAACCCGGGCGCAGCCGCCTAGGGTTTCTTCTGAGGCGAGTTTTACTTGCAGCATGCGCTCGACATTCTCAAAATGCTCATCGAGGCTGCCAGGGCCCAACTCGCTAAGGCCTCGCTCCAATACCCACCGCCGCTGCACACTCTCGGGCAAGCGATAGCAGGTTCCCGAGTTTATGGTGGTTGTGCCGCCGACGGTTTGCCCGGTTGGAACAGGGATGACGGTATTGCCAAGGGCAACCTGCAAGCCGCCTTTGCGAAACATTCGGCGCTGCGCCTTAAAGCCGCGTCCATCAAACGAGCCGCGAGTGTAGTGGCCACCTTCTTCGACCATTAATACTGCGTGCCCTGCAGCAGCGAGCTTGTTCGCTACCGGTGCGCCGCCGGCTCCTGTGCCAACCACCACCACATCGACTTCGATTTCCTCGTCTTCTTCAAGAGTGCGCGCGTCGATGACTTGCTCGTGCCAACGCTGTTTTTCATCGGCAACAGCAAGGCTCGAAGTGCTTGCCCCAATGGCTCGAAGCAGCGCAGGGTGCCTGGCTTGTGCAGCCTTGATCGGTGCGGTTACTGCGCGAAGCGGCCAGTGCATCGCGGGGTTTTCGTGCAGCTTGGCCAAGACCTTTTTGCGCTTCTCAAGTGGCAAGCGCGAGAGCCTGCGCCCAGCAAGTGGCACCGCCGCCATCTCGATGGTTTGCAACAGCGCGCGATACAGACCGCCGCCGTTTGGCCCGTAGAGGTCGGCAACAACATCGGCGACTTCGCTTAGAAAAAACGCACCGGGCGCTTGGACATGCTCGCCGGCCGGGGTTGCGACTTCGGCGAGAGCGAGGAGGGCTTGTTGGTCAAAGTTTGCCATATTAAAAACCAGACTACCTAGTCATGGTTTCGTAGATCGGCTAGAATTGCAAGTGAGTTTCATGGGGTATCGAACCTGGTGGAAAGGCTGGTTATGAAGAGTCGAGAGCATTGGAATGGATGTCGATATGGCGGAGAGGGTTCCTCGGACCAAGCTGGCCACTACGAGAGCTGGTTTCAGCGTGCAAATCACCCAAGCCGGCCCTTGGCGTTTTGGGTTCGCTACACGATCTTTAGCCCAAAGGATCGGCCTCAAGACGCGCTTGGCGAACTGTGGGCGATCTACTTTGATGGCGAAGAGAAGAAGGTCACCGCCATTAAGCAGGTGATGCCGATAGGCGAGTGTGAATTCTCGCGCGAGGGCTTGGACCACCGGGTTGGCAACGCGACCCTAGACTCAGAGAAACTCGTAGGCGAGGCTGTGGGGCAGGGCAATACCATTGCCTGGAACTTGCGCTACAAATCGCCAGATCCGCACCTCTTACTGCTGCCAGAGCGGCTCTATACTGCGCCCTTTCCAAAGGCCAAGAGTTTGGTCGGCTCGCCGCTGGCTACCTTCAAGGGCAAGCTCAGCGTCAATGGCGCCGACATCGACATCGACTCGTGGGTAGGGAGTCAAAATCACAACTGGGGCTCGAAGCACACTGATAAATACGCTTGGGGGCAAGTGGCAGGTTTTGATGACGAGCCCGATGCCTTTCTCGAAGTTGCAACCGCGCGTGTAAAGCTCGGGCCAATTTGGACGCCGTGGATGACGCTCATGGTGCTTCGCATCGATGGCGAAGAGATTCGGCTAAACTCGATCCCGCAATCCATTCGCGCCAAAGGTCGCTACGACTATTTCTGTTGGAACTTCGAATCGAAGTCGCGCAAGGCAAGCATCGCAGGGAGCATTGCGGCGCCAATCGAATCGTTTGTTGCGCTTCCGTATTCAAACCCGCCCGGTGGCGAGAAGACCTGCATCAACACCAAGATCGCCAGTTGCAACCTTACCTTGCGCAGGCCAGGGCTACCGCCTCGGGCGCTTAACACCAAGTACCGCGCCGCCTTCGAGATTCTTACCGACGATAGCGATCACGGCGTGCCTGTTCTTGCGGCCTAGTCGCCTGATTCCTTGACACTGATCGTAATGGCAAAAAAGACCACCAAACACCACCCGCCCAATGTACCGGCGGAGCGGCCTGGGCCGGAAGGCGGCAAGCGAGATGCGAATCGCCGAGCCAAGGTGCAACAACTATGCGAAGCCTCGCTAGAACTCTTCTGTGAGCGCGGTGTCGAGTCGGTGACCATCGACGAGGTAGTTGCCAATGCCAATGTTTCGAAGGGCAGTTTCTATCGATATTTTTCTGGCAAAGAAGAACTCGTAGAAACGCTCTTTGCCCCCATGGCCAGTTCGTTGCGCTCCGCCTTTGGCACAACGAAGCAAACCCTGGAAGGGCCACTCACAGCCAGCGAACTTAACGAGGCTTACGGCAAGCTCGCCGGAGCCGTTGCCAGTCTCTTGGTTTCCAATCTCGCTATCCTGCGACTCTACCTGCAAGAGAATCGCGGACCCGACGTTGGCTCGAGAAGGCCCATCATCCGCATCGCCCGCGACATTGACGATTTCGTCTTTGCCCTTACAAAGGTTGCCCGAGACCAAGGCCTGTTGCGATGCGACTGCGACCTGCGGGTCGAGGCACTCACTTCGCTTGGCGCTGTGGAACGGCTGCTCTTCTCGTACGTTCGCGGTGATGACCTTGGCTCTCCAACCACGGTTTCGGCCGATCTGATCAGTGTTGTTCTTGATGGCATGCGCGCATAAGCCCCGAGGGCTTTGGGCTTTGGGCTTTGGGCAAGAGCTTGAGTTTGGCGATGGGCACGAGCGAGTCCCATAGCGCGGCGTTCTTTGGTTGTACGTAAGAGTTCTTCTTTGTCCGTGTAACAAGCCTTGCTAATCTAGCGAGAACCCTTGGGTTGTTGTGCCATTCGCGTTGATGACAATGTCAAACTGCTCGTGCGTACGTTGAAAGAAGGCGTCTCCAGCTGTGACGTCATAGCAACCGGGTTCCAGCGAGATTGACTCGGAACTGCCTCGGAAGATCTGTCCCTGAAAGACAACATCTTTGGACTCGAGACCTCCGCAGGGGCCAGCGCTCACCGCGCCAATCGATAGATTTGTCGATTGGTTTTCAACGCGCAGAGTGCCAGTCGCCCCAGGCTGCTCAACGTCTCCTGGGTTGCGAGGCCCGCAGTCGCCACAGTCCGAACCGAAGGAACAGACGTCGTAATCCGAGTCTTCGCCGCCGTCGTCGCAAAATCCGTCGTCGGCGTCCTCACAGGTGTTGGTGCATAGTTGCCCGCCGGTGTTATTGCCAGAAGTCGACTCATCTTGAGCACAGCTCTGCAGCTGTGGAACGAGAAGAAGTAGGGCGAGGCTTACGAGCGAGTTTCGTCGGTGGAGTTTCATGAACTAAAAGAGCGGCAGTTCCCGAGAGGTGTGCAGCGATTTTAGAAATTCTCATTCGACTCGCCCGGAGAGTGTCCGACCAACAAAGGCAACCAGCGGGTGGTGATAGACACTACTCAGCCGTTAGAAGGTTCTCTCCATCATCGTGACGATCCGCTGCAATCTGGCGATCGATATCGTCGTCTCGTGAGGTATCAAGATCACGGCTCACGGCAGGCTTGCTTTGCTTCGCCATGCCCGCGTCGGCGGCAGGTGCCGTACCTTGGATTAGTGCGACCCGGTACATGGGCTCGGGCATCTCGATCTCTGCATTGTCAAAAGCAATCTTGACCTTGCGAATTGCTTCGGACCGAACGCGCATAAAGTCGTGCTCGCGTTGATCGACCCAGCCAAAGAAACGCAACGTCACCGAAGAGTCACCTAGCTCGTCTACGCGCGAGAAAGGGCCAGGGTCATCAGATACGCCTTTCATGGCGGTTAGCGTGGCTACGCCGAGTTCTTGGGCGGCAGTGAGGTCTTCGTTGGTTCCCGCACCCACGCCGAATTCAAAACGACGTCGAGGATTGCGTGTGAAGTTGGTGATCACCGATTTGAAAACGGCGCCATTGGGCAAGCTTAGGTGGTTGCCCGATAGCGTCATGAGCACGGTCTCTCGAAGCGTTAGGCTCATGACCTTGCCTTCGTGCCCACCGATGATGACGTGGTCGCGTGCCCGAAATGGCCGGCGCACCGCGAGTAAAATACTGGCTAGGTAGTTTTCGACGATGTCTTTGAACGCAAAGCCTAAGGCTAGCCCCAAGACGCCAGCCGCACCGAGAACCGCTCCGACAATCTTTGTCGCGTCCAACAAGTCCAGAGCGATAAAGATGCCTGTCAAAACCAGGATCGTGGCTGCGATGTTGCGCAGTACAGCGCGCAAGAGCGTACTTGCGGAAAACACGCGAAACGGGCCATCCCAGCGCCTTACGAGAGAGGCGAGTAGGGAGAAGGCGACAATGACGCAAAGCGCGATGCCTAGGATTGGGAGGTACTCAACAAAGGAGTCTACCTTGCCGGTAAAGCGCCCCCACGAGTCTGCGACTTGTTCGTTAACAGGTTGTTTAGGCATTGGGGGTGGAGGGACAGTCGAAGGCAACTACCATCGGCGCGCGCTCTCGCTACCGGTGCGCGTGCTTGCAGTTAGGATTGCACTTAGGAGTCTAAGTTTTCTCCTAGGTGTAAGTCTTAGTGGGTGGGGCGCCCGCGTGTCTTGCAGTAGGCTTGCTGTTAGGGCTTGTTTGACCCGAGACACGGGGCGATAGGCACTTCGCTGAATGTTCATCGTTGCTGGCATCCTACTTTCTCAACTGTCCGGCAACGAAGCCGACTGCTGCGAGTACTAGGGCGACAATAAAGACAATCTTTGCCATACCGGCGGCGCTTGCTGCGATTCCACCAAAACCAAAGACTGCGGCGACAAGAGCCACCAAAAGAAGAAGGATTGTCCAGTTCATCATGTCTTGGGGATTGCACGGCGCGTGCCAGCGGTTGCGCCGTGTTTCACAGTGGTTTGCGAGATTTAGAATGTGGCATTCGGTTTCGCTGTGGCCTTTGCTGCGCGCGCTTTTAGGGGCGCACAAACGTGTCATCTCGCCTCACCTTGTCATCTCGCCACACCCACATTGGGACGCATCGGACAGTCTGCCCCACGCAAATTGTCTCCAATGAAGTGCCAAGCGCTAAGACTGCTGGTTCGTCACGGGATTGGGGCCCTTGGCATTCCAAATGCACTAGTTAGGGGCATGTCTACAAATAGCAAACAAGAGAACCAAGGCGAAGGCGATAAGAAAGCCGCAAAGGCTTACAACGAGGAGGCCACCAAGCACGCCAACGAGGCCGATGTGGAAGCACTTGCTCGCAAGGCCGCCAAAGAAGAAGCCGCGACATCGGGCATCGTGGTCTCCGAAATAAAACCTTCGACCAAGAACTAGATTGCCACCAATGCGGTCGCGATTCGCACAGGCCTTAGGGCATTTCTCGTAAGAAGGTTGTAAGAGATGTTCTTATTGTCCTTCTTCGGCTGCGCCAGCACCACGGCTTGCCGGCTGCAGCAAACCTGCATCGAGTGCGTAGCGAACAAGGTTGGCGCGGCCCTTCAAGGCCAGCTTCTCCTGCAGCCGCACACGGTAGGTATCGACGCTCTTGGTGGCAATCTCAAGCTCCGCGCCTACCTCTTTGTTGGTATAGCCAAGCGCGAGCAGCTTCAGTACCTGAAGCTCTCTTGGGCTTAGCAACTCGGTGGCGGGTGTCATATTCGCTTTGGGTTGCTCGACAAGATCCGAGAGCCCTGACTCCGAGAGGCTCACTTGCAAATACGAGCGACCAGCGTGAACTTCTCGAATCGCTTTGATGAGCTCTTTGCCCGCGGTTCTCTTAACGATGTAGCCCGAACCGCCGGAGGCGAGTACGCGTCGTGCGTAGCTTTGATTGTCGTGCATCGTAAGAACCAAGACGCGCGTCTTAGGGCATTCGGCTACCACGCGTTCAAGTACTTCGAGCCCAGTACACTTGGGCATAGATATGTCGATCACAGCAACATCGGGTTGCATGGTGCGACACTGCTCGAGAAGTTGAAGGCCGTCTTCGGCGACAGCGACCACTTTCATATCTTCTTGGCCGCCGATTAGTGAGGCTACGCCTTCTCGCAAGATCGCATGGTCGTCGGCGAGAACGATTGTTATGGTGTTCATACCTGGGCTTTCTTTAGCGGGATACGCACCGCGAGTGTTGTGCCGCTCTCTTTGTTGGATTCGATCTCGATGGTTCCGCGCAGCATTCTCACGCGCTCGTCAATACCGAGTAGGCCAAGGCCTCCGCCTTTGCACTCCTCTGCATCAAACCCGCAGCCATCGTCTTCAATAATGAGCCGCACCGTCTCTTGGTCTCGGCTCACGACAACGTTAACGGCGGTCGCATTTGCGTGTTTGAGAACATTGGTAAGTGCCTCTTGAATGATTCGATAGAGTGCCGTGGCGATGGGGTCGGGGAGCGCGCTCTGTTCAAATCCTACCATCTGCGTCTCAACTTCAAGATTGTGGATTCTTTGGATCTCGGCCGCCTGATGTTGCACAGCATCGGTGAACCCCAAATCTTCTAACAGGCGTGGGTGAAGCCCTCGGGCCATGCGCGCAAGTTCATCCACCACCGACTCGGCCACGCCTTGAAGCACTTCTGCCCGTTGTTGCGACGCCTTGGCATCGCTCGATTCTTTGATTTGCTGGAGTCCAACAATAAGCGAAGTTAGGGCTTGGCCCGCCTCATCGTGCAACTCGCGGGCAATGCGTCGACGCTCCTCTTCCTGTGCCGAGAACGCCATTTCCACAAAACTGTCTCGAAGTGTCTCAGACTTTTTCAGTGTTGACTGGCTGCGAATAAGTTCTTCTTCAACGTTTCGTCGCTCGATGATCTCGCGGCGCATCTCTCGGTCCCGTCGCTCAATATCTCGCTTAAGAGAAACTCCAAGGAGGATAAAGAAGATCCCACCGATCGAGGCTATCACTGCAAGCAACTTGGTCGCGTCGGAAACATGTTTGCTCAACGCCGCGGTCCGTACTTCGGTGAGTCGCGACAGTTCGCCAGAGAGCGCAGCCATCGCAGGGAGGTACAAGCGGTCGTCGATTCGAACGTGGCTATCGATTTCGGTGACCAACAGACCTTGCGCGTGAAACTCGCGAACGCGCAGAGCGGCGTGTGCGTAGGCCTCGACCATTTCGCGAACGCGTTGCAGAGCTGCACGCTCGACTTCTTGAAGCGGCCCCAAGGCGCGATACGCTTCGATGGCCTCGAGGGCGCTCTGGCCCTTTTCCTGCGAAATCTTCAGCGACTCGGCCTCGCCCCGCAAAACGTAGTTCTTAAAATTGTGGATGGCACCGCCGTAGCCCATGAGCGAACGAATCGTTGCGAGTTTTTGCTGCTTTGCCTCTACAACCTCAATGTAGTCGTTCCACGCGCTCTCCGCTTTATTGAGATAGTGGAGCCCAACACCCGCGACAATGCCAAGGACGACTAGGCCCGAGCCAATAATCAAAAACAGGCTGGTCTTTGTTGAAAGTCGCCTTTGCACGCAAGCTCCGAGTCTTGGACTTTGTAGCCAATGCGACGCGGACTAGAAACTCTCGTGGCTTGGGCGAGATGCGCGTTAGAGAATTGTTCTATGGCTACAGGCCGGTCGTTGCGACCTCTGCACCGCGGTGCAGAATCATTCCATCGGTCATCGGGGTTGCGTAGGTTTGTCCTCCCACAGCCCAGACGCCGCCATCGGGGTCGATCCACGTTGCGTGAAAGCCTTGGTCTAAGGTGAAGCCCATGTTTGCTGGGCGCCAGTTGCCGCCTGTGCGCTCGTAGACCGCGCCGTATTGCCCAACAGCAATACCCTCGTCGTCTGGACCGATGAAGACACCCGTGAGCCCTGGCGCATTCTCTGGCGTGGTGGTCTGCCAACTCGTTCCGTCGTATTCGACAATCGAACCGGTTGCTAGACCACCAACCGCAACCACGCGATCGCTGCTGCAGTGCACCGTAAACAGCGACGTGGCAGTACCGGTATCAACTGTTGAAATCGCTGTGCCGTTCCAGTGCAGTGCAACGCCACTACTACCCACAAGGTACAAGTCGTCTGCGCTGCGGCCATTCACTTTCCAAAGAGCTGCGTCGGCAGTGACCGCGGCGGGAATGCCAGGCTCTACTGTCCACGTATCGCCGTCGAGGCGCCAGGCGAACCCTCCGCTTGTCGGCGTCAAACTTCCCACAGCCCACATGGCATCGGGCGAAGCGCCCCACATGCCAAAGACGGTTCCTACATCCGGGGTTGTCATCTTTGTAAAGACGCCATTGTCGTAGCGCAAGATCACACCACCGTCTCCGCCCATAAAGATTGGGCCTTGATCAAAGCCGTGCACCCACCAAAGATTGCCCTCGGTCTCGCCGGTTTCAATGCGTTGCCACGCGCTGCCATCGTAGTGCAGCACCAAAGGCCCGGTGCCGTCGCGGGCATCTGCTCCCACGGTCCAAACATCGGTGCTGCTTGTGCCCCAGACCGAGAGCAGAGCGCCAGATTGCCCCTCGCTCACGAGTTGCCATGTATCGGGTTGGGCATCGTCGCTGCAGCCAACAAAGGTAAACACGAGGGTAAATACCAGTGCGAGTTGCGAAAGCCAGATTGATAGGCTCTTGGTTGTGGTGTTTTTCATAAGTATCTTTGAATCACGTAAAGAGTTAAGGCGCTGTATTAGAAATGTTCTGATAGCAGGAGTCTGCGCACGCAGCTATTGCTTTGGTCGGCAATAAGAAGAGAATCACCATCGAGGGTGATCCTGGCAATAAAGCCAAAGTCAGCTTCCAAGGCCGGCCCGCCATCGCCAGCAAAGCCTTTCTCGCCGCTGCCCGCAATGGTTTCAATGCGACCTTCGCTATCGATGCGTCGCACGCGAAAGTTGTTTCGATCGGCTATGTAGACAGTGCCGTCATCGGCAACGTCGATGCCATTGGGAAAGTCGAGTTTGGCCTCGCTCGCTTGGCCACCATCGCCAGCAAAGCCTTTGGTTCCGGTTCCTGCGATGGTCTCGATGATGCCATCTGGCGAAATCTTTCGAACCGCGTGATTGCTGCTATCGGTAACGTAGAGCGCGCCGTCTGGTGCGATGTCCAAGGCCGAGGGCCAGTGCAATGCTGCATCGCGTGCGTCGCCGCCATCTCCCGAATAGCCCGCTTCGCCATTGCCAGCGAAGGTCTCGATACCGTTGCCGCGAATCACTCGAATGCGATTGGCGAGACTGTCAGAAACGTAAATTGCGCCGTCTGGCCCAATTGCAATGCCGTCGGGCTGAATGAAGCGCGCCAAGAGCGGATGGCTACCATCGCCCTCGTTGCCCACTTCGCCAAGTTCGCCGGTGCCCGCGATAACTTCCAGGGTGCCTTCGCTTGTGACAAGTACGATGCGAGGGTCGTGATACGAGAGCAAGACCACGCGGCCATCGGGAAGAAAGTCGAAGTCGATCGGGTTCTCTAGTGCCGAGTCGGTCGCGAGCGCGCCGGGAAAGGCGCCACCGTGAAAGCCGTTGCCAGCAACCGTTTGCATCGCGCCATTCTCGTCAATAACCCGCAGCCGATGGTTGTTAAAATCCATCAGGTAGAGCAGAGAATCTGGGCCTCGGCGGGCTTGCGAGACCAAGTAGAGGTCGCTGGTTTCGGGGCTGTGGCCATCGTTGTTGTAGCCATGCTCGCCGGTACCGGCCACCATGCACACAGCGCCGGGTTCGCGAATTGCACAAGGGTCGGCTGCATCACCACATGCAGCCGCGCTCCACATTGCCAAAGCAGCCAGCGCGTGCAGGCCTAGCTTCATGGCACAGCACAGGTTCCGTCAAAGCCGTCTGGCGCCGAGCCACAGCCTGTGTGACAGCCAAAGCACGAGGGCGTATTTTCCTCGACGACAACGCCTGCACCATCAACCTTTTGCCAATCCCAATCCAGCGCGCTTGGATCGGTGCCATCGGCAAGCTTGCGCATGACGGTCCACTGCTTTACCTCACCAAGGCAATCGCGATCGTCAAACTCATACTCTTCTTTAAGCACAACGGCGCCTTCAGAGAAGTTCTCAGTGCGATCTCGATACGAGACGAGCGCGTCGGGAGCCGCGAGGATGCGAATGTTGTTTAGCTCGTGGTCTCCGCTTGGGCGACAGTTTCGCACCTCGACGTACGAGGTCTGATAGTCGTCGGGGAAAAGCGGCGGAGTCGAATCGGCATCGTCGCTACAGCCGTAGCTAAGCGCGGCCAGAGCGAGGACTGCAATGCGGCGAGACATCATGGCAGTAGCACCGAGCGAACAACTTGGTTGCCAGTGTCGGCAATGATGAGGCGCCCGTTGGCAACCTCGAGGCCAAAGGGAAGGTTAAAGAGCGCTTCGCCAGCAGGGCCATCGTCGCCTTCAAAGCCCTTGGTGCCGCAAACGCCTGCGACCGTCGAGATGATTCCCGCTGGAGAAATCGCGCGCACGCAGTGGTTAAAGACGTCGGTGAAGTAGAGAGTGCCATCGTCTCCAAAGTCGAGGTCTACCGGGTAGTTGATGAGCGCTTCGGTCGCTTGCCCGCCGTCGCCAGCAAAGCCTTTTTGTGCAACGCCATCGACCGGTGCAATGCCAGCAACTCGCGTTACAACGCCACTGCTATCGATCTTGCGAATGAGGTGGTTTGAGGTATCGGCAAAGAAGAGGCTGCCCTCGTCGTCGTAGAGAATGCGCCCGGCGGGCGTGGCGCTTTGGCCAAAGGGCTGAGCAATGCGCATCTCTGTGGCCGGGCCGTCATCGCCGCCGTAGCCCGGAGTGCAGGGCAGAGAACAGAACTCTTCTGGGTCGCCGCAGGTCCACTTACCCGACTCGCCAGCTTCGCTTGCTGGGCATTGCACTGGCTCTTGGTCTTCGGCGCATGGCCCTGGGCCGGTTGGTGTTGGTGCATCGATAATGCACTGGCCAGCGAGTAGCGAGATGTCGCCATTCTGGTCGATCTTTCGAATCACTTGGTTGGCCTGGTCCATCACGATTAGGTCGCCAGCGGGATCAAGAGCGATGCTTGCGGGCAAATCGAGAACCGCAGAAATCGCTGGGCCGCCATCGCCAAAGTACGAGCGACCGCCGCTTCCGCAGGTATCGATAATTTCGCCGCTAGCCAGATTGAGCGTGCGAATTTTGCTGTTGTGCCAAGCGGCAATAATGATGTTCTCGCCAGATTCATCAAAGATGATGTTTGTGGGGTGATTAAAATCGCCATTGGCAGGATCGTCGAGACCGCCGCCAAGCTCGCCAATGCCCGCAACCCAAGTGATCATGCCATCGGCGGTGATGCTTCGAATGCGGTGGTTGTTCCAGTCGAGAAGGTAGATGGTGCCGTCGGGAGCGGTGAGCGTGTCTTGCGGAAGCGAGAGACGCGCTTTTAGGGCCGGAAGCGATTCGTCGTCGGCGGTCTTGTCGTAGCCATTGTTGCCATTGCCAGCAATGGTGCAAACGTTGCCAGGGACTTCGGTATCGCAAGGGTCATCACCGCCGCAGGCGATGGCCGTGCTTGCGATGAGGGCGAAAAAACTAACGTTAGAAATGCTCATTTTGCGACCTTCACGATGCGGCTGTTTAGCGTGTCCATGACGTAGAGATTGCCGACGGGGTCGAAGGCGATGCCGAAGGGGCGCCGCAGTTGCGTCTCGGTTGCCGGCAGGCCTTCTTTCTCGCTAAGGCCAAGTTCGCCAGTACCAACAACCGTTCGAATGATGCCGCTCTCGAGGTTAAGTGCACGCACCGCGCCATTGTCGGTATCGGCGATGTAGAGGTCGCCATCCGGGCCAATTTCCAAATCGTGAGGATTGTTAATTTGCGCATCGATGCCAGGGCCGCCGTCGCCAGCAAAGCCTTCGACGCCGGTTCCGACAATCGTATCGATGGTGCCGCTCACAAGGTCGATCATGCGAATGCGATGATTGATCGAGTCGGCGATGTAGAGCGTATCGTTTGCGTAGGTGATGCCGCCGCTTGGATTTGGGTTGGAGCCAAAGCCCCAGTGCATCTCGGCATCAAGTGCTGGGCCGCCATCGCCCGAGAAGCCGGGCTCACCGGTTCCGGCAATGGTTTGCATGATGCCGTCGGTGCCGATGCGGCGAATGCGTTGGTTTTGCTGATCGAGAATGTATAGGTTGCCAGCTTCGTCTCGCACCGCATCCTGCAGCTGCTTGAAGAGGGTATTTTCTGCAGGCTCGCCATCGCCTTTAAAGCCGGCTCCTCCGCCACAGATAACCTCGACCCAGTTGGTCTCGGGATCCACAGAGAGCAGCTTGTGATTGTGCCAAGCCACGATGATGACCTTGCCATCGTCGCCGAGAAGCAAGTTTGTTGGGTGGTTGAGCTGCCAATCGGCTCCGGGTGCTCCGCCTGCGGGAATGCCATCCACTGGGCCATCGCCAGGAAACACTGGATCGGTCCATCCAACGACGCTCTCAATGGTATCGTCGCTAAGAACTTTTCGTACTTGAAAGTTTTGAAAGTCGGTGAACCAGGCGGTGCCATCGGGCAAGAAAATTAGATCTTGCACCTGGTTTACCTGCGTCTCTAGGCGGTGCAAGCCATTGCCGTTGTAACCCTCTTCTCCAGCCACACCAAGCCAGGTGCAGGCCGTACCCGAGGCCTGGTCGCCACAGGCTTTTGCAAATTCATCGTCCGGGCCGCCGCAGCCCGCGGCGTACAAGGGCAGGGTGAGCGCAATCGTCGCTCCCCAAGTTCGTAGTCTAATTCCGCGCTTCATAAGCGTACATCCCTGTTGTGCGTTGACCAATTAGAGGTCTGGTTTGCAATGATACACGAGAGTAGCCCTCGCCCCTCTCACGCGCCATCCGGCAAATCCCACAGGCCTGTAGGGCAGATTCCCTACGCGCCGCTTTGGAACGACTTCGCTAGGCCATCCTCGATGCGAGCGAACTGGGTGTCTGGGGCCGGGAAGCCGGCATACGGGCACCTATGCTAATTCGAGAAGTCCAAATCTGTGGTCCGTGCGACCACCCCGGCCTATGAGATCACTTCACCACTTCACCACCAAGGCAAAAAATGCCCTTTGCTGGCCCTTTGTCGACCGAAGTCGGTTGCTGCTCACCTTTGTCGTCACGACGATTGTTCTCGGCAGCTGCATTTGGTTCTTCACCTCCAAGGATAAGCAAGGCGACTCGGCACGGCTCACAGCAGATGCCTGGTACTACCATGCCTATTTGCCATCGCTGGTCTTTGACCAAGACCTCGATTTTACCGATGAGTACAAGATAACCAAGAACTGGTATCGACTCGGTAAAACACCAACTGGGCGCACATCCAATGTCTTTGGTATTGGACCAGCAATTTACCAGCTGCCGTTCTTTGTGATCGGTCATGCAAAGGCCACAATTGTCGGCGAGAAGGCGAACGGGTTTTCAAAGTCGGAAGTAAAACTTAGTCTCTTTGCATCACTGCTATTTTCGCTTGGAGCACTGTTCTTTGGCGCTCGCCTCATCGCTCGTCGCTTAGGAGGCCGCTACGGCCCGCTTGCAGTCGCACTCCTCACAGCAGCGGGTGGTCCCGTTATCTACTACGCAATCCGCCAGCCAGGCTATGCTCATCCCTTTGCGACATTTTGGGCAGCGTGGCTCATCGACTATTGGGACAAATCGTATCGATTGGAGGATACGTCGCCAAGAAGCCAACGCTTCTGGATTTGCATGGGCTTGCTTATCGGCGCAGCCTCTCTTGCCCGTCCACAGCTGGTGCTTTGGAGCATTTTAGGCGGCTATGCAGCTGCCTCCGATCTGGCGCGTGCTCGGGCGCTGGGCTTTGAGCGAGTTGCCATGCTACGCCTTGTTCGACATTGGCTTGTGGGAGCCTCTTGCGCACTGCTGATTGTGCTGCCACAGCTGCTGGCGTGGAATGCGCTCTACGGTAGCCTTGTGGCCTCACCGCAGGGAGAAGGCTTTATGCGCTGGGGAGAGAGCGCATGGTTCGATACCCTCATGTCTTCGAGGAACGGCCTCTTTCCTTGGGCACCTCTGTACGCGCTTGGCTTTCTAGGTCTTCTCGTTGGCATAAGGCGTCACACAAGACTGTGCTCAGCACTTCTCTTAGGCCTTTTCTTGCAAGCCTACGCCAATGGCGCCGCCTGGGACTGGTGGGCTGGCGGCTCATTTGGCGGGCGACGATTCGATTCTTGCTACATAGGCTTTGCCTTCGGTCTCGGTATTGTTCTTATTGGCCTATGGCGGGTTCGCCCAAAGAAGCGTGTGCCTTTGCTCCTGCTCAGGGCGGGTGGCTTGTACCTAGCCGCGCTAAGCATGCTGTTAGCACTGGCCAATATGGACTATGCATCGAGGCAAAGTGCTAAGAAGGCGCGCATCTACGGCGGGCAGTCGGCCAGCAGCATCTTGGGAAAACGACCGGGGATTACTGCGGGCACCGCAGGATGGGCATCATCATTAAGCAATCTTCCGGCGCGCATACTTTTTGCCTGGCGCAACGATACAGGGCTTAATGCATACGACAAGGTTGTTGGCGTTCATCAACTAGGAGAGTTGTTCCCGGTCTCAATTCCTTTCGAGGTAAAAAACGCGAGAAGATTGATCTAAACCCGGCCCATCCTCGAGTTCATGGAGTGGAAAAGAGGCTCGGAAAATTTCTTATGCCGACTGGTGGCGCTCGCTTGTTCTTTGGGCTCAATCGAATTGGTCCAGTAACCCTGGAATTGCATCTAAACGGGGCTGCGCCGACTGTGCGCCTCAATGGGGCGAAGCTGCCTGTGCATCCAATCCATGGCCAGCGAAACCGGTATACGGCAGAGATCGCGAACTACAATCGCGGAAGTAATCGCCTCGATATTGCGTCGTCCCCAGATTGTGTTCTCTACCTCGTCGAGCTCTCCACATCGGTAAACGCTGCGGGGCTCACGCCTGCGCCGTAGACGCGGCCGCGCTGCCCTACGGCAACCAGCCAGCGTCTTCTAGCGTTGCGAAGACGTTTGGCGCCGAGAATTTTAGGTTCTCCCTAAGGTCGCAAAGCTCGTAATCGATTGCGTAGGCGACGAAATCGTCGGTGGTTGTGAGAGCTGTGCCCCAGTCTAGTGCGCCAAGCTCTTTGGCAACCGAATTGAGCATCGCTAAGCCGGCAGACCACTCGCCGGTTTCGCCGAGTTTCTTGTTTAGCACTTTACTTAGATGCTCAAGAGTTGTGCCGTCAATTTCAAGCTCTTCCGAGTCGAAGGTCGAAAACTCCGCTGGGTTCCACAGGTAGTCTTTTGCTTCTACGCCGTGCTCTGCAATCCACTCACTGCGCTCGCTTTGTAGCCCAAGGCCAATGAGTGGCGGCAAGCTATAGGGTTGTCCCGGAGACCAAGCAATGGTTAGGCAGTACACAGGTTCTGCAACCTTGGCACTGGTAATCGCCCGCCGAATTTCGATCGCAAGCTCTTTCGCCAGTGCCGTGCAAAGCTCTTCTACCAGGGCGATTTCAGAGATGTTCTTATCCATTGTAGCGGCTTCCTAGCTCTCACCAACAAAGAACTCGCTCTCGCGATAGTAGGTGTGCGTTCTTCGCAATATCACCGCGATGCTGGCCGCTAACGGAACCGCGAGCAGCACTCCGGTAAAGCCAAGAAGCTTACCGCCGGCGAGAACCGCAAAGAGCGCGCCCACTTCGCCAAGGCCTACTTTCTTGCCAACGAGCTTTGGCGTGAGAACCGCCGCTTCGAGCAAGTGCAAGACGACAAAGGTAATGCCAACGCCGATGAGCACGCCTGGGCCTGTGTAGTTGAGCGCGACAACCGCAACCGTGAGCCCTGCGCCAACAAAGGTGCCAAGAAAGGGAATGATGGTGAGAAGCCCGACGATGGCGCCAATGGTGAAGCCCATGGGAACGTCGATGAGGCGAAAGACGATGGCGTAGCATGCGCCAAGGGAGGTGGTGACGATGAGTTGGCCGCGAACCCAACTTGAGACAGCGGTATCAATTTCGATGACGACCTCGGTAACGAGATCGCGATGACGAGGCGGTACCAAGTTATGCGCTTTGTCGACCATGTGGTCCCAGTCGACGAGAAAGTAGAAGGCAAAGACGGGAACCAAGAGCAGCTCGGCAAGAATGCCGAGTACCGAGAGGATGCCGCCTACCGCTGCTGCCGCGAAGGTGGCGGCCGGGCCGGCGGCTCCTTTCATGACGCTATCGAACTGCTCACTCGATGCATAGGCTTGCCAGGTCGAGGGAAGTTCGACGCCGAACTGCTCGTTTGCCCACAGGCTAAATCGCTCCATCATGATTGGCGTTTCGCGAACCAGGAGTGCGAGTTCTTCTGAGATAAGCGGAGCTGCCACAAGAATGATGCCGGCGATCGCCAAGAGAAAGACAATCAGCAGTGCCGAGACCACGAGAACTCGGTTGACGCCACGTTTTGTGAGCGAGTCGACGGCGCCATCGAGAAGGTAGGCAACGCCTCCGGCTGCCACAACCGGAAAGAGGATCGGGCCAAGCTTGCGCATGATGAGATAGAAAATCACCACGAACGTGCAATACAGCAGGTAGCGGACCATCGTCATTGTGCGCTTGTGCTGAGTCGTTGGGGCAATGGGAGGGCGGCTGGGTGCGCTTGGCATAGCCCGTAGGCTAAGGCGAGCCGGGCCTGTGACCAAGGAAGTGGCAAAGAGCGCCCGCTTGGCGAAAAAATGCCCCGACTTTGCTAGATCCGGCGGGCCTTACCGGGGACACTGAGTTGGTGCATTCGGCCCGCGTACTGCTTTCCACTCTCTTTCTCTCGCTTGCGACATTAACGTCTGGGGCGGGCTGCTTCGAAACCCCAAAGGCCACCTGCGCCTTTGCATGTGGGGCCTCCGACGAGTGCCCAAGTGGCTATTACTGCTCTGACGATAGCTGGTGCAAATCCGAAGGCACGCCTCAGAGTTTTGATTGCGGCGCAGCACTTGTTGACGGCGCGGTTGTCGATGCATCGAGCATCGATGCCACTACGGATGCGGATGGGGAATTTGACGGCGGTCCAGATGCCAGCTTGGTTGTCTGTGGTGATAACGCAGTCACGGGAACCGAGACCTGCGACGACGGCAACCAGATTGACGACGGCAATGGCTGCGATGCCCTCTGCCAGCGCAACGATGTTTGCGGCGACGGCACACTTCAGTCGATCTTCGAGAGCTGCGACGATGGCAACGAAGTCGACGATGCCAACGGCTGCAACGAAGTTTGTGTTCGCAACGACGAGTGCGGAAATACCATTCTCGAGTCGCTCTTTGAAGCATGCGATGACGGCAACCTTGTCGACGATGGCAATGGCTGCAGCACGACTTGCCAGGCCAACAACACTTGCGGTGACGGCAATGTCGAAGATGCGGTCGAGGAGTGTGACGACGGCAATATCACCGACGATGGCAATGGCTGCAGCACCACGTGCCAGCAGAATAGTACTTGTGGCAACAACCTAGTCGAGTCACTTTTCGAGCAGTGCGACGATGGCAACACTGCCGACGATGGCAATGGCTGCAGCACCACTTGCCTGCAGAACAATACCTGCGGCAACGACCTGCTTGAGTCACTCTTCGAGCAGTGCGACGACGGCAATACCACCGACGATGGCAATGGCTGCGACATCGCGTGCCAGGCCAACAATGTTTGCGGCAATGGCACGCTCGAAGACGAGATCGAAGTGTGTGACGACAACAACGTCGACGCCTGTGGAACTTGCAGCGCTGCCTGCGATGTTGCCCAGGCAGCACCAAACGACTGCGCCGATGGTGTTGGCTGCATATCCGATGACGACTGCCTCAACAGCTGTACCGCTGGCACCTGCGGCACGATTTAGTACCGCTGGCACCTGCGCTGTGCCCTAGCGCAGGCCGCTAAGGCAATTGCCGCGCAGGCCGCGGCTCTTGGCTCTTAAGGCCGCTTCTGGCCGGTGCCGTGAACGAGGTACTTAAAGCTCGTAAGCTGCTCGGCGCCAACTGGGCCACGAGCGTGCATCTTGCCAGTCGCGATTCCGATCTCGGCTCCCATTCCAAACTCGCCACCGTCTGCAAACTGCGTCGAGGCATTGTGCATAACGATGGCCGAATCGATCGACGTCATGAAGGCCTTGGCCGCATCGGCGTCTTCGGAAACGATTGCATCGGTGTGCCCCGATGAGTGCGCCTGAACAAATGCGATGCCCTCTTGCAAGTCATCGACAATCTTCACCGAGATGATGTTGCTGAGGTACTCGGTATCCCAGTCGGCCTCGGTTGCAGCGGTGATGTTTGGAAGAATCTTGCAGGCGTCTTCATCGCCTCGCAGCTCGCAGTCTTCGAGTGCCGCAGCAAGCAGTGGAAGCACTTCGGCGGCGATAGCCCTGTCCACCACAACGCACTCTGTGGCCCCGCAAATGCCCGTACGACGCATTTTGGCGTTTTGCACAAGCCCAACCGCAGTATCGAGATTTGCGCTCGCGTGAAGATAGGTGTGGTTGTTGCCGTCGAGGTGCAGCAGTGTTGGCACCCGAGCTTCGCGCTGCACAAGTGAGACTAAACCGCGGCCTCCGCGAGGAATCGCAAGGTCGACGGTCTCGGTGCTGCGCAGAAGCAACTTCACCGCTTCGCGATCGCGGGTATCGACCATCTGCACAGCGTCGACAGGCAAGCCGGCAGACTTTAGGCCCTCGGCCAAGCAGGCAATGATTACGCGAGAGGAGTGCAGGCTCTCGGAACCTCCGCGAAGGATGACCGCATTTCCCGACTTCACACACAGAGCGCCTGCGTCGGAGCCAACGTTTGGACGCGATTCGTAGATCATCGCAATGACGCCGATAGGCACGCTCAGTCGCTCGATCTTTAGGCCGTTTGGCCGATCAAATGTGGCGAGGGTTCTGCCAAGTGGATCGTCTTGCCCAGCAATTGCATCGACTGCGTCGGCCATGCCGGCGATGCGCTCCTCGGTTAAGGTGAGCCTATCGATAAAGGCTGCATCTTTGTCGCTGCCCTTAAGCCCTTCGAGGTCTTTCGCATTGGCCGCCAAAATCTCCGCGGAACGGAGGCGCAATGCACTTGCTGCCGCGTTTAGCGCTTGATTGCGCTGCGCTGCGGTGGCCATCGAGAGCTCTCGCGCGGCAGCCTTGGCGCGCTTGCCAAGGTCGGCCACAACTGTTGCGACGTCGTTCTTTGCTGTCTCTGTACTCATGTCATTCATCCTATTCGTTGTCTCGGTACGTTTGCAGGTTCGCCATTGCTTGCGCTACTTCAGTGCCTGTGCCCGCGCATATGCAGCGGAAACCGTGTTTTGTAGCAACGCATCCAGTTGGCCATCGCGCATCAGTTCTTCTAACCCAGCCTGGGTTGTGCCGTTTTTGCTTGTCACCGAATTTCGCAACTCATCTAACGGCAGTCCCGATTGCCTTGCGGCCTCGACGGTTCCGGTGATCGTGTCAAACACGAGTGTGCGCGCCGTCTCTGCATCAAACCCAAGTGATGTTGCTGCTTGGACATAGCTGCGCATGATTTCAAAAATGTAGCCTGGGCCGCTGCCACTTACTGCGGTTATGCGATCGATCTCGTCTTCGCTGGAAACCACGATGCATGTCCCAGTTTGCCCAATAAAGTCGCGAACCTCTGTCGTTTGCGTCGCTGTGCACGCTGCATTGGCGTAGAGGCCCGAGACGCCAAGACCAACCATCGCAGCCAAATTGGGCATTACGCGCGCGATTGCGGCATCTCCGACGATTCCCGAGAGGGTTGCAACACTGCATCCAGCAGCAATGGAGACGAAACAGCCACCGGGTTTTAGTGCGTGGCTGTAGTCGGGCAAAACCTTTGCGATCATTTGCGGCTTAATCGCGACTAGCACCACATCGAAAGCGGCGGAAGGCACATCACTCGCTTGTGTTACATGAGTGACACCTTCGGGCAGGTCTGTTGCAGCGGGGTCGGCAACCGTAAACTGGTTGCTTTTGTGTTTTGCCCACTGGCGCAACATCGCGCCACCCATCTTGCCGCATCCAATTAGAAGTATATTCATTGTCGTTTTTCCTTACTTAGGACGAAACCTACTGGAAACAATAAACGCAGCACATCGCGCGATTACGGGAGTTTGTAGGTTTCTAGATTTTGTTTAGTTCTGTTTATTCTCGAAACGATAGGCTCGGAACTGTTCGATTTAAGAACTATTCTCATATGCCTGTGAGGCGTATGATATACACCGGCAACGCGTTAATGAAAGGGAGTGCTACAGGTCTGCGTCACAAGGCGCAAATCGAGTACTCGATTTCTATTTAGAACAGAGGTATCGGAGACAGCGGTGGTAAAGAAGAAGAAAAAGAGGATTGTCGTCAAAGTTGGATCAAGCCTATTGGCAAATAGCGACAGGCTAACGCTGCGTTATGCGTTCATGAGCGGCTTAATCAGTGATCTAGCGCAGCTACAAGACGAAGGCTATGACATCGTTTTGACCTCGTCTGGGTCGGTGGCCCTTGGGCTCAACATGATCGACACACGCCCAGAAGATGCGGGGCTTTTGGATAAGCAAGCGGCGGCCGCCTGTGGGCAGCCTCTGCTGATGAATGCCTACCGCCAAGTTGCCTCCGAGCACGACATGTTCGTTGCCCAAGTGCTTGTTACTGCGGGGGAAATGGAAGAGCGTCGACGCTTCCTCAACATCAAGAACACGCTATTTCGACTGTTCGAAAACGGCATCATGCCGATCATTAATGAAAACGACTCAATCACCACGCGAGATCTTCGTGTGGGCGATAACGATCGCTTGTCTGCCAAAGTTGCCCAGATGGTCGGCGCCGATGTCCTGATCATTCTCACCAGCGTCGAGGGGCTCTACGATCGCGATCCTTCGGAGCCTGGCGCAACCTTCATCGACGAGTTGGATGATGTAAGCGGGCACCTCGAGTCGACAACGGGCATTAGTACCCTTGGCAGCGGCGGCATGCTCACCAAGATGCATGCAGCGAACATGGCGCAAAACGCCGGCGTCGAAACAATCATCGCCGAAGGCATCATAGAGCGACCGGTCTCATCGGTTTTAAAGAACGAACGCCGCTACACCCGCTGCCTTGTCACAGGTGAAACTGCATCACCACTTCACGTTTGGTTAAGCAATCGATTGCAGGTCTCGGGAACGCTTGTTGTTTCGAGCAAAATCGCCAAAGCAGTGATTGCTGGCGATTGTGGAGTTGCTCGGTGCGATGTGATCTCGATTCAAGGCGACTTCACAAAAGGCGATGTACTGCACGTCTACGATGAGGAGGGCACCGAAATCGCTCGCGGCCTAACAAACTTCTCATCCGACGAAACCATGCTTATGGCGCGTCACCTAGAGATGAAAGTCGAAGAGCTTATCGGCTACAAAACGACAAGCGACATTCTCGCGATCGAGAACATGATGGTACTTGAAGAGAACCATCTTCCCCTCGAAGCGCCAGAGCACGACTCGATACTTATCGTGCCGTTGTAGCGTTTCGCGTTGTCGCTGCGCAGCCTTGTGTTTAAGGCTGCGCCGCTCTCAATCGGTAGCTCTCCCAGCCCCAAGTGCCGACTTTGCATCGTCGACGACGAGGTAGAGCGCTGGCACCAAGAAGAGAATAATTGCGGTACTAAAGAGGATGCCAAAGCCAAGAGAGATGGCCATCGGTATCAAGTGCTTTGCTTGGTTGGACGTCTCCAGGATGATTGGCAGAAGCCCTCCAAAGGTCGTGAGCGTGGTGAGCAAGATCGGGCGAAATCGGCGGCGCCCGGCTTGGTGAATCGATTCGAAGGGGCTGGAGTTGGGCACGCTGTTGGCGTAGTCGATCATGATTAGCGCATCGTTGACGACCACGCCCGCCAAAGCGACCACCCCCATAAGGCTCACAAGCGAGAGATCGTATCCGAGCAAGAGGTGGCCGAGCACAGCGCCAACGATGCCAAAGGGAATCGCGCTTAAGACAATGAGTGGCTGGCTGTAGTTTCCAAAGGCCACAGCGAGCAGCGAGAAGATGACGGCAATCGCCAGAGCGAACGCGCCCCACAACATGCTTGTCGATTCACGCATCTCTGCTTGAGCGCCGTGGAACGACCAAGTGAGGCCTGGGAATTCGTCGCGCAGTGCCGGCAGGTCTTCGCTCTCTAGTGCTTCGATCACTCTCGATAGCGCGCTCTTTGGTTCGACGTTCATTCCAATGCTAACGGCGCGTCGGCCGTTTCTGCGATTGATTGTCGAGAAGCCTTCCGAGCGCGAAATGGACACAAGCTCGGTTACAGGCACCTGGGCGCCATTTGCCTGAATCACGAAGTCTTCAAAGGTTTGCAGATCGTCGCGCTCATCTTGCGGCAGCTTTACGCGAACTTCGATTTCATTTGTGCCGCGCAACTGCCTAAGCGCGAGCGCCCCAAAGAATGCATCTCGCACTTGCTTGCCAATTTCGTCTGACGACAACCCCAGCGCATTTGCGGCGGGCAAAAGAGTCATATCGAGTTGCGCTTTGCCTCGGTTAAAGTTGTCGCTAACGTCGCGTGTTTCGGCAAGCGACGAGGCGCGTTCCACAAACGCTGCCGTCGCCTTCTCAAGCACATCGATATCGTCGTGACCAATGTCGATGCTGATGTCTTGGCGATGCCCACCTGGGCCGCGCTCGGCTTCAAAGGTAATTTGCATGACACCGTCAATGTCGCCAATCTCTTCGCGCCACAGAGCGATCACCTCGTTGGCCGACATCGTTCGCTCGTCTGGTGGCTTCATGACGATTTCAACATCGACAAAGCTGCCGCCGCGGACGTTGGTCTTAATGCCCTCGGCAACTTCGTAGAGGTTGTGCTTCTCGAACATGCGCTGGGTGGCATCGGTTACGGCGAAGGCCACTTTGGCTGCTTGCTTTGGCGTGGTTCCGGAGGGCAGTCGCACACCCGCTTCGATCTCATCGGCGGCGACTTCGGGCATCATGATGAGCCCCATATGACCGCTGTACGCAAAGCTGCCGACAATGGCCAAGATGCCGACAGCCACGCTCACGGTGACGTAGCGAAAGCGCAGCGCGCGGGCCAAAAACGGCGCGTAGTAGCGTTCTACGGTTTTGTCAAAGCCTCGGGCAAACGCCTCTTGGCGCCGCTTAAACCAGTTGCGATTTCGCGGAGCCGCACCCGCTGCACGGCGATGAGCCAGGTGCGAAGGCAAGATAAAGAGCGCTTCAAAGAGCGAGAGCAGCAGCACAACAATGACGACCGCAGGCATCGACCACCAGTACTTGCCTGTTGTGCCCGGCATAAAGAGCAACGGTACAAAGGCGACGATGTTGGTGAGGATGCTAAAGAAAACCGGGCGTGCCATTTGAACGGCACCGACCGTGGCGGCATCAAGGCTCGAACTCGATTGGCGATTGTGCTCATAAATGTTCTCACCAACCACAACCGCGTCGTCGACCACGATTCCCAAGACAACAAGAAATCCAAACATCGAGATCATGTTGATGCTCACGCCAATGAGCGGGAGAAAAAGAATCGCGCCAACAAAGGACGTGACCATGCCCATCATCACCCAAAAGGCCAACGATAGATCGAGGAAGAGCGCGAGGATGACCAGCACAATGAGCGCGGCTTGCAACGCGTTTTCGATGAGCAGATCTAAGCGGTCGCTGTAGTCGTCCGCCGCACTGGCATCGACCCGGGTTTGCACCCCTTCGGGAAGAGTGGGCTCAAATGCCTCGATAACCTCGTTTACGGCCTTTGCAATTGCGAGGGGCGACTCTTTGCCAACGCGAAATACGGCGAGGTCAATGGTGGGGGTTCGATTGAAGAGCGAGGGAAAGCCCGACTCTTCAAAGCCGTCGCTTACCGTCGCGATGTCGCCAAGGGTTAGCGGCGAGCCTGATTCGGAGCTCACGATCGGAATCTTTGCGAATTCTTCTGCCCACTGCTTGCGCTCTTTTAGACGCAGCAAGATTTCGCCGGCACTGGTTTCGACAACGCCGGCGGGAACATCACTACTCGATTGCCCAATCGTCTGAGCGATTTGCCCAAGGCTTAGATTGTGGGCAAGCAGGATGTGCCGCGGAATCTCGACGTGCACCACGTATTCGGGAACGCGCCACATCTCGACCTGCGTAATGCCTGGATGGCTTAGAAGTTGTGCTCGCAACTGCTCGCCGTGGCGTCGAAGGTCCCAAACATCAACGTCGCCGTAGATGCCGATACTCATCACGCGGCGACTCTCAGAGGCAAGCTGGACCTGCGGCTGCTCGACTTCGTCTGGGAAGGTTCGAATGCGGCTAACCGCTTGGTCTATGTCTTGGTAGGCCCGCATTCTGTCGGCGCCGGCAACAAGCTCGATCGATACACTGCCCGAGGCTTCTCGAGCGGTAGAGACAAGCTCGCGGATGCCCTGTACACCTCGCACGGCTTCTTCGATGGGAAGTAAGATTCCCTTCTCGACTTCTTCGGGTGAAGCTCCTGGATAGCCAACCCGAACTTCGACGATGTCTAAGAGATATTCCGGCTCGACTTCTTGCTGGATGCGCGTTGCCATCCAAAGCCCGCCACCGAGTAGCAAGATCATCAGCAGATTGGCGGCAACCGGATTGTGCGCCATCCACGCGATGGGCCCCTTGCGCTTCACGGAGCCTTCTCCTTCGCCTCTGCAGGCGAATCCTGGTCTTTGGCCTTAAGTCGAACCTCCGCCCCTTCGCGAACCGTTGCCAGGCTTGTGGTGATGACCGCATCGCCATCGCTTAGGCCCTCGCGGATGTAGACATGCTCTTTGGTGCGAAAGGCAACTTCCACCTTCCGGATGTGCAGCGTGCCGTCTTTTGCCAGCCAAACCGTATCGTTGTCGCGAAGAAATTCGCGATCCAGTTGCACCGAACCTGCAATCGCCTTTGCGGTCATCTCGACACTAAGAAATTCCCCAATGAGAAGCTTTGGCTTGCCTTGGTTCTCTGCTGCTCGAGCAAGAGGATCTGCAACCGAGACAAGCACCCGAGCCATGCGGGTATCTTCGGAGAGCGCTGCGATGTGCCGAGCCACAACCCCTTCGCGTGCGCTATTGGCTGGCCACGAACTGGGATTGTGAAGCGTAGCCAAAGAACCCGCGCCTTCGGTCTCGCCCGAAAACTCAAGCCAGCGAATTTGCGAGAGCGGTACGTTCACGACAACAAAGTAGGTGTCGACGCCAACAATGCGCGCGATCGGCTGCCCGGCGGTTAGGCGCGTACCAAGGTTTGCCCGCCTATCGATAATATGAGCGTCAAACGGCGCTTTTACGGTTGTTCGCTCGACGGCCAGCTGGGATTGGCGAACTTGCGCTTGTGCCGATTGAACCTGCGCTTCGATGACACCGAGTTGTGGCTTGCGCAAGACAAGGGCTTGCTTGTCCTCGTCAATCTTGCGACCAAGAATGGAAAGACCTTGCTGTGCAGAATTCTGGCGCCCTTTCTCGATCTGCAAATCGGCCTTTGCGGCAGAGAGTTCGCCACGGCGCAGCACAACCGCATTGCGGTAGTCGCGGGCGTCGATGCGAACGAGCGGAGAGCCTTTGTCGATAAAGGCGCCAGGTTCGAATTGTTCTGAGCGCCAGATTAGCTCGCCGGCAACCTGCGCGCTAAGAATAACGTCGTCGGCAGCTTGCACGGTGCCGGTTGCCCGAATCACAGGCTTGTGGTCGGCGCGGGTTACCGTAAGCGTTTCGATGAGCATTGCCGTTCGCTTGCGCGTATCAGTGCGCTTTGCATCGGGCTCTGTCGAGAAGATAAGTAGCATGGCTCCGGCAGCGCCGGCCAAGGCCAAGAGCGAGAGCACGATGCTTCGCCACGGATGGGTGGTTTCTTTTGTGCTCATTGCCTTTCCTTTTCTGATTCAAATCCACCCGCGAGGGCACGGTACAGTGCGATGCGAAATTCGATGGCGACGCGCTGCGCTTGCAAGAGCGATCGCTGCAGCTCTTGCTCGGTAGAGAGCGTTGTGAGCAAGTCGGTATAGGTTGCAATGCCGTTTAGGTACTCGACTTCGAGTTGCGCATAGCTTTGCTTGGCAAGGGCAACTTGCTCTTCGAGAAAGCGAATGCGCTCGGCCTGGTTTGCTTCGCGAATCAGCGCATCTTCCACTTCGCGAATCGCCACCAGTGACGCTTGCCCATAGGCAAACAATCGCTGCTTGGTAATTGCGCGCACTCGGTCCACTTCGGCTCGGCGCAGGCCGCCATCGATGATTGGAGCGATGAGGTTTGCGGCGAGGGTTGCAAACCAATCGCGAAAGAGGGTTACGCCACTGCCGCCACGAGTACCGATTTGTGCAGAGAGCGAGAGGCGCGGGTACCGGTTGCTAATCGCGCTCGCCAAGTCGCGATCCGACGCCTGGAGAAGCAAGTAGGCAGACTGCACATCGGGGCGCCGCTTTATGAGGTCGGCGGGAATCCCCGTTTCAGGCAAGCCCGGAATCGATGGCAAAGGCCCCGCGCCTTGCGCCTTGAGCGTGTGAGGGACATTTCCCAAAAGCTGGTCGAGCCTGTTGCGAAGAGTTGCAATTTCCACTTCCACCGCCAGTGTTCGCGTCTTGGAGTCGCTCACCACTTGGGTCTGGCGAAGCTCGTCAACGCTTGAGGCTTGGCCGCCGTCGTAGAGGCTCTGCACCATGGTTAGTAGTGCTTCGTTGGTTTGAAGTTGCTGGCGTAAGAGAAGTTCTTGCGCCCTAGCTTCGACAATTTGGTACCAGGTTGAGCACACCTCGGCGGCGAGGGAGATGCGAAGGGCTTGCCAATCGGCTTCGCTGGCCTGTGCGCGAAACACGGCCGCCTTTTGCGCCGAAGCGATGCGTCCCCACAAGTCCACTTCGTAGCTTGTCTCAAGGCCAAGGCGAAGGTAGTCGTTTTGAAAGGGGACTGGGTGGCGCAGCTGCGCCCCCACGGTGGCGCTAAGGGTGGGGATTTTTGCCGCACCCTCTTTGCGCGCCATCGCGCGAAATTCGACGATGCGGTAGTAGCTCGATTTAAGATCGAGGTTGCTTGCAAGCGCGCTTTGCACCAGAGCGTCGAGCTTCTCATCGGCAAAGGCTTGCCAAAATCGCTCTGACATCTTGCCGCTTCCCGTTGCCGAGAACGCTTTGGGAGCGACGACAGGCTCATTAATCTCGCTTGTCTTTGGCGTGCACGAGGCTGTGAGCACCAAAGCAAGAAGGCATGGCAAGGTAGTGATTGCGGTTCGTTTTCTAGCCAAGTTTTCCGGGTACACCTGCGCCGACACGGGGACCCACATAACACGAAAGTGCACTCGCGCAAGCGCTCCCCAGATGCCACGCGTAGCGATGCAAGAACGTGCGCCGGCTGTCCGCCTCTCGGCCACAAGGTCCGCAACTCGGACCGGACGATGATTGCGCGCAAACGATTTCAAGGCCCTTGGTTCGGCACAAGACTTGTTACTTGGCCAAGCCATGCACCAGAGCCCAAACGATTTCGAGTTTCGCCCGCGAGAAGAGCTCATCACCTATGGCGCCCATCGCGTCTCCACCTTGCGCCTGCTCTCGATCGTCTTGGGCAGCGGCAGCAAGCGATTGCCGGTCGAGAAACTCGCGACCTCATTGCTCGCCGAAAGTGGTGGCCTCGTCGGCCTCTCTCATGCCGGCGTTGCCGAACTCTGCGCCCACGATGGCATTGGCGAGGCATTGGCAACGCGCTTGGTCGCAAGCTTTCAGTTGGGGCAGCGCGTGTTAGAGGCCTCGCTGCCCGCCACCGCCGTCGTTCGCGGCCCCGACGACATCTTCAATCGGCTGCGCCGTCGCCTTGTCGGTCTCGACCAAGAAGTCTTTGTGGTGCTCGCCCTCGATGTTCGAGGCCGCATTCTCGATGAAATCGAAGTGGCCCGTGGCTCGCTCTCCAGTGTGGAGGTGCATCCGCGCGAAGTCTTTCGCCCACTCATTCGTCGCTCGGCCTATGCCTGTGTGGTTGCGCACAATCATCCCTCTGGCGATCCAACTCCGTCGCAAGACGATCTGCAGCTCACTCGAAGACTGCAAGATGTCGGGCGCATCGTCGGAATCGAGCTGCTTGACCATGTAATCGTGGCAAGTGGCGGTTACACCTCCATGGCCGATCAACTTCACATTGGTGCCCTGGAAGATCCGGACGAGGTTCAATAAGGGCCACTTTCTTGCCGCCCTGGATCACCCAGCTAGAATCAGCAGAATGTATCGACTGCTCTTTCTGGCTCCGGCGATTTTGCTCTCTTTAAGCACCGCCACGCGCGCCAATGCAGACTCGCTCACCGACAACCTCGGCCCACGGGCGGTTGCATTGGGAGATAGCTTGCGAGCGGAGTCTGTTGGTACCCAATCTACAGTGCTCAATCCGGCGGGCCTTGCTCTTAACCAGCAGCTGGTTTTCGAAGGCTCATTTGGCTATCGCGACTCCGACAAAGCCAACATCGGATCGGTGGCCGCATGCGATTCCACAACTCCTGTCGCGGGTTGCTTCTACTACCACTACCTAAACTCAAAGCCGAACCTCGGCGAGATGGATGTGACGCGACGCGTTCACGAAGCCGGTGTGACTGCGGCGCGAGCGCTTAGCAAGCAAATCCTTATTGGCACCAATACTCGCTTCTTCGATCTAAACTCAAACGCCAATGGCGAAGAAGATCAGCGCGGCTACTCCATTGATATGGGGCTTATCTTTGCACCCAGCACCGGCGTGCGCATCGCTGGCGTTGGCTACAACTTAATTGGCACCGACTCTCCGCAGTATCCTCGTGGTGTTGGCACCGGTGTTGTTCTTAGGCCTGGCGGCGGCTCACTTGGCCTAAGCCTCGATGCGCTTTGGAACCTAGACCGCGCCGATGGCGAAGACACCGGCCGATATGGCGGAGGGCTAGAGTACTTGCTCGCGCCAACGCCGATCGCCGCCTATCCAATTCGGGTAGGAGGCGTCTACGACGATCTCACTGATGCTGGCTACGCCAGTGCTGGCATCGGCTACTCGACGCCAAAGATGGGCATCGACATCGGTGGCCGAAAGCAGCTTAGCGGCGACGGCGATGAGTACATCATCCAAGCCGGCTTGCGCATCGTCGGGCCTACGCCGAGATAGGCAGGCTGTTCTTCTATGGATGTTGTCTACATCGTTGGCCCGGTAATTCTCATCTCCGTGGTTCTGGCCTCGGTGTGGCTGGATCGTTGGAGTGTTCCGGTCATCCTAATTGCCCTTGGTGCAGGTATCTGCTTTGGCAGTGACGTTCTAAAGCTCTGGTCCTTTGACGATATCGAGCTGACGAATCAGGTCGCGAACCTGGCGCTGGTCTTCATACTTTTCTACGGCGGCTTTTCCACTAAGCGTTCCGATCTAAGAAAGGTGGCACTGCCCGCCGGTGCGTTGGCTACGGCGGGCGTTGTCTTAACAGCCGGGGTGACCTTTGCTGCCTTGCATCTGGTCTTTGGCTGGGCGTTCGAGAAGGCAATCTTGTTGGCCGTCATCGTCTCGTCCACCGACGCAGCAGCAATCTTCTCGATTCTTCGCCGGCAATCGCTGCCGAAGAAACTATCGTCTACTGTCGAAATCGAAAGTGGTGCCAACGATCCAATGGCGATTCTACTGACCGTTGGTGTGGTCGAGGCACTCACGATCGGTCGATCGCCGCTGCCCGTGATGGCGCTAACCTTCGCTTGGCAGTTCGGAGCCGCCACTCTGCTTGGCTGGCTCGTTGCTCGCGGGGCCCTGTGGATCTTTAACCATTTCACTCCGCAAGATCGTGGTCACTTCTATGTGCTCACCTTGGGAATCGTGCTCTTGGTCTACGGCCTGGCCACGCTTATCGAGTCCAGCGGCATGCTGGCGGTTTTCGTAGCGGGCTTTGTCATGAGCAACCAGCCCTTCATTCACAAGCAGGGAGTTGCGAATTTTTCTTCCGCTGTTTCTACCGTCGCAAACATCGGAATGTTCGTCATGCTCGGGCTGCAAGTCTTTCCTCATCGGTGGGGAGCGATTTGGAAAGAGGGAATTTTGCTCTTTCTCGTGCTTACCTTTGTGGCTCGCCCCTTGGCGGTGAATGTTGCAACGCTTGGCATGCGCCTGGGTTGGAAGAACAAGGTCTTTATTGCCTGGGCAGGCCTTCGTGGGGCGGTACCAATTGTTTTGGCGACCTATCCCATGGCCGCTGGCATTGCGGTGGGAGAAGAGATTTTCAATCTTGTGTTCTTTGCCGTGCTTCTCTCGGTTGCCGTACAGGGTGGCACGTTGGCTACTCTTGCACGGTGGCTTAAGCTCACGGTGCCCAGGCGACCAAGCCCCATGTTCCACTTGGAACTTGTTACGATGGCCGCAAGCGATTTGGATCTGGTGGTTATCGATTTGCCAGGGCCGCAAAGCATACTTGGTCCGGCGATCGCCGATCTTAGTCTTCCTTCTGGTTCGGTGATTGCCTTGATTGCGAGAGGCAACGACTTAGTGGTGCCAAAAGGCACAACCAACTTGCACGGTTGGGATCAGGTAAGCGTGCTGGCCCACGCCAATGATGAAACGCAGATCCGCTCTGTCTTGTTGCAAGCATTCGAGCCGGACCCAGACGCCGAACCCTCGCACTAGGTGCGCCGACTTTCCCGACACGTGCCAAACGGATGTGAGCAAAAAGCTCTGGCAATGTAGGCAAACTCGGGATAGGTAGGCACCTGATCGTTGGCCACGCGCGCCTTCTTGGAACTCGCTTATGTCTGCAAAAAACACCGCACGTCTCACCTCCTTCGCCGTCCTCTTCGCTGCTGGCCTCGCTGCCGCTTCTTGCACCGCCGAGAAGCTTGAAGAAAAGGGCCTCGTCGATACCTCTGTGCCGCCGCAAACTCCGCTTGGGCTAGGCAAGGCCGATGGGGTCGAGAACATGATTGCGTTGCAGGTTGCCAGCGAGCATCCCTATGCAAACGACATGAACGAAGAGTTTGTGATCGACCTTGAAGGCGTTGTGCCCGAGTGTACTGGCGAGGTGCGCTTGCACTTTGCTGCGCTGCAACTCGAAGAGGGCTACGACTTCTTGCACGTCGTCGACTCTGAAGGCCAAATCATCCAAAGCCTCACCGGCGATCATGGCGACGAGTTCTCGCAGTGGCTTCGCGTCGACAACCAACGCATCGTCTCGGTGGTTTTGGAATCCGACTACAGCATCACCCGCCACGGATTTGAGATCGATGGCGTCGAGCGGGCCAGCAACTTGTTATGCCCAGCCTTTGTGCCACCGCCGTGCGCCGCTGGCGAAATTGATATCAACCCACCACGCGGCGAGTGTGAGTGCCAACGCATGCCGACCTGCGTTGCCGTTACCGACGTTGGGGCGCAGCACTCGATTGGCGGCGGCTTTGCGGGCACCTACAGCGGAAATCGCTTTGCCGGCACCCAGGCCTTTTCCACAAGCAGCACCACAGGCGATGTTGCTCTTGGCAGCATCGACGAGACGGCGCTTCGGGCCTTTATGAGCGATGCAATTAACTCGGGCATGCTCTACGGCGAAGACGTTAGCAACCCTGCAAATGTATCAGAAGAGTTCTTACTATCGGCAGGTTCGCAAGATGCCAGCTACGTGCGCGCTGCCGGCAGCTTTCCCGAGAACGAAGCTCGCGTGATTGCGCACTTTGAATCGCTCTTTACCTGCGGCGAGGGCGAGCCTCTCTCGTGCGCTGCCGGAAACGCCTGCATCGGTGGCAGCTGCGTTTCCGAAGAGGCATGCATCTGCCCCGAAATCTTCGCACCGGTTTGCGATGTAAACGGCCAACAGTACAGCAACGCTTGCAAAGCCAACTGCGCCTCTGCCGAGATTGCTCACGAAGGCGCTTGCGGCACCGCAGGCGATGCTTGTGGCGGTTTCCAAGGCTTGCAGTGCCAACCCGAGTTTCGCTGCCGCTTTGGCGAGAGCCAGTACGACTTTCCCTTTCCTGATGCGATGGGAAGCTGCGTTGCCGAGGATTACTGCGACGCTCCACAAGACTGCACAGGCTTGCCACACATCGCCGTTCCCGGAACCTGGGCCTGCGAGCAAAACCAGTGCAGCTGGGATGCGGGCAGCCCTTGGACAGCGGTTCCAAACTGGTCGCTGGAGACGAGCCACCCATACCCGCACAACGCCTCCCAGTGGACGCAGCTCTTTGCTCCGGCAGGAGCTCGTGCGGTGCGCCTAGAAATCCTCGAAGAGTTCTCACTTGAAGACGGCTACGACTTTCTCGAAGTGTGGACCTGGAGCGGTTCTTCGTGGAGCCAAGTGGCGCGCTTTACCGGCGACGAAACTGCTGGCGCAAGCTACGAGTTTGAGGGGCGCTTTCACTACCTGCACTTCGTAAGCGACTACTCGGTGGCCGCTCACGGATTCGAGCTTGCTGCCAGCTACCGGCAGTAGGCTCAATCGCCCGGGAAGCAAATGCTCGGGCAGCGCTCGGGCAGCCAAGCTCGGGCAATGCCCCGGCAGCAATTGCCTGGCGCAACGTCGACCCCAGCGCGAAGTAGGGTAGACTCACCGCGATGACTCGGGCGGAACGCAAGCTGGTCCGCCGGCTCAAGGAGCGAGACGAGCGGGCCTTCTCCGAGCTTATGGAGAGCAACGGCGACCGGGTGTTTAACCTGTGCTTTCGCCTGCTTGGTAACCGTCAAGAGGCCGAGGACTTGGCCCAAGACGTCTTCATCACGGTCTTTAAAAAGATCGATACGTTTCAGGGCGACTCCAAGCTCTCGACGTGGATTTACCGAATCGCCAGCAACTTAAGCAAGAACCGGATTCGCTACTTGGCGGTGCGCCACGATCGCTCGAAGGCCGAGTTTGACGAGACCGTAGACGCCAGCGCCGCCGCTGCTGCGCTCACCTCGCCCAAGCAGGCCAAGAGCCCGGATGCCCACGTCGAGGTTCAGCAACTCGAAGGCATTATGCAAGAGGCGATTGCCGAGCTTGAAGAAGACCACCGCATCCTCATTGTTCTCCGCGACATTGAGGAATTGAGCTACGAAGAAATCTGCGAAATCACCGACCTTGCCGAGGGCACGGTGAAGTCGCGCTTGCACCGAGCGCGGCTGGCATTGCGCAAAAAGATGATGACGCGGATGTAGGAGCACTCATGGGTAACGAAGAAAACGACGAGCACGCAGAAGAGACAGACTTCGATGCCAACGTAGAACTTTTCTCAGAGTACTACGAAGGCAGCCTTGCGCCAGAAAAGGCCAAGGAGGTTGAAGAGCGCCTTGCCAGCGAGCCGGAGTACAAGAAGGCCTACCAAGACTTTGAGAAGACCATGGAGATGCTCTCTGGCATGCACAAGATGAGTGCACCGATGGACTTTGATAAGAAAGTCGAAGACACCATTCACCGTCGCTCGGGCGGGCGCTTCTTTGGCAAACGCGCCTTTGGCGAGCGCATGCCCTACGAGATTTTGGCGATCATCGTGATGATCGTTGCAGGCGCTGTGTATTGGATGGGGCGCAGCAGCACAACCGGCGGCCACAAGCTAAACAACGACTCGGAGCCCGACATTCACGAAGGCGCCCGCGACGTGGTTCCAAGGCTGTAGGCTGCGACTTCTTCTCTAACGTGCTTTCGCTAACCACGTGTAACCAGACAAGCCGCACTGCCGTAGATAGAGGGCAGGCCTATTGTGGCCCGCATATGCCCGCGCAAAGGTAGTACTTGGATTCGAAAAACGCACCTTCGGTCAAGGGAACCCAGCTGCGCGTCAGTGCTTCTTCGGAGGCGCGCGGAGACGGCGATTCGATGGCTGCCAACCAGCCAAAGCCCGGTGAGGTGCAATCGCTGATCGGAAGGCCCGTAGGCAACTTTGTCGTCGAGCGCCTTCTCGGCCAGGGCGCAATGGGGAGTGTCTACCTTGCGGTTCACGATACGCTGCGGCGCAAGGTTGCCATTAAGGTCCTGCGACCGCACCTCGCCCAGTCCCAAGATTTGGTGGATCGCTTTGTCGACGAAGCACAAATTGTCTCGAGCCTTGGCCACCCCGGCATTGCGCAAATCTTCGACTTTGGTCGCTTAGACGACGGGCAACTCTACGCCACCATGGAGTTTCTCGATGGCAAAGATCTAGAAGAGGCCATTGATCGCGAGGGCCGCATGTCGCCGGGCCGCGCAGCCTCGATTGGTGTGCAAGTGGCTGCAGCCCTAGCGGTTGTGCACGACCGAGACATCGTTCACCGAGACCTAAAGCCTGCCAATCTCTTTCTCGCGATTGACGGCGAGGGTGCAGAGCGCGTCAAGATTCTCGACTTTGGAATTGCCAAGCTCGAGAGCACTGGGGCAAAGAAACGGACTGCGGCCGGCCACGTGGTGGGCACGCCCGAGTACATGGCTCCAGAGCAAGCTGTTGCCAATGGAGTGGTTTGCGGGCGCACCGATATCTATGCGCTTGGATGTGTTCTTTACGAATTGCTCTGTGGTCACCCGCCGTTTGATGCCGACTCGATATTGGGAATTCTCTTAGCGCAAACCCAGGAGACGCCGGTTGATATTTCTGAGCGAGTGGCACAACTTCCGGAAGGACTCTCGGCGGTTGTGATGCGGTGTTTGGAAAAAGATCCATCAAAACGATGGCAAGATGCCCGAGCGCTAAAGGCCGCTCTTTTGCCGTTTGCTTCGGAGTTGCCCGATGGTGTGGCTTCGGTGGTTCAAACCGGGGCGAGCATTCCATCGGTGCCAAAGCGCAACATGACACTTGGTCTCGTGGGCGCTGCCGTGGCGCTTGCAGCCGTGGTGGCGTTTCTTGTAACTCGCGACAAGGGCGATTCGGAGCCAGCACCGGTCACAGCCACGGCAGCCGCAGCAACGCCGACCGCAAATACCGCGACAGCGTCGGTGCCGGCCGTAACGCCGATGGCGCCCGATGCGGGCCCTGAGGGCAATCCCTATCACCGCGCCGACGTTGAGGCGGTCGCCCAAGGCGCAGCAATCTTTGCGGCCACCTGCTCGGGATGCCACGGCGCAACCGGTGAGGGCGATGGCGCGGGAGCCCCCGTTCAGGCCGAGCCAAAGGCGTTTGCCCACATGGCCGTTCCAGATGGCGTACTCGATACCTATCGGTTTGAGAGCATTCGGCGTGGTGTTGCCGGTGTGATGCCAAGCTTCTCAGAGAAACTCTCAGTCGACGAAACTTGGAAAGTCGTCTCGTATTTATCGACGCTGTCTTCGCTGCCCGAAGACGCAATCCAGGACACCGAGGGATTGTGGACGATCGAGGCACCTCGCATGACCAAGAGCATGGCGAGGGCTGGCAAGAAACTCTACGTTCGAGAGTGTTCGAGCTGCCACGGCCGAGGAGGGCAGGGACACGGACCGGCTGCCGACTACCTTGGCAGACGCCCCGCAAACCTCGTTAAGGGCGTGTACAAGCTGCGTACGACCGACCGCGATTCGCCGCCAACCCGTGAGGATATCTTTCGAACGCTCTCGCAGGGCATGGGCGTAAGCGGCATGCCGGCGTTCTCAAAGTTAAGTGCCAAGCAGCGCTGGGCGCTGGTTGCGTATCTTCGTACCCTAAGTAAACGCTTTGCCAACGAGGGGTCTCCCGAGGCCATCACAGTGCCAACACCTCCGCCCTTTAATGCAGACGCGGTGCGGCGCGGCCAGGCGAGCTATCTAGCGGCGGGCTGCGCAAAGTGTCACGGCGAGAGTGGGCTGGGAGATGGTCCGTTGGCGGCAGAGTTAGAAACCGACCGAGGTGCCACGATTGCCGCAGCAAACTTCACCGTTCCAGCAACCCTAATCGGCGGCACGTCCCCTCGAGAAATGTATCGAACCATGATGACGGGCATCGCCGGCACACCAATGCCAGCAGGGGATGACTTCTTTGATGAAGAGGAAGCTTGGGATGTGGTGGCGTTCATTCTCTCCCTTCAAGTGAAGTAGGCTCGAACAGCGGGCAAGTAGCTGGTTGCCGTAGATGTCGGGCACCAGAGCACGCTTGGGCAATGCCGCTGGCGAAGTGCCTCTCTCGCATGCTAGATCCTGCCCGCGCATGAGCACCTGCATCCTTATTCTCAGCCCCCTCGCCGAAGAACGAACCACCAAGGCCGCAGCCGCTTGCCTGGCCCGCGTCGAAGCCCTTGGGCTCGTCGGCCCAACCATCGAAGTGATGGCCGAGCACCCAAGCCCCGAGGACTTGGAAGGGCTCTTTGAGCCATCCGACGATCCAGAAGAAGAGCCCGACGAATTGGGCGATGCGATTTTGCAAGAGCGCCTTGCCACGGTTGAATCGGTGATTCGTCTGGAGGGCGAGAGCGTCCTGGCAAAAGATCCAGCGTTTGTCGAGTGCGTGCGCTTCTTGCTGCGCCGCTCGGGCGATGCGGTTGTGCAGTTTCCCGAAGGCATTGCCGAGGTTGATATCGCGCAAGTGCTGATCTCGAGCCTCGATGGCATCGAAGACTTTGACGAGCGCGAGGAAGCGCGGCTTATGCACGCCCGGCTTGTGCAAACCAAGTACCGCATGCTGAGCCAGCGTTGGAAAACCGGAGATGCCAACTGGGCACCTCGCGCACTTGCGCACCAAGAGGTCGAGCAATTTGAGCGCAGCAATCGCATGGAGTTTCCCGCCGACTTTCGCGCCTACATGGCCATCGTTGGAGTGGGCGCCGGCCCAACCCCGCGCGGTATTGTCGCCCTTGACGAACTCGAGAAGCCAAAGACCTACGCGAAGACAGCGGCTCGCCCCAAGCTTGGCAAAACCATTGTCGTTGGCCGCGTTGGCCCCGAGCACGATCACATCTTGGTGTGCGACGGAGACCTCGCCGGAACCATCTGGGCCGTTGTCGAAGGCAACCTCTCGCCAGCTCCCATCTCGCCCGGTTTCTTAGAGTACATCGAGCTTTGGATTGGCAATGGCGAGCCCGAAGAAGTGCTTTGCGCCAACTGCGAACAACCCCTAGAAGTAAAAGATCTAGAGCGCGAGTTTTGCCAAGGTTGCGGAACGCGTCGCACCGCATCAACCGAGCTTAGCGAAGCCAACCAAGCCTTTCAGGCCCTGGCCGAAGGCCTACTCGGCAAGCTTCTAGAAACCGAGCTCCTCGAGCTAGAAGACGCCCTACTGCTCGCCCCTCTCATCGCCGCACTCACCGAGTACATGGCCGAGAAGGGCCACAAGTGGAAGTCACCCGATCGCGCAGCCGCCTCGATTGCCGGCTGGCTCCTGCACCGCGACGAAGTCGCCGAGCTCCACGGCTCGAACACGGACGTCGCTCGCATCTTTGCTGCCGTCGCTAGCGGCGCTGGGCGCTAGCCGGGCGGCGGGAATAGCGCATGGTTGTTCTTTCGATCGTGGCATGCTCAAGAAGTTCTTGGACAACCTTGAACGGTACCCCCGCGCATCGCCAAGTGGCGATCGGAAGCGTCATCCCGACGCTGCATAATCGTTGCTCTCATGCAGCGCAGCACGACAGATTCTTGAGGTCTTTCACAAAGCTCTGCGCCGCAAGCTTGATTCCCTCACTCTGCGTCAAATAGGGATGCAGCATCGACGCGAGCTCGGCGACAGGGATGCCATAGCGAATTGCCAAGGTTGGCTCCATGACCAAGTCTCCTGCCTCGGGAGCCAAGATCGTCGCTCCAAGTAGCTTGTCAGTGGCTGAATCGCGTACGAGCTGGATGAGGCCTCTTGGGTCACGAGCTGCGATGGCGCGGGGAACCATGGACATCGGCACGTGTGCGACCGATACATCAAAGCCCTGGATCCGAGCTTCGGCCTCCGTGAGCCCAACGCCAGCGACCTGCGGATCCGTGAAGACCACCCAAGGTACCGGATGCGCCGACCGAGCTTGTCGAACGCCCGACAATGCGTTCTCCGCCACCAACTTGCCTTCTTGGGCAGCGGTGTAAACGAACGACGGATTGCCGATGACATCACCTGCTCCGTAGACGTTGGCTTCGGAGGTCTGAAGGTAGTCATCAACAAGCAGTGTTCCTGTGTCGCTTACCTCGGCACCAATGGTCTCTAGGCCGAGGTCGTGTGTGTTCGCTCTGCGCCCCGTCGCCACCAAAATCGCATTGGCTCGAAAGATTCGATCCTCGCCTGCGACGGTGGCAAGCACTTCACAAACATCACCATCTCTTCTTACGCTGTTGATGCGAACGGACGTCTGTACATTGAGGCCCTCAGCCTCAAGATACTCCGTCAGTGGATCGGTAATCGCCGGATCTTGATCCGCCAGAATGCGACCTGAGCGCTGTAACACGGTTACCTTCGCCCCAAGACGCGAGAAAATCTGAGCCTGCTCAAGGGCGATATACCGACCGCCAATGACGATAAGCTCCTGCGGCAATTTCTTAAGATCCATCGCACTTGTGCTTGTAAGGAAGCCGACGTCGCTAAGTCCAGGAATCGCAGGCTGCCACGACCTGGCACCGGTCGCGATGAGAACAGACTTCGCAACCACCTCTTCCTCGCCTACCCGCAACCTGCCTGGCCCGGTGAACCGAGCGTGGCCGCTGATGAGTTCCGCGTTTGGAATCTGCGACAAAACGCCCGCGTACTTTTGCTCGCGCAATGCGCCAACCAAGTCGTCTTTCTGGCCAATCACGGCGGCAAAATCCGTAAGCGATGCAGAGGTCTTGATGCCCGCAAAGGGCGTCTCCTTCGCTCGGTGCAGTGCCTCTGCGGCACGAAGTAGAGTCTTGGAAGGCACGCAACCAATGTTTACGCATGTCCCTCCCAGCGTGCCGCGCTCAATGACGGCAACACTTGCTCCTAGCTCTGACGCTCTCAGCGTGGCTCCAAACGCAGCGCCGCCGGAGCCAATTACTGCCAAATCTACGGTTCGAGTCTTCATGGTGTTTCTTTCTTTGAGGTGTTCCTCATGGCGAGGCCACCATTGCCGTGTAGCCATCGAGAGCGCTCACGATGTTGGCCAGGCCCTGTGGGTTGACCTGGTCTGGGTCGTACGTGATGGATGCGGATTTTTCTGAGAAGTCCACACTGGCTGCAACGACGCCATGAGCCTGGGTGAGTGCAGTGACGATCTTGGTTGCGCAACCCTCGCAGGTCATGCCCTCAACGTTCAGGCTCACCTGCTTTGAGGCTGCTGTAAGCGCGGTATCTCCGCTCTTTTCGGTCTGAGCAAACGCACCAGCGATGTAAGGGTAGCTGGCGAAGAAGAACACAGCCAACGTTGCCAACCACAGCATGGGTTTTGCTGCACGGCGAGTTCGTGGTGCAGGACAACCACAGGCGTCGCCCTCACTGGCAACGATGGCGACGGCCTTTGGCTTTCGATAGGCGAGATAAAAGCCTGCGCCCAAGAGCAGCGCGGTCACGCCAAGAAAAAGGGGTCGGTAGGCTTCTAACGCGGCGGCAGCGCCGAGGCCGGAGACCCCGACAAGGGCGAGAACCGCGGGAAGGACACAGCACGCCGACGCGGCGATTGCTGCGAAGATTGCGCCTGCCATGGTGGCCTTGGCGGCAGCGGACTTTGTTGTGACCTGTTTTTCAAGTGGGGCTGATTTTGGCATGGTATCTCCTAGTGTTCGAGGGTTGTCTCGGGTCTATAAACATCATGCGCTTCGTACCTTGGTACGGAGTCAAGCGGTTTTCTCAGCCTATTCGATTTTCGTACTGCTTGCGTCTAAAGCCTTCGCAATCGCCTCTTCCAAAGGCACTTCGTCTCCCTCGGTGAAATTCTGATGTCGATAGATAACTTCGCCTTCAGCTCCCAATAGGAAGGTTAGCGGAATGCTCGCGCCCTGCGCATATAAGGCAAGCACCTCGCCATTGGGATCGAGCGCAACTGGATAGGGGATTTTCAGTTCCGTCACGACCGATTTCAGAGTGGCGTGATCGTCAACCTCATCGATACTCACCGCGACAAACGCCACGCCCTTGCTCTTGTACTTCTCATAAAGCTTCACCAGATGCGGCGCCTCTTGAAGACACGGCTTACACCAACTAGCCCAAAAGATGACGACCACAGGTTTATGCCCAAGGACGTTCGAGAAATCGAAGGTGCCGCCGCCGAGAAGCTCTGCGGTAAACGTCGCAGCTTGTGCACCGATACCAAGCCCATCCTTCTTGACCTCCTCGGCGTCATCATCCCAGCGAACCACATAGTTCATCTCTCGAGCCTTCGACTGCTCGGCCACCGCCTGCTCCACAATCGCGTGGGTCAGTTTGGAGCCAAGGGCAACAGAGAGCTTGAAGACTTCCTTCTCACCGTCAAACTCTGCTTTAGCAACTTCTGGAAGCCCTTCCAGGGCTTCTGCGACCGCATTCGGTCAACCCATTCACAAAGCGCCATTCACACGGCGCATGCCGTCGATGCGAAACTCCAGCGGTTCGGTCTCTTGAATCGCCGAGCCCGGAGTGCTCTCCGCATTATTCTTAGCGATGGGCTGAGGCTCCTTGGCGGGCTTGCAGCTCATGGACGCAGCGCCGAGAGTAAGTACTAGGGCAAGTGTCTTGGTAGTGCTTGTCATTTTGATTCTCTTATTGAGTCCTGTGAGCAGCAGGGAGCTTCCTCGTCAGTTGTCGTCACCGACGTGCTGTGCCGCGCCTGAGATTCCTTGACGACAGCCCGAACATTGCCAAGGCAACAACTCCCTTGCGGGTTGGTCTCTGGGCAGCGATCTTCACCGTTGAGTGAGAAGCGATTGTGGAGTGATCGCCTTTGTTGCACGACTCGATCGGCCACAGGTTGGACACGGAAACGTCATTTGACCCTCTTTGCGGGCTTGTCATCGAGTGCGTCCAGGATTGGACATTCACGGCTTGAGGCGTCGCTTACGCATGACTTCACCAAGATAGCGAGAGCACGCTTCATCGATTGCAGCTTGCGAACCTTCTCTTCGATCTCGGTGATTTTGATCGTGGCTGCATCACAAACCTCGCCGCACGTACGACTGTCATCTTCGCGAAGAGCCAGAAGCTCTTGGATTTCTTCTAACGTAAAACCCAGCTCTTGCGAGCGCTTGATGAAGCGGACAATTCGTACGGTCTCCACCGGGTACTCCCGATACCCAGAAGTGCGCCGCTCCGGTTCTTTCAAGATCCCGCGACGCTCGTAGAAGCGCAGTGTCTCCACGTTGACGCCAGCCGCCTTGGCGACCTGGCCGGTTCGCAATGTCTCTGCCATAGCGAAAGTATGAACCCTGTACCGCGGTACGGAGTCAAGACATGCTTTGAATGTCGACAGCCGATCTACGCCCAAGAAGGGCAGACCACCTAGCCCAGGGAAAGGTGTCCTATCTATGGGCGAGCCCGCCTGCGGCCGCGCGAGCTCTACTTGTAAAGCTCCTCAAGAAGCTGCGGATCGTCGTTGAGCGAGCGAAAGAGCTTTCGCTTTAGCGTTCCCTTTTTGTTGATCAAGGTAGCGGCGAGTTTGTCGATGGCGATCGAGGAGAGGACTGTCTGGATGTAGCCGTCGATGAGGTCGTCGAGGCCGAGGCCAAGCTGGTTGTAGTCGCGCCTATCCATAAGCATCAGTCTCTCCATATCGGTCGACCAACCTTCGTCGGTTTTCTCGGAGAGGTTTGTGCCAAGGACGTCCCACGAGGCGCCGTCGTGGCGGGTTTGTGGAAGCGGTTCGCGAGCACGGCGCCCGTAGATGGCCAAGGGGCGATAGCCGTCTTTGCCTGCGCAGATCATCATGCGAAGGTCGGCTACAAAGATGTGGCCCTTTTTATTAGGAACAGTTCCTACTTGGTACATGCGACCGCGCCTGGTCATCGAGCTCCAACCGTGGTTTCCGATAAGCGCCTGCACAATAAACTGATCGTACTTTTGCTCGGTTGCCATAAAGGCTTCAAGCTCTTGCTCGCCAATGATTGTGTAGACACCAACGCCTGCGTTGGAGTACGGAATTTTGACAACCGCGTTGCCGCCAAAGCGATTTACCCAAAGAGGAATCTCTTCTTTGCGAACGTCACGCACTGTTTCGGGAGCAATAATTTCTAAGCCCGCTGAGATAAGTTCTGCGTTGTAGAAGTCGTATGCCTTGGCCGCAACCAACTTGTTTCGGCCACCGGCGAGGCAGGCAATGATCGGATTAAAGATGAGCGTCTTGGTTAAGATCGGAATTCGATCCCATGGCGATTGCGTCACGTAGCGCATGGCGGCCCGAATCGGGTGCCACTCGTTGTTATCGTTGCGCACGCTCAAGATGCCATCGTCAAATCGCGTCGCTGGCGTAGGCGAGTCCTTCTTCATTGGCGCTACCCAAACTTTTTCGCCAGTGAGTTCGGCAAGGGCCGCGGCGTAGCCGTGCGCTTCCATCGAGTTCTTATCGTAGAGAACCGCCAGCCCACCTTTTGGTAGACCGCGCTTGGACAAGAGTGGAACGAACGCCGTTTCCATCAGCATTCCAAAGCCGCCTTCTTCTTGCTCGTCCGATGCAATTGGCATCGACTTATTTCCCGAAGGACACGAGTTGGTCTCGATGACGACCATCTTGCGATTGCCGTTCTCGGTGGTCACGTGAAACAAGTCGGCACCCGACCAACGAAAGTACTTTGGCTGGTACGCCAGAATTTCTACGAGTTGCTCTTGCACAACACCTGGGTGCAGGTGGGCGTACCGCTTTGCGATTCGCTCTCGGCTTAGGTGCAAGAAGAACCGCACCAACGGGTGCAATTGCGCGTTTAGGGCACGAGGGTAGAAATGTCGTGCTGGCTCAAACGAGCCGGGGTCGACAGTGTGGGCGCTGCCGTACAGCTCTGCGTTGGTTACGTTAATTTGCATTTGGAGTACCGACTCGGGGCCAACAGTCTCCACTACTAAATCCGTCAAGGGCCAGTCTAATTCGCAGTTATGATGGCGGCATCGGTGCACGAGTAGGGCTCACGGGCTGATTTGCCGCATTTCCTGGGATATCCTCGGCCCGTCATGACAACGCCTTTGGTCTCCTCGGTTAGCCAGCTTCCCATTGTTACTTCGGTTCAAGTGGGTGACTGGCCAATGGGAACAACCTCCCAGTTGCAGGTTCAGCTTGTTGGTAACGGGCTTGGACAAATTATCCACGTGCCGGTCATTGTGGTTCGCGGTTCCATGCCAGGGCCAACGCTTGGGGTTACCGCAGCAATTCACGGCGACGAACTCAATGGCATTGGCCTTATCCATCAACTCATTAGCGAGCTCGATCCAAAGAAGCTTGCTGGCACCGTGGTCGCTGTTCCTGTTGTAAACGTACCGGGCTACTTGCGACTCGAACGTGGGTTTTATGGGCAAGACCTCAATCGCATTATGCCGGGCCGCGAAAAGGGTACCTCGCCCGAAGTGTACAACCATCGTTTCCTCGATCGTGTTGCATCATCGTTCGACTATCTTGTCGACCTTCACACCGCGAGTGCCGGTCGCGTCAATTCGTTTTACGTTCGCGCAAATCTAGAAGACGAAGTAACCGCGTGGATGGCACGGGCGCAGTACCCAGACATCATTCTTCACAACGAGGCCAAAGACGGCACCTTCCGCGGGGCGATGATGGATGCCGGTGTGCCTTCCATTACCGTCGAGCTTGGCAATCCAAGCAGGCTGCAGCGCCGAGTGGTGCGCAAAGGAACCGAGGGGCTTCTCAACATCATGGGCAACCTCCAGATGATCGAGCACGAAATGAAAGAGCAGCGCAAACGTCCACCGGTTGTCTGCACCGAATCTTCGTGGCTGCACACGACCAGTGGTGGTGTTTTGCGCGTGCTTCCAGAAATCGGCGAGAAGGTTAAAAAGGGCGCTATGGTTGCCAGCGTGCATGACATCTACGGAAATCTCGTAGAAGAGTATCTGGCTCCCCGAAGCGGCGTGGTGATCGGCAAGTCAGTCAATCCGGTCAATCTAACGGGATCGCGAATTGTTCACCTTGGGTCGGTTCCAACCACTAAGGTACTGCGGCAGAGGTTCCCGCACTTGCCCGGTCGTGGTGGCAAGCAGATCGTTCAGGCGGAAGCCGACGCTACGTAGGAGTGGCCTGGCATTGGTGGCGTTCAGAGGCAGCTAGTAAAGAAGACTGCGAAAACAATACTCTCCTCGAACTGCTTGGGGCGCGGCGTGTCGCAGCCGAACTACCAGCAGTAGGCTATTCAGACATATTCTGGTTCATCGGTGTACCTGGACCAGCCAACTCGTACGCTATGCTAGACTTCGCTTTGTTTGCTGGATGGAATAATGAATGCTTCAGATACTAAGCCAAAGGCTATCGATTTATTCGCCGGGGCTGGCGGCTTAAGCACGGGATTGCGGCGAGGAGGGTTCGACATTGTGGGCGCGGTTGAATTTGATCCAACAGCTGCGAGCTCGTACAGACTCAACCATAAAAAGACACCGGTGCTGCTTAAGGACATCCGTAGTGTTAGCGCGCCTGAACTGTTGAAGCTGGCAGGCTTGAAACGGGGACAAGTCGACTTGCTTACAGGCTGCCCGCCTTGCCAAGGATTTTCGACACTCCGTAGGAGACGTGTCATTGACCAAAATGCGGACCCACGCAACGAATTGATTTTTGAATTGCTTCGGCTCATCCAAGAACTAAAACCCCACTGTGTTGTTGTCGAGAACGTGCCTGGACTGGGAAAGGACGTGCGGTTCGATAAATTCCGGCGAGGACTTACTGCCACTGGATACCAGCATGAGTTCAAGATTCTGAATGCGGCCGACTATGGTGTGGCCCAGCGTAGGAAACGGCTGGTGTTAATCGCTACAAAGATCGGAGGTATTCCTCCGAATTGGAGTCGAACCCGAGCAAAACCTCGCACCGTTGCCGACATGATTCGTCGACTACCTCCAGCTGGAGCAAGCGGAGATCCACTGCATGATCTTCCTGAGCGGCGAACTCCACAAACAATGGCACGTATTCGAGCAACTCCGAAAGACGGAGGGAGTCGAGCGGACACCGATGGTAGCTTTACAACTGCCTGTCATTTGTCCGGGCATGGTTACGGCGATGTTTACGGACGAATGGCTTGGGATGCCGTTGCGCCAACCATCACTAGCGGCTGTCACAATCCCTCTAAGGGACGATTCATCCATCCGACTGAAGACCGGGCAATTACTCTCCGTGAAGCCGCTTTACTTCAGTCATTTCCTGCGAAATATAAATTTGATCTTTCCCGTGGCAAAGAACATGCAGCATTGCAAATAGGAAATGCCTTTCCGCCAAGGCTAATCCAGTCCATAGCTAAGCGGCTTGCACTTCACTTGAAGGACGCTAAGTGAAATACCGATTAGATTCGCTTTCGATCAGTATTGGTCGCTTGACTAGAATGAAACGTCATATCGAGACGATTCGATTTCCCAATTTCAGGCGTTTTAGACCCAATACGAAAGTCGATTTTGATTTTCCAATAACCATCATCCTTGGGCGGAACGGCACAAACAAGAGTTCGTTATTGCAGGCACTCTATGGTTGCCCTAGTGGAAATAGTGTTGGCGAACTCTGGTTCGAAACGAAGCTCGATGCCATTCCGTTAGAAGTCAATGGGCTCAAACAAAGCCTGGTTTACAGTTATCGAGGATCCGACAACAAGCTTGTGCACTGTTTTAAGGCTCGTGCGCCTCGATTAGGAAAAGCGGGTGAAGGAAAGACTGATCCCGATTACTTTGAGGCTGCAAAACCGTCTGCAAAATATGGTCTTCAGTCAGGAACGGCAAGAACGCCACCTCTCCAAATTCCCGTCGAATACATCGATTTTCGAGGGCAACTACCAGCCTTTGATAAGTACTTTCACTTCCCGGATGAGCAGCATTTAGACCAACTCATCAAGAAAGAGAAAAAACGCCGCAATCTGAGGCGCGAGTATCGAAAGCAAGACTATCTCAGGCGACGAACCTCCAGGATTATCAATTCATTGAGGAGTGAGGGTGAAGCTCTAAGCAAAGAGGAATTGGGGATTCTCTCCTACATGCTAGAACGCGATTACAAGCAGGGAACCATTGTCGAGCATTCTCACTATAGGGGTCATAGAGGCAGCACGATCGTATTTGGTGCCGAACATCAAGACGACTACTCCGATGCATTTGCCGGCAGTGGCGAGTCCGCTGCAGCCCTCTTGATTCGGCGAATTCTGAAGGCAAAGAACGGCGCACTGATTCTACTAGATGAACCTGAAACCTCTCTTCACCCACGTGCACAACAACGTCTCCTACAATTTCTGGCGGATCAAGCAACGAAGAAAAGACTCCAGATTGTTATCTCATCCCACTCGATTTACCTAGCGGAGGGGCTTCCTCAGGAAGCAATCAAAGTATCGATTCGGCATTCTGATGGTTTGGTCGATGTATCCTCTAATATGCTTCCCGAGGAAGCACTCCATGAGATCGCGACCGTTGAGCCTGGGAAGACTGTCTTAGTTGAAGATGAACGGGCTGCAACAGTAGTCCGGTCAATGTTGCAAAAGCTGAGCAAGCATGCAGCCGATGAGATGAAGGTAATCGCCCGCCGTGGTGGCACATCGCGTCTATATGGTGACTTGCTGTCTTACTCATATGGACAGCAAAATCGTGTAATTGTACTGATGGACGGTGATCATAAACCTGTGTCTCCCTTTCCAAAGGAGTTGCCACATACGGAGGCCGGGCTTGATCTCCTAATTGAGGAGCAGACTAGGGGCAACAATGAAGGTGCGCCTAAAAAGACATTGGAGTTTCCAGATGGAGTGAAAGGAAAAGAACGTTTTCTAAAACTATTCGCTGACCGGGTCTTCTTCTTGCCGGCCCCAACTCCAGAGGACCTGGTGTGGTCCACCGCTGTTGCTGCTGAGCTCACAAAGATGTCCCAGGAAAGTCTCAATACTGAGTTGGCAACACTAACGGGGAAGAAGAGAGTCGAGAAGGTTGCGGAGCTTGCTCATGGCCTTACTTGTGATGCTGTCTTTTCCTATTTATGCACCTCATTCATTCTAGATTCTCAAGCGTCTGGGCATGTGGACACGCTTCAACTCTTGGAAAAGATTCGATGCCAGTAAGTGATCGACTTCAGTCTTGATTCAAAACGCAGAAGTTCCAAGTGATTGTGACTAACCGATTTCCGGCGACATCGAATGTTAACAAGAATCTGGTGGTCACCGCTTTGCGCGGCCGACCAGAATGCCGTTGCCGGCATCGTCGTGCGGGCCTGCGCCTACGCGTCTTTGCTGCTTGGCCAGTCGGTGTGCACAGCAACACCAGGCTCGTCGAGACGCTCGTAGGTGTGGCTGCCAAAGTAGTCGCGCTGCGCTTGGATAACGTTGGCGCTGCCCTGTGCACAGACAAGAGTGTCAAAGTACGAGAGTGATGCGGACAGGCCTGGTACTGCCAATCCAGCGGTCACGGCTGCCGAGACAACACGCCGAAGGGCGGGCAGGGTTGTCTTGAGTTCCTTTTGGAAACTCGGAGCGAGGGCGAGTAGGGAAAGTTCTGGGTCGGCTGCAAACGCTTCGCGAACTCGGTCGAGGAAGCCTGCGCGAATGATGCAGCCCTCTTTCCAAATGCGAGAGATTTCGCCAAAGTCAGAGCCGTAGCCGCGCTCGTCACTGGCGGTGCGAAGCATGGCAAAGCCTTGGGTGTAGCTGGCAATCTTTGCGGCGTAGAGTGCATCGCGAAGGTCTTCGGTGCGAATGCCGGCAAGGGTGCTTCGGCGCGGCGCGAATTGCTCTTCGGCTTGAATGCGAAGCGCTTTCTGCGCGCTAAGTGCGCGAGCATCGACTGCGGCGGCAATGGTCGGAATGGCGACACCAAGCTCGACAGCGGCGAGCACGGTCCATCGGCCGGTGCCTTTTTGGCCCGCCTTGTCCAAGATGGCATCGACAAGCAAACCAGAATCATTCTTAGGGTCGGGTGTGCGAAAGATGTCGGCGGTAATCTCGATGAGAAAGCTCTCGAGGTCGCCGCGATTCCACTCGGCATAGGTATTGGCCACAGCGCGCGATGGCATGCCAAGGCCTTGGCGCATGAGCACAGCCGACTCGGCGATAAGCTGCATATCGCCGTACTCGATGCCGTTGTGCACCATCTTTACAAAGTGACCTGCCGAACCGGTTCCGCAGTACGCAACGCAAGCACCCGAATCGGATACCGCAGCTGCAGACTCAAGCATCGGCCGAAGTGCGTTCCACGCTTCTTTGTCGCCACCAGGCATAATCGATGGGCCAAGAAGCGCACCTTCGGCACCGCCCGAGACGCCCATGCCCATAAAGCGCCAAGGCCTGGCGTCGGCGCGCTTGCAGCGGCGCTCGGTGTCTTCAAAGTGGCTATTGCCAGCGTCGACAATAATGTCGCCCTCCTCGAGAAGTGCATCGAGGCTATCCATCACCGCATCAACCGCTTTGCCTGCAGAGACCATGGCAATAATGCGCCTTGGCTTCTTTAGGCCAGCAACCAATGCCTCAAGAGTATCGGCTTGATCGAGCTTTGCCTCTGGGTGGCTTTTGACAACCTCCTTTGCGAGGGAGACGGTGCGGTTGTAGATGCCTACGGAAAGGCCACGGCTTGCAAAGTTGCGAGCCAAGTTGGCGCCCATTACACCCATGCCAATAACCGCGATGTCGTTTGTTGCGTTGCTCATATCGTTGCCTTGTTGTCTTGTAGATTGATGTTGGTGAGGATTGTTAGGTTGGGTAGGGCGCTGGCTGGAAGAGCTGGGTCGCCAGCGACAAGCCTTGCAAGCGCCTCGCGCTTTGACTCGCCCATCGCAATGAGAATGCTATGAGAAGTATTCTTAAGAAATGGGAGTGTGAGCGTCATGCGCTCGGCTGGCGGTTTTGGGCTATTGGTTACGTGAGCAACCGAGTCGTCACCGGAGTCTGCAAGCACTGGGTGCCCAGGAAAGAGTGAAGCGATGTGACCGTCGGGCCCCATGCCAAGGAGTGCGACGTCCAAAGCACCACCAAAGTCGTCTCGCAAACTCTCTTCGACACGAGCGGCAGCATCGACTGTGGTCTCGCCATCGAGCCACAGCGGAAGCTCAAGCCCTGGCGGGTCGTCGTCGTCGAGCCCGTCTTGGCGATACACCGCGCCGCGATTGCTGTTTGGGTCATCTCGTCCAACGCAGCGCTCGTCCACCCAGGTAAGCCACGTGAGCTCCCAGTTCTCGCCAAGCGCACGGCGTATTGACGCCAGTGGCGCGGTCGCAGAGCCGCCGGCGATGGCGAGGCGCGCATGCCCCGTCTCTTCGATGGCCGAGCGCAGAGCCGCCACAACAAGCTCGCTGGCTCGCGTGGAGACGGCTTCCTCACCGAGTACGCAGACCTTAACCACGGGACCAGCCGCCTTCGCAGCCTTCGAACAGCGCATCGGCCGTATCGGGGCCCCAGCTTCCCGCTGCGTACTCTGAAATTGGCGTGGCGTCGGGCTCGGCCCAGGCCTTGATAAACTCGTCGCTGTAGGCCCAGCTGGCATCGATCTCGTCGGCACGAAGAAAGAGCGTGGGATCACCGGTGAGTGCGTCGAGCAAAAGACGTTGATAGGCCGGCGCCGACCCACACTGAAACACATCGTCGTAGTTGAATGAGAGTTTTGCTGGTGTCATATCCATGCTTGCACCCGGGCGCTTAACACCAAACGAGAGTGAGAGCTCTTCGCTGGGTTGGATGCTGATGGTGAGCACGTTTGGTCGCAATTGGCACAAGGTTCCATCGCGAAGTTGCTTGCGAAACTCACTCTTGCTCAAGCCGTTTGGTCGATTGAAAAGCTGTACCGGCGGCATGCGAAACTGCACTTTAATCTCGGTGAATTTGGATTTAAGTCGCTTGCCGTGACGCAGCAAGAAGGGAACCCCATTCCATCGCCAATTGTCGACTTCGGCTCGCAAGGCCACATAGGTCTCGGTTTTCGAGCCTTCCGGAACTCCCTCTTCTTGAAGGTAGCCCTTTACTTCTGTGTCGCCAATTTTGCCTTCGGTGTAGCGAGCGCGAACCGAGGTGCGTGAAATGTCCTCGTGATCGGGGATGTGAAGCGAGCGAAGCACTGCGACTTTTTGGTTTCGAATGTCGTCGCCGTTAAGCGTTGCTGGAGCCTCCATCGCGACCAACGCAAGCAGCTGCAGCATGTGGTTTTGCACCACATCGCGCATGGCGCCGCTCTCGTCGTAAAACCCTGCGCGGCCCTTCTCAACACCAAGATCTTCGGCAACGGTAATTTGCACAAGTTCAATGTGGTGGCGATTCCAAAGCGGCTCGAAGATCGTATTGTGGAAGCGAAATCCCAAGATGTTCTGAACGGTCTCTTTACCGAGGTAGTGATCGATTCGATAGATTTGCTGCTCGCGCAAATACTCGTGCATGCAAGCATTTAGGTTGCGAGCGCTTTCTTGGTCGTGGCCAAACGGCTTCTCCACAACAACGCGTCGCCACGCTTTATCTCGCTGATCGGCCATGCGAAGCATTCCGGCTTCGCCAAGAATGCGCAGCGTATCGCTAAAGAGCTCGGGCTTGAGAGACAAGTAGAAGAGCCGACCTGCAAGTTTTCCATCGGGCATCTCGTCGAGGGATGCGCACAGCCGAGCGACGTCGTCGGGCTTTTGCACGTCGGCACTTTGGTAGTAGATGCGCTGCGAGAGGCTTGCAAAGGCTTCTTGAAACTCCTTTGGAATCGCACCAATAAGATGCTCTCGAAACTCAGCGTGGCTCTTCTTGCTTCGCGAGACACCGATGATCGAGACACGCTCGTCGAGCCGACCTTCAGCTTCCAATCGCACCAAGGCGGGGATTAATTTCCGCCTCGTAAGATCTCCGCTGGCGCCAAAGATAATGAGTTGCGTTGTCCCGACCATGTCCCCCATGCGGCGAATCATCCACCCATCTAGGTCTCCTCCACAAGCTCCGGGGAGACACGAGTCCCCGGTAGCACTTTGCTAAACCGCCGATTTTTCGCGCCAAAGGGGCTGCGGCGCATGGCCTCTTGCTTGCACAATCAAGGGCGAAGCGATGGACAAACGAATCTCGAACTTTCACCTCGGGCGCCTCCTCTACGATGGGGACCGCTGCGAGGTGTATGAGGCGCGCTACGCGCAAGCGGGCGGGGTTGTCCAGCCTGCTGCGATCAAGGTGCTCAAGCCCGAGTTTGCGTGCATTGGCGAAGAGCTGCGCGCCTTTCTGCGCGAGATCGATTGGGCCAGAGGGCTGCGGCATAGCCTCTTTCCTCGCATTATGGAGGCCGGTGAGCACGACGGGCACTACTTTCTCGCCATGGACCGGCTCGACGGTTGGACGCTTGAGGCAGTGCTTCGCGACTTGGCGGTGATGCAGGTTCGGCTCCCTTGCCAAGTTGCGCTCACCTTGATCCACCAAGTTGCCGACGGCTTGCACAGCCTTCATGAGCACTGTGAGGACAACACCCACCTTGGTGTCGTGCACTTGGGCATCGAGCCAAGCAACATCATGCTGTGTCGCGAGGGTACAGCTCGCGTTCTCGATTTTGGCGAAACCATGGCCGCTAGTGTTGGCGACATTGCTTTGGCCGGCACGGATACTACCGCGTATCAAGCCCCCGAAAGGTTGCGCATGCTGCCCCTGGATAGGCGCGCCGACATCTACTCGCTTGGCAAAGTACTTGAGGACATGAGCGCTTGCATGGACCCAGCAGAGGTCGATGAAGGCATGCACAATCTAATTGCTCGAGCTTGCAGCACCCACATCGAAGAGCGCTTTGCAACGATGCGCGATTTTATGGAGGCCATCGAACTTGTCGCCCAGAAGCGAGATGTCGAATTTAGTTGCCATGCCTGTAGTCGATTTGGATCAGAATTGTTCGGAAGCTCGGAAATGCGCACCGATCCGCGTTCGCACCGCCCTCAAACGGCTGCAGCTCCTATGCGAATGCCAAGTGAAGGCATGGCGACGGCACATGGGCTGCCCTCCGAAGTCGACAATCCCTTTGCGAATTCCAAGACAACTCCCGACGAACGTCCCAACGAAAACCCGCATGAGACAATTACCGAGCCTGGCGGCCCGATGGCCGAAGGAAGTACCGACGCTGCTCGGGAATCGGAGCTAATCGAGCCAACCGAGCTAAGCTCCAAGCCACGCTTTATCGACGAGCATTTGGCGGTGACAGCCATGTCGGCACCGCACGAGATGATCGACTTGGCAGCCTCGCAAGAATCCACCCGTGTGAGCACCGCGCACATCGAAGCTGCTGCGCCGCCTCGCGACACTGCCGCCGAGCCAGAGGCAAGTGATGCTCCGAGTACGGCCACGCCAAGGCGCAAGAAGTTTCCAGAAGAACTCGTAAAGACAAAAGTGTACAGCGAAGAGCCCGATAGCGACGACGAACTCGCCAGCGCGATCGAGCGTCTGCGTCGCTAGCGGCTGCGCCCGCCATCTCCCCGCAGGCATAAGCCACTCGCCTTTGTTGCAAGCGGCCTTCTCGCCGCAGGAATGCTGCTCGTGGGCCACGGCAGCGCTCATGCCAAAGAATCGTTGGTCCCCGACGAAGGATGGACAAGCCCCGTTCACAAGAAGCACCCAGGTGAGATTGTCTTCTCCAATCGCCCCCATCGATCGAAGCAACCCTTCTGAAAAAGGGTTTATCACAAGCGCAAAGCTAGGTGATGATCTTATTCTAAGTGTTTTTCTTAATGGATCCTTTGAGAATGCGTTTCGCAAAAAGGGCAAGCACTGCAACGGGCCTATTCTTGCCAATAGCGAGCGAGCCTTGTAAAGGGCCGTCGCAAAACTGCGCGTAATGGCAGAAAATCAACCAATTACCCGAAACCGGTTTAACTTCGCTAGTATGAGTCGTGGCGCACAACCTGCAACCTAGGCACTTTGACCAAGACCAATGGACTCCAACCGTTAGTCGGCTTGTTGGGGTGTCATGTGCATTCGCGCTGCTGTTGTTTGGCGGTTGCAGTTTGGTCTTCGATGTTGCTAGCACCGAAGACGGAGGCTTAGGCCCGTTAGATGCTGCAGACCTGGGTGAGGATTGCCCAGACGACTGGTCCAAGCGTGGCACCGACGAGAGCTGCTACCTACTTGTCGACGAGGTACTGTCTCACGAAGAATCGCAAGCGTATTGCGCCGAGTTCTCTTTCGAAGGTCGGGCCGCCCACCTGCTAACCCTCGAGAGCAAGACGGAGACCGAAGACTTTCTCCCTGATCTTGAGAGGTTTGGTGGCGACATTCACATCGGCTTGACGCGCGAGTCTCCCACGTCGATGGAGTGGACTTGGCTTACGGGAATTCCCCTCACCGTTGGGCAACTGGATTGGGATCCTAGCGATGGCGATCGCTGCCTGGATGACGCAGATCCAACTTGTCTGTGTGCGCAATTTGATGATGATCCGGGCCCCGATGGTTTTCCCGGTGCACTCGTGATCATATCGTGTACTGCCGACAACGAATTTTTCTGTGAGTGGGATCGGTAAAGACAATCCCCACAATACCGTTACTCAGATGAGGCCGCACACATCCAAGAAGACGGCTGGCGGAAAGAGCCGGGCGCGCATGATCATGCGGCGCGGTCTTGGATGGATGGTCGGCTTTCCCGCCTTTGATGGGGCGTGGGTTGGCCTGCCGTTGCATGGCGAGGCGGCGGCCTGTGAAGTGGGGCGAACGCAGTTGCGCAGGGCTACGTATGCTCTCGGCACTCTCGCTCGGGAGTTTCCTCGTGTGTTGCCAGCAATTGTCGGTGATGTTGGTGAATGGGATCGGCTGCACCGATCGCTACTCGCAGCGCTCAAGCCAAGTGTGCATCTCGGCAGCGCAGTTCCGGAATCGGCTCTCGAGCTTCACCCGCTGTATTCTGCAAGTGCTCGCGAATCTGCGCAGCGTGCAATGCGCGAGGTGCCGCAGCTAACGCCTCTCGTAAATGCCTTTAGCTGGTACTGCTGGCTAAGCCCAAGCACGTTGCGCCCGGCCATTGCCTGGCTACGCAAGAGTTCGTGGGCGCTGGGCATTGCAGCAAACTTCGACGAGACCAAGAGCGCAATCTTAGTCATTCGAATGTGGGAGCTTTTTAACGAGCATGGTGCGCACCGGCTCGCGCCAGTCCTGCAGCTTTTGGCTCATCCTCGCTTGTGCACAACGCCCACAAAAGGCGCAAAGGCGTTTGTAGACGATGCGGTTGGTGCGCTGAACTGGAAGGAGCCAAGGCCCTTGCCCAAGCGTCCTGCGCCGGTTGTCGAATCAGAGTTGTTCTCATGGTCGATGTGGCTTGTCGAGCAAGATGTTCGCACAGCGCGGCGCTCCATCGAGATTTTGGGGCTTGTTGGCAGCAGCTTTGATTTCGACGGTTGGGAGCGCTGGTGGCGACAAGCCGAAGAGCTAGGGAAAACCGGAGTGCGTCTTCGCTCGCGAATTAAGAGCAAGAAGAACCTAGCGCATAGCGAGCTTGTCACGGTGTGTACAACGCTTCGCGGCTTGCTAGACCAGGCGCCGCCAAGGGTGCACGATAAGACACTCTTTGAGCTTCTTCGATCCGAAGCTGTGGAGCCAAGCTTGGCCCAATGCCGAGCAACGCGCCGCGGGTTGCAAGCGCTGCCGGTATTCCACTGCGGCGCCCCAATTCGGATTGCCTTTCTGGCCCAATGGAGTGCACTGCGCCGCGAGGCCAAGTTGGAGAAGCACAATCGCCTGGCCATCATGATCGCCGAGTTTGCGAGTCTACTCGAAAGGCATGACGATATCGAGCGAGTCTTGCTGCCGTGGCGACCTTTGTGGCGCGGAATCCACAGTCGCCCAAACCTGCGGTACTCACGGTATACGCTTGATTCAGAACTATTGGGCGAGCTCCCCCGAAATGCCCAGGTGCGTGACTACTACCAGGCCTTGGACCTCTTGCAGTCAGAGACCGAGTTCACTGCCATTACCGATAACGTTGCAGAAGAACTCGTAGATGTCCTAGTTGCGACCGGCGAACCACTGCGGGCGGTACTCGCACTGGGCGAGATGCACAGAGCGGGGCTAATCGAGAAGTATGTCTCTTGCGAGATTCTCTCTCTCGCTGGAGCGATCTGCCAGGCCGATGTCTCGCAGTTTGCCGTGGTGATAGAGGCACTGCTCAAAGCCGACGCCACCATGGATGTCGAAGGCATTGGCCCGCGGCTCCTTGTGTATTGGACGCATTGTTCTAAGGCGACTCTCTTGCAATGTGTTCTCGATGGGCACGTATCTACGCTCTGCGAAACCGTTTTGCGATGCGAAGCCATTCGCAGTGTTGGTGGCCGCGTACCGGCCTTGGAGTTGCCCAAGGTTGCAAGCGCGCCTCGATGGATTCGCCGTTACCCAGAAGAACTCCGAGTGAGCCTTCGCGCGTTGTCCTCGTTGGATCGAAATGCCGAGGCCACGGCCGCGCGCATCTTGCGAAAGGACATCCCGGATCCAGAAAGCCTCCGGGCGCAGATTGCCGAGCTCGCTGCGCGCATCGAGAGAGGTGGCGATGTGGCCAAATTGGGCGCCCGAATTCGCAAATTGGAAACGTGGCTAAAGAGCCCACAGCAGCCCAAAGCGGGGCGTCTTGCCAATCTTGGCCGCAAGCTTCTCGCAGCTGGTCATCACGCCCTTGTGGCAAATTGGCAGCAGGATGTTGGCCGCGCTTTTGATTCTGTCATCCCCAGGTTACTTGGAGTCGAGGTGCTGCCAACGTGGGCAACCGAGGCCAATGTCCTCGAGTTGCTTCTGCCCATCAATTCGCTAGGAGCAGAAGTTCAGGCACTCGCTCGTGAACTTTTGCGAGCGCGCGTGGGCGCGCCGCCGTGGGATCTTCGCGATAGGCCAGAGAATCGCCGCTTCCTAGATTCGATGGCCAAGCGCGGAATCGATATGGAGCTTTGGCTGGACGCAGCTCCTGTGCTTCGCAAAACGGCAAACGAAGAGGAGTTGCGCATCACCCTAGAGCGCGACCCTCTGGAGGTCTTCGCCATGGGCAAACACTTTCAAACCTGTCTCTCCCCGGGCAGCATGAACTACTTCTCGGTGTTCGCAAATGCTGCCGACGTAAACAAGCAAGTGCTCTATGCGCGTCGCGTTGATGGCACCGTGGTTGCTCGTTGCCTCTTAGCGCTCACAGCCCAAGGCGGCATGCTGGCATTCCACGCCTACTGCCACGACAATACGATCGGCTTTGCAGACATTGTAAAAGAGTATGCTGGCAGCTTGGCCAAAGCGATGAACACAATCGTCTTGGCCCAAGGCACGGTGCCTACGCTCGTCGCCTCGCGTTGGTACGACGATGGTGCAATAGATGTATCAGAACAATTCGCAGGTTTGCGTGAAAAGACATTCCTAGAAGCTCTCGAAGTGACACCACTGGAGACCGTCGCAGATGTCGTTGCCCAGGCGCTAGCGCCACTTTCAATCGATGCCTTAACGTTGCCGACCGTGCTTGGGCTTGCGGCGTTTCGCAGCCGCCCCGAACTTATCCTGCCGCTCTACAACATCATTCTGCATGAGACGCAGCTATCGGCCGAGCATCTGGTGCGAGTGGTTGGGCTCTTGGTGGAATGTGAGAACCTTGAGGAAGCCGCCCGCCTGGCGCCGCGCCTCGTACCCTACGCCCTTGCCGTGCATCGCGAGGCTCGCCACGGCCACGGTGGGCACACTCATATGGTCGAAGCCGTCATCGCCGTACTCGCGAAGTGTGCCCCCGCCGCAGCGCTTGGGCTTCTTAGAAAAACTCGCACCAGTGCCAACCGAACCTGGAAAGCCGAAACCGACGGAGCGCGTCTCTACGCCGGGGCTGTGGCCAACTTCCAACTTCATCGCCCCGCCCAAGCAATCCATCTGCTCGAGCTAGGTGCAAAGGCCGAGTGCTGCACCTGGCATCGAGCGCAGTGCAAAGAGCTTCTAGATTCGCACCGCCACGCGTCTTCGTGAGCCTCTACTATGTCCTCTTTGCCCCAACGTTCAGAGCTACACTTAGATCGAGAACGCACCAATGGAACGAGAACGCACCAATGGAACTCGCTAAGACTAGACCAGCAGTGGCCACCGACTTGCCCCGCATCGCAGAACTTGTCTTAGAGACTTGGAAGTATGCGTATGGTGGTCTCGTGCCACAGAAGGTTCTTGCGGACCTCGTGCGTACAGCCAATACAACTAACATGCATGTAGCCCTTCTCTGAACTCTCAGAAGAGCCGGCCTTGGCCCGAGCGGCCTCACCACGAAGTGTCGAAGTCGCGAAGTTCCCGAAGTCATCGTCAGCGGCGGCAACGG
>TARA_R110002073_G_scaffold323204_1_pt1 | contig 68761 bp, 57 predicted proteins | sample TARA_R110002073 | Tara Oceans TARA_R110002073 (sample SAMEA4397174) | marine metagenome | biome: Polar Biome; feature: [DCM] deep chlorophyll maximum layer (ENVO:01000326); material: water (ENVO:00002006), including particulate matter (ENVO:01000060) such as... | depth 40 m
TCGGGGCTTCATGCCGCACGTATCGTGAAATCGGCCGCGTGGTTGCGTAGAAACGTTCCTCGGTCGGGGTGAAAGGGCGCTAGGCTCAGCGCAATGCTCGTTTCGCCTCAGCTTCTCGCCGTCATAGCGCTTGGCATCGCCGTGGCCACGTGGGCCGTCTACCTGGTTGCGATTGCAAAGAACACGCTTTCGGGGCTTCCGTGGACAAGCATGGCGCTCATGCTCGCGGCTCTCGGTGGCGGCGCTCTTGCCATTGCTTGGCAACCAACGGCACCGGTGATTGTGCCAGCCGCCGTGGGCATCACCATGAGCGGGCTCTTCTTGTGGCTTCTGAGTGTAAGAAAAACTCCTGTTGGCGAGATTAACGTTTCCGTCGGCGACACGCTCTTGCCCTTTGCCGCGCAACGAGGCGATGGCAGCCAATTCCAATCCGACTCTCTCGCCGGTCAACGCGTTCTTCTAAAGTTCTTTCGCGGCAGTTGGTGACCCTACTGCTGCGCCGAGTTGCGGCGCTTCGAAGAGTTAACAGGCGAGTTGGCAAAGCATGGAGTCACCGTGGTTGCGCTTAGCAAAGACAGCCGTGCCGATGTTGCAATGCACCTCAAACGCGACAAGCTCTCGTTTCCGCTGCTTAGCGATCCGGACCTTAAGGTCATTCGCCAATACGGCGTCGAGCACCACAAAGCGGTCGAGTTTTCAACGGCGCGATTCTCGATCGCAGGCATTCCCTTGGCGCTTGTGCCTTCGGTAAAGACCATGGCAATTCCAACAAGCCTACTCATCGACGAAGATGGGGTGATTCGCTGGATTGACCAGGCCGAGGACTATCGGCTTCGAAGCGACGAAATGCGCGTGATGCAGGCGGTGCAAGAAGCTTTTCCCCTATAGTTGCGCCATGAGTTTGACCGACGAATTTGAAGCAGCAGTCGCGCGCATGAACGCCTCCTCAAGCACTCCTGGACCGGTAGAGCAGCTCAAGCTCTACGGGCTCTTCAAGCAGGCGAAGTTTGGCGATACCACCGAGAAGCGCCCTGGAATGACCAAGGTGCGCGCACGCGCAAAGCACGATGCATGGGCTGGGCACTCGGGAACCTCGAGCGATGACGCCATGCGCAAGTACATGGAGCTTGTCGAGCAACTGGCAAACTAGGGCCTAAAGCTCATCAGAACTTGGTCGAACCGGGCTTCATGACTCGCGAGCCGTCGATAACGAAGTTCGAAATTTGCTGGGCCTTCGCCCAACTTGTTTTCCTTATGGCCGTCGTCGCCACGGCCTAGTCGTCGTAGGCTACGGTGCAAACGTTGGTACTAGAAGGCCAACTCGCTGCTTGTACTTGGCAGCGGATTGGTGCATATGACCCGCACAGCGCGCCAATGATCCACGAGCAACACAGCAACGACTTCATCTTGGAGCTTGGCACTGCTCTGCATCGCTACGGGACGCCTGCGCACCGCCTAGAGGGCGCACTCAGTGCAATGGCCGAAACCCTCGGGGTTCAAATTCAGGTGTTCTCCACGCCAACTTCCATCATGATTGGCTTTGGTGAGCCTTCGCAGCAGCGAACATCCCTGCTGCGAATGGAACCAGGAGTTCACAATCTTGAAAAGCTTTGGCGTGTCGATGAGCTTGCCGAGCGGCTCTCGATGGGACAGGTTCTTCCAGACGAAGCCCTGCGTGAGCTGCAGGCCATCGAGGCGGCTCCAAATGGAATGGGCGATGCGCTCACACTGCTCTCGTATCCTGTAACCACCGCCGCAGCCACCACGATCTTTGGCGGAAGCTGGATCGATATGGCAGTTGCCGCTCTAAGTGGTTTTCTGATCGGCCTGCTCGCGCTCTACGTCCCGCGCACACCATCGGGTGGGCGCCTCTTCGAATTTGCAGCCGCAGGAGTCGCCGGTACGATCGCCCACCTGGGCTCGACCATGGACATTGGCGCAAGCTACGAGCCTGTGATGCTTGCCGGGGTTATCGTCTTGGTGCCAGGGCTTACCCTCACCATCGCGATGACCGAACTCGCGACGCGAAACCTACTAAGTGGTACGGCTCGCCTCATGGCATCGATGATGGTCTTTCTGCAGATCATCTTTGGCATCGCGCTTAGCCAAGAGATTCTCTCTCGTTTTGTGGGGGTGCCTCTTGCTTCGGGCGGCGCAGTAACTCCCGAGTGGGTTTCGGTGATCGCCTTGGGGGCCGCCTGCATCTCCATCTCCATCATCTTTCGCGCGCCATCAAAGGCCTTTCCGATCATCGTGGTAACAGCGGTGGCAGGCTTTCTAAGCGCGCGCTACGGCAGCCAGCATCTTGAGCCGGAGCTTGGCGCTTGCCTCGGTGGCTTTATGGCAGCGGCAATCTCCAACGGCTACGCGCGCATCTGCAGTCGCAGCGCGATGGTGCCGCTTGTTCCCGCTCTTATTCTCTTGGTGCCCGGCAGCCTCGGCTTTCGAAGTCTCAGCTCTCTGTGGGAGCAGGATGTGGTTGGCGGCATCGATACCGCATTCAAGATGGTCATCGTCGCCATCTCGCTTGTTGTCGGCATCCTGCTCGCAAACGCCGTAGTGTTGCCACGGCGTCCGCTCTAGGATCTGTGGCTTTGGGCGGCCTGGCGCTCGAGCATTGGGCCTGGCCTGTGAACCCAACCGCGAATTTACAATTGCCCCTTGCCAAGGTAACGATGCATCGCTATCTTCAACTTAACGATATATCGCTAACGGATAGCGATACAGGCGAAAGGGAAGTGAAAGACAGCAGATGAAATCAATAGAATCCTTTTTTAATCAGGAGTTTACAAGAGAATCAAATGGCCGCCGAGGCCGTAGAGGGGCAGCAATGCGAAGCCATCACAGTCATCGACACCACATCCAGTTTTCCAGCCACGAGCGTGGCGGCCCAAGAGGAGGGCGGCTGCGTGCCAAGCGCGGCGCAATCCGCGAGGCCATTCTCACCTTGCTCGCCGAGCGACCCATGCACGGCTACGAAATCATCACCGAACTCGACAGCCGCAGCGAAGGCCGTTGGCGACCAAGCCCCGGCACCGTCTATCCGGCCCTCGAGAAGATCGAGGCTCATGGTGGCATTGCTTCAACCGAGATTGATGGCAAGCGCCAATTCGCGCTCACCGATACCGGCCGTGAGTTTCTAACCAAACTCCAAGAAGCCAAAGACGAGGACGCGCCGCCACCGTGGGAGCAGCAAGGCACTGGCGCTCGCGGCGACCTGAGGCGCCTTTTATCCGAACTCACCGGCCAACTTCGGCAGGTGGGAAAGTTCGGATCCTGCGAGCAACGCGATGCCGCAAAGGCGATTCTCGAAGACACCAAAAATAAGCTCTACGCGGTGCTTGCAGCGCGACCAACAAACAAACCGAGCGACAAGGAGTAGGAAGAGACCATGGCAAAAGTTGAGCGTGAAGTTGTTGTTACTGCGATTACCGAGCTAACCCCGCACTTGCGCAGAATCTCGTTTGGAGGTGACGCACTAAAAACGTTTCCCACCGAGCAAGAGAGCGCCTACATCAAGTTTGCATTTCCGCCGATAGCCGAAGGTGGGAGAACTCGAATGCGCTCGTACACCGTGCGGCACTTTAACCTGCAAGAGCGCAGGCTCGATGTGGACTTCGCTCTGCACGATGTTGGCGGCCCAGCAACCGCGTGGGCCAATGCGTGCAAGGTTGGCGATTCGATAACCATGATGGGCCCTGGCCCGACCAAGCTGGTCGACCTCGCCGCGGATTGGTTCTTTCTCGTTGGCGACATGAGTGCCCTGCCGGCGATCGGTGCCAATATCGATAGATTGCCGCCGTCTGCAAAGGGACATGTCGTAATTGAGATATTATCTGAGGAGGATAAACTGGATTTGCGCGAGCCCGCAGGCCTTGAAGTAACCTGGGTTGTGAATGCACATCCTGCGTCGGGTTCTGATCTCATCAAGGCCGTTCGCGAGCGCGAGTGGCATGAGGGAGTGCCAGCCATCTGGAGCGCCTGCGAATTTGGCAAAATGAAACTCCTAAGGACCTACTTTGCGGAGACCCGCCAGGTTCTGGCCGAACATCGCTACATCAGCAGCTACTGGAAAATCTGTGCTTCCGATGAAGAGCACAAGAAAGCGAAGAGCGAGGACACGCCCAAGCGCTAGCCGCGGGCCCAATCTCATGCCAGGTGGGAGCGTTTGTCCGATACGCTGGCGCGGGTGGATGCATGAGAGCGCCGCAGCGCCGCAGCTCCACTCACCACCGATCAGTAATTGCTTGCTGGAAGATTCCGCCAGAATCGGCGTCTCTTCGCACATTATTATGTGCTCTTTTGGCGAGCGACGTTGGCTTCACGCAAGTAGTGTATTTTCAATGGGTTGCTGCAACGATCGACCACTAAAGCAACCTCGAAATCAGACGAATGAGTCTTCCTCACAACTCTGGCGGCTTGACCCAGACCTAGAAACCGGTGGATGTATGGGGCCATGAGCGCTGGGCAAAAGCTAGTCATCGTCGAGTCCCCGACCAAAGCGAAGACCATCCGGAAGTTCCTAGGTAGTGAATATCGTGTGGAGGCCTCGATGGGGCACGTCCGCGATTTGCCCGCCAAAGCTGCTGAGATTCCGGAGTCGGCCAAGGGACACTCCTGGTCCCGGCTCGCTGTGGATGTCGAAAATGGCTTCGAACCAATTTACGTCATTCCGCCCGGAAAGAAGAAGATCGTCGCCGAGCTTCGCAAAGCGATGGAAGATGCCGACGAGCTCTACATCGCGACTGATGAGGATCGCGAAGGGGAAGCCATTGGCTGGCACTTGGTAGAGCTACTCAAGCCCAAGATTCCAGTCTACCGAATGGTTTTCCACGAGATTACCGAGAAGGCCATCTTGGCGGCGCTTGGCAATCCGCGCGACTTGGATACCAATTTGGTAAACGCGCAGGAGACCAGGCGTGTTCTCGACAGGCTTGTCGGCTACACTGTCTCACCGCTGCTTTGGCGCAAGGTTGCTCCCAAGCTCTCGGCAGGGCGCGTGCAATCCGCTGCAGTTCGCGTGCTTGTAATGCGCGAGCGCGAGCGCATGGCATTTAAGTCGGCCGTCTACTGGGATGTAAAAGCGACTCTTGAGAAGAGTGGCACCGAGTTTACTGCCGAGCTTAAACAGATCGATGGCAAGCGCCTCGCAAGTGGCAAAGACTTTGATGAGAACACTGGCAAGCTGAAAGACGGGCTTGATGTTCTCTTGCTTGAAGAGGAGCGAGCTACCGCACTGGTCGAGGGGCTTAAAGGCAAGACGCTTCACGTCGACGACCTTAAAAAGCGCGACTTCACAAGCAAGCAGCCAACACCGTTTACGACGTCTACGCTTCAGCAAGAGGCCAACAACCGTCTTGGCTTAAGTGCCAAACGCACGATGCAGACCGCGCAAAGGCTCTACGAGAACGGTCACATCACCTACATGCGTACCGACTCGGTAAACCTCGCAGAAGATGCGCTTGAGGGAATTCGCAAAATGGTCGAGGAGCGCTACGGTAAGGACTACTTGCCGGCCGAGGCTCGTCGTTACAAAACCAAGGCCAAGGGTGCACAAGAAGCGCACGAGGCCATCCGTCCTGCAGGCACGGCAATGCCAACGGCGGTCGAGTTAAAGCTAAGTGGCGAGCAAGCAAAGCTCTACGAACTTATCTGGAAGCGCACGGTTGCCAGCCAAATGGTCGAGGCCAAGAAGCAGAGCACAAGCGCGATTATTACCGCCAAGACCGCTTCGGGCGAAGTGGCCGAATTCCGCGCCTCCGGCACGGTTGTGGTCTTTCCTGGCTTTCTCGCTGCATACGAGGAGACCTTTGAGGACGATGCAAAGACCGGTGGCGAGCGCAAGCAGCCGCTGCCTGCGCTTGAAATTGGCGATGACCTGCCGTGCAAGGAAATGGACGCTCTCAAGCACGAGACCAAGCCACCAGCGCGCTACACAGAAGCCAAGCTCGTTAAAGAACTTGAAGCCCAAGGCATTGGTCGCCCGTCTACCTACGCAACCATCATCGATACGATTCAGTATCGCGGTTACGTGATGACAAAGGGCAAGCAGCTTGTTCCAACCTTCATTGCCATGGGCGTTACCCAGCTTCTCGAAGCCGCGCTTGGTGATGTTGTTGATCTCAAGTTCACAGCCGGCATGGAAGCGTCTTTGGATGAGATTGCAGAAGGCGCCGACGGCAAGAAATTCCTTAAGGAGTTCTACGAAGGAAAACTTCTGAACCGTGTCGAGAAGGCGATGGACATCGATGCTCGAACCATTTGCACCATCATTAAGTGGGATGGCGGCGAAGTTCGCGTTGGTCGCTACGGCGCCTTTGTCGACATGAACCCCGAGCCAAAAAACGACAACGAAGAGCCAAAGCGTGTTTCGCTGCCAGCCGATGTCGCTCCATCCGAAGTGGATATGGCACTTATCGATCGCTTGGTCTTCTTGGCAGAGCGCGCCAAGACGAGCCTTGGCAATGAAAAGGAATCGGGTCTTCCGGTCTTTGTAAAGAGCGGACCGTTTGGTCCGTACGTGCAACTTGGAGAGGCTGGTACCGAGAAAGACGATCCAAAGCCAAAGCGCGTTTCGATTCCCGATAGCTTTGACCCGGGAACCTTAGAGTTTGACAAGGCGTGCCAGCTCCTCGAGTTGCCGCGCAAGCTTGGACGCCACCCAGAAGGCGACAAGCTCATCAAAGCCGGCATTGGCCGCTACGGGCCCTACGTTGTGCACGAGCGTGTCTACGCATCCCTCAAGCCAACCGATGACATTCTATCCATCGAGCTTGAGCGAGCACTGGAACTTCTAAAGGATAAGAAGCCTCGTCGCCGCGCAAGCGAGCCTTTGAAAGAGCTTGGCGAGCATCCGGATGGTGGCGCTATTTCTGTGATGGAAGGGCCGTTTGGCCAGTACATCAAGTGGGAGAAGATCAACACCAGCTTGCCGGATGGCGTAACTGCAGACGATGCAACTCTGGAAGAGGCGCTGATTTGGATTGAAGCGCGTCTTGAGTACCTTGGCGCCAAGAAGGCGGCTAAGAAAAAGCCTGCTGCTAAGAAGAAGGCGGCTAAGAAAAAGCCTGCTGCTAAGAAGAAAGCTCCAGCCAAGAAGACTGCTACTAAGAAAGCTCCAGCCAAGAAGGCCGCTGCTAAGAAGGCTCCAGCAAAGAAGGCTGCCGCTAAGAAAGCTCCGGCTAAGAAAGCCGCAGCGAAGAAGGCTCCAGCAAAGAAGGCTGCCGCTAAGAAAGCTCCTGCTAAGAAAGCCGCTGAGGAAAGTTCTGAGGCGTAGGCCCATGCGTCTCCTTCTCGCAAGCGTTCTTCTTAGTGCCGTCGCCTGTGGCGGCGCAAGCTCCAAAGAGGAGACGGCTCCCGTTGCAACGCTGCCCGTCGAAACCAACGCTGAGCGCGCCCAGCGGCTCTCTCACGAGACCATCATCATTGATGGCCATGTGGACTTGCCGTACCGCTTGCACCACATCGCCGATGAGGGAAAGCCGATGCCCGACCTCTCGGTGCATGGCGAAGAGGGCGACTTCGACGCAGCGCGGGCAAAGAAGGGTGGCCTCGATGCCCCCTTCATGTCGATCTACATTCCCGCAGAGCTTCAAACCGAGGGTGGAGCGAAAGCACTGGCCGACTCGCTGATCGATAGTGTCGAGGGGCTTATTCGCAAATGGCCGCAAGACTTTGCCAAGGCGCACTCGCCCGCCGAGCTAGAGGCAAATTTCAAAGCCGGCCACATTAGCCTTTTAATGGGAATCGAAAACGGCGCAGCCATCGAATCCGATCTGGCAAACGTCGAACACTTTTTTAAGCGAGGTGTTCGCTACATCACGCTCACCCACGCCAAAGACAATCTGATCTGCGACTCGTCCTACGACGATGCAAATACCTGGGGCGGTATGTCGCCGTTCGGGCGCAAGGTTGTTGCCGAGATGAATCGCTTGGGAATCCTCGTCGATATTTCGCATGTCGACGATGAGACATTTTATGAGGTGATGAAAATCAGCACCAAGCCGGTGATTGCTTCTCACTCATCGATGCGCCATTTCACACCCGGCTTTGAGCGCAACATAAACGACGACATGGTTCGTGCACTTGGCGCAAATGGTGGCGTCGTTATGATCAACTTCGGATCTACCTTCATTTCGCAAACCGCAATCGAGTGGCGCGCACGTGCAAAGGAAGAACAGGCGCGCTTTGCGGACGCAAACAAAGACGCAACCGACGAGGTCAAAGAGGCAAATGGCAAAGCTTGGATCGAAGAGAATCCTCTGCCATTCGCGACAGCGGAAGATGTTGCGAATCATATCGATCATGTCGTCCAGCTTGTAGGTGTCGACCACGTGGGCTTTGGCTCCGACTTCGATGGCGTTGGCGACAGCCTTCCGATTGGTCTTAAGGACGCTTCGGGGTACCCACGCTTGATTGAAATCTTGCTTGACCGGGGCTACACCGAGCAAGACATCGTGAAGATCTGCTCCGGTAATCTGCTGCGGGTCTGGCTCGCGCAAAACAATAGCCGTTAGCATTGGCCCATGGCCACTCGGCGAACCCTCACCTCACTTCTCGGCAACTCACAGCGCCTCGACGGAGGGGCGATGTTTGGCAACGCGCCCAAAGCCCTGTGGAGCCGCTGGTATACGGCCGATGAGCACAACCGAATTTCCATGGCGTGTCGGGCGCTCTTGGTTCGCGATGGCGAGCGCAACATCTTATTCGAGGCCGGCATTGGCGTCTTCTTCGAACCGGCGATGAAGGAGCGCTTTGGAGTTGTTGAAGACGAGCACGTCTTGCTCGCTTCGCTTGCCGAAGTTGGCCTTGAGCCAAGCGACATCGACGTCATCGTACTTAGTCACCTGCACTTTGATCATGCAGGCGGGCTGCTCACGCCGTATGTCGATGGCCAAGAGCCCGAGTTGGTATTTCCGAACGCAACCTATGTTGTCGGAGCCGAAGCCTGGAATCGGTGCAAGGAACCGCATATGCGAGACCGGGCCTCGTTTATTCCAGGATTGGCAGAACTCTTAGAGGCAACCGGCAGGCTTGAGATTGTCGCGGAAGAGACGAGTGAGACGTTGGGAGAGGGGTTCCGATTCCATCACAGCGATGGTCACACTCCGGGCATGATGCTCACCGAAGTGACCATGCCGGATGGCCCCGTTCTCTTTGCGGCTGACCTCATTCCCGGTACGGCCTGGGTGCACTTGCCACTCACGATGGGCTACGACCGATATCCCGAGTTGCTTATTGAGGAGAAGCGGGAGTTGCTAACAAGCTGGTTAGAGCGCTCGGGACGCGTATTTTACACGCACGATCCCAAATGCGCGCTCTCCGGAATCGAGCTCGATGAACGCGGGCGGTACCGAGCTTGCGAACTTCAAGCGCAAGTTGTCGAACTCGATACCTGAGCAGCGTATATTTCGCCCTATCCGTGCCTGCCAATTCGAATCGCCCCAACTGGCTTAATTATTCTCAATTGGCCGATGCCATTCCCGGTGGCGTACTCGCCTTTGATGACAAGGGGCACACGATTTATGCGAACGAGCGTGCCGCTGCGCTCTTGGGGCTGGAGGGAGATGACCTGGTTGGAAAAACTCTGGTCGACCTAACGACCAGCGATTGGGCTGATGTTGCACGGGAACATTTGCGAGAGGCAGGCAAGGGCAAGCGCGCGACCTTCGACTTCTGTTTCGTACATAGCTTTGGCGGCGAATCCTGGGCACGCGTGACAATGACTCCGGCCCTTGAGGAGGGACGTTATGTGGGAGCGGTTGCCATTCTTGCGGACATAAGCAGCGAGCGGCGCGTCGAAGGTAAGTTGCGCGAAGCCGAACTGCGCCTTCGAGGTGTGGCTGCACATACTCCTGGCATTATTTTCGAACTCCGATCGTTCCGCGAAGGTGGCGTTCAGATGGAGTATGTGAGCGAGGCATCTGAGAAATACACCGGTGTGTCGGCCGAAAATCTCATGAGCCGTAACGCCAAGATTGCGCCGCTGATTCACATGGATGACATCAGTAAAGTTAGGCAATGCATTAAGGACGCCGCCAAATCCTTGCAGTCGAACTCGATCGGGTTTCGAGTTGAAAATCATGGCAAAACGTTTCACCTCTACGCAGCTTACTCCGTGTCGCAAGGCGAAGACGGCAGCATCTTGCTCTCGGGGGTAGCGATTGATGTTGGTGAGCTACAGACGACAGAGACCAAACTTCGTGCGAGCCAGGCACAGCTGCACGCAGTATTCGACAATTTGCCATTTGCGTGTTGGACGCTCGATCTCAAGGGACGCTTCGTCCTTCAAAATCCGCCAAGCGAGAAGCGCTGGGGACAAGTGCTTGGTAAGAGTATTTCTGAAGTCGATGTAGACGAGGAACTGAGGCGCTCGTGGGGCGAGGATGTTCAGCGGGCACTCGCAGGACAATCTCCACGACGCAACTTGGTGATGCAAGAGAACGGCATCAACATCCACTTCAGGCGCCTGATTGTGCCCATCCGAGACGGCGATGAGGTGATCGGGGTGTTGGGCGTAAGCGTCGACACAACCGAGCAGCGACGACTTGAGAACCAGCTCGCGCAGTCACAGAAGCTGGATGCCATTGGGCGCCTAGCCGGCGGAATCGCGCACGACTTTAACAACCTCTTAACGGCCATCATGAGCTGTGTGCGCTTGCTCGAACGACGGCTTGAAGGGCCGCCTCGTCGAGAGTTGCAGATCATTCGCGACGGTGCCCAACGCGCCGCCGAACTCACCCGTCAGCTGTTGGCGTTCGCCAAGCAAGAGATGGTCGAGCCAAGACGCGCCGTAATCGACGACATCGTTATCAAGAGCGATAGGCTCTTGCGCCGCCTCATCGGTGAGGACATCGAGCTTGTAACGCTCGCAAATTCTCGGCGTGCAGAAGTCATCGTAGATCCTGTTCGTTTCGAGCAGGCCATCATCAACCTCGTCGTCAATGCCCGAGATGCGATGCCGAAAGGCGGCAAGATTACCGTGCGCTGCAACGATGTGGACCTAAGCGAATTTGCGCCCAGTGTTGATGGTGCGATTCCTCCGGGCAAGTATGCGCTGATCTCGGTGGAAGACGCGGGGGTTGGCATGAGCGAGGAAACTCGCGGACGCGCCTTTGAGCCGTTCTTTACCACTCGACAAGATTCGGGTGGTACCGGCCTTGGTCTCTCCTCGGTCTATGGATCCGTTCATCAAGCAGAGGGCTTTGTTACTTTGGAAAGTGAGCTTGGCAAAGGCACCAAAGTTGGGCTCTACATTCCTCTGGCGCCGCCAAGCGAAAAAGAGCTGGGGCAGGAGCACGGCGAATTCGACGGTGTGCCGCTTGGTGGAACAGAGACGATTCTGGTTGTAGAAGACGAGCCGCTGGTGATGTCGGTCGCTTGCCAGAGTTTGCGAATGAGTGGCTACACAGTGCTTAAGGCGCGCAGCTCGCGCATCGCCTTGGAAGTTGCGAGTCGTCATGAGGGGCAAATCGATTTGCTGCTAACCGATGTCATTATGCCGCACGGCAGTGGTCCCGAACTCGCGGCGCAGCTCCGCGAATCGAGGCCCGGCATTGCTGTGCTCTTCATGTCGGGTTACACAAGTGAGCGAATCGACATCGATGCCGATAGCGATGACTTCTTGGCCAAGCCCTTCACTCCTGATGGTCTCGACGCGAAGGTGCGAAAAGTTCTGGATGGAAAGAAGCCCACCTAGTGGCGCCCTCTTCGTCTCGGTCTTCCTAGTGGCGTCTTCGCCGTCTAAGTCCTTCGACTAGCGGCAGCTCGACTCTCGCCCCAGTGCACAGGCCTGGTTGCGAAAGCTCAGTGCGGCTTCGGGCATTTGCGGTCCACCTTTGGTGGTTGTAAAGAGCGTCGCAAGTTGGTCACAGCTGCGAGCGTAGCCTTGGCTACAGTGAATTCGATGGTATCGCCGGGCATCTAGGTAGAACGCCGCCGCATCCACGCCACGTGATTCGATAAGAACCGCAGCTCCTTCGCAGCCAATCCCCGAGCCACCTTTGCAGGCACGCTCATAGAGCGCCAGCGCCGCATCGCTTGCTTCGACAAGGGCAGCCCAGTTAGCGCAGCTGTTTGAATGGTTGAGACCGCACGCACGCTCACACGCCGCAAGACTTGGTGTGCCAGCTTCAGGCTCGCAAAGCTTGGCGTTGTCGATCATCGCATTTGCGTTGGTGTAGCCACGGGCCAGGGCTTTGGCTTTTTTCTCATGCGCCGATTCACTCGTGACGGCGTTTGGCTTGTCGGATGAACACGAAGCAGCCAGCGAGAGAATTAGAAAAACTCGTAGTCGCATGGAGCCGAGCTGGAGCGTCACGTTAGAGCGTTTCGGCTGCGGGGTCGGAGTCTTCGGCGGGTACTTTCTTTTCACCCGATTCACCTGGCGTTGCACTTGGCTGAGCGTCGCCTTCATCGGCGAGACCTGCTTGCACGCCACGCTTGACCCGATCCACCAAGGGCACACTGCTCTCCTTCACACCATCCACAAGCTCTTGCGTCTCATCGGCAGACCAGATGTTTGAGACATGCCCAAAGAGCGTGCGCTGCCCAAGTGGCACGGTGAAGCCAACCAAGAGAAAGGCAGCGAGAAAGCATAGTGAAATTAGGCTGCGAATCATGCCCATGGCTTCACTCTAGCCCACGCCCAGGCCTCGGGCCACTTTGACTCAGGCTAGCTCAAACTCTTTGCACAGGGACATTTCGGTGGCATCGGTGAGCGGCCACTTGGCCTGATCCTTTGATGGCCACTCATGCGCACAGCGCGCTTCGGAGGCAACGTAAAAGAAACAGTGAACGCATGAGGAGCGCAGCTGGTAGCGCTCCATCTCGTTTCGATCTTCGTCACATAGAGGGAAGCGCATGGTGGGTGGACTATGGCAGTCTCTTGCTGTGATTGTCATTGCACAGGAGATTCTGGATGCGCAGGCCGAGGGGCGCGCCGTTGTGGCCCTTGAGTCCACGATTATTGCGCACGGTTTACCATATCCCGAGAATGTGGCCCTTGCCGGGCAACTCGAGAGCGAGATCCGAGCGTGCGGCGCTGTGCCAGCAACCATCGCGATTCTCGAGGGCAAGGCCTGCGTTGGGCTTAGTGCAGCGCAGCTTGAGCGTCTGGCATCTCCAAAGAGCACGATTAAGAAAGCCGGGGCAGCCGATGTTGGGGTTGCCATCGCAAAGGGCGACGATGCTGCGACAACCGTGAGCGGAACCTCGGCACTCGCAGCACGCGCTGGCATTCGCTTCTTTGCGACAGGCGGGATTGGCGGCGTGCATCCCGGCGACGAGTTCGACGTCTCGGCCGATTTGCTTTCGCTCTCTCGCGAGCCCGTCGCTGTCATCTCCGCTGGGCCCAAGGCGATTCTCGATTTGCCGAGAACGATGGAGGCCTTAGAGAGCTTGTCGGTGCTGGTTCTTGGCTACAAAACCAATGAGTTGCCCGCCTTCTACTCGCGAGAGTCGGGGCTCCGTCTCGAGCACCGAGTCGATTCACCGCAAATCGCCGCCGCCGCACTTCACGCGCGATGGCAGCTATTGGGGCAGGGTGGGGCACTGATCGCAAATCCGGCTCCCGAAGACGTTGCCCTGCCCATGGCTACCGTCGCCGCTTGGATTGCCGAAGCGTCTGCGGCCGCAAACGAGCAGGGCGTCTCGGGAAAGGCGCTCACACCGTTTCTTTTGCAGTTCTTGGCCAACATTAGTGGTGGCGAGGCTGTGGCGACCAACTGTGCTTTGGCGCGAAACAACGCCATGGTCGCTGCGCAAATCGCTGTCGCATACAGCGAACTCGCTCGCGCTTGAAGGAAGTTGGCCGCAGAGTGAATATTCGGCATCCGTGGCATGTCTTGACTTCCCGGCAGGGAGGCCGTGAAATGACCGCCATGGGTAGAAATCGTGAGTTGCTGGCTGGAGTTTGCGCTGTAGTTCTGGGGTTGGCGTTGGGCCAAGGAACGGCTTTGGCGAAAGGCTCTGGCCGTGCCGAGTCGTATGCGCCGGTCAAGCAGGCGAGTCTTGTACAGACCATTGCCACCGAACAGGGCTTTGTCGACGACCCCTTTGCCTTTGATGCCTCGGGATCTCGCCTTGCGTATGTCGCCTCGGATGCTGGCACCTCGTCCCATCTCGTCGTCATCGATACGTTGCAAAAGACAGAGTTATACCGAGTGAACATTGGCAAGCTTACGCTAAAGCCAACCGCCATCGACTTTGCACTCGACGGCGAGCACTTTCTAATTTGGTCCGCCGACGAAGCCACTGGCAAGCAACGCCTTGGGCTCTTGAATAGCAAAGGTCGCGTGACACGAACCTACGGCCCAGCCGATGACATCGTGCGAACCAACTACCAAGGCCAAGACGCGATTGTGGAGCACACGGTCTCAAGTCTTAAAAAACGCAAAAAGAAGCACCAAGAAGGTGCGCCTCTAGTTCGCCACACGGTTGCAGTTTCGTCGTTGCAAACTGGCAAGGCACTTGGCAAAAAGACCAATCTAGATCTGGACGAAAAGGACAAGAGCCCGGCTCTCGACTTTACGTTTCGCTACTGGGCAAACGACTTTACCGTTGCTGTGGGCATTAAGGGCGGAGTTTGGGACAGAGTTGAGAACCAGCGCAGCCCCGACTTTGAAGGTTGGTACGAGATGCCCTCTGCAACCTTTAGCAAGCGCTTGCCAATCAAAGAACTCGTGAAGCATCGCGAGCGCATGGCACGGCTTGTCAAACATCAAAAGCGCAGCCGCGATGTGGTGATGCGTCACGACCTCTCAGGTGTTGACCTAATTGAGAATGGTGACTTCACCGACCTTGCTCTGGCCGAGCCGATTCATCACTACGATCACACAAGCCTTGTCACGCAAGCGTCGAGCACGGGTAGCATCTTCTTTACGCTCACCATCGACCCTGTGCATCCAGACGCCGCTGCGAGGCGTAGAGCTGTTAAGCCTTGGATGGACCTCTACGAGTACGTACCAACGACAAAGAAGGTGAGCCGCCGCGCTCGAATCTTGCCTCCGAAAGGCCGTCGTCATACGTGGCGCGCGACCAGCACGCACTGGGCGCTGGCGCCAAAGCACATCGGCTTTGACCGCGGTGGCACCAAGCTTTTGCTCTACAAACTCAAGTAGGCACGGGGCTAGCCCATCCACAGCCGCCGGGCAGTGCCGTGCTCTACAGGGTACGGCCGCTCGGGTGGCAGTTTTCGCTTAACCTCCGAGACTTTTCCCTTCTTAAGAAGAGTTCTCATTGCAGCCACAGGCTTGGTCATATCCTCGATCGTCACGATCCAATCGTCGACAAACTCTTCAATGATGTGACGCGAGAGCCCAACCTGAATGCTCAAGCATTGCAGCGCCGCACCACGGACGGAACGTTCGGTATCCCACTGCACATGAACCTTGGCCGCAGAGAACTCTTGCTGCCAAGTTGCGGAGCCTCCAAAGACCGGACCATCTGGTGACGTAAGAACACCGAGCTTGAGTGCGGTATCCCAGCCGCTGCGGCCAATTCGAATCTTGAGGATTCGCTCTTGCCCCTTCTTGCTCCCCCACTGGCTTCGGTGCATGAGCCACAGGAATGACGGCTTGATCCAGGTCATGCGCCGAAACGAGAAGGGCGCCACAAAGCGGCCTTCTGCGAGGGCTGCGTCTGCAATTGCATCGGAATAGGCCTGATAGACGACAATGGAATTCGCGTCATAGTCGGCGCGAATTTCTCTAAGACCTGACATCGCACTTCAGTCTTAGTGTTGGAAAGACGCAAAGTCAAGGGCATTCGGAATCCCGAATGCCAATGGCGTTTCGGTCCTATGCCGGCTTGATGCCTTCGATGGTCGCCGATACCACGTAGTCTTGGACGTTTCGCCCGGGCGCCCAATCGCGAATAAACTCTCGAGACTCGTCTTTTGGCTCGACGCGAACATCGGTGAAGCCGGCGGCTTTCATCACGGTCTTGAGTTCCTCGATCTCCATGGCGCCGGCCATGCATCCTGAGAAAAGTTCCTTATCTTCGCGCATCTCGGCTGGCAGTTCGGCGGTGGCAACAACGTCCGAGATTGCCAGGCGGCCCGATGGCTTTAAGATGCGAAATGCTTCCTGAAACACCGCGGCTTTGTCGGGCGATAGGTTGATGACGCAGTTCGAGATGATGACATCCGCAGTGTTGTCAGCGACTGGCATGTGCTCAATCTCGCCAAGACGAAACTCGACGGTTGCAAAATTGCCCTTGGCGGCATTCGAGCGCGCTTTGCTAATCATCTCTGGAGTCATATCGATGCCGATGACATGGCCCGTAGCGCCAACTTCGGGAGCTGCGAGAAAGCAGTCGAAGCCGCCGCCAGAGCCAAGGTCGACGACAACTTCACCTTCCTTAAGCGAGGCAATGGCTCTTGGGTTGCCACAGCCAAGGCCCATGTCGGCTCCCTTTGGAACAGCGCTAAGGTCATCTTCGCTGTAGCCAAGGCGGGTTGAGATGAGGGCGTTGATTTGGCCGTCATCGGAGACGCCGCAGCAGCTTTCGGCAATGCCCTCTTCGGAACCAGCAGTTTCTGCCTTTGCGACTTTTTCGTAGTCGGCGCGAACACGCTGGCGAACGGCATCGGCTTCAACGTGGGAATTGGTGGAAGCGTCGGTGGTCTTCGGAGGACAGCAATCATTCTTTGACATGGTTCTAGCTACTTTCTGCGGTTGGAAGGCTTTGAGAGAAATACGTAGACAGCTCTAAGAGGATTTGTGGATCGACCCAACACATCACTTGCTTGCCTTTGCGTTCCATCTGAATCAGGCCCGCTTGGTTGAGTTCTTTTAGGTGATGGGAGAGGGTGGACTTTGCGATGTCTAACTCTGCGCCCAATGCACCAACTGTGCGAGTCGCCGCTTCGACCGAGCACTTGGTGCCAGGGGCGCAGCAACTGGTGAGCTGTTGGAAGAGCGCCAACCGGTGGGGGTTGGAGAGCGCCTTGAAATACGCGGCAAAGCGTTGTTCGTCTGTTCTATTGTTCGAGATGTTTCGAACTATGAAACCAAAACGAGCGCCGCGCAAGTAGAAATGCGCAAACGACCCGGCCTGGCCTGCTACTCTGGGCTGCCGCCGAGCAAATACTCGCCCAAGCTTGCCAACTCAGAGTCGCTAAGTGCCCGCCATGGCAGGTTTTGTCGCTTGGCGATCTCGGGCGCGGAGGTTGGAGGCATGTTGCGCTCGAGAACCACGCGTCGGTAGATGCGCCCGCGAAGCGCGTCTAGCTGGCCCTTTGCATCGGGCCCGGCAATGAAGTTTGGGGCGGTAGGTCCGGGGATTTCCGCATTCCGGTGGCAGGCGGCGCAGGCTTCGTAAAGCAGCGGCTCGACATCGGCGTAGGTGAGCGTCGTGCTCTGGTGGCTCACGTAGAACTTCTCGCTTTCGAGAACCGTACTTGCGGTGCCGTCGCTTGCGGTGATGCGCAGTCGCCAGCCTGGCCCTTGGGCAAGCTCGGCCGAACTTGCCCAGCTGTAGACGTTCTCTCCGTCCACAGCAGCAACGCCGCTTTCAATCACCACTTCATCGCTGCCGCGAAAGGCGGAGATGTCGAAGGTGAGAGCATCGGCCGCATCCGGGTCGGCAAGATTGATTTGCACAGCAAAGGGAAACTGCAAGTCTGCAAGCAAGCCATCGTAGAGCGGTGTTGCAAGCGTCACTTGCGGCGCGGTATTGCCATCGGCATGTCGAACCACAAGAGTGCCAAGGACGACCTCTGTGCGACTTAGATCATCGGTGAGTGCCGCGACGATTGGGTAGTCGCCGTCCTCAAACGTTGCCGGATTGACGCTTGCTCGCCCGCGGCCGTTGGTTACAAGCTCTGCAACAAGCCGATCGCCAACGCGTATCGTGCCGCTCACAAGATCATCATCGGCATCACTTACCTCATACTCGAGAGTAAGCGGCTCGTTATCGGCCTGGGAAAGTTCTGAGATGAGTGTGGCCTCGGGAAGCGTGCCAAACGAATTGCCGCCAAGGGGCGCGCCGCTCGCCCACCAATTTACGAGAGTGTCGCGCTGGCCATCGTTGCGGGGAAAGTCGGGCGGCATGGTGCCTTCTTCGCCAGCGCGAAAGGCGATGAAGCGGGCCATGGTTTTGGCACCGCGAATTACCCGGCCGTCGGCAAGCGGCGTGTCTTCGTAAACATCGAGCCTAAAGTCGTTTGGTGCACCACCAATCGAAGGTGGCGCGTGGCATCGCAAGCAGTTTGCTTGCACGATGGGGCGCACGTCCTCGAGCCAGGTTGGTGCGGTAACGGCTGGGCTGCCAATGTCGCAGGCGCCGGTAAGAAGAAGACTTAGAAGTGAGAGTTTCTTGATGTGAGACACGGCGAATCCCTAGAGGTAGTAGTGAAGCATCAAGAGTGAAAGGAGGTCGCTGGTGTTGCGAGTGCGCTCCGCCTTGGCGAGAACCATGATTTCGTAGTGGGCCCGGGGGAAATACTGAAGCGATAGCGTCGCTGCCTCGGCATCTTTGCCCCGCAAGCTAAGGTCGCCATGCTTTGCCTCGAGGGTGGTACCAACCATGAGCCCGGTTGTAATGAAGTGGGTCAAGTTGAGGTGCGCGATGCCCTTGGCGATGGGATCCGCATTGGGCGTATCGACGCGTTGGACGCCAATATCGAGCTCGGTGAGCACGAGCAAGTCGAGGGAAGGCAGCCAGTACTTAAAGGTTCCACCGGCCCAATAGGTATGCGAATCGGGCCCGAGTTGCACTTTGCTTTGCACGCCCCAAGCGGCGGCATCGTCGTTAAAGCGCTTCTCGTAAAGCGCGGCCAAGCCACTGCCAGCCGGGCCAACGGCAAAAAGCGGGTCCCGCGTAAACGCGCTTAGATGCAGCTCCCACTCATTGCCTTTGAGGTAACCGCCAGAGACGCCATAGGTTTGCTCATCGGTGTAGAACCCCAAGTCGCGGCGAATGTAGTTGGTGTGATCGACTTGCCGAAGACCGTAGGGTGCGTAGAAGCGACCTGCGCGCACGTAGAGCCCAGTAGACTCGGGTTGGTACATAACGTAGTGCTCGCGAGAGGCGATGTAGGCTTGTGGTGGCGGATTGCGATCGCGTGCTTGCTTGCGCAACCCAAGAGTTAGCGTGAGCGTTATCGGCCCAAACTCGGCTCGCGAGTAGACATCGGCCTGCATGGGAAAGAGCAGGGTATCGATGCCCTCGGCAGGCGTGTCCTTTAAACCGGTAGCCGCACGCAAATCGGCGCCAAGTGCAAGCCACTCCGGCGGCTCCCAGGCACCACCGAGAAACGCGCCATCGCCGCCACGACTAATTGTATCGGCAGCCTCTTCGCGTCCCCAGGCGTTTACCAGCCCGCCGCCAGAGGGCGAGAAGTGACACATGGTGCAGCGCGCATTGTCGGTGCTAAATTGAAATTGTGGATAGGCTTGTGCGGCCGTAGTCCATGCGAGGACGGCGGTCGCAGTAATCAGAAGTATTCTGATGGCTCTTAATTGCATAGCGCGCCCTCCAGAATCCATCGCTCGACAAGTTCGATGTCAACCTCGGAGAGTCCTCGATCTGGTGGCATGCGCCGTGGCACATCGTCGCCGTAGAGAAGTGAGATGAGTTGCGAGCGATCGGGGTCGCCTGGGCGCACGTAGTTTGCGGCCGCCTCGCCAGGGATGTCATCGCCCTCGTCGCAAGCCCGGCCCGTGAGACCTGCATACGCGCCAGCCTTGGTCTCAAACTGCAAACCATAGGTTTGAGAAACCTTGTTGTGGCAGCCAATTGTTGCGCAGTTGGCAGCAATCACAGTTTCGTAGACATACGTGAAGGTCGCAGGGCGATCATCCTCACGACCACATGCTCCCGTAGTGGCTAGGGCTACAATCACCCATGCCATACACTTGGCTCGCAAATCCATGGCCGAAGTGGAGCTTGCCTGTGCACAATTTGCAAGTCTAAGGCCCTTATGCTGCCCCGCAATCACATCAGTCTTCTCATCGCCGACGGACGGCGCGCTCGCGAATGGGAGCTTGGGCTCAAAGGCGAGGGGCTAAAGGCCAAACGCATTCCGACGCATGGGAGTGATGCCGCAAAAGGGGACTACTGGTTGGTGATTCCCGAAGCTCAGCAGCTCGCGGGCCAGCGCTACGTAAGTTCTGTCTTGGCTGGCAAGCGCGAGCTTCCCAAGAGTGCTCCGGTTGGAGGCGCACTTATGTGGGGAGCCACACTCATTGTGCTGGCGCTGTTGGCGCTAATTGTCGCTGGATTGGCCAGTTAGATTCAAATTCGCGGATTCTTGCGAAAACGGGCCTGCTGAAGGTCTTTTACCCACCCGGTGCGTTTGAACGTCTTAGCAACCGGCGGGACTATGGGACCGCTACATCCGAACTCTGATCTATGACCAAATCTATCGTGAATTCGCGCATCCTTCTCGCACTCTCGCTATGCCTCTCGCTTGGCATCGGGCTCAGTTGTCGAGGAAACAAGAAATCCAACAACGGCGGCTCTGGCGTTGTGAGTGAGAATGTCGAGACCGACAATGACAAGATTCTCCTAAAACTCGAAGGCGCCGAACCCGGTCTTAGTATTATTCTTAGTGACGGAGAGACCGGCGGCAGCAAGGTCGCGACTCGACCGGTCGCAAGTGCATCCAAGCTAGACGACAAACGCGTTGCTTCGCTACTTGGGCGGTTGCCAAAGCTTCTCCAAGGTACTGGCGATACCACCGACTTTGCCTTTCGAGAGCGGTCGCTTCCCGCACCGCGTACCGGCAAGTCGGTCAAGCAACCGTTTCCGGCGAAACCTGTTGCTGTGACTCCCACTGTGGGAGGCGGGGCTTTGGAGGTTACGCGCTACGCACCCGAAGGCGATGTGCCACTGGTGCCACACTTATCGGTCAGCTTTTCCAAGCCGATGGTGGCGATTACGTCGCACGAAGATTCGCTTAAGAACCTTCCCGTCACGCTTAGTCCAACCCCTCCGGGTAACTGGCGCTGGATTGGAACCAAGACTCTGCTCTTTGATCCCGACGTACGGTTTCCCATGGCTACGAAGTATTCTGTAGAGATTGCCAAGGGCACCAAAGCCGCCAACGGCGAAGTACTTGCCGAAGCCAAGACGTTTACGTTCACAACACCCACACCAACAATGGAGCGCAGCTACCCACAAAGCGGCCCGCAAGATCTCGAACCCACCATCTTTGTGCTCTTTGATCAACGAATCGATCCGGACGCGGTCCTGGCAAAAATGTCGATCACAGCTAGCAGTAGCAAGCACCCGCTTCGCATGGCGAGCGAAAGCGAGATCGAAGAAGACAAGGCTGTCTTTGGCATGGTCGAGGCCGAGAAGAAGAAGGATCGCGGACGACGATGGATTGCGGTTCGCCCGGAGAAGCCGCTCCCCAAAGATGAGCGCATTGTCGTAACGATTGGTGCCGGCACTTCTTCTGCAGAAGGTCCGCGCACAACGAAGAGTGCACAGAGCTTTAACTTTCGTACCTACGCACCCCTAAAGATTGAGCGGTCCCAATGTGCGTGGGGCGGCGATTGCCCTCCTGGCTCGGCACTCATGGTGCGCTTTAACAATCCGCTCGACGAAGAAGACTTCGATCCTGAGTCGATTCTCGTAAGCCCAACGCTTGCGCGCATGCGAGCCCAAGTTCAGCACAACTCGCTCAGCGTGGCAGGCAATACCATCGGGCGAACCACCTACACAGTGACGGTTCCAGCGGGTCTCAAAGACCGCTTTGGGCAAACCTTTGGTATCGATAAAGAGCTCACCTTTCGCATTGGCAAAGCCCATCCACAACTGTTTGGAAGCAGCGGACTCACGATTGCCGACCCGTTGGCAAAGACCGCCACCTACGATCTGCACAGCATCAACATTCGCGGCCTCGATGTGCAGGTCTACAAAGTTGAGCCGAAAGATTGGGAGACCTTTACCGTCTTTATGCAGGGCAACCCACGACGGCCAAAGCCTGCACCGGGCAAAAAAGTCGCAGACATCAAACTCAAGCTATCGGGTGAAGCCGATCGCATGATCGACTCCTCGATCGACCTTTCTAAGGCTCTTGGCGCAAATGGCAAAGGGCACGCAGTCGTGGTTGTGGAGCCAACAACGTGGCCGGATCGATACAAGCCTCGCCTCATAACCTGGGTACAAGCAACCGACATCGGCATCGATGCATTCTCGGATGCGAGCGACCTCATTGCCTGGACAACCAACTTGGCCGATGGAAAGCCGCTCAGCGACGTGGACGTTTCGATTACCCACACAAGCAAGCGCGCATCGAGCGATAGCAAGGGATTGGCAACACTGCCCTTAGATAGCAAGCGAGCAAAGAAGGGCCAGCATCAGCTCATCTTGGCGCGTAAAGGCGACGATGTCGCATTCCTTCCAGAGAACACATCGTGGTGGAACAATTCTTCGGCCTTTACAGGACACGCACAAGGCGATGCATTGCAGTGGTTCGTCTTTGACGACCGCGGTATGTACAAGCCGGGCGAGAGCGTTAGCGTAAAGGGTTGGGTTCGCACTCGGCAAAACCGCGAAGGTGGAGACATTGCTGGGCCGGGCAAGGCGAGTGACCTTAGCTACACGCTGCACGGCCCGCGCGGAAATAAGATGGGCGAGGGCAAGGCGAAGCTTACTGCGCAGGGTGGCTTCGACTTCTCGCTCAAGCTTCCAAAGACGGCAAACCTCGGCTACGCGCGCATCGAAATGAAGGTTGCCAATGCGCCTGGCGGAGCAATTTCAAACCACGGCTTTCAGATTCAAGAGTTTAGGCGCCCAGAGTTCGAAGTGACTTCGAAGGTTAGCCAAGGGCCGTACATTGTCGGCAAAGGCGCCGATGTGACGGTTGATGCGAAGTACTACGCAGGTGGCCCACTTGCCGGAGCCGACGTCGCGTGGAGTGTGCATTCGACTCCAACGAGTTTCACACCGCCCGAACGAGGTGACTACAGCTTTGGACAGTGGATTCCTTGGTGGGGTTGGGGACGCCACGGCGGCATGGATGGCGGTGTTCCAAACAACTATCAAAATCACAAAGCAAAGACGGATGCCGGCGGCAAGCAAGTGCTGCATATGGACTTTGTCTCGGTAAAACCCCCACGTCCGATGAGTGTTATCGCTCAGGCAAGTGTCATGGATGTAAACCGGCAAGCCTGGGCGACGTCGTCGACGCTGCTTGTGCATCCATCAGACCTCTACATCGGGCTCAAGCGCGATCGCTACTTTGTGCAAAAGGGCGAGCCCATCAAGATTGATGGCGTGGTCGTAAACCAAGATGGCGCCATGGTGCCGGGCACCGCTGCAACCATTCGTGCGGTTCGACTTGAGTGGGAATACAAGCAGGGCGAATACAAAGAGGTTGAGCGCGACGCTCAGCTTTGCCAGGTGACAACCACCGATGCGCCATTTCACTGCGAGTTCAAGACTCCCGAAGGTGGCCGCTACAAAATCATGGCAACGGTCGCTGATGAGCACAGCCGTCCAAACCAAAGCGAAATCACAACGTGGGTCTCTGGTGGCAAGCAGCCGCCAAATCGCAACGTGACCCAGGAAATGGTCACGTTGATTCCAGACAAGAAAGAATACGCCGCAGGTGATACCGCGAAGATCATGGTGCAAGCGCCGTTCTTCCCAGCCGACGCCGTTCTTTCGATTCGTCGTTCGGGAATTGTTCGCACCGAGCGCTTCACGATGAAGACCGCCTCGCACACGATTGAAGTACCCATCACCGAGGCACAAGTGCCAAACATCTATGTGCAGGTCGACCTAGTTGGTTCTGCCGAGCGCATCGATGACAAAGGCGTCGCGCAACCTGCGCTGCCTCGTAGGCCGGCGTACGCAGTTGGCACACTAAACCTCGCAATTCCGCCAACCAATCGAACTCTTAAGGTGACGGTTACGCCAGCAAACGCCAAAGTCGCGCCGGGTGAGAAAACTTCTGTGGCGATTGTTGTTCGCGATGCCAAGGGCAACCCTGTTAAAGGCGCCGAACTCACTGCCATCGTTGTAGACGAATCGGTCCTTGCGCTTAGTGGCTATACAACGCCAGATCCCATTGCAGCGTTCTATGGGCAACGCCCTTCGGGCGGCCGCGACTTTCACCAACGGCAGTGGCTTAAGCTCGCGACGCCTGACGTGACAAAGCTTGCGAACGCCGAGGGGAATGTGCCTGACAACGGAGTGCTGGGAGGCGTTGCTGGTGGTGATTTCGACAAGGCCACGGAATCCGCCGCAATGGAAGACGGCGCTGCACCTCCCCCGCCAAGCCCTATGGCCGCGGTACCAGCGCGAGAGCAACGGGCAAAGAACAGCCCAGGCGCCGGTAGCACCGCCGCAAACAACGCCCCCATCACGGTTCGCAAAAACTTTGATGCGCTGGCCGCCTTTGCACCCACGGTCATCACCGACGCTAACGGCAACGCCACAGTGCGCTTCGAGACTCCAGACAATCTCACTCGCTACCGCATCATGGTTGTGGCCGCCTCCGGCAAAAACAACTTTGGCAAAGGCGAGAGCAACCTAACCGCTCGCATGCCGCTGATGGTCCGTCCATCGCCACCGCGCTTTCTCAATTTTGGCGACCGCTTTGAGTTGCCTGTGGTTCTTCAAAACCAAACCGATAGCGATATGAAGGTTGAAGTTGCGATTCGCGCAACCAACGCTGCCCTTACTGCGGGCGCAGGGCGCTCACTTGTTGTCCCTGCAAATGACAGGGTTGAAGTTCGCTTTCCAGCAGCTGCCGAGATGGCAGGTGTAGCCCGCTTCCAAGTGGCTGCATCGAGCAGTGCGTTTAACGACGCCAACGAGTTCTCTCTTCCGGTGTGGACGCCTGCAACAACCGAGGCGTTTGCAACCTACGGCGAGATTGACAAAAGCAAGACGGCCATTTCGCAGCCGGTTCGCATGCCTCCAGGCGTTGTCGAGAAGTTTGGCGGGCTGGATGTGAGCATGTCGTCAACCCAGCTTCAGGCGCTTACCGATGCCTACCTCTACCTTGTGCAGTATCCCTACGAGTGCAGCGAGCAAACCGCTTCGCGCATTATGGGTGTTGCCGCACTACGAGATGTTCTTACGGCATTTGAGTCCAAGGATATGCCAAAGCCTGCGGAAGTTATCGCAACCGTTACTCGCGATATCGAACGCCTCTCGTCCCTGCAAAACTGGGATGGCGGATTTGCCTTTTGGATGCGAGGGCACGAGTCGTGGCCGTACATTAGTATTCACGCCGCTCACGCACTTACCCGCGCGAAAGCGAAGGGGTTTGACGTTCCGCAAGGCATGCTCGACAAAAGTCGCACCTACCTGCGCAAAATTGAGCAGCATATTCCGTACTACTACAGCCTGCGCACCAAGCGCATGCTGCGCGCCTACGCACTCTACGTGCGCAAGCGAATGGGCGATACCGACATTGCCGAGGCCAAGAAACTCTTCGCAGAGGCTGGGCTCAAGGGAATGCCTTTGGAAGGCCTTGGCTGGCTGATGAGCGCCATGCACGGCGATGCCTCGTCAAAGGGCACGCTTGGCAAGATTCATCGCCACCTCTCGAACAAGGTTACCGAAACAGCCGGTGCCGCAAATTGGGTTGAGTCGTACAGCGACGATGCACACCTCGTCTTGCACTCGAGCCGCCGAGTCGATGCGGTCTTGCTCGAAGCTCTCATGGAAGAGAAGCCCAAAGATGCTCTCATTAGTAAGGTTGTTCGCGGCCTGCTTGCGCATCGCAAACGCGGCCGCTGGGGCAATACCCAAGAGAACGTCTTTGTTCTTTTGGCAATGGATGCCTACTTCCAAGCCTACGAGAAAGCGACGCCAAACTTCGTGGCTCGCATGTGGCTTGGTGACGACTTCGCTGGCGAGACCCAATACCGCAAGCGATCGACCGATCGAAACGAGACCAACATTCCGATGAGCTACTTGGCAGGCAAGGGCGATCAGAACTTGGTGATTTCGAAAGAGGGAAAAGGCCGCCTCTACTACCGCATCGGCATGACCTACGCGCCCAAGTCTCTTAAGCTCGAAGCGGCCGACCACGGCTTTGCCATTGAGCGCAGCTACGAGGCTGTTGACGATGCTGGTGATGTGACTCGCCTGGCCGATGGCACCTGGAAAGTAAAAGCGGGCGCCAAAGTTCGCGTGCGTCTCACGATGGTTGCAGAGAATCGCCGCTATCATGTAGCACTTGTCGACGCACTACCCGCAGGTCTCGAACCGATGAATCCGGCCCTGGCTGTTACAGGAACGGTGCCCCAGGACGCCAAAGAGCAAGCCAGAGGCGGGCGCTTCTGGTGGTGGTCGCGAACCTGGTACGAGCACCAGAACATGCGTGACGAGCGAGTTGAGGCCTTCTCCTCGCTGCTCTGGGCAGGCGTGCATAAATACGACTACGTCACGCGGGCAACAACCCCAGGACGCTTTGTTGTGCCACCCGCCAAAGCCGAGGAAATGTACTCTCCGGAGACGTTTGGGCGCAGCAGCAGCGACGTGCTGATTGTGGAGTAGGTAGGATGCCCAGCACCAATGTCGTCCGAGGAACTGCCTGAACCATTCGTACCGGCGTCGCAATCGCTGCCGGAAATCACCATCAAGGCACTGCTAACCGGAATAATTCTGTCGGCAGTACTGGCCGGCGCCAATGCCTACCTTGGGCTCAAGGTGGGCCTCACGGTTTCGGCGTCGATTCCCGCAGCGGTGCTCTCGATGGGCATCTTGCGGATGTTTCGCAAGCACAACATTCTCGAAAACAACATTGTGCAGACCGCGGCCTCGGCCGGCGAGTCGTTGGCAGCAGGCGTCATCTTCACGCTGCCTGCACTCATCATGCTTGGCTACTGGGAGAAGTTCGAATACCTCCCCACCGTGGCAATCGCGTTCTTCGGTGGAACGCTTGGTGTGATGTTCACGATTCCACTGCGGCGCGCACTCATCATCGAGGCCAAACTCAAATTTCCTGAGGGCGTTGCCACCGGTGAAGTTCTTAAGGCCGGCCAGAGTGGCGGCGGCGGTGCCAAGCTCATCGCGATTGCCGGCATTGCCGGTGCGCTCGTCAAACTTTTGCAAACTGGGTTTCAGGTTGCAGCCGGTGCACTGCACACCGCAATCCCACTTGGTGGTCGCAGCGTAGCGGGCATCGCATCCGAGATGAGTGGAGCGCTCTTGGCGGTTGGCTACATCGTCGGGCTCAACATTGCTGTCTTGGTCTTTGCAGGCAGCGTGCTCTCGTGGTTCTTTGCGATTCCCATCTACATGGCGGTTGTTGACGATACAACGCTGCAAGCGCTGCTTGGCAATGCCGAGGGCTATGCGGCGGCCCAAACGGTCGCCAGCCAAAAGATTCGATTCCTTGGCGTGGGCGCTATGGCGACTGGCGGGCTGTGGGCGGTTGTGTCTCTGTATCAGCCCATTCGCGACGGCATCAAATCGTCTCTTGCTGCCATGAAATCGGCTACGGGCGGAGGCTTCGACGATATTCCAAGAACTGACAGAGATACACCGGTGAAGGTTGTATTGCTTGGAACCGTCGCGTTGGCGATTCCTATCCTTATCGTGTTTATCTATGTCATTGATCGTGGCGGCCTAGGCATCAGTACTGCTCGCTACAGCATCATGATTATTGTTGGAGTCCTGTTTAGTCTCATCGCAGGCTTTCTCTTTTCCTCCGTCGCCGGCTACATGGCGGGGCTGGTTGGCTCCTCAAACAACCCTGTTTCCGGAGTTACAATTGCTTCGATTCTTTGCATCAGTCTCATACTGCTAGGAATTCTGGGGGGAGATGTTGATACAGACAAAGCGGCTGCGGCGGCAGCCACCGCGCTCTTAGTTGGCAGCGTAGTGTGCTGCGCTTCGGCAATTGCTGGTGACAACATGCAAGATCTAAAGGCTGGGCAGATCGTTGGAGCCACACCGTACAAACAGCAGATAATGCAGATCGTTGGAGTTGCCGCAGCAGCCTTGGTGCTCGCACCCATTCTTCAACTACTTCTCACCGCATATGGAATTGGTGATGTTGGCGGCCATCCTAATACCGAGCCGCTGGCCGCACCTCAGGCAACTCTAATGAAGACCGTGGCGCTCGGCTTCTTCATGAAGAACCTACCTTGGACGTTGATTGGAATAGGCGCTGGAATTTCGGTTTGCGTGATTCTTCTAGATCAGTATCTCAAGGCCAAGGACAGTGCTTTTCGCACCCCAGTTCTGGCCGTCGCGGTTGGCATCTATCTACCCATTGCCTCAACAGCTCCAATCTTTATTGGTGGCGTTGTCGCCTTCTTGGCTTCAAAAGCCCTTAAGCGAAAAAAGCTAAGCGAAGACGATACGATCAAGGCAAATCGCCGAGGTCTGCTCTTCGCTTCGGGAATCATCACTGGCGAGGCGCTCATTGGAATCTCCTTGGCGATACCCATCGTGATTTACGAAGGCGAGAATGTTTTGGCGGTGGACATGAGTGGCGGACTCGCCAGCGTGGCCAAAGTTCTTGGCGCTGCCACCTTCATCATCTTTGGCATGTGGATGTACCGCGTCGCGACTCGCGCAAAGTAGTCGGGCGAGCAGCAACGTCTTGGTGGATTGCTTCGGTACTATCAACCGCACCGATGCTTGATGGCGTCGATCGTGTTACGGACACGACGCGGTGCTACAGCTCGTCCTTTGAGTGCCTCGATGCGTTCATCGAGAAGGCGCTCGCGTTGCGCGGTGAAGGCGTCGACATCGATTGCTCGCGGCACGCCTGCTTGCCACGGCCCTAAGGCGCAGCCGTGTGGATGTCTTGGATCTGCTGCCCTCTGGCTGGTTCTCCTCGCTCAACCAGCATGCCATCCGCCCGATATTGGAGAAACTGCGCCGGCATCGACTCAGCTTCCCTGAACTTGGTCGTGTCCTGAAGATGAAAGTGCAGATGCGCCTCGCTTGAGTTGCCGCTGTTGCCGCAACGGCCGATCTCGTCACCCTGCTTGACGACTTGGCCTTCTTTGACCTTGGTGCTGCCGAGTCGCAAGTGCCCGTAGAGCGCGAACTCGCCATTGCCATGGTCAATGATGACGTGATTGCCTGTGACTTGCTTACCGTTCATTTGCCCGGGCGGGTTGTCGGCAACGCCGGTGATCGTCTCGATTACTTTGCCTGCCCCTGCTGCAATAATCTCTTGGCCAAAGCAGTAGTAGTCTGTGTTTTGTTTGCCCTCGCCGGCATGAGTCTTTCCGTCTTTGGTGACAACAAAGTCGTAGGCAAAGTGTTGATTGGGGTACGCGACGTGATAGTTCTGCTCCGCACTGCGACCACCCCAGAAAACCGTCCAGGTTGTCGTGAAGGGCACACGCAACGGGGTCTTGGTTTGGTAGTTGTCGTATTTAGAAGGCGCTGGTTTCGAGGGCTCGTCGGGGCTGACAAGCAAGCCATCAATCTTGCCATTGGCGCCGGTCACGGTCACACGCAAGACGCCGGCCTCAGTCGTGGTAAGCCTAGCAATGTACACACTCGTGGTCGGAGTCTCCTCGGAGCTGAGCTTAGCCTTGGATAGACCTTCTGCAAGCGACTCGCAAGAAGGTAGGAAGGCCTCTTCGCTGCCCAGAGCACTTCTCATGGCGTCTGAGAATTGCTGCCAAAGCGCGGAGCACTCGCCAGCGCGCAGCTGCTTGACAACGCCTTGCCCAAACGAAAGCTCTCTCTTAGGAGAAGCAGAAGCGTCGGTGGTAGGTGCTGCGGGCACCACAGCAGTCGTCCGCTCTTCACCCGCTCTGCTGGGCTGGCTGCTCGTGCACGCACAAAGTAGCCCAGCGACTGCAAACCAAGACATGCGAATCATGGGCCTCAGATACCACGGTGCAATAGGCCCTATCTAGCGCCTCTTGTACCTGTGTAGGCGATCCTTGCCGCTGCCACAGCGGGTGTCTGAATCTGTTCTTTGGCTAGCACTGAGGCTCTCCCCAATCTAAAGGCCCGACAGATACAGGTGTAGCAATGACATATCGAAGAAGGTTTCGCGTATCGATCAGAACTTTTCGGGGCTCGCGACAAGTCGCCGGCGCTAGCGCTTTGGCGCTGTGAGCAGTGCACTTAGGTAGTGCTGCACGTAGTCGATGCGAATCTCTTCGCCCCGGCGCTCGTTGGCGGCGTCGGCAGCGCAGGATCTCGGCATGCCGCCGCGTTGCGCGCCAACTTCTTTAAGCTGGCAGCGCATCAAGAATTCGAGCCCGCGATCAATGCTCTCGCGCAGCTTTGGATCAACGTCGCCATTGCTACTTTGAATCTGCGCAAGCGCACTTAGCCCCTCAAGACGAGTCGCGGTTGGCGTCGACCGCGGCTCCCTGGCAAAGAAGCCGCCGTCTCGCTGATCCTTCATGATCTTCTCGCCCATAACTTCGATGTGGGTGCGGAGGTCTTCGGCCGTGATCGCAGGTGTGGTCACCTTCTCGTAGCGTTCTAGGAGAGGCAAGCTGGAGAGCATCATCCAGTGGTCCGCTGGCCAATTCTCTTTGCCTTGCCTGCCACGCACCAGTTCGGCAGCACTGCGCAGCGCCGCATCGAGCCACTTCTGGTCGCCGTCAACATCGTAGAGCATGGTGAGGGCGAGCATGGTCTCGCCCGGGTAGTACAAGGAGTGAAAGGACGTATCAAAGCCCTCACCGATTGCGTACTTCGAGTGAAAACTGCCGTCATCCTTTTGCATGAAGAGTAAGAACTCTCCCATGGCCTGCAAATCCGCCAGAGAAATGACAGAAGGGTCTAGGGCCATCGCGCCGCGCAGCGCAATAACCGCCAGCGCAGTCCCGCCGAGCTTGGCCGTTGGGGCCGAGATGCTCTCTTCGCCTGGACGTGACACCGCAGCGAGGAGTGCAGGGTGCTTGGCAAGAGGCTGCACATATCGCTCGCGTAAGTAGCGAGCAGAGCGAACGATTGCGGCTTTAATTTCCTCGCTAGGGCGCGCTTGGTAGTACTGCACCAACGAGTGAATAGAGCCCGCATGACGAAGAATATTGTACTTCTTCTCAGAGACGGTCGATTGGCGCACGTAGTCGAAGCGCCCTTTGCCATCGAGATGGCGCACCAAATACGCAGCGGCCTCGCTGGCAGCTTCGGTCGCATCCCAGTTGGCGCCAACCAAGGGAATGCGTGGCGCTGCGGGCTTAGACGAGGACGCGCCTGCGCCGCACGCAGCGGCAAACAATGCTGCCGAAAGTAGTGTCGTTGTGAGCAGCGAGTTTGTAAGTAGAATTCTCAATTTGCTTCAACTCGGCCTTTTGTATCCGAGTCTCCATCAATCAGAACAACAGGAATTGCTTCAGAGCGCCCAGGGCTCCAATGCTCGAGCTTTGCCGTGGTTCCCAAAATTCGCAAGAAGGTGTACTGGACTCGTTCGCGAGGCATAAGCGAGTCTGGAGTGAAGACCGCAATCCAAGTACCGGTGTTGTAGTACCAAGCATCGCCCTCAAGGCTCAGCGGCCGAAGATCTTCGTCGTGGGTGTGGCCAAAGGTGACAATCGGAACATCGATGAGTTTGGCAATCTTCTTCGCGGTGGGCCCAAGCCATGGATCTGGACCCGGGCCGGAGGGACGCAATAGGAAGTACATCATCGTGACCATAACGAGGACGAGGAAACCAAAGTTGAGCCCCACAAAGAGCAGCGCTTTAAAGCCAACGCCAAAGGTGGCAGAGCCGATGGACTGAGCACCCAACGTCCAAAGGCCTGTTGCCAAGACCGCCCCTAAGCATATGAAGGCAGCAATTTTAAGGGCCCGGCTGATGGCCTGTTTTGCCAAAATCGCCGAGTCCATTCCAACGCGTTTGTAGCCCTCTACGGTGCGGAGTTTCTCGCCCAGACTTGTGGTCTCGACCAGCTCTTGAAGCTGCTTCTCGTGGCTCTCACGCAGCTCGGTGGCTTTGCTGCCCGTCTTGACAATGCGCCGGATCACTTGCCAGAAGAACGGAAAGTGCACAGTGGCGACCCGCGCTAGGAGCCTTGGCCGATTGATGAGAAGCCAACGGAAGTAGCGAAACTGTGACCGCGAATTGGGAACCAAGAAGGTGATGTTGCCAAACTGGTTATACAAGTAGCGCTGGAAAAACGTTCCAAGAGGCATGTCAACTTCGGCCTTGTGGACCGCTTCGCCTTTGTCCTCAAGCTTGCCCCGCAAATAGAATTGAAAGGCGTTTTCTGGATCGTATTGGCATCCATGCTCAATCCACACTCGGTTTTCTTCGTAGTAAAACCACTGGCGAAACTGCAGGCGAGTGGCGGCGTCTTGCGCTTCTTCTTCGCTGCCGTGGGCGAGCACAAATCCGATCAGAGCGTTTTGCACTACGGCCTGCACTTCGGCCCACTGCATCTCGATATCGTGGTTGCCTGGCAAAAAGACAACTTCGTGACCGGCTCCCAAAACTCGGGCCAAGGCCTGCATGAAGACCGGATGGCCCGCAATAATTTGCTCCATGATCGACGCTGCTACGGTTGGCGTAAGAGCAGGACCGTAGCGTCGTTCACGCAAGCTTTGATCTTGCTCGGAATCGTGATCGACTCGTAAAAGGTCAAACGTATCGCCGTTTAAAATGAGCTTGAATTTGCAGGTGCGCAGCCGTGCATCGTCTATCAAGTGATCACAAAAGCGCAGGAAGTCGGCATCATAGAAGAATGCCTCTAACCGATAGTATCGACCGGTCTTCTGGTTCTTCCCCCGACCAATATGTAGGTCGCTTACCACTACAATATCGTGCTGCGTCGCCACCGTGCGCAGCGTAGCATCCACTGATATGATGACGGCGATGGCGCAGGTGAAAGAAGGCGACCAAGTTGCCATTCGCTTTCGAGCGATTGCCAGCGATCGGCGGGTCCTGGCCACGACCGGGACCGGTCCAGCCCTGAACATCATCGCGGGCAGCGAGGATGTGCTCTACGGGCTAAGCCACGGCATCATTGGAATGAGCCCTGGAGAGAAAGCCGTTCTCACCATTGATGCCGAAGACGCATTTGGCGAGGCCGAAGAAGCCATTGAGCGAACAATTCCCCGTTCGCGGTTTCCTAACGATGTGCAGGTCGGAGATGCCCTTAAGCTTCGCTGCGAGCAAAGCGAGATTCTGCTGTGGGTCGTGGAAGAGGGGGCTGGTGATACCTGGAGACTCTCGTCGCAGCATCCCTTTGCCGGCCAGGGGCTTGAGTTGCACATCGAAGTCGTCGACGTCTGATTGTTGGTACCATTAGGGCAGTGACTCGCGACGAATTTTTGGAGGGGCTCTTGGCGGTGATGGAAGCCAAAGAGCACTGGGCATGGGCAAGCTTTACCGATGGCACGGTGGACAAGGCAAAGCTTCATCAGCATTTTGAGCAGGAGTACGAGACCTACGTTCGGGACTTTCCTGTACTCATCGGCCACGCCTACGTGCAGTGCCCCGACCGCATCGCTCGCCAAGAACTGGCCGAGAACCTCTACGAGGAAGAAACCGGTGGCCTTGTCGCCGGTAAGCCACACCCAGACTTATTCTTAGAATACCCCCGAGGCCTGGGCTTCGATCTTGGTCGCTACGATGCGATCGAACTTTTGCCGGCGGCCCGTGCCTATCGAGATGTCATTGATGATTGCACGCAGCGTCGCGGATGGGAGGCTGCTGCGGCGGTGACCACGATCTTTATCGAGGGTACAAAGTACGAGCGCGGGGAAGTGGAGGAGGCTGCAGACAAGCGCCCCGAAACGCCGCTATCGCAACATCCCTTGGTTTTGCACTATGGGTTGCCGCTCGAAGGCCTTGCCCTTACAAAGGCGCATCGCAAAGTGGAGGGCAGCCATCGTCAGGCGGCCTGGAAGGTCATTCTCGACTGCGTGGGCGAGGATGCCAGGCCCGGTGTGCTGGCAGCCATGCACGAGATGCAAGCGGCCTGGAAGGCCTATCGAGATGACGTGGCCGGGGTTTGCGGACTTAGCAAACCTTAGTAGCGAGCCGCTTTCTCGAGCCGCGTTCCCGATTCTCACCCCGATTCTGAAACTTTTGCCTCATATCCACGTAAGGCCACCACATGCACATTTCTACCAGCGCTCTCCTGGGCGTCCTATTTCTAGGTCTCGCTGTCGCTGCGACATTTACGATGTTCCAGTTTTGGGGCTACGAGTACGACGAGGTTAAAAAGAAGAGCAGCTGTCCGCAGTGGAAAATGAACATCCACCGCGGCATTGGTTACGCCTACGTCATTGTCTACATCTTGATGATGGTCGAGATGGTGCCACGGCTGTGGGAGTACCAAGTCGAGTTTCCTGTTCGAACCGTGGTCCACATCCTACTGGGCTCGACGATCGGAATTATTCTTATCATCAAGATCAGCATTCTGCGCTTTTTTCGGCATTTTGAGGAGTGGATGCCAGTTCTCGGGGTGTCTCTCCTAATCTGCACGGTCCTGCTCGGCGTCATGTCGATGCCAGCATTCTTCCGAGAGCGAGCTCTTGCAGAAGGTGCCGTGGGCGGTGGGGTCTACTCCGTCGAAAATCGCGAACGAGTGGCAGGGCTTTTGCCCAACGCAGGATTTCCCGAAGGTGTGGAAGTGCGTCAACTCGCAACCCGACCTTCTCTTGAAAAGGGCCGCCGAGTCCTGCTCGATAAGTGCGTTGCCTGCCACGATCTAAAAACCGTGATTGCCCGCGCTCGAACCCCCGAAGACTGGGTTCGCACGAATATGCGCATGGCAAAGAAGCCGAGTTTAGGAGTCACGATCTCCGAGCATGAAGGGCATCTGGCTGCGGCCTATCTAATTGCCATCACGCCTGATCTGCAGCGCTCGGCAAAACTAAAACGCGCCGACAGTCTCGATCATAGTGAGTCGATTAAAGCGGCGGAAGAGCTGCTTGTGCCGTTGGATGTTGACGCGGGTGTTCCAGAGGACATGGATGCGGGCACTACCGATGCTGAGGACCCCGATACGGAAGCCGCAGCCAAGCCCGACCCAGCAAAACCCGAGACCGAGGCAAGCAAGCCAAAGCCCGCGAAGCCCGCTGTAGCTAAGCCCGTTAAAAAGCCCTTTGACATGGCCAAGGCAAAAGCACTCTATAACGAGGAGTGCTCGCTGTGTCACGGGCTCAGCGACGTGACGGATGCGCCCCCGGGATCGCGCAAAGAGGTCAACCAGGTTCTGTCCAGAATGATCGACAATGGGCTCGAACTGGAGAAGGAAGACCTATCCTTGATCCGTGGTTACATGGTTCGCAGGTTTGTTAAGTAGCTGGTTCTAGGCAAGTGCAGCGTGCTCTGCTGCACTTGACCTGCCAATCATAGGTCGCTGTCACCGTCCTGAAACATTGCTGATTCCAACTTGTTACAGGCGTCAGTCAGCGGCTGAGAGTCTTCCCTTGACGCACCACAGCGCAGAGTGATTAGACTGGCCTCGTGCTTATGAACCGAGTTTTTTGCGCTGCCCTCTCAATGAGCTTCTTCGCTGGAGCCTGCGTTAGCGACAATGACGATGGTCAGGTCGGAGTGGCGGATTCCGGGCCGAATGCGGCCGATGCTCGTGGGCCTGTAGCCGACGCCGCTCCAACAGCGACGCGCATGTTCGTTCACACCAACAAGAAGCTCTATCTCATCGACGATTTGAACTTCTCACTTAGTGAGATTGGACCTTTCGATGCGCCCGATGGCGACAACATGACCGACCTCGCGGTAACGCCTGATGGCGAAATCTACACCCTCTCAAGCAGTGCGCTCTTTCGAGTGGATCGCGAGACGGCAAAAGCGACAAAGGTCGCCGACGTTAGTGGAACTCTTAACGTTGGTATGACATTCCGCATTGATGGCACGTTATTGGCCACCGACAAGAATGGTGCGGTTCGCTCCATCAACCCACAGACGGGACAGGTTACCGAGCTTGGGGAAATCGGCAATGGCTATGCAATGGCAGGTGACCTTGTCGGCGTTGCCGATGGTCGCATGTTTGCCATTTCCGATACCGGTCCCATGGGCAATGAGGACATTAACAATGTACTCATTACGATCGACCCAGAAACCGGAGCATTCCAAGAGTCTATCGGGCAGATTGGCTTTGGCCGAGTGTTTGGCAGCGGCGTCGCCAATGGTCGCATCTACGCATTCACCGACGAGGGATACGTCATCGAGATCAACCCTTCGAACGGTGTCGGTACCGAGCGTGGCTACTTCCCTAACGTTAGCTTCTGGGGCGCAGGCGTCACGCCTCGAGCCGCGATTGACTAACTAGCCAGGGCGATGGTCGGGCCGAGAAGCTCGACCATTCGCGACCGGGATTTTTGATGGCTCGGAGCCTGGCACTTGAAAGCCAGGCCCGCTCTATGCGAAGCGAAACTCGCGCTTACCGATTTGAATCTCGGTGAGCATCTCGCGCAGCATTCGGGTTGCAGGGCCGGTTTCTCCCGAGCCTACCTGGTGGTCCTCGCCGTTAATAATAAGGGTACCAACTCCGCCTAGAATGGCTGCTGTGCCCGCTAGTGCAGCTTCTGCCTTGGGACGCTTGCACCACTCAATGAGTTCCTCGATGTCAACAGCTCGCTCTTCAACCTTCCAATCGAGCGAACGAGCTAGCTGCAAGAGCGAGTCGCGAGTGACACCGTGAAGGAAGCTGCCAGATAGCGGAGCAGTGATGATGTGCCCTTCCTCCAAAAGGATAAAGTTTGCAGCGCCGGTCTCCTCGATGAATCCTCCCGGTGCAAAGAGCACTTGGTCGGCCTGAAACTCTGCCGCCGCCTTGCGAATAACTCCTAGAGCCATCGCATAGTTGGAGCCACACTTCACTTGGCCAAATTGTGGAGTTGTGCGAGGAATGTTGGATTCGACCTGGATGCGCAGCATGTGCGGTGGCAGGTAGGCACCGACAGGGCTGGCGAGTACGTAGAGTGCGGCTGTCTTCGACGGCTTTGAGGCCGCTCCAATATTGAGGTCAGTGCCTATAAGGTTAGGGCGAAGGTAAAGTGAGCCTGGAGAGTTGGGGACGACATCCTCATTGGCTTCGATCGCCATGCCAACCAATTCCTCAAGGAGCTTGGTTGGTGGAACTGGTAGATACAGCGATTCAGCACTTTTCTGAAGTCTTGCGATGTTCTTGTTCGCACGAAATGCTTTGACCGAGCCATCTTGCTGTCGGTGAGCTTTCATGCCTTCAAAGCACTCGCTGCCGTAGTGCAAGCTGTGCGTTGCAACACCAAAGCTAACCGAGTCGGTTGGTACAACCTCGGCGGCACTCCACTTATCCCCATCAAATCGGGCAATGGGTAGCCGTGCTCCAAACACGGTCCCAAAAGGAGCAGCTGCTGCACTTGTCTTACTATCGCTCATGCTTCCTTATACTGGCTGGCGGCCAGTCTGCCAAGCGGTGTCGAACTCGCGGCTAGTGGTTACATTTCCAGCGCTTAGCATCTTGCTTGCTTGGCAAAGGGCTTGCTGGCACCACACAAATTCCCGAGGGATTCGTTGTCGAAATTGGGAATCACTTCTATGCTGTAGATTCGGAGTGCAACGAAACCATGAGTAAATCACTTGATACGCGGCGCATGGTGTTCTTTGGAAGTTTGGTCGCTACGTTCCTGCTCTACAAACTCGTACCCTCCATTGCCGGGCCGCTAATCCTCTTGGCAACTTTCGTGCACGAGACCGGCCATGGCATCGCTGCCATCTTGGTTGGTGGCGAGTTTCGCGAGCTCCACATGACCGACTGGGGTGGCTACGCAACGGTCGCACATTCGGGGTCTGGCATTTCCTCGGCAGTTGTTAGTGCGGGTGGGCTCGTCGGGCCTTCTGTCGCTGCAATGCTCTCGTTCGTTGCTGCTCGCAAGCCCAAATTCTCGCGAATATTTCTCGGAAGCGTCGCCCTACTTATCGTCTGGTTGATTGTCTTTAAAATCAGCAATGGCCGTGGCTACGTCGTTGCTGCTGTGATTCTCGCAGGCGCCGCACTTGTCGCTCTTAAAGGATCCGACTCCCTCAACCAAACCACGACCATCTTCTTCGGGGTTCAGCTCGCACTTAGCCTCTACGCCCATAGGCAGTACCTCTTCACCGATTATTTCTCGGTGGGGAGTACGCGTATGTCCTCCGATACGCAAAACATGTCCGACGCGCTGATTGGCCCGTATTACTTTTGGGCCGTCGTCTGCATTGCTGTTTCACTTATCGCACTGGCAGTTGGTGCGTATGTCTTGCTTTCGGGGGCTGGCAAGCCTGGCAAGACGAATGCAGCGAAGTTAAAGACCACGCCCGCAAAACCGGGTTCAGTATAGTTCTTAGCGGCGCAGGTTTCGCGACACCTAGCGCTGTGCATCGAGAAGACTTCGCACCAGGTCGCAGATTTCGGTTGGGAGAAAGGGCTTTGCCAAGACCGGCACATCCGAACTCAACACCCGCGCTTGCAGTGCATTGCTGCTGGCAAAGCCCGACATGTAGAGGACAGCCAGGCCAGGGCGCAGGCGCAGCGCTTCCTCGATCACTTCGGGACCGGTGCCATCCCCAAGCATGACATCGCTCAAAACAAGGTCGAGACTCGTCAACATGTCGCCAATAATTGCTCGCGCCATTCGAACGCCATCCGCTTCGACAACGCGATATCCGTGCACCTCAAGTATCGCGCGCGTCGCACGCCGCACGGGCTCTTGATCTTCGACGAGAAGGATCGTCTCGTCGCCTCGCTTCGGTTCTGCGGCCGGTATTGAGATAGGTATCGGCATATTCACGGCGACCGACGATGGGAAGTAGAGCGTGAACTCGGTGCCCTCACCAGGGCTGCTATCGACGAGAATAGCTCCACCGCTATCACGAACAATGCTGTAAACCGTGGCGAGACCGAGACCGCTGCCACCGCGATCCGCGCCAGTTGTGAAGGACTTCTCAAAGATCCGCGAGCGCGTATTCTCGTCCATGCCGATTCCGTCATCGGTGAAACGAAGAGCAACGTAAAGCCCGGGTTCAAGCCCTGCCTCGCGTGCTCGCTCATACGTTGATGTCGAGTCAATTTCCACGTTGCGAACGTCCATCATGAGACGTCCGCCATCGGGCATTGCAATCTTTGCATTGCTCGCAAGGTTCATGATCACTTGCTCGACCTGCAAGGCATTTACATGGCTCGCCCATAGGTCTGGCCCGGTGTCGAGCGACCACTCAATCGAATCTCCCAAGAGCTTGTTGAGCAGGAGGGAGATTTCTAAAATGACATCACTAAGTAAAACACTGCGGTTTGTGGTCTCTTGTTTTCGGCCAAATGCGAGCAACTGCTTCGTGAGCGCTCCACCGCGCTTGGCTGCGAATTGCGCTGCATTTAGATCGGATTGAACGGCGCGATTTTCAGGGCATCTCCTGGCCGCCAGCGCACACGATGAAATCACCACAGTCAGCAGATTATTAAAGTCGTGGGCAACGCTTGAGGTGAGATTCCCAATCGCTTCAAGACGCTCGGCTTGCGCCAGCCTTGCCGCCCTATCTTCTTCCTCGGTGACGTCGCGAATCACCAACTGCACCGCATGTTCGCCATTAAACGGGATCGGTGTACCAAGTACGTCCGCGTGGAACATTGTGCCATCGCGACGTAAGAGTTTTTCTCTGATGGTTGGAACTGTGCCTTCACTGCCCATCATGGCCGCGATACGCTTTAGAACTTCGTCTCGCGAGTCTGGGTGCACCATTGTGAGTAGTGAACTCGCCAGAAGTTCTTCGCGAGGGCCTCCCCACATCGTTACGGCGGCTTTGTTTACGTAGTGAATCTTTCCGCCCGAGTGAACTAAGATTCCATATGGAGAGTATTCGGATAGGGCTCGATAGCGTTCCTCGCTTTCGCGAAGTGCTCGGTCCCGTACGGCATCTTCGCCTGCCTCTCGAAACCGTGCGACAAAGATCTGCTTACCGAAGGTCTCGACTCCGTAGCGAATAATCTCTGCCTGTACTTCGAGTTCACGGCCGTCCTTGTGTCTAAGTACTGTTCTAAATGAATCCTGCGCAAAGCCGGCCACTTCGGAGAAGGTTTCGGCAAACTTCGCTCGCATGCTCTTGGGCCAGTAGAGCGCGTCTGGGGTTTTTCCTAGAACCTGTTCGGGCTCGTAGCCGAGCAAAGCCTTGAGTCTCGTATTCACATCCAGATGCAATCCGGATGCTCCGATAATTGCGACGTAATCGGTCTTCGTATCCAGTACAAGCGATAACGCGTCTGCAGCACGTTCCCCCAACTCCTCTCGGAGCGACACCGACACCCGATGCTTCCCAACGATCATTCTTCCCCCGTCCCTGACAAATCCTACTATAGGGGATCAGGCGCAAAGACGGCTTTTCGCATGCGAGCCTTTACCAGTGGCGACTTCTGTCGTCACTTGGCAGACCGCGATCGGGCACAAGAGTCTCCGGTATGACCAGCGTAAGTGCTGAATACCTTTAAGCAGAGGATCTGGCACTGCCCTTGCTTTGTAGGAGAGTGTTGCCGGGCAGACCACTGTCATTGCAACCCAACAACAGAATACGCGCAGGCCCCTGCTAGGCAGACCCCTGCGTTATTAAAATGCGAGCGGCTTGGGAGTACCGGGCCGCTCGCGCCCCCCCAATTTTTCGTTCCCCCAGAACAGCGTTAGAGACCAACAGCGTTAGAGACCAACAGCGTTTGAGACCAAGAACGTTAGACCAACATAGAGCGAGCTATAACGTGTAGCCTAGCGAGCAACCGGTGTTCCCCCGCCGGTCTGCTCGCTTTCTTTTTGCCAGAAGCTTTTCCTATGCACACATTTCAGAGTGCCCGACGACACAACTCGCCCGAACGAGGAAGCACCATTGTTGTGGCGCTCATTGTTCTAAGTGCTCTTCTGATGGCTGGCACGATCACGATCGTCAAGGTGCAGCGAGGCACGCGCGCTTCAAGCCAAGCTCGCTTTCAGTCGATAGCGCTCTTTGCCGCCGAAAGTGGCATTGCATCGGGCATGGAGTTTCTCCGCACCAACGTGGATCCAATCGCGTACTTTGGCGCCTTCATAAGTCCCAACAACAGCAGCGTTCAGACACCGCCGGGAATTGCGGGAAACTCGATGGCTTACCTCGACCCCGGCAACGTGTTCAGTGGAGATACCGAGATGAGCTACGAGGTCTCTGTACTCAACAATGCTGAGGATCCGGGCTTTGCCGTCGGAGACGATACAGATGCGGTCGTGACGCTTCGGTCTGTTGGCAAAGGGCCAGGAACATCGTCGGTGGTCCTGGAGGTGTCCGTTGACGCGAGTTCGTCAGGTCCGCTGCAAATAATTCGCTGGCGCGTTATAGAGTAGCTTCTGCTAGAAGCGGCCGTGAAGTTGACTGAGCGATGCCACAAGCCTGGCGCCTTCGAGAAGTTGGGCTCGGCTTCGCTTGAGCGTTGGCCACCGGAGCCACACTCGCTGCCCATTGCACGCGATTGCACACGCTCCCAAGCCGTCGGCATTGTCAGTGGCAAATCTCGCATGCTCGGGGATTCGGCTTGAGTCTCCATGCATGCGGCCAAAGCCGTCGATACTTACGGCGAACTTAGGAATGCCCCGTCCACATTCGGACCACGCTTGCATGCATGCTCCCGATTGCCCGCCATGTGGTTCTAGATGAACAGGAGTGGGCGTCATGACCGTAACCCCCGGCGCATGTCGCCTGGTCCAAGGACCTCGAGCTTCGAAGGGCTGAGCACCGGGCAAGGCGCGCAACACCGCTAGGCAGGCATTCTCAAATCGCGCAATTTCACTTACGACTTCGACGGCGATGTCCGCATCGGATTCGAGTCCAAAGTCGCCCTCGCGCCATAGACAAATTGAAGTTCCATCGCTCACGAGCCTGGCATCTTCGAAGTGACTCGCAAGCAACGAGCGTGCGCGTGTTGTAAGCGCGGCCCAGGTTGCATCTGCAGCTGCGGTCTTCGCGCAGAAAAAGTCATCAAAGCATGGGTCGCCAGAGGAAGCGCCACCAAGGAAACCTGTGACTCGGGCGAGCAGGGCTCGCGGACGCAATTCGAAGACGGGACCTGACTCGACGACGTAGCTTGCTCGCGCACGAGTTAGCCACACGTTCTGCGAGCCGTCCCACTGAAAGCCATGGTCGACAAAGACCCGAACATCACCATTGTCGACAATGCGTGAGAACGCACGCTTTCTCTCACGCAGTCGGCGCCTATCGCGTCCAATATAGTCGAACACCTGCTCCCCCTCTGCCTTCCAGTATTGGGCATCGGTGCATGTGTTGCCAACCTTTAGCTGCATTGCCCTTGGCAAAACCTGTGCACCCACACAGACCCACGAGTGATCGTTGCGCCAGCGGTCGGCGCTTGCCTACGGGGCAAGCAACGAGTCGAGAGTTGCGACGATCGCGGTTAGGTCAAAGGGCTTAAGGAGAACACCAACCGCACCATTGGCAACCATACATTCGGTCGCGTTTTCATCTCCGCGCCCCGAACAGATGAGTACCCGCACATTGGGATCGACCTCGCGAAGCAGTGGAAAACACTCTGCCCCGTCCATCTCGGGCATGGAAAGATCGAGCAACACCAGATCTACCTCTTGATGTCGCTGGCGCAAAAGCTCCACGGCTTTGCGGCCACCGTCCGCCACAATCGTTGTAAAGCCTGCACGTTCGAGCATTTGTTGGACGCATCGCCGAACCATTGCCTCGTCATCGACAATGAGAATTGTGCCGCGCTGATCTTGGCTAAGGCGTGGCGCGCGCTTTTCATCTTGCTTCGTGTTTAACGGCACAACATCAAGATCTGTTGCGGGAAGAAGAATACTCACGGTGGTGCCAACGCCGAGTCTGCTTTCCAACCGAATTGCTCCATTGTGGTTGGCTACGGTGCCGTAAACCATCGAGAGCCCAAGCCCTGTTCCTACGCCAGGCTCAGATGTTGTAAATAGTGGCTCGAACGCGCGCTCACGAACTTCTTCCGTCATGCCACTGCCGTTATCCATTACCTGAAATTCGACGTAGCGTCCCGGAGCGAGTTCTCGATATTCTGCGATTCGATTTTCGCCAAGGACAACGTCTTGCGCCGAGAAGATGATTGTTCCTTGCGCAGGGATGGCGTTGGAAGCATTGATCGCCAGGTTCATGAGCGCCGTGAGAATCTGGTTCTCATCGCCCATCACGACCGACGTCGCTCCCCGCAGCTGATGCTCTGCAGAGATATTCTTAGGCAACGTTTGACGAAGCGTTTCGACAAGCTTTTCGATACCGGCGTTTGGAGAGCAAACCGATTTGGTGTAGTCGCCCTTGCGAGCAAAGCCGAGTAGGTTTTGCACGAGAGAGCGGCCTCGCTCTGCCGCGGAAATAATCTCGAGGACCTCGGATTGTGGCTTACCGTCGGGACCTCCAATTGCTTCAAGAATGGAGGAGAACCCAAGTACGACCATGAGAACGTTATTTAAGTCGTGTGCGACGCCGCCAGCCAGAGTGCCAACCGCCTGCATCTTTTGCGATTGCAGGACGTGACGTTCAAGGGCAAGCCTCTCGGTAATGTCTTGGCAGATCGAGGCAACCCCAGTGGTCTTGCCATCCGCGTCTCGCAGCGTGGTGTTAAACCAGTCGCAGGTAATGATTCTGCCGCTCTTGGTTATGTTCTCGTTGGTATTGTGGCCTCCGCCAGATTGCTCGATGAGCTCTCCAAATACGGCTCGACATTCTTCGCGAATCTCGGGCGGAACAACCAGATCGACTGCGTGCTGTCCAAGTGCCTCCTGCTTGCTAAAGCCAAAAATCTCTTCGGCACGCTTGTTCCAGCCGATTACTTTGTAGTCGACATCGTACTCGATGACTCCGAGTGGCGTGTGGTCGAGGTGAATTCGCAGGCGCTGCAGCGAATTAGCAAGCATCGAAGCAGAGAGTTGCGCATCGGTGATGTCCTGGAAAATGCCGCTCAAAAGCGGTGGGCGATCGCTGCTTGTCTCTTGCACTCGACAACGAGTCGTAAATACTCGCTCATTACCATCTCTGCGAATTATTCTTAGTACGGCATCAAAGCCTTCGCGAGTCTCTACTGCCTTTGCTAGCAACCGCGCAGCGGTCTCTCGATCGTCTGGGTGAATAAACTGCAGACCCGATTCGACCGTTGGAGAAAACTCCTCAGGGGTCACGCCGTGAATGGTGTAAACCTGTCTCGACCAATAGAGTTCCCTGGTCGAGGCATCAAAGCGCCAGTGTCCGACTTGTGCCAACTCTTCCGTCATCTCCAGAAGTTGTTGTCTCTCTGTCAGGCGTGCTTCCAGTTCAGTTTCTCGCTGCTCCGATGCCTGTTTTAGTGCATCAAGTTCTGTGATCAACTCCTCGCGCGATTTGCTCATCCCGTTTCCTCGTTGTCGTCGACTTCCCCAAGGTCGTGAAAGCCCGCAGAACACTGCTTGCCCCAATTGTATCAAGTTCATCATCTGCCCAGATGATGAGCGGCCTGCAGCACTGGCTGTGGTGCCGAACATCCAGCGATTCCGGCAACCTAAATCGGAAGTGTCGGCAACCTGAATCTTGAGTCTAGGGAGTGACGGAAATGTCGGGCAGGTTCCAGTCGACACGCACCGCTTCATAGCGAGAGTTTGGGAGCGCTACGAGCACCGGAACAGCCTTTGGATCGAGCCACGAGAGCAGGGCATGCATGTCTTCTAAGGGCATCGCGGTACAGCCAATGGTCGGAGCTCCTGGCCTGCGCCACACGTGAAGAAAAATGCACGAGCCGTCGCCTGGAGTTGGGACACCAACGTCGCGTTGGATGTGGTTGTGGTCCACCTCGATGACGAGCTCGTAGAGGTGATCGTTGCGGCGCATTTTCTCGGCCTCAGACCAGTCGACGGTTGTTTGTTTGGAGTCGAGCACTTTGTTGTAGTGCTCAGACTCCGCATCGTTGACGCAGCGCCAACTGCGACTCACTTCTTGGAACGGAAGATTCGTCCCTGTCGGGGCTTTGTCGTAGCCATACGAGTTGGTGATTCGAAAGACGCCGGCGGGACTGCGGCCATCGCCCTCGCGTTTGATGGGATCGTCGCCTTCGGGCACTGTGTGAAGGCCTCGGCCCCAACCAAGCCCCGTGCGGCCAAGAGTGCTTGCAATGGGCGGCCCGACAGGTTGCCACGTGGCCCCGGCCTTGCGCCGATAGCGCTGAAGCACGGTGGCAGTAGCCTCCCAGTCATCGCTTCGAGAAACGATGAGTTGCGTTGTCGCTGTGGGGATGGGGCTGGGCGCCGCTTGCATCGCATCTGGAACGACCGCTGCTGCGACGTTGGGCTCGACGTTGGGCCTAGATGTTTGCCCAGGAGCGGGCGTGTGCAACGGCTCTGGCGGTGCCGGGGTTGTCGCGTTACACGCGCCCACAACAGCAAGCGCAGCCAGCCATGCGCTACGCATGAGCGGCTAGAAACTCATCTCAAGCATGCGCTCGATGGGCTTGAGTGCACGAATTCGCGTTGCTTCGGGCACGTCGACCTCGGGCCCTAAATCGCGCAAGCAAAGGTAGAGCTTTTCCATTGTATTGAGGCGCATGTACGGGCACAGATTGCACGCACAAGACTCATCTTCTGGCGGCGCAGGAATGAGTTCTTTGCCGGGGGCCGCCTGCGACATCTTGTGCAAGATGCCCGCTTCGGTTGCGACGATAAAGGCTTGTGCATCGTCTTCGACAACAAAGCGCAGGAGCCCAGATGTGGAGGCGATGCAGTCGGCGTGCTTGAGAATCGACTCTTCGCACTCGGGGTGAGCAATGATTTTTGCTTCGGGGTGGCGAACCTTAAGGGCGAGAAGCTTTTTCTCAGAAAATGTCTCATGCACGATGCAGCTGCCCTGCCAAAGCACAATGTCGTCTCGGCCACTCTCTTTGCCGACGTAGCGACCTAGGTGTTTGTCTGGTGCGAAAACGATCTTTTCATCGGGGCCAAGTGCCTTGATGATTTTTGCGGCGTTTGACGAAGTGCAGGTGATGTCCGAGAGAGCCTTCACCTCGGCGCTTGCATTGATGTACGTAACAACGGTGTGGTCCGGATAGTCCTTAAGCCATTCTTCAAACTCGGGAGCTGGGCAACCGTCTGCCAACGAGCAACCCGCAGCTAGGTCAGGCACAATCACGGTCTTGGTTGGGTTAAGAATTTTGGCGGTCTCGGCCATGAAGTGAACACCGCAAAAGCAGATCACATCGGCATCGGTGTTCTTGGCTTCGATTGAGAGCTGCAAGCTATCGCCAACAAAGTCTGCCAGGTCTTGGATTTCAGACTCTTGGTAGTAGTGCGCAAGAATGACGACGTTCTTCTCCTTCTTTAGCCGGAGAATTTCGGATTCAAGCTGGTCAGGACTTGGCATGTTACTCATGGGAAAGGCGTACCACAGCGGGGGCGGTTCGGCCGCTGATTGGGAGCTGAGGCGTCGGGCTGGGGTATGATGTGATACCTGGTCAGCCCAAATCCCCACTCATGGAGTGTCTGGCCCCAGGCCAGTTACTTTGAAAACAACTAGTTAGGTGTTCTCAATCACGGAACACGCTTTGCAATTCTCAGGTTCTGCATGGCAACTCGTTCATTCCTTCGAACCCCCCTCCTTGTTGCCACCCTGCTCGCAGCAGTGACTGCTTGCGCAGCGGAGGATGAGGCCCTGGTCGGCGAGAAGCAGGGCCTCTTGGAGTCGGCACACCCAGCGCTGCAAACCCTTCCCAATGTTGAGCGATTGACGATGGGTGCGGCCAATCGCACAGCCTTTGTCTCTGGGCAGCTGGGCACCGAGCTCGACTCGGTTGGTGCGGCATTCGAGATTGCAGAAGGTTCGCTCGTTCTCAAAACCTCAGAGCGTGATGCGCTAGGGCAAACCGTCGAGCGCTACGGCCAAGAGCGCAACGGTCTTGAAGTTGTCGGCGGTGATTTGCGCATTACTCGCGATGCCGATGGCGAGATTCGCTCGGCAACCGGAACGAGTTGGGCAAAGGGCGATGCTCCTTCGATTCCAACGTTTGCCCAGACGGATGCACGCGATGCTGCCATGGCAATCACCGAAGGCGTCGATGGGAGTTCTTCTGGTCGACTTGTCTACCTCGCCAACTCGAAAGGTTCGTCTCCCGAACTCGCTTGGCACTTTGTGCTCACGGGAAATCGCGCGGGAATGCCTGTCGAAGATGATGTCTACATCAGTGCGCTAAGTGGCGAGCTTGCCGACCGCGCTCCTCGCATTCACTCGGCCCGCCTTCGCACTACCTACGATGCCGGTGGCACCGAAGACTATGGAACGGTAGCCCGCAATGAGAACAGCGGCTCGACCGGCGACCGCGATGTTGACCAAGCCCACGATGCTGCAGGCAAGACCTACGACTGCTTGCAAGGGCTCTTTGGCCGTGACTCGTACGATGCTGCAGGTGCCGAGCTTGTAAGCATTGCCAACTTTGGTGTCGGCTTTGAAAACGCCTTTTGGAATGGCGCCGAGATGGTTTACGGAGACGACTTTACGGTTCTCGATATCGGAACCCACGAGCTTGGTCACGCACTCACCGAGTACACCGGCAATATGGTCTACCAAAACGAGCCGGGTGCCCTAAACGAAGCGTGGTCCGACATTCTCGCTGCCGTCTGTGATGCCTACACAAATGGTGGAGTTTCAAACGCAACGTGGATTTTGGCAGAAGACCTGCCAATTGGAGCCATTCGCTACCTAAGCAATCCAACCCAAGACGGTTGGTCAAGCGATCACTACTCGACTCGCTACATTGGTACCGAGGACGAAGGTGGCGTTCACCTTAATTCGGGCATTGCGAATCTTGCATTCTACTTGGCTACCGAAGGCGGCATTCACCCAACAGGGATGAGCACGAGCGAAGTGCAAGGCGTTGGAATCGAAGCTTCTGGAAAGATTTTCTACCGCGCTCTGTCAAACTACATGAATGTAAACACCGACTTCCTCGGTGCACGGGCAGCGACTGAACTCGCCGCAGACGACCTCTACGGCGCCGGTAGCCCTGAGAGTATTTCTATGAGCGAAGCCTGGGCAGCGGTTGGCGTTGGCGGCCCAGCTGCCGAGCGTCCTGAGCCCGAGCCAGAAGAGCCTGGCACCGACGAGGAATTCCCAGGTGGCGGTGATGGCACTGGTCCGCAGGCCGGAACAGGAACCGTCGTTGGCGGCTGTTCGACATCTGGCGGAACCGGCGGCGCAGCCTCTGGCTTGATGCTGATGCTGCTTGCCTTCGTCGCGACTCGTCGACGACGTCAAGACGCTTAGCTTCGAATGTGCACGAAGTGATAGCGGTCGAAGAAGGGCCTTCGACGACGAACTCGGCTGCAGAGACTACTTGAGTTGTTTGTAGGTTGGCTACCTCTTCAAAGGCCGCTGGATCCTCTACACCAAAGGTAAAGGGCTCGCCTAGGCGCTGCATGCACTTGGCACTAGGTATTCGACCTGTAGATTCACAAGCCACATCGCGGGCACAAAAAGTGACTGCGTTTTCATCACAGCAAAGGTCCCAAAGGGAGGATTCTTAGGAATTGTACCTAGTACTCTCTAGGCCGCGAATTGCCCACACTCCCAAGAGTGGACCGGGAGCGAGCACGAGAAACGTCCACTGCCAACCGACGCTGCTGGCAACTACGGGCAGCAGTTGAATGGATGCAATGGTGATCGCAAAGCCAACGCCGTTTTGCACGGTGAGGGCTGTCCCGACATATTCGGGTGGACAGGTTTGCACCGCGAGTGCAGAGAACTGTGGCGAGTCGGCCACCACGGCCATGCCCCAGACAATGAGGAATGCAGCGAGAAGTGGCATTGGTAGCGGAAACGCAAAGCCGCTAAGAGCACAACAGGCAAAGCTTAGAACAAGCGCAACCATAGCGATGCGCCTTGGCCCATAGCGGCGGCTGGCGAGTCCACCAAGGACACAGCCAACGCTGCCGAGTGCAATGGCGGCAAAGACGAGAATCGCTGCCACTTGCGGACTTGATTGCAAGGCGGGCGCTTTGGCGACGTAGGCTGTGAGCATGGCCCAAAACGCGTAGAGCTCCCACATATGTCCAAAGTATCCAAAGGCCGCCAGGCGAAACGAGCGGATGCGAAACACCTTCCAGATCATCGAGGCATCAAACTCGGCCTTTGCGGGCAAGTAAGGCCCATCGCGCACGCCGATCAAAACGAGCACGGCACCGACAAAGGCCGATGCGGAGGCAAGTGCGACGGTGCTTTGCCAAGGCAAGCTGGTTCCCAGGGCGCGAAGTAAGAAGGGAAGCGATGTTCCAATGGTGAGCGCACCGACCATCACGCTAAGACCAAAGCCAAGCCCGCCCTGAAACCATGAGGCGACGATTTTCATACCCACGGGGTACACGCCTGCCAGCGTTAGGCCTGTGGCAAAGCGAAAGCAGCAGGCGACAAAGAAGCTATCGCTGAGGTAGGCGAAGCCAAGATTAAAGAGCGCTCCAATGCTGGCCGAGACGATAAATACCCATCGCGGCGAATACTGGTCGGCGAGATTGGTGAGCGAGTAGAAGAGCGTGCCGGCGATAAAGCCGAGTTGTGTGGCAATGGTGAGCCAAACAACGCCGGCGCTTGAGAGCTGCCATCGCAGGGCCAGAGCGTCGGAGACTGCACTTCCCGCGAGCCAAGGCGCGGTAGCCAGCAAGACCGCGACACTGAGCACGGCTAGGGTGCGATAGGAAGAGTTGCTCATGCTTGCGACTACGGTTGGCTACATTGCGAAGGCTGTGCGGCTTCGGGTAGCATCCACCGCAGTGTCTTCTTCACGCCAACGCTTATGCTCTATTCTCGATCGCGTAGGCCTAATTGAAGGTGTGCTACGCGCTCGGGCTCGGTTTGGAAGTCCATACTTGACGGTTCTCACCTACCATCGAGTGTTTAAAGCTCCCGAAGTGTACCCATTCGATCGAGGCGTCATCGATGTGGGGCCCGAGGCTTTCGATGCTCAACTCAAGACTTTGGCAAAGTACTTCAATGTCGTGGGCATCGATGAAGTTTGCGCGCACTTCGCCGGAGAAGAGGCATTGCCAAAGAACGCCGCCGTCGTGAGTTTTGATGATGGCTATCTGGACAACCTCGAAGTCGCTGCACCGATTCTAAAAGACAACGGCATGAAGGGGGTCTTCTTCATGGCGACCTCGTATATCGAAGAGCGTCGTATCTACTGGTGGGACCGGGTAAACTACCTTTTTCACCACGCCAAAGCGGGCCAGGGCAAGGTTACCTTGGCGTACCCAGCGCGATTGCAGCTTGACCTCGACAACGATCGCGCCGGTTCGCTCTCAACGATTCTTCAGCTGATGAAGACCCAATTTAGTTTGGATGTCGAGCGCATGCTGGAAGGCTTGGCAGAGGCCCTAGGAGTTGTTTGGAACCGCGAGCTTGAACGTGAATTGTGCGAGGGCTTTGTGATGACATGGGACGACGTTCGCGCCCTTCGCAAGATGGGCATGGACGTGCAATCGCACACGCGAAGCCACCGCGCCTTACAGACCGTGCCCTTCGCCGAACTTGCCGGCGAATTGGCTGGCGCCAAAGCGGACTTGGAGCGAGAGCTTGGCGAAACTGTCGATTCAATTTCCTACCCGATTGGCCGTTCGCTGGCCTCGCTTGAGCCCATCAAGGAAGCGCTTCGCGATGCCGGCTACAAAGTAGGTTTCACCAATGCCACGGGGGCGCATCCGCTGTGGGGCGAGAGCGATTGCTACGATGTGCGACGTATCGCCGTTGAACCAGAGTACCAGGGCTCGTTCTTTCGAAGCGTTCTTGCCGTTCCGCAGTTGGGCTACTAGTGTCTGATTTGGTTCTAAGAACTTCACTTATCACAACAACAAGTGAGCTTGAGGCTCTTCGCGAGGCTTGGGGCGCGTTGCTTGCCAGTAGTGCAACAAACGAAGTGATGCAGGGGCCCCTTTGGCTTATCAATTGGTGGCGTGTCTATGGGCCGGTGCAGGAGCGAGAGCTTTGCACCTTGGCAATGTATGATGGCGATCGCCTTGTGGGCCTTGCGCCCCTGTGCCGGCGAAGTGTCGGGAGATTTGGGCTTCGGCGAGTTGAGTTTATGGGCTCGGGCGAAGAAGAAGAGCATGAGACATGTTCTGAGTATATCGGCCTGCTCGCAGCCGAGGGCTACGAGCAATCGGTTGCCGATGCCTTTGGGCTTGCCCTCAAGAATGACTCGCTAGCTCCCTGGGATGAAATCGATTTCACAGCCATGAGCAGTGAAGCGGTGATTTCCTCGCTTCTAACGCGGGCGATGGGCAAAGCCACGGTGTACGAAATTACTGGTGGCGCACCGTTTGTCACCTTGCCAGCGTCTTGGGATGACTATCTCGCGTCTCAGTCGTCGTCGCGCCGCTACCTCATTCGTCGATCGCTGAAGGAGTGGGGAAAGTGGACGGGGGCAGCTCCAACACTCTGCAAGGTCGAGCGCGAAGAGCAACTTGATGAGGCCTTTGACATGCTCGCGGCACTTCACGAAGAGCGTTGGCAAGAGGTTGGGCACAGCGGCGCTTTTGCGTCGCCACTGTTTTGTGATTTTCACCGCCAGACCATGCGCGATTTGTTTCGCGAAGGCGCGCTGTGGCTAAACTGGCTTGAAGTCGAAGGCAAACCGGTCGCAGCGACGTACAGCATCATTTGGAACAATCAAGTTCGCTTCTACCAAAGTGGAAGGAAGCTAGATTTGCCAAGTAAAGTGCGCGCCGGATTGGTTATCCATGCCTGCGCAATTCGCGAATCAATCGAGGCGGGTTACAGCCAATACGATTTTCTCGCAGGAACCACTCGCTACAAAATGCAGCTCGCCGACAACGTTCGGCCCTTGATGCGACTCTCCCTGTCTAGGCCATCGCTGCGAAGTCGGGCTCAGAAATTGAGTTCGGCAGGCATTGGGGTTGGCAAATTGGTCCGCAATCAAGTGCGCAGCTGGCTCGAGAAACGCTAGAGCAATCTGTGATGGATGTTGGGCTTGGGCTCCCAACACCGCGGTCACGCCAAAGAATTGCGGTGTAGGTTCGGCACCTTCCGCAATGAGTACGCTGCTTCTGGGATGGGAACTAGACTCGCGATGAGCGGCAGGCAAGACTCAGAGTATGGCCGGTATTCGAAGTCTGCTTCTACCTATTCTCTCGTCGTCGATCCTCGCGTGCGGGGGGGCGGTGACGAATACCAATGGTGGCGACGGCGGTTCGAGGGACGATGATGGAGGCTTTACAGAGCAGCCACAAACGTCGTGTGAGCCAAGCGAAGATGAGGGCCCGCGATTTTACGTTACGACCGACGGCGACGATGACGGCGGCGATGGCAGCGAAGCATCGCCTTGGGGCTCCATTGCCCACGCGATTGAGAATATTTCGGACGGCTCGACTCTTCTGGTCGGGCCCGGAACTTACAACGGCGCCATCCGTATGGATGCGCAATTTGCCGAGGGCGTGGTGGTCCGTGCCGAACCTGCCTATCAAGCACGGCTGCGCAATGACGACGCGGTAATTTCAATCTACGAGGGCCAGGGCATTACCATCAGTGGCTTTGATATTGCCCACGATGGGCCCGGTGCGGGGCCCCTGTTAATCCATATTCAAGATCTTATCGGTGATAGCGGCGGTGCGGATGCTGTGAGTAGGATTGTTCTTAGGAATAATATTGTTCACGATAGCTACAATAACGACCTGCTCAAGATAAATAACGGTGCGCGCGACATTTTGGTGGAGCGCAATATCTTCTACAACCAGCAGGGCACCGACGAACACATCGATGTAAATAGCGTTGCCGATGTGACCATTCAGGACAATATCTTCTTCAATGACTTTGAGGCATCCGGGAGAGACAACGACGAAGATACGTCGAGCTTTATTGTCATCAAGGATTCAAACGGCGACAACGATTCGTACGAGGGGGCGGAGCGCATTGTCGTGCGACGCAACGTCTTTGCGAACTACCAGGGCAGCAGCGGCGCAAACTTCTTACTCGTTGGTGAGGATGGTAATCCGTATCATGAGGCGGTAGAGGTGCTCTTTGAGAACAACTTGCTCGTCGGCAATAGTGGCAGCGAAGTGCGAGCGCCGCTCGGGATCAAGGGCGGTCGCGATATCGTCTTTCGTCACAACACGGTGGTCGGCGATATGCCCGGAGCCGCATTTGCGTTTCGATTTAATCAAGAGGGTGACAACCCCACCAATCAGAACATTTCGCTCTACAACAATATCTGGTCGGATCCGACCGGGAGTATGGCTGACTTCTCAGATACGCCAGAAGGCGAGACCGAGAGCTTCACGATCGATAACAATCTGTACTGGAACGGTGGGCAGACGATTCCAATAGGAGACGATCTAATCAACTACAGTGACGATGCCGCGGCCGTGAGCGGCGACCCACAAATTGCAAATACGCCAATCCCGATGCCAACTTGGCTGGAAGATGAACGTCGCTTTGCCGATGGGTCTGGAGACATCTGCCTCGCGTTCGAGCGCATGGTCGAGAGTTATGGGCTGCCGGCGAGCGATGGGGCGGCCACAGGGGCAGCACGCGCTGATCAGGCTCCAGAGACCGATATTCTTGGAAAGCGACGCTCCGGGGCGATAAGCATCGGCGCCGTCGAGCCCTAATTTTGGTCGAGTACCCAAATTCGCTTCGTCACGCGCTACAATGACTACAGGATGGTTGTACTCGGCAAGATGGGGACAATGGTTGCGCTTGCAACGCTCTTCGTTGCGTGTCGATTTGGCGACTTCACAGAAGATGCTGGCCCTGTCGATGCAGCCATAATCGATGCGGCCCCACCAGTCCCCGACGCTCCTCCAATCATTCCCGACGCAGCCCTCCCCGACGCTGGAGTTCCCGATGCCGCAGGCCCCGATGCCGCGCCATCCGATGCTGGTCCACATCCGATCGATCCGCTGGCCGACGGGCTAAGCACGTTAATCGGGGATAGCGCAGCAGGCTTTCTAAACGGCAGCCGAGAATTCGCACTGCTCAGCAATCCGGTCAACGTGCTCGTTGGGCCAAGTGGCGATGTCTTTGTTGCCGACTTTGGCAACAACGCGATTCGGCAGGTCTCTCCGACCGGTGAAACCAGCACACTGGTACGGCAAGCTGGCTTCAATCGCCCGTTTGGCATGGTCTTTACAACGGGCGGCGACTTCTATGTTCAGACCGATCGCAGCAGTCTTGATGCTGACACCGGCGCTCTTTGGCGCGTTGCCATGGATACGGGTGTGGCAACGTTGGTGCTCGACGACTCGGGGCGCTGGCGCGGCCTTGCGGCGCTTAGCGATGGTCGGATCGCGGTGGGTGATGCCACGGGGTTCACGATCAAAATTTTTGATCCCGCACTTGAAACCGTTACCGCTTTGGCAGGTGAAGAGGGCGTTGCGGGATTTGGAAACGGCACTGGCGCTGGCGCGCACTTCAATATAATTCGAGACGTCGTTGCAACAAGCGGCGATGTGCTCTTCGTTTCCGACTCTGGCAACAATCGCATTCGACGTGTGACCCTAGACGGCGTGGTAACGACTGTGGCCGGCAACGGGATTGCCGCAAGTACAAACGGCGTTGCCTTGGCATCAAGTGTCAATCGTCCTTCAGGACTGGCGTTGGCTGGCGACGATGACTTGTACATCGGAGAGTTTGATAGCGGGATGATTCGCAAACTCGCAGGCAACGTACTTACAACCGTCGCAGGAAGCATCCCTGGGCACGCGGACCATGTCGATCCGCTGCAGGGACAACTCTTCTCGGCAGAGGGCATCGACTTCGTGGCGCCCAATCTCTACAGCTCCGATGGCAATGCAGGAGGCGACGAGCCGTTTCACAGAGTTCGTCGCATCGTGATTGCAGCCGAGTAACGCAGCTCGCTAGCGGCAGTCGCTAGACCGAGAACATCGCGTCCATGTAGTCGGCAATGCGCTCGGCTGATTTGCCATCCCAGAATTTTGGAATGCGCCCAGAGGGCTCTGCTGCGATGCTCGCTTTCCAAGCTGGCATAATCGCCTCGCGGCGGATGCCGGCCAGGACGTTTGTACCTTCCTCGACGGTAACTGGGCGCTCAGTGTTTTCCCTAAGCGTCACACAGCGAACTCCGAGCACGGTTGTCTCCTCTTGAATACCACCGCTATCGGAGAGCACAACCTTGGCTCCGGCCATCAGACGCATGAAGTCGAGGTAGCCGACTGGGCCTGTGAGATGCCAGCGCGACGTATCCATTTCGATTCCGGCGGCCTCGATTCGGGCGCGGGTTCGGGGGTGCACGGGAAAGACAAGGGGAACGTCTTCTTTCGCGATGTCGTCGAGAACGCCGATGATGTGCGCAAGCTGCTCGGGCTCGTCCACGTTGCTTGGCCGATGGAGAGTGACAAGACCATAGCCGCCTTCCTTTAGGCCAAGAGTCGTGAGGATCTCCGAGCTCATCGCCTTCTCTTTGGCTGCGAGAAGCGTGTCGATCATGACGTTGCCAACAAAGGAAATCTTCTCGGCCTTCACGCCTTCCTTGGCAAGGTTCACATTGCCTGCGGGGTCGGAGACAAAGAGCACATCGCTTAGGCAATCGGTGACTTTGCGATTGAGCTCTTCTGGCATCTCATCATCAAAGCTTCGAAGACCGGCCTCGACGTGAATCACAATGGGGCGATCGCGAGTGCCGCGTGTGCAGTCGAAGGGCTCTTTTAGGCGAAACTTTGAGGTGACAAGCGAGCACGCTACAGTCGAGTTGACATCGCCAACAACCAGGACGACATGCGGCTGCTCATCTTCAAGAACCTTTTCAAAGAGGGTCATCACCGATGCGGTTTGCTGGGTATGGGTTCCGGAACCGACTCCTAGATCAATGTCGGGGCGGGGGATGCCAAGCTCGTCGAAGAAGACTTTGGAGAGCGCGTCGTCGTAGTGCTGGCCGGTGTGCACAAGCTTGGTCTCAAAGCGCTTGTTGGCACCAAAGGCGCGCATGATGGGCGCAATTTTGGGAAAGTTGGGGCGAGCTCCGGCGACGCAAATTACTTTGATTGGCACATGCCAAGTGTACTAGCGCTCTTGGCGAAAATCTCTGATCCGCCAAACCCGAATTTGCGACTTTGTGGGCGCGGTCCTTGAGCCAGGCAGCGTCGGCCACCTAGCCGTTCACTAGCTCCGGCTGCGATTTTTGGCAATCGCCTCGGCGTAGATGTCTTGGTAGCCCGCCACAATTGTTGGCCAATGACGTTCTTGCTCGACATAGGTGCGGGCATTGGCCGCCCGGCGCCGGCGTTCGTCGGGGTTCTCTAGGGCATCGATCGCGACAGTTGCAAGCTCGGCCGAATTGCCTGGGGTAAAGGTGTAGCCTGTGTCGCCAGGGCGAACCAACTCGCGCATCGCTTGGGTGCTGCTCAGCATGACCGGGATGCCCAAGGCCATTGCCTCCAAAGGCTTGAGCGGAGTCGTGAGCTCGGTGGTACGCGTACTAATGCGCGGGTAGACCATAAGGTCGACTACCGAATACATATCCTGAACGACTTCGTGGGGAACACGGCCGGTAAAGGTCACAAGGTTAGATAAGTTCTTAGAACGCACAAGCTCGTGCAAGTCGGCCTCAAGAGCATTGCCGCCGCCGGTAATCATCAGGTGGGCATTGGGGATTGCTTTGGCGATCGCGGGCATCGCTTCGATTAGTGTTTCAAGCCCCTCGTAGGGCTGAAAGGCACCGATGTAGCCGAGCACGGTCTTGTCGTGCAGACTCCATTTCTCGAGTACCGATTGCACGGGTGGTTGGCTTCTAAAGAGCGAGCTCTCGACGCCATTGGGGATTACATGTAGCTCGGTCTTCTTGCCAATGCGCGGTGCAATCTCGACTCGAAGCGCCTCGCAAATCGCGACAACGCTGTCGGCCTTCTTAAAGAGGATTGTTTCCAGAGCTTTTGCCCCGCGGTAGGGCAGCGACTCGTACTCCCATTTTCCTCGGTCCACAGATGCGTTCTCCCAAAGGTCGCGAACTTCATAGACCAGGGGAAGTTTGTATTTGCGAGCGACGCGAAGTGCTGGCAGGCCAACAAGCACTGGCGAGGCAGCGTGAATAACGTCGGGACGAAACTCGCGAACGGCAGCATCGATTGTCTTGGCTAGCGCGTGCATCATTCCAAGTTCGCGAAGCCCAGTGCGCCGCTCGGGTTGGCTGGGAGTGCGCAGATACGTGCGGCCATCGATAACCTCGCGAAGCGACTCACCATTGGGATGCTGGGCGGAGGTTGCAACGTCGCAAATCATGCCGAGCTCTTCCTGGCAGCGCATGATGTAATTTGCCCGGATGCTGTATCCAGAAAGATTGGGCAGGGAGCTATGCAACACGTGAAGGACTCGCACGACTTGATCGTCACGTGTTAGACCTTCGAACACAATCGTTAGGAGCGCTCGATTTCGCACAGCGCCAACGCATCATGAAAATCGCACACGTCTTGGGTTCGTTGGGGATGGGAGGCGCCGAGCGAGTGGCGCTTGACCTCGCTACTGCACAGCACGCCAAAGGGCACGAGGTCATGGCAATCTCCTTATCTGGAGATGCCGGGGGTGGGCCGCTGGCAGGGGCATTCTCCGCGGCCCAGGTGCCTGTGCACATTGTCGCCAAGAGGCCGGGGTTGGATTGGACGCTGCCTCCTAGGGTGGCTCGCGAGCTTCGCCGCCTGCACCTTGACGTTGTGCACACCCACAACACGCAACCTCTGGTCTACGCTGCTGCCGCCGCAAGAGTGTCGGGCCACGTCGTCGTGCACACCAAGCACGGCGAAGGCCACTTGGTGAGCCGGGCCGGGCAAATGCTGCGACGCTTTGGCTCGCCCTTTGTGCACAGCTTTGTCGCGGTCTCTAAGAAAACTGCTGAGCATGCTCGTGAGCAGTGGGCCTATCCGCTGCCCAGCCGCATACAGGTCATCACAAACGGCATTCGGCTGGACGTGCATCGCCCAGATTCGGAAGCGCGCCGCGAGGTTCGCCGTGAACTTAGTATATCGGAAACCGCTTGGGTGGTTGGCACCGTCGGCCGATGCGATGCGAATAAAAACCAAGCGGCACTCATTCGCGCTTTGCAAGACTCACTCTCGTCAGACGTGCACTTGCTCGTGGTTGGCGATGGCGATCTGATTGGCAATCTTAGAGAAGCGCGGGAACGCAGTGCGCACAAAGAGTCGATTCACATACTCGGTCGTCGTGGCGATGCCCATCGCATCATGGCGGCGCTGGACGTCTTTGCACTGCCCTCGCTCAGCGAAGGCTTGCCGCTTGTGATTCTCGAAGCGATGGCTACGCAAGTTGCGATTGTGAGTACGAACGTCGGTGGGATTCCCAAGGTAATTGAATCAGGCGAAACGGGCCTCCTGGTCCCGCCATCCGATGATGCGGCGATGCGGAGAGCGCTTCTTCGTCTGCAAAGCGATCGAGAAGAAGCCGCGAGACTGGCTCTCGCAGGACGCGCGTTGGCGCAGCGCGAGTACTCCTCGGAACGAATGGCAGACGAGTACTTGGCTCTCTATCGGGCAGCGCTCAAAACGTCGTAATCGCGAAGCGGTGTCCATCGGCGGGCGCAGACGTGCCGCGCAATTACGGCGAGCAGCTGTTGGCGCAGCGGCCCTCGAGGCACTGCATCGCGAAGGCACATTCATCCGGTTGGGATGGGTTTGGTGGCGGCGGGCACGTGACGGCCTGGCAGTTTTTTGTGCGCCACGAAGAGAGCCAAGCTCGGTACGATTGGTTGTAGACCCCGAGGCTTGTCGGCGCATTGCAACAGCCGTTCTCCGTGGGGAGGGTATTTCCGATGCAGTCATCGGCCGTCGTACACGCAAGCGGGTCGGGGCTGTCGACGGCGCCAAAGTAGCCATCGTTCATCGTTGTGAGAGGGACGCGCTTTCCCTTGCAGGCTCCATCGACACACGTAGCGATCGTTTTGTGCGTCGGCTTTGCACAAGAGTAGACATCGCACTTCTCGCCGTCGTCGGCGGTGCACCGGGCCGTGTTCTCTGCACGAAACGCTTCGTACTCGGCCTTGACGTATGCATTCGTGCACTCGCAACCCTGTCCACAGCAGCTGCCGGGAGACGCACAACTCACGATGCACTCGCTATCGCTAGAGCAGGTGTACACCTGCTCGGCTAGTGGCTTGGCCGCAATGGTCTCGCCATCGCCTTTGTCTTTCCCGCAGCCGCTAAGCATTAGTAGCAGCAGAGCACAGGCTATCCAAACTCTCATTAAGGCGATGGTAGCAGGCTTGGTTGTTCGCGATCGATATGAGGACAGAGTTGCCGGAACTCATGTGCGGGTTTGGAAGCACAGAAACGACCACTGCCGTTTTCTGGCAGACTACCGGCATGACAACAGGCACGTCGAAACACAATGATCTAAAAGCCGTCTTCATAAACTGCACCATTAAAAAAACTGCAAGCGGCTCACACACTCAAAAGCTGATGAATCGAGCAGCAGGCGTAATGCGTGCCGAGGGCGTCAATGTTGAGATGATTCACGCCCTTGATCACAAGATCGCGTTTGGCATGGCGAAGGATCTATCTGACGATGGACAGGGCGGTGACGATTGGCCAAAGCTCCAAGCCAAAATTGTTGACGCCGATATTCTCGTGCTTGGAACCCCAATCTGGCTTGGAGTGAAATCGAGTGTCGCCACCTTGGTGGTTGAGCGAATGTACGCCTATAGCGGAGACCGAAACGCCAAAGGGCAATTTGTGTACTACGGCAAGACTGCCGGCGTTCTCGTAACTGGCAACGAGGATGGAGCCAAGGCGGTGGCGATGGATGTGCTCTACGCCATGGCGCACATAGGTTTCACAATTCCTCCTGCAGCCGATGCTGCGTGGCTAGGGGAAGCTGGGCCCGGCGCAAGCTACGGCGACGTTGAGTTTGATGGCAAGCCTGTTAACGAAGATGGAACCCCTGCTGGGTACGACAACGAGTTTACAAACAGAAACACCACCTTCATGGCATGGAATCTGATGCACATGGCTCGCTTGCTAAAAGACGCTGGCGGTTTCCCATCAAATGGAAATCATCCAGATACTTGGACCGAGGTTGCAAATGCCCGGGATCAAGATCCGGAGCTAGGTTGAGATTGTAAGATGACAGGCTCTGCACGACCAGCAGCCGCGTCTATGCGGCTGGGGACGTTTGTTCGAAGTGGCAGTTCACGCATGCCCGAGACGCCATGACTCGCATCGTGATTCAGAACGCACTGTTCTATGGCCGCAAAAAACACATTGCGCTTGTCGCGAAAATTCTAACGTGGATTCTCAAAATTCGCAGGTGAGGGGAGTGCCCCTGCTGTCTATTAGAGCCTCTAAGAGAAATACGGATAAGCCACGGCGATCGCCACGAAGAGCGCGCCAATAATGATTAGCCCAATAGCTGCAGCTGCGAAACGAGTCCGCTTATGACGCGTCTCTTCGACGAACTCGTCCTTAGCAACCTTGGAGATCTTGCCTTGCTTCGAAGTAGTTTGCATATTCATACTTAGAAGCTTTGCAGCTTTGGGGCCAGCGACCGCCCCTTCGCAACACAGGTGCGATGGCTGGTGCTAGCCAGAATGGGCGGACCTCTGTGTCACACTGTGCACAAGTGCCACATGAGAGGGGGACCCCACTCACGCGACCAAACGTAGTAAGATTTAGGTGATTCACTTAGATCTCAGTAGCCTAAGACTCTAGACGAAAGAATCAGATGCAAAGAAAACGGCGAACCCCTAGATAGGAGCGTAATCCTCCAGATTGGAGGCAGCCAACACTCTGTAACCTTATGAGCGTTGAGCCGTAGTACTCAGTATGGACAAGGACCTCTATCTTGATCGCATCGGTTGGCGTGGGCCTACCCGGCCCGATTTGGAGTGCCTTGAGGGCCTGTGCAAAGCGCAGCTAACGTCAGTTCCTTTCGAGAACTTTGACATTCACCTTGGTGTGGAGATACGCCTCGACGCGCCTAGCCTCTATCGAAAAATCGTCCGAAGGCGACGAGGTGGTTTTTGCTATGAGCTCAATGGGCTCTTTGCTTGGCTGCTGCGCGAGGTCGGCTTTTCTGTTGAACTTCTCTCTTCTCGAGTGATGCGCAAAGGCGGCCTGGGAGCCGAGTTCGATCACATGGCACTTCGGGTGTGGTGCGAAGGCAAGCCCTTCCTTGTCGATGTCGGATTTGGCGATGGTTCGACGTTGCCACTGGCCCTCGAAGTTGGCGCGTCTCGTTGCGATTCCGAGGCGACCTATCGTCTCGATTCTGTTGCGGGTCAGATGCACTACCAAGTACTGCGACCCGATGGCGAGGTTAAGGGCTACGAACTTTCCCATGTCTCGCGAGAGGTCTCAGAGTTTGAGTCGATGAGTCGTCATCACCAAAGCAGTGCACGCTCGTGGTTCACAAAGTCCAGAATTTGCGTATTGCGAAGCGAGGTCGGCACGATTTCTCTTATCGATGGCGTCTACAAACGCGGGGGCGATACCGTCGCAACGCTGGACTCCGATGGTGAGTACTTGCAGACGCTTCGCAGCGTCTTTGGAATCGATCTGCCAAGGATGCCGCACAATGCGTCCGAGCAAGGGCTACAGAAGCTTCGCCTACAGGGGCTGGTTTGGCAGGAGCGCGCCCAGCGGGCTCTCGCGATGCTTGGCCAGCGTCGTTTGCTACCCCAGTAGAGCCTCGGGTTCTCGGTGCTCGCATTGACGGGCTCTGGTAGCCTTGCCGCATGGCTACGCGAGATCCGCTTGAGGTGATGATCACCGTTGATGTTGAAGCTTGGCCCCGATGCGAGGGCTGGAAGCTCGATGGGTTGGCTGGCGACCTTGCTCGCGACATCTATGGCAAGACGCCCGATGGTGAGTTTGGCATCAAGTACCAAGTCGACTTGCTAAAGCGGCACGGGCTTAAGGGCGTCTTCTTTGTCGAAGCGCTGATGGCTTGTGAGATTGGCATTGCTCCACTTGCCAAGATTGTCTCTGATATTCAAGACGCCGGCTCCGAAGTTCAGCTCCACATTCACACCGAGTGGTTTGAGAAAATGTCTGAGCCTCTGCTTGGAGAAACTCGGGCTTACAATATTCGAGAACTCCGTTTTGACGACCAAGTTACGGTTATTGAAAAAGCCCTTGAGAATTTGCGAGCCGCCGGAGCGCACGATGTTAACGCCTACCGCGCAGGCAACTTTGGAGCAGATTTTCAAACCCTTGAAGCACTTGTGAAGTGCGGCATCCAATACGACTCAAGCTACAACTACTCGTACCTCGAGAGTGAGTGCGGCCTTGATATCGGCGAGATGATGGTGCAGCCAAGGCAGGTTGAGGGGCTTTGGGAGTATCCGGTTTCGAGCTTTCGCGACTACCCCGGTCACTATCGCCCAGCCCAGCTCTGCGCTGTGTCGGCGTTCGAGATGCAGGCAGCCATGCAAGAGGCCTACGACCAAGAGTGGCGAAGCTTCGTGCTTGTCTCACACTCTTTTGAGCTTCTCCGCGATCGCAAGCTGCCACAAAACTTCGCACACGCAGACTGGTCGGTAATCCGCCGCTTCGATGCCCTCTGCGAATTTCTCGCAGGCAATCAAAGTCGCTTTCGCACAGTCGGATTCGCCGACATAGACACACGCCCGGTTCGCGATGACTTCGCGCCGCTGCATCCGCCGATGGCCCAGTCAACGGCGCGCACCGCGGCTCGAATGGCGAGCCAAGCGCTGCGTCGACTCCCACGAAAGCGCGAAGCGACGGTGCGCAAGACACTTGCTCGCTTTGGGCTCGACAAGTTCTAGCAGAGCGAGTCGGCGATTGGGCAGCCGCACGCTTCGAGCTTGTCGCGGCTACTGTGCCCAAAACTCACAAGGATGCAGCTTGCCCCAAGCTCGCTCGCTACTTCAAAGTCGTGAGCGGTATCGCCAACCATGACCAAGTCTTCAGGAGACCGCCCGGTCTCTTGAATCCATTGCAGGCCGCTATCGATCTTGCCGTGTGCGTAGTGGTCTTTAATGCCGCATATCTCGGTCATGATTTCGGTGAGCCCAAACTGTGCGGTAAGCGCTTCGAGCGACTCTTGCCTAGACGCCGATAACACCGAAGAGCTTAGACCGCGCTCTTCAAGCGCCGAGAGGCAAGGCATTGCATCATCGCGAAGACCACAGTCGTGCATGCCGGCCTCAAAGTTTTTGGCGAAGACATCGGCAACCGCGCGGAAGGCTTCTCCCTCGCCAGGAAGGCCGAGCTTTGCGTAATAGGTGGAGACCGGAAAGACAAAGAGTTTCCGATAGCGGTCGGCATCAATGGCTGGCAACCCACGATCGCTAAGGATGTCATTGGTGATGTCGAGCACCAAGGTCACGTCGTCGACGAGAGTTCCATTGAAGTCCCAGATGACGTGTTTCTTTGAAGCGGGGATGAGGTCGAGGACAGAAGCCATAGGCCGCGAGCATAGACACACTCCTGCAGTGGATGCCCAGCGCAGAGGCAGCTTAGGCTGCCAGCAAATCGCGAGAAATCGCGAGAAGCGATCTACTCTTCGATTGCCAAGAGCTCGATGTCAAAGACGAGGGTGCCGGCAGGCTTGCCAGCGACGCCTTTGTACGCAAGCTCCTCGGGAATCCAAAAGCGCATCTGATCGCCGACACGCATCAGTTGCACACCCTCTCGCCAGCCGGGAATGACAGCGTCTAGCGGGAATTTCGCAGACCGCTCTCGAGTACGGCTTGAGTCAAAGAGCTTACCGTCGGTCGTCCATCCCGAGTAGTGCACTTCCACGCGACTTGTAGCCGTTGGATACGCTTTGCCGCTTCCGCGATGCAAGCGTCGGTAGCGCAAGTTGCTCTTGGTCTTCTTCGCGTTTCGAGGTGCCTTTGCGACATCTTTCGGGGCAGGGGGCGGCGCAGGTCGATCGGTAATCGAAAGCAGCTCAACATCAAAGACCAACATGCCTTCGGGGCGATTGGGTTTTCCGGCGTAGGCGAGATTCTCGGGAATCCAAAAGCGCGTCTTCTCACCAACCTTCATCAGCTGGAGGCCCTCGGTCCAACCGGGAATCACGCCGTCGAGTGGGAACTCGGCTGGGCGACCACGGGCGACGCTACTGTCAAAGAGCTTGCCGTCGGTTGTCCATCCCGAGTAGTGCACGCTCACCATATCGTGGGCGTCGGGGTGCTCGGTTCCTGTGCCCGGAGTAAGAACTTGGTATGCGAGCCCTGTGGAGGTAACCGTTGCACCGGCTGGGGCTGCTGCAACGCTTGGCGGTGTTGCTGGCGCCTTGTCGATTTCTAGCAGTTCGACTTCGAAAACCAGCATTCCCGCAGGGGCGCCCACTCGGCCATCGTAGGCGAGTTCTACGGGGATCCACATGCGCGCAGTTTGCCCGACTCTCATGGCCATCAGAGCAAACTGCCAACCCGGAATCACCTTGCCAAGTTGAAAGGTGGCTGGCTCTTTGCGCTTGTAGGAACTGTCAAAGAGGTGGCCGTCGGTTGTCCAGCCTCGATAGTGAACCGTGACGGTGTCATTCTCACTTGGCATTGCGCCTGTGGAGTCATGGCCTTCTAAGAAAAGGTAGGAGACACCTTCTGGAGTGCGAAGCGCTTTCGCTGGAGGCGCAGCTACGTCTGGAGGCGCCTCGCCAACGCTTCGAGATGGTGTTGGCGTCGTCTCGGGAGACTTCGCAGGCGAACCCGGTTGCGCGCCTGCCGGTTGCGCGCTTGCCGCAGCCGTTTGAGCAGGCGGTGTCGCATTCGCCCCGCAGCCAGTGATTAGAGCCGTTAGGGCTGAAGATAGAAAGAGAGGAGCGAAGCGCATCACGGCGATACGCTAGCACAGCATTCGCCGCATTCGCCGGTGCAAGCGCGCTTCTAAAAGGCCACACCGAAAGCCGTGTGAGCCCCTGGCAAAACTCCATCCACGCCAACGCCGCCAGCGCTGTAGTCAAAGTACGAGACGCCGAGTGCACCCGAGAGAACCCAGCGATCGTTAACGATCCAAGCGTAGCCACCGAGGGCGCTGACATATCCGCCAATGCGGCTCTCGTCGTCGTGGCTTACCTTTGCGACCGTCGCGCGCAATCCTGCCCACCACCCCGCAGGCGCGGTTCCCGAGAAGAACCAGCGAGCACCAAACTCGACACCGATAGCGCGATAGCCTTCGTCGTCGGTTACGAGGCTATCGTAGAGTTTAAGGCTTGGGCCCGCGTAGATCGCAACGTTGTTGGAAACTCGTCTCTCCAGGAGCACGTGACCAATGCCGAGTGCGGCGGTTAGCGGGTCGACCTGCACAGTCCAAGCTGGCGTCGTCTCTTGGGCTATCTCTTCAGCGTGGGCGGTAGCGGTAGCACTTGCGAGCAGGGGGGCGAGCATCAAAAGAGAGCATCGAAGAGCAGGCATGCCAAGAGAGTACACTGCTATTCGTCGTCGTCATCATCGTGGTTGCCAGCGCGCCTGTCGCGAATCCAAGTAACTACACCCTTGGCGATTGGGGCGGCGCAGAGAAATACCGCAGGGATGTAGGCTAGGCCACCTACGGCGATTTCGATGAAAAGCGCGAGGATGACGTTGTCGAGAGAGCCTGTGAAGACGATGCGAATTCCGTACACCGCTCCGCCCATTAGGGCGGCTGCCATCGCCACCCGAATTAGCCCGAACATCATCTCGCCCATGGGGACCTGATCGTAGCGGTGCGCTGCGTACAAGGCAGCCATCGCGCGATAGAGCATGCCAACGCCAACACCAAAACAGGCGCCGTACAGCCCGTGGTAGTAGCCGAGCACAAAGGTGGCACCCAGAAGAACTCCTAGATAGGAGATTTGCACAACCATGACAGCCCAAGGCATATCGCGCGCCTTGAGATAGGACGCCATGGTGTCGCCAAGTGGATCGATGAGAGAGACGGCTGCGAGGATCGTAAGTGGCGTTGCAATGCCAGCCCACTCGGCATTGAAGAGCGCTGCGACAAGGGTTGGTGAGACGGCTGCGAGCCCGGCGGCCATGGGGTAGACAACAACAGCAACAAGGTGGCATGCGCGCACCACCGCGACGCGAGCTTCCTCCGGTGTCATTCGAACAAAAGACGGCATGAGGACATCGGCCACTGCATCACCGATGTTGTCGGCTGGGACCGAACTAAGACTTTTTCCTAGGGCGTAGACTCCGTGAGTGCTTGTTCCGAAGAGCTTGGTTACGACAAGCCTATCCCAGCTGGTCGAGCAGTAGTGCGCAACATTGCCAATTGCTAGCGGGATGCCAAAACGAAACATTGCCTTGGTTTGCGTCCAGGTGATGCGCACCGGGGTAAACCAAAGCGAGCGCTCGACGGCGGTACCTAGCCAAACTAGCCGGATTCCATATTGCGCAACGTTGGCCCAGACGATGGAATCACCGCCGTATCCGGCTGCAGCCATACCAAGGGATACGCCGACATAACCAACTTCGCTCATCGCCGAGGCAACCGAGAACAGTTTAAAGCGCAATTCGCGCAGCGCGATGGATTCGGGAATGCGTGCGAGACGCTCGAGAACCATAGAGAGCACCATCACAGGGAGATAGCGTTCCATCTCTTCGGCGCCGAGCAAATCTCCAAGCGGAGCGGCCAACAAGAGCAGCGCAATCGCCGCCAATATGGTGGAGATGAGATTAAAAAAGAATGCGTGAAAAACGGCGCCCGGATCGTCTTTGGACTTAACAACGATGTATTGCCCAAAGGCAAAGTCGGAAGCGAATTGTGCTGTAAGAACCGCGACAACTGCGACGCCAACCTCGCCCATAACCTCGGGAGAGAGAAAGCGGGTGATGACAAGTGTCCCGACCAGGCCCACGAGCCGAGCGCCGAGCCGGGTGACCACCATCCATACGGCGCCAATAATTGCTGTGCTAGCGAGAGACAAGAGAGAAGGGACGCCGCGGGTGAGGTTTGGATCATAGTCAATGGGGTGTGCTTTCGCTATGATGCGGGCATGCTCAGTAGGCTTGCGCTTGGTGGAGGATTGTTGCTGGTGCTTGGCACTGCGAGCGCGGCCCATGCCGATACCAGCCTTGTCGCAACTGGCACTGCTAGCACGGGCTACTCAACCAACATTCTGGGCGTTCCTGCGACCGATGATGTCAACGCAGCCCAGCAGGTGGAGGCCGATGGCTTCTCCGATTTGGCGCCAGGCCTTGCTGCCGCCTACGAGCATCGCCGAGGCATTCACAACCTGACCTACGTCTTTGGCGCGCGAGTCTTTCTTCGCAACAGCGGAGCGAACTCGTACAACAACACGCTCAGCTATCAAAACATTTTGTCGACGTCGGCCCGAGGCAGCTTGCGTATGGGCGCGAGCTTTAACTCCGGGCGCGTCAATGCCTTTGACCAGGCAGGCAACGACGTTGTGGGTGAGGGCGATCTTTTGCCCGATGGCGACGTCGAGTTTATCGCGTACAACGCCAACATTTCCTATCGCCACCAGCTCACGCAAAACCTCACAGGCGAGACCTCGATCACCGGGGGCAAATTCATCCCGACAAGTGGTGTGGACCAGGCAGGCGAGACCACAAATATCGAACATCGCATGCGCATCGATCGCGGGTTTCAGCGACACCTTCTCGGCGTCGACTTTCGCACCGGCTACAACAAGCAGGAAGTTCCCGAGCTGCAAGAATCGTTAACGCTTGGGCCTGGCGTGTTTTGGACCTGGAATGCGACCCAGTCGATTTCGACAAACGCTACGGCTGGTATCGATGTGATTGGGGAATACCCTGGGCTTGCTCGTGGGCTTACGGTTCCTCGCGCTTCGGCAGCGGTTACGTACTCTCATGAGCGTGGCCGCGCTACCACCGGTTGGAGCCGGGGGGTTGCCACCAACCTCTTCGGAGGCGATACCACGATCAATACTCAGTATTTTACCAATGTGACGATGCCGCTTCCAAGTAAACGCCCAATGGCGCTTGGCATCGCAGCGGCCTACGCAACCGGCGACATCATCGACGTCACCCTCGATGAAGCACGCGGCACCACCGAGCGAGTGAGTGCAGATCTCAACCTTGGCGTGGAGCTTACTCGCGCTTGGCAATTGGGCGTGCGACTAGAGACGAGCAAGCAAACCCAAAATGACGTGCTTGCCGACATGATGCAGTTCGAGGCCGTCACGACCCAAACCCAAGGACTTGTCGTGCTAACCGGGCGCTTCCCTGGAGCGATTGCCGCGCAAGTTCCCCGACGCTCTAGCGATCGTGTCGAGAGCGGCGAATCAGACTTTGGCGGCGGCGGCAATACGGGCTCTGCAAATGGCGGGGCCGCTGCAACCGGCGGCGGCCAACAGCAGTAGGAGGCCAACCGGCGGGCATGCATGGTTAGCGCCTTGGTCGGCGCTGACGATGACTTCGGGGCTTTGTTTCGGATAGGTATTCGGGGCTAAACACTGGGCAAGGGCTTTTTCTGGCTGGCGGGATGAGTTCCGAGGGCTCTCCGATTCGTTCTAATACCGCTTCGAATTTTGGTGGGATGCGATCGGTTTGCGGTTTTGGTTTCTTGTGTGGCGAGGGGCGAGCCTGGCACCGTGTCTGACAGCCTCCGCTCCGTGCTCTACGCCGCTTGGTGGAATCGGGCGGGATGAGTTCCGGGTGCTGATCGAGGCATCGTAGTTTTCGGCTTCGAGATCTACGCGTATGCTGCCAGCCCCGTTGCCGCCGCTGACGATGACTTCGGGACTTTGATTCGGCGAGAGCGCACAGACCTAGCGCACAGACCTAGCGTACAGGCCGAGCGCACAGACCGAGCGCACAGGCCGAGCGCACAGACCGAGCGCACAGACCGAGCGCACAGACCGAGCGTGCAGACCGAGCCCCTCCTATCCGCAGTGTCAGTACTCTGCACCTCCAAGCACAATCGGGCGCCTCGCATTGCCCGCCGCGGTGGTGCTCACACCTCCAATCGTCATCGGCACAAACGACGTCCCACGTCAGCCGCGGGCCAA
>TARA_R110002073_G_C9499993_1_pt1 | contig 68320 bp, 46 predicted proteins | sample TARA_R110002073 | Tara Oceans TARA_R110002073 (sample SAMEA4397174) | marine metagenome | biome: Polar Biome; feature: [DCM] deep chlorophyll maximum layer (ENVO:01000326); material: water (ENVO:00002006), including particulate matter (ENVO:01000060) such as... | depth 40 m
TGCCGCAAACCCATGAGAATCAAACACTTAAAAACTGCACGACCTCTTTTACGGGCGGGGTTTGCACGCATTGTCCCGGATCGGGCTGGCGTGGAGTTGAGGGGAGCCTTGCTCACGCTTCGGGTTTCCATTTCGACGGGCTTGGAAGCCCATCGTACGGCGCGCTCGCCCCGGATGCTGCCATTGAAAAAGTTCAATTGACAATTGTCAATTTGAAATTGGTTGGGAGACTTTCGCCCCAATCGCATTTCTCACTTCGCTGTTGTCAATTTCACTTTTTCAATGGTTGAGAACGCAAGGCTAGTAAGAGCCTTTCCAGGTCAGTTGCGGCTCGTCTTCGGCCAGCTTTCCGGGGCCGCGAATTTCTGAACCCTTGATCTTTTGAAGTCGGTCGCCGAGTTGTTGGCGATAGACTTCCGCGGCGGCCTGCAGTTGCTTGACGATTTCGGGGTGGGCTTCGATCACGTTGGTTGTTTCTGAAACGTCGGCGTCCAAGTCGTAAAGCTCCAAACCAGACTTGGTCATTGCGTAACCGTCGGGCATGCCGTCTTTTCCTGCTGTGCGATCACCAAGCGTTCGATAGGCATGCGGGAAAACCAATTTGAAACGTTCGTTGCGAATCGTTTGGAGTTGCCCGCCGCCGTAGTAGCCGACGAAGGATTCGTGAGGTGATTTCGCGCCCGGGACATTCAACATCAAGTCCAGGATGGAGTGGCCATCGATCTTTTGCTCGGGAGCCTCGCCGCCGGTCAACTCGACAATCGTTGGCAGCACATCGATGGTGGAGCAAAACGTGTCGCAGGTGGTGCCAGCCGGAATGGTGTCGGGCCACCACATTACAGTTGGTTCGCGAACGCCGCCTTCCCACTGGGTGCCTTTGCCTTCGCGAAGGGGACCGGCACTGCCGGCGTGGTTGCCATAAGAAAGCCACGGTCCGTTGTCGCTGGTGAAGATAACGAGCGTGTTCTTTTGTTGGTCGATGGATTCAATCGCGGAAAGAATTTGGCCGACCGACCAATCAATTTCCATCATCACGTCGCCGAACAGCCCTGCCCCGCTCTTGCCACGAAAACGCTCGGAGACATACAGCGGGACGTGGACCATCGGATGAGGCAGATACAGCAAGAACGGCTTGTCGCTGGATTGATCTTCGATGAATTCGACGCTGCGACGAGTGAGTTCCACCGTCATCTGTTCTTGATCTGCAGGTTGGACGTTGTCGTTGACGATTCGAGGGGGCTGGCCCGCGACAGCTTCGATGATTGGCAGCGGTGGCCAGTTGCCTGGATCGTGGGGATCTTTCTGTTGACGACGGATGGTGTCGGGGTGCAACGGCCACATGTCGTTGCTGTAGGGGATGCCGTAGAACTGGTCAAATCCTTGGTTGGTTGGCAAGAATTTGGGGTGATGTCCCAGGTGCCATTTACCATGACAAGCGGTTCGATAGCCCGCGGATCGGCAGACTTCGGCGAAGGTGGTTTCGGAGGGCGCGAGACCAATTTTGGCTTTCGGGCCGAGTGCTCCAGACAGTCCGAGGCGGCGGTGGTAGCAGCCGGTGAGAAGAGCCGAACGCGAGGCGGAACAGACAGCGGATGAAACGCTGAAATCGGTGAATTTGCGGCCTTCGCTGGCCATCCGTTCCAAGTTTGGCGTGGAGTAGCCTTGGGCACCAAAAGGGCCAATGTCGGCATAAGCCATGTCGTCCATGTAGATCACGACAATGTTGGGTCGTGATCCCGCGATATCTTCAGGGGCGGTGGCGGAGGCTGGAAGTGCGGTGAAAAAGGCAGGAAGGCATAAAGCCAGAAGGTGGGGAAATCGCATGGGGAGGGTCAATCAGGGAGGAAGGTTCTTTGGGCAGCGCTGGCCCACCCTGTTTTACCATGAACGAAACCTCGAATGATCAAGGGACCCGATTCTCCGAGCGGAAGCTGCAGCGTTTGCAGGATGCGTTTGCCGGCTGGAACTTCGATCTTGTGTTCCGTGATCGTGGTGCCGTGCGCGTCGTGGTCTTTGGGCGAAGCAGCGGGAGTCTGCGTAATCGCGGTCAGCGGTCTTTCAATCGCGACGATCAAGGTTCCCGCGATGGGGCTGGTGACGGCAATGCTGAGCGAACGAGCGGTCTCGCCGGCCAGGGCGTCTTCTTCCGATGGCTCGATGGACAGATCCAGCGGTTGGGGTGGATGCAATCGCAAGGTTGGGTCGCCGAGAAGTTGATAGAGCGCCGCATGTTCGAGTCTTTCCTGCTGGAGATCCGTTCCAGCTGGCGAGATCATCGAGGCGAGGGTGTCGACCATGACTCGCATGGTGGATTGTTTTGCCTGTTGCTGGGATTGCAGACTGCGAGCGGCATGCAACATCGCATCGCCGATGCGATCGCAACCCGTATTCTGAGGACCACCCGAATACACCGATTGCAGCAGCCCCAAACCCATGCACGCATTTCCATAAGGCATCGACAAACGCGACGACGCGATCACCGCGATCGGGCCTCCGTCGGCAAGCATCATTCGTTCGGCCAAGCAGTCTCCTGGTGCGTCGTAAGCACCGGCGAAGCAAGCCAACAGGACGGCGATCGTGGCACCTTCGGGAGCACGTTTCAGTTGCGTTGCGTTTTGATTGTTGAGCAAGGATTCCACCGACCATTGTTCGCGGGCTGCCGGCGTCCCATCCGCCGCGGTTGTTTGCAGCAGTTCGAGGCGATCGATTTGGCCGTGGCCCGCATACACCCAAAAGCGTGCGCCGGTGCGATAGCGATTCAGGACCGCATCGGTGAACGATTTGCCGGGAGGACAAAACGGATGGTTGGGACTGGCATAGGCAATTTGTGGTTTCGCATCCGCTGGCAGAACCGTCGTGATCACTCCGCGAGTGACGGATTCGATGGCGGTGTCGACCATCGCCCCAAAGCCGCCGACTCCGCCGGTCAATTGAAAAGAGCGTCGCCAGAGTCCAAAGTCGTCGGAGTTTTCGTACGCTTCAATTCGCTGGACCACACTGGCCAATTGCTCGGCAGACTGAATCGGCAAACGGCCGATGGCAGCGTCACTGACCCGATCGCCGTCGCGATCACCATAAGGAAGGTCGCTTGGCAAAGCGGATGTGGATCCGAATCGCGAAGTGACCTGGGCTGGGATCATCCAGGTTGGTATTTGATGTGGTTGATCGCGACGCGTGTCGTAGTCGGGCGTGTCGCCGACCAAGACGATGTAACGAGTTTCCGGACCGCCAGCATTCCAGATCTGTTGATGCGTGAGGGCAGCGGTGTCGGCCGGACGAGTGATCGCGATTCGCAGTCCCTGGTCGGATCGCATTTGGATCCAAGGCTGCAGGGCTTCGTCGAGCTTAGGTGCCGCGACGACGACGACGTCTGCTTCATCGGCCTGTGCAGCGGAGGTCAGGGGGAACGCGGAACAAAGTCCCAGCAAAACCAACGTGCATGAGCAGAGGGATATCGTGCGACTGGTCATTGCGATCCATCTCATCAGAGGTTCTCGAGTTTGCCGAGCGACATCATTGGCTCATCCAACACTCAGGGCGTTCGGCTTCATCATGCATCATCGAGCGAATCATCGGAAGTTGAATCTTCCAGGATGTGCCCGGACAGCTCACCACGGTAACGGCAGGCTTCCAAGAACGATTCCAGCAAGACTTGTGCAGCGACGGCATCGACGCGTTGTTTGGTCTTTTTTCGTGTTGTTTTTCCCTGCCGAATTTTGGCATTGGCCGCGACAGTTGTGAAACGCTCATCGAAAAGCCGCGTTGGCAGTCCGGTGGTTTCCTTCAGCCAGGCTGCGAATTTTCGGCTTTCTTTGCTTTTGTCGCTCTCGCCACCGTCGCAGTGAATTGGAAGGCCAACGACCCAAGCTGCGATTCGTTCCGATTTCGCGAGGTCAATGAAGTACTGAGCGTCCTTCTCCGGCGTGCTGACCGGATGGGTTTCTAAGGGACTGGCCAGAATCCAGTCGGGATCGCAAATCGCGACGCCGATGCGAACGGTTCCGTAGTCGACCGATGCCAATCGTCCGGTCGCAGGGAATCCGTCGTCGGCAGTGGTGGTGGGAGTGGACATTCAGATGATGGGCGAAATGGAGTCGAATCAAAAAAGAATCATTCGCCGGTCGGTGATCCGTCCGGTGAGTGATTCGGTTGATTCTATCGTGTTCGCTCGAAACAGAGGACTCCAAGCAGTTGTCCGGTGCTTCGATCGAAATCCATTTCGGCGATGGTCACGATTTGTCAGAAGGCTTCCGCGTCGAGGGTCTCACGCATTGCCGCAGTCCCGAGTGCGCCCCACACTCCGTACGGACTCTCGACACCGGGTTGGTCGATGTACGCCTCTTGGTTACCCGATTCAATTGAATCGGTGATGAATCGAACCGCACCGTCTCCCAGCAGAATGTGGCAACCACCTTGGTGTCTGCTGGCCGCGGTATAGGTTCCCTCTCGGCCGTCCGTGTTGTGGGACTGACAGCTTTCTTTGTTCGGAGGCCGGATGGTGTTGATCATCGTGTACATCCCCAGAGCACACATCCATCGATGCCCTCGGTTCCATTGGTCGGCTCGACCGTACTGCAGTTCCGCGGTCGGCAAATAAAACTGAGGCCGCTGAGGGTCAATCGCGTTGGTGGTGCAAGCAGCGGTGGTCGGGTTGGTGAAAACCGCACCGTCACCGATGAAGACTGGTTGGCCGATGATTTCACGGTTTCCCGCGTCCGTGCAGATCTCGCCCATCATGATGGTGTTTGACAGTCCATCGAGGATGTCACGAAACGCGGTCGCTCGTCGGGTTTTGAAAACACCGCGCAGGAACTGATCAGCTGCTTGTGGGTTGCCGGGCGTCCCGTTGTCATTGATGCCACCGCGGTCGGTCCAGTTGATGCCATCGCCGATGCAAGCTGCGTAGTTGTTCATCCCAAACTGGCCAGCCGTTGGGACGGTCGGGTCACTCGGGCAGCGGAACGTTCCGACAGTGGTTCGCCATGGATCGTATCCGGTGTCCCAAGGGGCGGGGCCCATCGCTGGGTAGGTGTTTCCATTGGATGCAACAAACGGGTTGCTGATTTGTTCCCAGAAGGCTTGTTGTTCAATGAACGGAGTCATCGGAACGAGAACGCTAAGCATCAGGACGTTGTCGGGGCCACCAGCCACGTGCGCTGTGCCACCACCGTGTTGAGGCAAGCGGTTGTAAGCGGAATGGTAGTTGTGCAGCGCGAGGCCAAGCTGCTTCATGTTGTTGCCGCACTGCATTCGACGTGCAGCTTCTCGGGCGGCCTGAACGGCTGGCAATAGCAGGCCAACAAGTACGCCAATGATGGCGATGACAACGAGCAACTCAACCAGAGTGAACCCGCGTCGGGAAACTTTGGAATTCATTAGGAACCCTCAAAAAGAAGAACGGAAGAGAAAAGTGGGATGGGAATGTGTCGTAGCGATTCATTGCCCAAATTGCCGTGTTTCGGGCGGTAAATTATCGTAGGTGTTTTTGGTTTATTTCCGGTCTGCCATGCTCGGTTGTTGGTAGTGCTGTTCCTGCGCTTTGATTTCTTCTTCCGTCATCGGCGGTGGCGGATCAGTCGTCGTGATCGACGTATCAGGCCCGCAGCCGGCGAAAACAGCGAAAAAGGCGGCTGTAGCGAGAAAGTGAGAGAGGCGGTGCATCGCGATGAATCCTGTGAAGATGGATGGTTCTCTGGGGGGAGATTGGGACGCCAAAGCTTTCGATCCGGTTGCCCGAAAAGCGAACCGTTTTCCCTTAATGGCGTTTAGTGAGTAAATATCTTAGTTTATCGATCGGTGAAAAGGGGTTCAATGTAAAAAAGCAAATTCACGATGTGTTTCAATGCGGATACGCAAAGCGAGAAACGAATGAAAAAGCACGTGAGGCCGTCTCAACGGGAAACGGCGAATGCCAAAACAACGCGAGGTGATTCGTTTAGCGAACGCCCTGCCCTGCCCTCGCGCCAAGCGCAACTGAAATGGCAGCATGGATTGGCGATCGTCTGCATCGCTTTGGCGATCCTGGTCGGACGTCATGTCTGGCAACGTTCACGCGTCAACGAATTTCGCAACGCAGCACAGGTTGCGACGGAGAGTCAACGTTGGGGGCACTTAGCGTCGATATCCAAGATGTGGATGGAGTACCGACCTGGTGATCCCGAAGCACGTTTCGCAGCTGGATTGGCCGCGTACATGCGCGGTGATGAATCGACCGCTCGAGACTTGTTGGAGCCCATTGAGCCGGAGCTTCCGATGTTCGCCGAGCGTTGTGTTCTGATGGCGAAGATGACGTCAGATGCCGAGCACCTGCCAACGGTTCCGGTGGATTACTTGAAGCAAGCGATTGAGTCCAATCCAAGCTTGACTGAACACCGTCGTCTACTGCTTCGGCAGTATGGTTTGACGTTTCAACAGCAAGCGATCGCACCGCTCGTCATTGACGCGGTCGCGAACGAAGCGGATACGCCAGCGATGTACGTCTACTTGTTGGCAAGTTCGATTGTGACGTATAGCGATGGAGAAACGTTCGCGAGCCAATGGGCAGAGCTGGCTGACGATCCCGAGTCCTACTTGGTGATGGCGTATCGTCATGCGGCGCAGGCAAAACGATTGAACGAAACGGGATTGGACACGACGCGAAAAGAGTTTGACGAGGAAACAGTTCGCTTGCATCAGCGACTGGATGATCTGTCCATGCGATACCCAGAGAATACCGAACTGATTTTGGAGCAAGTTGAAGAAGCATCCAGCGAGGGCGATGCGGAAGGGATGCGACGTTGGTTGGCAAAAGTACGGGTATCCAGCGCCGGCGATCCGAGGCCTTGGCATTGGAAAGGCGTGATGCATGTGATGAGGCAAGAATGGGAACAAGCCGAAGCGGCACTCCGTGAATCGATTCGGCGAGATCCATTCGATTGGATCGGTTGTCATCAACTCGGAACCGTGTTGGCTCACCGGGGCGACGTCGACGCGTCCAAGCGATACCTCGAACTTGGTGCGCTCGGCAACCAGATTCGTCGCGAAATCACCGATCTGAAATCGATCGATCAATTGACTCCATCGCTTTTGCATCAAATGCATCGCTACGCCGAGTCGGCGGATCAAAAACTCATCGCCGATCGTTTGAAAACGCTGATCGAAAGAGGTGTCGAATGAGAATCGCAGCCACAACCTGCATTGCGATTGTGCTCGTGATGATCGGGTGTTCTCGCAATAAATCCTCGCAAGACCAAAGCACGGCAGTCGAATCGAGAGTCACCGTTGAGAAAGATGCTCGGCTATTCACCGACATCGCATCCGACATCAGTGACGAATCGACTGAGACCATTGGCGATCGTCAGATGCCGGACGTGGTGCCAGAGAATTTGACGCGATCATTATCGTTTCGAGACGCGGCAGACGAACTCGGATTGGCGTTCGAGTACCGCACCGGCCAACAAGCTGACCTGTGGATGCCGGAATCGATGGGTGGTGGGGTGGGTGTGCTCGATCATGACTTGGATGGGTTGCCGGATTTGGTTTTTTCGCAGGGAGGAAACCGGCGGCCGGGCGAGCTTTCGTCACAAGACTGTCTTTCGTTGTTTCGCAATCGCAGTGGGGAAGCCTTTGATGCGTCTCCGGAAGCCTTCGGCAATGCACGAGCGGATTACGGCCAGGGTGTCGCGGTCGGGGACTTCAACTCGGATGGCTTCGAAGACGTTTACCTGACAACGACTGGCACGAATCTCTTGTTTCAAAATTGCGGGGATGGCACGTTCGTGGACGTGACCGAACAAACGCTCGGTTCGGCTGAGGATCGCTGGAGCACGTCGGCTCAGTTCGCAGATTTGAATGGCGACGGTTTGCTTGATTTGTATGTTTGCAATTACTTGAAGTATGACATGGTCGCTGGGCCCATCTGCCGCGACACGAATGGGGAGCATCGTTTGTGCCGCCCACAGGAATTCGCTTCGTGGGAGAACCAAGCCTTCATCAACCAAGGCGATGGATCGTACCGTGATGAAGCGGAGATTCGCGGACTATCGGGACCCAATGGAAAGAGCCTGGGTGTCGCGATTGCAGATTTCGATCGTGACAATCGTCCCGACATCTACATCGCCAATGACACGACGGCAAACTTCCTTTTTCGCGGCGACGAACGTGGCAACTACTCAGAGGAAGCAGTGATTCGCGGTTGTGCAACCAACTTGCGAGGCGAATTCGAGGCGGGCATGGGAGTGGCGGTTTCGGATATTGATCGGGATGGTTGGTTGGATGTGTTTTGTACGAACTACTTCAACGAATCCAACACGCTGTATCGAAATCTGGGGAATTCCGGCTTTCAAGATGCGACGTCGTCGTTGGGGCTCAGTCTGCCGTCGTTGTCCGTCCTTGGTTTCGGAGCAACGTTTTGTGACTTTGATCACGATGGACGCGACGAGTTGTTTGTGACGAATGGTCACGTGGACAATCACCCGAGAAACCAGCTTCAGAAGATGCCGCCGCAACTGTTTGCTCTCTCGGGTGAGCAGTTTCAGGATGTCAGCCCACTACTCGGTTCGTTTTTCTCGGATGCCAAAATTGGTCGTGGTGTCGCCAAGCTCGACTTTGATATCGATGGTGACCTGGACCTGGTTGTGGTGCATCAAAATTCACCGACCGCATTGTTGGTCAATCAGTTTGACCATGCTCAAGGCCGTTGGTTGCAGGTCGGCTTCATCGGGACAGTTTCATCGCGTCACGGGCAAGGCGTGACGGTGCTGGTGGAGCAGAATGGTCATCGCCAATATCAAGAAGTCACTGGCGGTGGCACCTATCTTTCAACCGATCAGAAGATTACGCACTTTGGTTTTGAGTCCGACACTCCGGTCCATTTGGAAGTCCGCTGGCCGAGCGGTCAGGTGGAACGATTTAGCGGCGTCCAGACGAATCAGGTGATGCAATTGATCGAGCCCGGATATCACGATCCTTGACGCTCGATTCATTCAGCGGCAATGGAGCGACCGCTCGGGCGTTGGATTGGAGTTGTTCGGTCCAGCGGCGATCCAAGGAGTGGCGTTCCATCATCGGCAACTTTCATCGGTTGCAAGTGGAGTGCTCGGTTCCATCCAGGTTCGGGACCGACTTTCGCGTGAAAGATATGCCACCACTGTTTGCCGTCGAGTGATTGGACAAAGCATGAATGGCCGACACCGTAGACTGCTTCGGTACTTTCGAAGGCTGGTTCCGGCATCTTTTGCCACGCGCTTTCGGCCAATGGATCGTCCTTGACGAGTTCGAGTCGACCAAGTTTGTAAGTTGGTAGCCACGAAGCGCCGCAGGAATAAAGCAGCGACGTCTTTCCCTTCGCCTGGAAGATCTCGGGGCCTTCATTCAGCCCGCGTTGAGATGTTTCCGGCTCGACGCGTTCCCAAAGGTGGTCGTCGTTGTCACAAATGAGAACCCGAGGTCCCGAAAGTTTGGTTGGTGAACTCATCGGTGCGATGTACAGGAATTGGTTGTCGCTGCCCGGTTTGTCCCAGCCTGACCAGATCCCGAAAAGTTTGTCGTTGTGTTGGAGGATGGTCATGTCGATCGCCCAAACGTTGGGTGATTGGCCGTCTTTGCCATCGCCGGTAGCCATCGGTCCGTGCAAGGTGTATTCACCCAGCGGATCGGACGTTTTGGATTCTAAGACGTACGTGAGGTGGTTCGCGTTGTCACCATCCGATGCGGCAAAGTAGACGTAGTACCGATCTCCGATCGCATGCAGTTCGGGTGCCCAGACTTCTTTTGAATAAGGTCCTTCGTCAGGGGCTTTCCAAACGAGGTTTCGCTTGCCGAGTGTGGTGAGATCATCGCTTTCGAAAATGAGGATGCCGCGATCGTTGTCCGATTTGCACCACAGATAGCGAGGTTTGTGCGGATCTCGAATGACCCAAGGGTCGGCCCCCTTCGCGATTGGATTGTGGAAGACTTGGCTTTCGCCATCAGTCGAAGAATCCTGGGCGTCGGCTTTCGCCGCGGGTAGGAGGCCAAGAATACACGTCAAAATCAAGGTCGCTGCCAGTTGCACACGCCATCCGCCATCAGCACTCATCGATATTTCCGCTTGAACAAGAACCAGACAATGTCTCAATCAGAGCGTGTGTGACGCAAAGATTGGTTGTCATCCTAGTCCAGTGGGCCTGGCGGAGACAACAGAGCGCGAAATTTGGCGAAATCGCGGAGGGCGAGAATCAGCTATTTCATCAACACGCGGCGCAGGAAACCGTGCTGCTGATGGGCGGAGCCGAGGCACCAAGTTTCTTGGATGTCAAAGTGACGGAACGTTTTGTCGGCTTCTTCGAAGAGTTTTCGAAGTCGAGCTCGAGTGATTTCTTGTTTCTCGAGAATGTCGTCGTCGACTTCGTGAGGCTCCTTGATCGATGCCAGGTTTCGTTTGGATTGCTCAGCATCCTCCGCGGTGGTTTTGGTTCTTCGAGCGACCACGGCGGTGATGTCTTCGCCACCGCTCTCGTGAGACCAAAACCAAATCGATACCGGGGAGATCAACAGCATCGTTGTCTTGGATGCACCCGCGTCGACCAGTGCGAGCGTCGGTTGCTTACTGGAGGAGGTCGCACTGAATGATTCGTCTTCGCTGGAATCGTCCGATGTTTCCTCGCCGGTCTTCGATTTCTTCTTTGCCGATTTGTCGGCTGGCGGTGCGAGTAGCTCGGAGAACTCGTGAGCCGCGAAGTTGGCCAGCGCGATGGGAGACGGAACCAAGCCATCCAGTTTCAATCCACCGATGCCAAGTAGATCGACACGTCGGCTGACGGTGAGCTTTGTTGCAGCGGCCATCACGACGGGACGCCCGACCGTGTTGCCTTTTTGCAAAGGTGCAATCCAAGTGATCAAAGCCAGATCATCGGATGAAATCGGAATTCGGGTTTTGACTTCGGTTTCAATTAGGCGTTCCGCGTCTTTGTCTTTGACTGGCGGCAACTCGCAGAACCGAGCGATGCCCTCGCATGCGGGCAAATTCGCGTAGACCTTTGAGTCGGAGACATCGACTTCTTCCAGCAGTCGCGTGATGGCTTCGGGGATCAATTCGCTCGCCGATTTTGATCCACCGCGGCAAGTTGGATTCTTCAGCTCTACACGATGGGCGGCTTCCACGATCGGCTGGTCAGAGCCTTTTTCGACTCGCATCTTGATCGCATGGATGCCGGATGCACCAACGTCGATGCCCCAAACCGCTTTGCTTTTACCCAAGCCGAGTTTTGACATCACGCCTTTTTTCGGCAGCAGATTGCCACTGATGCGGCTGAGTCCGAGTGCGTGCAATGCCAATCCGATGGCTTCCGCGAAAGGTGCGAACGATGGCGGGCGTTCAGCCAATTCGTCGAGGTTCAACGATTGGGGGTTGGCGAGAACGCCAACTCGTCCACCAATCCAGCTTTCTGGCTTGATTCGCCACGGGGACAGTCCATCTCTCGCGGTCGCGCGTTTTGACTTCACCGCTTTGGCGAGTTGTTTGACGCAATCGGCAGCCTTTCCGTCGGAAGGGAACTCCTTCGCATAACGCATGGCCAGTCGGCCGAGGGCGTTGGTCGCGTAAGGTTCCACGTCGAATTGTTTCGAAAGCCAACAAGCCAATTCGCTGCGACGGGAGAGGGCCGCGAACTGATCGTTGTGGCATATCGTCGGAAGCGAATTCAGGGCGTTGCGAGCCATCTGATATTCCTGTCGAGCGCACAGTTTCTCAGCACGACGCAGTAGCTTGTCACCAACTTGTCGAGAAAGCTGTTGATACTTTTGATTGTCGGGTTGCAGTTCCAACAGTTGTTGCAGAAGTCCAGCGACTTGCGAGTAGCTCTTCTCGGCCAGTCCTTGCTGCAGTTCGCTATGCAGTGTTTTCAGTTGATCCAGGTGAACCTGACTGCTTTGAAGGATGCAGCGAGACTCTTCGTCAAGCAAGTTTTCAGGGACCTGAGCCAGTAGTTTGACCGCGGTCGAAAGATCGTTTTGTGAGTGAGCATCTTTTGCCGCGGCGATGCGCTGGTCGGCTTGTGTGTGGACCTTTTCCTGCAGGTTCTCGACTTTGCCTTTCGCCGCAACGGCTTGTTCTCGAATGCCCTGAAAACGATAGTCATCGCTCTTCGCCAAAAGATTGAGCAAACCCAAGGCACGGTCGTAGTTGTGGCTTTTCGCAGCGGTCACGGCATCGGAGAGCTTGGTCCTTTGTTCCTCGATTCGTTTTTCCAACCACGCGTTCAGGTCTTGCCCGCAACCGACACAGAACTTTTGAGTCAGGCTTACCAAGCCGCCACACTGAACGCATTTTTCGTGCAGGAAATGCCCGCACCCGCCACAGAATTGAGCTTCGGGAGCGTTCGAGTGTTTGCACGCGCCGCACGCTAGCGTTGCGGAGGTGGAAGAAGAAACGGACATCGTTGTGAACCCAAGCCAGGCATCAATGAAACCAATCGCTTGAGCTTAGTGATGCCTCGCTACTCGGGAAGGCTTCGAAACGAGGGTTCACCAACCTCACACCGAATGTTTATCGTTTCTTCACTTTGGGGATGGCGGGCGACCGCAGTCGTGCGACGAATGAGTCTTGGAGTTGGTGAGTAGCGAGGCCAAGAGACGACGGCGTTTCCATCGGGAACAGAGAGCCCATGAACCGTGTCAATCTGTATTCGAAGGTGATGCTTCAGGACTTGAATAGGCTTCCAACCCATTTTGAGCTGTTTCGTCAGACTGTTCTTGGGCTGGACCACGCAAGCGAACGACCAGCACTTGTGTGATGACTTTCTCACGACTGTTTCGCTCCAAGCCTGTCAGCACGAAACTCTTGCCCGGAGATAGCTTGAACTCCGAGTCAATCTTCTTGACCGCGGTTCGTCGGGTAATGTCCTGCCCCGGTGCGAGAGTTTCCAGCGAAGACGCGTATTGGAAAGTGTAGCTTTCCTGATCACCAGGCCGGACCATCAGATTGAGTTTGAACGTGGTGTTGCCCATCGTGGTCGATTGATGCACGCGACTTCCCGGCGTGACGCTTATTTCATGGTACACCATCAAGCGTGCAGATTTGCAGTCGCCAAGCTCGGCGAGAACTTTGTCGGAGTTCTTGATCGAAGCTGAGCTCGCCAGTTTCTTCGTCAGTTCGGGTTCCTGCGTCGAATCGAGTTCAAACCACTGAATCGTCACCCGATTCTGTTCGGCTGATAAAGAGGGGGCCGCGAGCCCGAGAATTAAGAGCGGAAGAGCGATGAGCCGCATTAGGAAACGCCAGTTGAGACAGGAAAGTCAATGGAAAGCTCCATTGGATACCACATCGAAATTTGACGTCGGAAGACTGATGTCATCGGCGACACAACCGAACCGTGTCGAAGCCGGTATGATGGCGGATGACCTCGGTCGAATGCAGCGGCTTGGTTCTAGCAAGGTGCTGCGATCGATTGACTTGAGCGAGACCAATCCGCGTCGCGAAAAATGACCTGGATCATTCTCGTTGTGATTGCACTTGAGTCGCGAACATGGACATTCGAACCACGACGATCGCTCGCCTGCTCGCTGCAACCTTTTTTGCCGCATTGGCAATACACTTCTACTCACTTCTTCGTCCGTATCCGTTGATCGGGATTCCAATCACGTTAGCGCTAGCCGGCGCAGCAATCAATGTCGGATTGCGAGGGCGTTCTGGCCTTGTGAACGGAATTGTGATTGGTGCTGTGCTCGTGCCCTTTTTTATTGCGATTTCGGCGGTATTCCGATAGACGAACACCACTTGCTCACTGCTTCTTTGGTTTTTGACGCGGGACGGTGCCGACGTCGTGGCATGGCAGTGGTGGAAGCGCGCTGAGGAAAAGTCGGCCGTAAGGTTTGGATCGAATTCGAGGGTCCAGAACCACGACCATCCCCGAGTCATCGCGGGTGCGGATCAGACGCCCAAAGCCTTGCCGGAATTTGATCACGGCTTCAGGCAATTGGTAGTCGGGGAATGGGTGACCGCCACGGGCGCGAATCGTTTCGAGCCGTGCTTCGAGTAGCGGATGGTCGGGAACAGAGAACGGCAGCTTCGTGATCACGACGTTGGTGAGAGCGTCGCCAGGAACGTCGACTCCCTGCCAGAAGCTGTCGGTTCCAAGCAGCACGCCACGTGGATCTTTGCGAAAGGAGTCGAGCAGTTGCGTTCGGTTTTGATCGCCCGCTTGGCTGTACAAATGCAGGTCGCGTTCGATGCACCACGGTGTGATCGCTTCGGCGCATTTGCGAAGCAACGAGTAACTCGTGAAGAGCACAAACGCGTGGCCATCGGTGTGGCCAACGAATCGTTTGATTTGTTGCGGAAGTGCCGCTTCGAATTCGTCTCGTTTCGCGGAGGGATCGGGCAGTCCACGGACGATGATCAGTTTGGCCTGTTTCTCGTAGTCGAAGGGGCTGCCGACTTGGAGTGAGCGGCCAGTCGTCAGGCCAACGCGACTGCGAAAGAATTTGAACTTGTCCTGTTCGCCAGTCGCAAGCGTGGCACTGGTCATGATGACGGAGCCAATTTCTTCGTTCTGAAACACTTCTTCGCGAAGCGTTTGGCCAATGTCGATTGGTGAAGCGGACAGGGAGACTCGGTCCATTCCGCGTCGACTGCCGGAGGTCTCGACCCAGTAGACCGATTCTTGTTTGAGCGATTGGTCGAGCCATTCACGCAAGCCGCCGGCCAGTGCGAGCAGTCGATCGTGGGCAGACTGGAAGTCTTGACGGTCGGAGTCGTTGTCTTGTCCGTCCGCGTGAGCTCGCAGTCGCCGTGCGAGGATCTCCATCGGTTCGCTGAGCGGATTGGGCACGACTTCGGGATGATGCACGCGACCATTGCGTGAGCGTGATTCTTGCATCCAATCCAGCACACCGGCGAACATTTCGCTGGCCGCGAATCGGCATCGGTCGACCATTTTTTGCAAGGCTTCCAGCTCGTGAGCGACGAGCAAACCCTTTTGCTGGCGATCGTTGTAAAGACGATCGAACAGGTAATCAAATTGGCCGCTGGTCAGCCGAATACCAAGGTGATCCCCCGCGACGGACTCAATCGTGTGGCATTCGTCGAGGATGATCGCGTCGTAGTCAGGCAGCAGCGAAACGCCCTGCCGTCGCATCGCGATGTCGGTGAACAGCATCGCGTGATTGACGATCAACAGTTGTGCGTTTTGGGCACGGCGTCGGGCTTGGAAGTAAAAGCAGTCCTTGAAGTTCGGGCATTTGTTGCGAAGGCAATTGCCCGTGTCGCTGCGGACCTCGTCCCAGACTTGTCCGTCGGGTTTGATCGGCAATGTCGAGAGCGAACCGTCGGGAGTGTTGTCGGACCACTTGCGAATTTCGCGCAGCTGTTGCATTTGGAAATCGTTGGCCATCAACGACACCGATTTCTCAACCGCTCGTCCCATTCGTCGCAGCGACAAGTAGTTGTTGCGACCTTTCACCAGCACCGCGGAGAATTCCCGAGGAATGACGCTGTTGAGCAGCGGGATGTCTTTGCCAATCAGTTGTTCTTGCAGACTGATCGTGTGCGTCGAGATCAGGACGCGTTTGGGGCGATCGGGGTCTTTGTCTCGATCACTGGCCGGGCCGATTCGGTCGTCGGCGTCGTCCGTCGAACGTTTTGGCTTTTTGGTTCCGGATTCGGTTTGATCCGACGTCGCGTGAAGGATCGCGGCCGCCAGATACGCGAAACTCTTTCCGGTACCCGTGCCCGCTTCGACGACCAAGTGTTCGCGGTCGGTCAACGCCGAGGAGACCGAACGAGCCATCTCCAATTGCTGTTCGCGGGGTTCGTAGCGGGGTAGTCGACGGCTGATGCTGCCGCCGGGACCCAGAATCGAATCGATCGAGAGTGGTTCGCTCACGTGGAAGCCTGTTCTGAATCCGGTGTCAGCGATCGATCGTAAATGCGGTGGGTTTTGCTTCGGGTCGCACCACCTCGCTCGATCGTACCTCGCGAAAGTTGATTGCTCTCGAGTACCCAAGAGAACTCACCCATCTCGATTCCAAATTTGATCGCTTCGGGTAAGATCTTGTAGAGCGTGACCAAGCCAAGGCCCCACTTTTGGTATTCGGGCAACACATTGGCGCTGACCAAACGGAGACGCTTGAGTTTCTTGCGTCCCATCAAGAGTTTCAGCCAACCGAATGGGAAGAGCTTGCCGTTGATCTTTTTGATCAAAGGGTTGTAGTCGAGCAGGCCAAATCCGGCACCGACGGGTTTGCCATCGATCTCGGCGATGCTGGTGAGTTTAGGAAGCAGCAGGTTCTTTAGCCCTTTGCTTTGATCGTCGACTTCCGCTTCGCTCATCGGGACGTAGCCCCAAGTTCGCTGCAAGGATTGGTTGTAGATGTCCAGGAATACGCGGACGTCTGCGTTGAAGTTCTTCGGATCGATCGAACGGCACACGGCATTGAAACGCCGAGTTGATTCCTCGATGACAAACAATAGTTTCGGGTCGAGCGTTTCAAGGATGTCGATCGACGCTTCGTAACTGTAGAGATCTTGCGACTTCTCAAATCCGGCAGCCTGAATCAGGCGTTCGTAATACGGGTGGTTGTATGGAATCAGAAAAGTCGGCGGCGTGTCGAAGCCATCGACCAGCAACCCGACCTCGTAGTTCAGGCTGGGGTGAACCGGGCCGCGAACACCGGTCATCCCGCGTTCTTTCAACCAGTTCCCCGCGGTGTTGAGAAGTTCAATGGCGGCCTCTTCATCGTCCTCGCATTCGAAGAAGCCGAAGAACCCGCGAGTCTCTTCGTGGTAGCGGTTGTGGGCGTGATTGACGACCGCCAAAACCCGGCCGACGACTCGATCGCCACGTCGCACGAGGAAGGTTTGGCCTTCCGCGTCATCGTAAAATGGGTGGTGCTTGAATCCGACCAATTTGACCCGTTCGCTCCACAGAGGCGGCACCCAGTTGGGATCGTCGCGGTAGAGGCGTTTTTCGAGATCGAGAAATGCCTTTTGGTCCTGGCGTCCGGAAACGGGTTGGCACAACACATTTTCGGACATTCGAGCGTTCAGGGGTTGGTAGCAGAGAAGCTGTTTGGGAAACGTTAGAAGATAGCAGACTCGGGTTGGTTCTCCCATCGAAGCGAATGTGCAAAAGTGTTGCCCCATGGAAACCATACGAAGCCTGCAAAATGCCGCCGTCCGCCGAATCGTCTCGCTGCGCCGTTCTCGAAAACGACGTGCCGCGGGAGTCGTTTTGGTCGATGGTCCGCGTGAATCGCTGCGGGCGATCGAGGCCGGGTTGAAGCTGACGGCGTTCTACGAGATCGAACCCAAGCCATCGGAAACCTCCGGCCCGCCGGACATGCCCGAGCAGGCCGTTGCGAGGCTGCACGCGATTGATGCCGGTGTGCATCGCTGGGTCACCGCCGAAGTGTTTCGCAAGATCGCGTACACGGCTTCGACGGATCGATGTGTGGCGGAGTTTGTGGCACCAGACGATTCGCTGGAGCAGCTCTTGGATCGTTCGTCCTGGAACGACGGGCTGATCTTGGTGCTCGACCGAGTTGAGAAACCCGGTAATTTGGGGGCTGTGTTTCGTTCGGCGGATGCGGCGGGCGTTTCGGCGGTCTTGTTGTCGGATTGTCCGTCGGATCGATTCAATCCAAACGCGATTCGAGGATCGTTGGGAGCCGTGTTCACCGTTCCATCGGCGTCGGGGAGCGAACTGCAGATCGAGGCGTTTCTGAAAACACATGGCTACCGCGTGGCAGCGATGCGCGTGGAAGGCTCGCGACCTCTCTTTGATTCGGATTTGCGAGGAAAGGTGGCGGTGGTGTTGGGCAGCGAAGCGGATGGGTTGGCGGACCGCTGGGCGGGTGACTCCATCGATCCGGTCGCGTTGCCGATGGCTGGTCACGTCGACAGCTTGAACGTGTCCGTCAGCGCCGCAATTGTGGCTTTCGAAGCGGTTCGACAACGAAGCAACGGCTAACGTACCTGCCGAGCAAGATGGCTGAGTGATGCTGTTCGTGAAACACCGTTGTGGCTGATATATGCGCGTGCTGAACGCATATCGCCTCGCTGGTGGCTGAGCGTTTCCGCTCAACGGAGTGGTCCTGGCTGGTCCAAGCTGAATCTATGTCAAGACCGATCCAGCAGAACCAAACGTTCGATCTGGCAAAATCGTTAATGCCGGAACCACCCGACGACGATACAGAGGGTGTTCGGAGGTCCGGTAGATAATTTCACTTGGCCATCGACGCGGAAAATGTGCCGGGGGGGTACATGATCCTAAAAGATCGTGAGCGTAAGGATCCGCCATGCTGATTGGCAAGACAATGAACCCGACGGGCTCGAATCGATTGAGCAGCTGCCGCAAACGCGAAAGGCTGGCTCGTTGGTTGACCCAAGCTTTTGTTTGGGGTGGTTGCATTGCCGCGAGCCAAGTTGCCGGAAACACGGCGTTGGCGGACGAAGCGGCAGCCGCGAAATTGCCACCCATTCGATTGGTGTCCGGTACGATTCAGAACAACCCGTTCGTAGAACGACCTGCTTCCCAAGCCGCGGTTGCATCGACCGCCGCTGGCAAGACTGCCGCGAGCAATGTGAACCTGATCCAAACTCAGGGCGATGCTGTGTCGGGCGGAACAACGGTGCTGTATCCGATTCGCCAGACTTCTGAGCAAACACTGTCGGAGATCAAGCTGAAGTCGATTGGCACCGCGGTTGGTTTGCTTCCGATCGGTGCTCCCGCGACGCAGCAGACACCGTTGGTCGTGGAGCCAGCCCGGACTCCTGTGCCGAGAATCAATCCGCACGCTCAGCCGGATTACGATCGAGCTGAATCAAGCGGCATCGTCGAGTTGACACCTGCTCATGTCTCGACCGATGTCAAAGCGAATCAATCCATCTCAACGGATTACGACGCCGACCAAACAGATGTGCAATGGCAGCAGCCCAAGATTGCTAGCCAGCCAACGCCCGTCATCGAGCAAAGTGTTGTCGCTGAAGAAGCCATGGTTCTCGCACCTGCCGTGCAAGAGCCAGTCGCACCACAGCCAGCCGAAGCGGAAGTCGTTGACGTTGCAGCCGTCGAAGAACCGGTTGTTGTAACTGCTGAAGAGTCAGAACCGATTGAGTTTTCGCTCAATGACGCGACGGATTCGTTGAGTGATGAAGGCGATTCGATTTCGCTGAGTTTTTCTGACTCAGATGAAACGAGCAAGAGCGTCGTCGCTGATGAATCGGTCTCGATGCCTGAGCCGATGAAGATCGCAGTGCCGACCAAGATCGCTCCGCCAGTGGAAGAACCCACGGTTGAATCGACTTTGCCGCGGCTGCCAAAGCCGGTGCAAATCAAAACGCCGTCGGAAATGATCGTTCAACAACAGCGTCATTTGCCAGTGAAGATTGACTCGCCAACGCAGTTGGAACGAGTTGATTCCGAACGCATGCAGAACGCTCCTGTTCGGCATCGTGCCGCGGTTGCTGTCGAAGCACCACCGATGGTTGCGGTCGCTAAGCGAGCCGCATCGGCTTCCAGCGGATCTCGAGTCAGTGCCGCACGGATCGTTCCCGCCGCACTGGCAAGTCATCGCGGTGAGTTTCAGCGTCCGACACCGGTTAACACCTCGGAACGGGCATTGCCAATCGAAGACACCATTCAATGCAACGCAAACGATGTCACTTCGCTGACAGTGGATGGCGTCATTGAAGCGGTTCGAGTCGAAGACGATTCGATTGCTCGAGTCATCGGCAGCACCTCGCGTCACTTGCGATTGATCGGGGTTCGCCCTGGCAAGACTCGCGTGTTGGTGCAGCAGAAAATGGCCGGCGACGCAGAATCGGTTCGTGAAATTTACGAACTGCATATCGCATCACCCAGCAAAGTTCGTGGTGGCGAGAGCCAACAAGAGAGCTCTTTGATGGAGCTGATCGAACAAAAATATCGCACCGCGTCGGTGCAAATTTCACGTCAGGGTGATCGCATCATCGTTCAAGGTGAATGCGACGATTCCCGCGACGCGAAAGAAATCGTTCGTTTGATTCGAAAGACTTACTTGGTGCCAGTTGAAGATCAACTGATCCTTCGTTAGTCACTGTCACGTTCGTCAACCTACCACTACCCAGCCACCGTCGGTCACCGTGCCGCTTTGTTCGTCCTGAGGTTCAATTATGAACAACAACTGGTTTCCACGATTCGCCGCACGAATGTTCGGCACCCTTGCCGCGGTTGGTATGGCTTGGTCGGGTTTGGGCAACGCTACCACGCATGCTCAGCAATTCGGCGGCCCATCATCCAGCAACACGATGATGCACGATGGCCAAGCGTTTCGTGTCGTGCAAGCTTCTGATCCTGCAGCCGGTGGCTGGGATCTCGGTGCGATGCAATCGGCCATGAACGCTTCATCGTCCTCCTTCGGCAACGAAGTCGCTCAGGTTGGGCATCATGGCCTCGGTCAAGCTCAATCGTGTGGCAGTTGCGGAACGCAGTGCGGTGGAGCTTGTGGTTCGGCTGGATTCGGCGGCGGAATGGCATGTCCCACATGCGACCCTTATCGCTATGCCAGCGTCGAAGCGTTGTTCATGCGTCGCGAAGGCATCGACAACTTCACCGTGGCTCGCGACTTTGCTCTCGACGATTTGGATTTCGAATGGGCTCCACGAATCACCGTTGGCGTCGTTCCTGACTGCGTCAACGGTTTCGAAGTGGGCTTCACCGGAGTCTTGGACTGGGAATCGGATGTGTCAGTCGCAGCGGTCGATGGTCTGTCGACACTGTTGATCGAAGATCCACTGCAACCAGGCACACTTGGGACGTTCGGTTTCGACGCAGCCGATGAAGCCGACGCTCAACGTCAAATTTATGAATCCCGGTTCTGGTCGGTTGAGATGAACCGAACGATGATGGCCTGGGACGTGGCAAAGTTGTTGATCGGTGGACGCTACATCGACTTTGAAGAAGACTTTAACTACTCAACCGTTAACGGTGCCAACACTGGCCTGCTTCGTAACAACGCTGCCAACCGCATGATTGGTTTGCAGGTCGGAGCGGATATCTACAACCCAATCGGACGATTCTCGTCGAGCTACGTTCGAGCTCGTGCGGGTGGATTCCTCAACATCGCCGAATCGAGCGTGTTGGTTCGCAACGAAACCGACATCCTCGCAAATGGCGCAGAAGAATCGACTGAGCTGAGCGGCATGTTCGAATTCGGAACCGGTGTCCGCTATCAAGTTGGAGAGCTGATGGCCGTCCGCGGAGGCTTTGAAGCTTGGTACCTGACTGGAGTGGCCACATCCGAAGAGCAAATCAGCTCAGCCACCGTCACGCCAACCTTCGGCCGCTCGTTGATCGCAGACGACGATGTGTTCTTCATCGGCCTGACCTTCGGTGCAGAACTGAAGTACTGATCCTGTCACGCGACATCCATGATCGCTTTTGAAAGAGAGCGGTCATGACTTAGCCGCAATCAAAGACAATTCAATGCCATCGACGAGACCGCAAACGGATCTCATCGGTGGCATTATTTTTTGTCTCGTCGGATCTTCTTCTGTAGCCAACGTTTGGCGGAGTCACTGGGGCCGGCCGATGGCGTGTCGGACGAGCGTTTGGATTGTCCGATGCTGTGTTCGATGATGCGGGTCTTGGTCCGGTCCAAGTCTTTGCCGCACTCGGGGCAGATCGTGGGCGGTTGGCTCACGCGAACATTGCACTGGGGGCAGTAATGTTCAATCGATGGTCGTCGTGCGGCTTCAAACAATCCGCCGACCTCTGATGCCGAGAACCAGTTGGAATCGTCTTTACGAATCCTGGTTTCCGCGACGACCGATCCGTCTCGCACCAATGCCAACAATTCGGCGGGCTTGTACGGACCGAGTTGTTCATCGCCTTTCTGAACAAACCAAACGGACATGCTTAATTTTGCTCGATATGAATGCTGCGCCGTCGTCGTTCGGCACGTCGAATGTCATCGATCAAACCGGCCACTTCACCGACGTTGTTGATCCCAACCAACTCCAGCTCGGGATCGCTCTTGTCGGTGCTGATGATGGAGATTGAACCGACCTTGAACATTCGCTGGATCGGGCCCTGTTCGTAGCTTACATCGCTGATATCGATCACTTCAATTCGATCGGTGCGGCGAGTCAGGATTCCGGTCTTGTGAATGAATCGTTGGCTGGTCAGTTCGTACTGCACACCCAGCCGTTTAGCGGCATAGTTCAGTCCCACCATGATCCAAAGGACTGCGATCACGATCAAAGCGATGCCGAATGTGAGTTGCTCGATGAATCCGGCCGCGACCAGAATGACGACGCTGAGGATGGCCAATCCGATCCAAGAACCAATCATTGCTTTGGGGCTGTAGCCACCTTCCCAAAGTGTCTCTTCTTCTTCGTGATCATCCAGTGATCGTTTCTTCGTGATTTCGTCCATGAACCTTTCTTTAGGAGTGCTCGCCGCTTGCCCCGACTCAGGAGCCGGGGTGGACGATGCCGCCGAGGAAAGCGGATCGGGAACCGACTCCGTTTGAGCGGGAGTGGTGGGGGTTGCGTTTTCGTCTGTTGGGTTGGCCGGGTCAGTCATCGTTGAGTCGTTCCTGTTGATTCAATTCGAGGGTTGGTTCACGAGCGGTTTCAATCCAAAAATCGTGCCAGTGCTGGCAAGTCGTCGCAGAACCAAACAATTGTTCTGAGCCGAAACCGTTGTCCTACTTGGCCGAAATCACCGCGTTCTGGGGCGCGACACCGTGATGGCTCGGTCAGTGAATGTCAGACCAGACACCTCGCATCCGAAGACGTTCTGGACGATCATAGCACACCTTCGAAAGACTCGTGAATCATGCTTGCCCAGTGCACCGGGGCAGAGTGTTTGAAAATCGGGTGAATTTTCTACATTGAATTTGACTGCAAATGCGTTGCCCGTTCTGTCACTCCGATAACGACAAAGTCCAAGATTCGCGGACGGCCGAGGCTGGGTACGTGGTTCGTCGAAAGCGGCTGTGCCAAACGTGTCAGCGTCGTTTTACCACGCTGGAACAAATTGATGCGTTGAACGTTCGAGTGGTCAAAAGCGACGAAACCCGCGAGCCGTTTGATCGCGAAAAAATCAAGCGTGGGATCGAGCGAGCGTGTTCGAAACGTGCGGTCACCAGCGACGAGATCGAAAAGACCGTCCAAAAAATCGAAGAAGCGATTTACGCTGAATTTGACATGGAAATCCCCACCGCGACGATCGGCGAAGTCGTGTTGCGGAAACTCGCGACGCTGGACGAAGTCGCTTACATTCGATTTGCAAGCGTCTACCGAGACTTTGACGACGCGAAGGATTTCTTGCAGATCGTTTCCAACCTTCAGCGTGACGCTGAAACAGAGGATCGCTGATGAGTCCACGCACCCCACTTGCCTGGAAAAATCTGATCGGCAATCCCGCGCGATTGTGCGTGGCTGCGGCGGGAGTGGGGTTTGCCGCCGTGCTGATGTTCACTCAAAACGGTTTTCGCAACGCGTTGCTGGACAGTCCCGTGCGACTGATCGAAGTGGTCGATTGCGAGTTGGTCGCAATCAGTCCCGCTCGCTACATGCTGCCGGTCGACGAAAGGTTCCCGCGTTCCTTGCTTCGCCGAGTCAAAGCGGATCCGGCGGTGACGGACGTGCAAGCGTTGTTGATCGAGCGAACGATGGCACGCGTGCGAGTCGAAGGCAGTCCATCGCGACCGATTCGGGTGATTTCGGTCCCCGACACTAGTCTCTATTCCCCGGGTTCGGGCGATTCATCACGACCCTGGTTGAATATGGCCGGGCTGAACGAGAGTCGCGATGCCTTGCGGCAACGAGATACGGCGCTGGTCGATCGCAAAACCCGATCTGAATACGGGTTTCAGTTCGACGATTCGGGGAATCCAGCGGATCAGCGAATCGAGTTGTCGAACCAATCGATCGAACTGGTGGGTTCATTCACCTTGGGAACCGACTTTGCCAATGAAGGGTCGTTGCTGATCGCCGAGTCATCGTTTGCAAACTATTTTCCCCGACGCGGCTACGGCAAACCACTCGAAACAGTTGACCTGGGTTTGATTCGTTTGCAGGACGGCGCCTCGCCAGAAGAAGCGGCGGAGCGTTTGACGGCAATGGCCGCCGGTCAGTGGCAAGTCCTGACGCGGCAACAAATTCGCGATCGAGAGCAGACGTTTTGGAGCGAGCAAACGCCGGTTGGAATGATCTTTCTGATTGGCACTCTGATGGGATTCGCGGTTGGAATCATCATTTGCTACCAAATCCTGTTCACCAATTTGCAGGACGCGATGTCGGAGTACGCCACGCTGAAGGCGATGGGATACCCCAATCGATTTTTCGTCGGGTTGGTGGTTCGACAATCGGTGTATTTGTCGGTTCTGGGATTCATTCCCGCCGTGTTGATCGCTTTGCTGCTGTTTCGAATGCTCGAATCATTGACCGGTTTACCGATGGCACTGACGGTCGCTCGCGCCGGGTCCGTGTTGATTCTGACGACGCTCATGTGCCTGATCAGCGGATTATTGGCCCTGCGGAAGCTGGTTCGGGCGGATCCGGCCAGCCTTTTCTGATGCCGCGAAAGATTCGGTCGGCCAATTCCGCCAGCCCCAGTTCGGCGGAAGATCACACTGGTTTGTGAGGATCGTGGGGCGATACAATGAGGTCGCGATTTCGTGTCCCCCGCGGGCGACGTGCGTTTGTTCGATAGCTTGTTTTCAATTGGTCTGAGTAGTGAATTTCCACGCCAATCTTCGTTTCGATGCCAAGGTCTCCTGGATGACTCGATTGACAATCGCGGCCGTGACCGTTGCCGCAATGTTTTTCGCGATGTCGCTTCCATCGAAAAACGCTCAAGCCCAAGGGTTGTTCGATTCGCGGATGCAGATGGGTGATGCGGAGTTTCTGCCCCCACCGCGAAGCATGCGGCAAATCATTCGCGACGCTGAGGATGCGATCAATGAGAAACGCTACAGCGACGCGGTTGTGCGTTTGGGGAACCTGTTGCTTCGATCAGGTGACAACCCTTCCTCCGAAACGATGCAGGACTATTACTATCCGATCACCGGGGCTGATGATGAAGATCAAGATCAGCGTGGACGACCGCTCAGTGATCAACGTGGCATGTTGGATCGCAATGGCCAGCCGATCGAGGACGAGACGGAACAAGCGGAGGCTTTGGCACGGCTGCAAAGTCGGTTGCCAGCTAGCTTGTTGGAACATGTCCGTGATCTGATCGGTGAGCTTCCAAAAGAAGGTCTTGAAATCTACCAGCTTCGCTACGGGCCCTTGGCGGCCAAGCTGCTGGAAGAGGCCGGCCCAAAACGCGACTGGAAAACCCTCGAACGCGTGCGACGCGAAACGTTCCATACCGAAGCGGGATACAAGGCTTCGGTTTTGTTGGCGGTTCGTGAGTGGACGCTTGGCAATCCGCTGGCATGTTCGTTGCTACTGGATGATTTGGTCGGCGAGCAACGCATCGTTGATCAAGTGGGTGAGTCCGTGGTGATCTTGCATGCCATCGCGTGTGCTCGGTCGGACCGCATGATTCCTTTGCCGCGAAAGTATCCCGAATCATTCACGTCGATGTTCCCAAAGGGCGAAGCCGACGAAGTCGCTTGGAAAGAATTCATTCGGGCGCAGAGCGAATCCGACTTGGTCACCGCGGAATCGTTGGCCGAGAACTATCCCCTTCTGGGTGGCAGCGTGGATCGCAACGGTTCGGGCTCCGGCCAAATGCCGCTGAGTAACCCGCGTTGGATGGTGGAGTCGTCCGCCAGCCCACGCCAGGAACGAATGATTCAGGAGAAGACACAGCAGCTCAAAGCCACCGGGCAATTGCCACCGCCCTCTTGGACTCCGTTGCAGGTGGGCGATCAGTTGTTGATGCGAACAACTCAGCGATTGCTGGGGGTCGATTTCCGAACCGGAAAACGTGTCTGGCAATACCCGTGGTTCAGTACGTCCGAGACCGCTTTGTCGCCCGACCTGACGGACCCGATGGAAGAGGAAGAAGACCCGGTTGATATCCTCGTTCAGCGTGTTTGGAACGATGTTCCGTTTGGCCAAATATCGAGCGATGGCCGCCGAGTCTTCATGGTCGACGATCTGGGCAAGATTGAGATCGAGCGGTTCAGTCCCTTTGCGAGCCGCGGGATGTCGTCGCTGGCGAACACGTTGGTGGCACTGGACCTGGAAACACAGGGCAAGATTCTTTGGCGAGTCGGCAAATCCGAATCCATTCCGTCGGAATTGTCCGAAGCCTTTTTCCTGGGGCCGCCACTTCCGTTTCGAGGTGATCTTTATGTGATCGCCGAGATTGCTGGTGAAGTCGTTCTGTTGTGCTTGGATCCGGCCGACGGCTCCGTCCAATGGCAACAAGTCTTGGTTGCGGTGGAGTCCGGTGGGATCGGTTCTGATCCGGTTCGCCGCGTCGCCGGGGCCATGCCAACCTATCACGATGGGTTGTTGATCTGTCCGACCGGAGCCGGTGCCACTGTCGCAATCAATCTGGTTGACCGAACGATTCGTTGGGGTAACCAAATCCCGCGAAGCCAAGAGTTTGTTCATAGCATCTACCGTCCCAACACTCGCGTGTCGGCGAATCAGCTCAGTCGTCGTTGGACGCACTCGTTGGCGATCGCAAAGGGCACTTCGGTGGTGCTGACTCCGATCGAATGCGATCGATTGCAAGTTCTCGATGTCTTGTCTGGACGCAATCGCTTCACTCCCAAGAACCGCATCCGATTGGCTTACGTTGCCGGTGTCCAAGATGACTTGTTCTTCGTCGTTGGTGCCGATGAAGTGTCAGCGTGTTCGTTGAACGATGGATCGGAAGTTTGGTCCACGCCACCAACTTTGGTTCGACCCGGCCAAAGGATCTCGGGTCGCGGGGTATTTGGAACGGATCGCTACTACCTGCCCACGACAACCGATGAGCTGATTGAAATCTCGCTGAAAAATGGAGAGGTTTTGCAGCGACGAACGGTGCGTTTTCCTTTGGGGAACTTGATTGCGATCGACGGCGAATTGATCTCGCAATCCGCGACGATGGTGGCGGTTGCCTATGGCGAGCGTTCTTTGCAACCACGCGTGGATGCCTTGCTACAGAAGGATCCCGAAAACTTCTTTGCTCTCGTTCGAAAAGCGGAATTGCTGATCGAGCAGGAACAGCGACCTCGGGCACTCGAGTTGCTTCGGAAGGCTCGCGAATTGGATCCCGACAACGATGAAGTGATCATGTTGTCGGTGGAAGCGATGCTCGGCAGCCTCCGCCAAAACCCGAGCGATTCCAGCGTCGATTTGGACGCTTTGATGAAACTGATTGATCAACCCGAGCAGCGGGCCGAGTTGTTGGTTCTGCAAATCAAAGGTGCCGTCGATCAATCGGCCGATGCAATTGATCATCCCAAGGCTTTGGAATTGTTGCTGGATTTGTCGGAACTGGTCCTGCGACATCCGACGCTCAATCGTGACATGGACGCGGTCTTTCCTAACGCGGCACGACAGTTCACCGTTGACGATTGGATCAGTGCTCGCGTGGCACAGTTGGTGTCCACCGCTTCGGAAGATGAGTTGGCTGACATGACCGGCAAGGTCGAGTCACTGGTTTCAGCACGTGGGAACATGGACGGAACGGCGCTGATGCGGACGCTCCAACATTTTTCGCCCGTCGTGGCGGCGACCAACGGTTTGCGCCGGGACATGGCTGCCCGTGCTTTGCTGATGGAAGACGGTTTGATGGCCGAGCGTCTGATTTGGGCCGATACGATGACGACCGATGACGCGTTGCAGTCATTGAGCAACGATCGTTTGTTAATGCTCGCGAAGCTGTATAGCAAAGAAGCATGGAATCTCGATCGATCGGTTGTTGGGGATCTACTCGCTCAACGTTTGGGCGACACCGAGCCCGTCGGAGCGGACACTTTCATTGAAGATGCTCTGCAAGCCAATCCGATCCGAGGGCGTGACTATGACATGGGCGAACAATGGCCTCGCGAAGTCGACTTGGAATGGCAGTCGATGAGAATGCCTCGGTCCCGGGGCATGATGATGAACGATCGACGCTACGCGAAGTCGACTCATTTGATGGGACACCAGCTTCGTGGTTGGAATGCGATGAGTGACAACATGAACTCGTTGGCATTGATCAACCCCTACGGCATTCATCGCTCGATTCCCCTCGAAGGTTTTTCGGGAATGCGATCGCTCGGCAACGAGTTGACCTACAGCGGTGGATTGCTGCTGTTGTTGACTCAATCGGAGTTGATCGCAGTCGATTTGTTCCGAACATTGGGAGCGAACGGTGAAGAAGCCATTCGATGGAGGCGAACTCTCGGCACTGACGGCCAACCGGTTGCCAAACGTCGAAGCGCCGCGACACCATTTGGCAATCAGATCTATCGAAACATGATGGTCTCGGCGACCGCCGACAATGGCGAGGCACAGTTGATTCTTGGGCCCGTTTTGGGCGATCGATTGTTCTTGTTGCAAGGAACCGAACTGATTTGTCTGGATGCAGTTTCCGGCGAAGAACGTTGGCGAACACCGACTGAAGCCGTTGGGAACGCGGTCGTTCATGCCGAAGGTCGAGTGTTGGTTGTCAGCAAGTCGCAGAATCAAATTGAAAGCTATGACATTCACGACGGCGGATTGCTAGGAATCCAAAAACGTTCGATTGGATCGGTGATCTCGTCACTTGGATCGCACGTGCTGACTGTGACTCGAGTGAATCGAGAAGCCGACGCACCATCCGATGCGAGTGAAGAGTTGAGAGCGAGCTATGAGGCTGCCAAAGAGATGCACGATCCACAACTGGTTGAGCTGATCGACATGAACTCAGGAGAAACCGTGCTGTTTCGGGTTGCGGATAGTCAAAATGTCAACGAGGCCTCGGCCTATGCCGAGATGACCGACGGACGCTACTTCACGTTGCTGGATCACACCGGACGAACAACGATTTGGGACTTATTGTCGGGACGCGAAATTTCTGACGTGATGGTGCCGGCTCGGAAGGGTTTGTACGGCGTTTCCGTGATGTCCCTTCAAGATCAAATGGTGGTTCTGCCACGGCATCGTAAACCGAGTCGCGACCTTGCGTCGTTGCGTTCGGTGTCTGTCTCGGGTGGGGCGACGGTCCAACCAATCACCGCGATGCACGCGATCTCGACGGTGGATGGATCGATTCGTTGGAGTCGTTCATTCGATGATGCTTGGGGTTGCACCGTGGAGCAACCTTGGGTCACGCCGATGTTACTCCTCGTGCGAGCTCACCTGACCGTTCCGGGCAACGGCGTGCGGCGTCGGCAAATGGATGTGATGGGAATCAGCACGGTTGATGGCGAAACGCTGCATGAAATCGATCGCAAAGAAACAAGCAGCAACACGAACGTCATCGAAAGTCGGGTGAAATTGATTCCGCATCGCAACACGATGTTGGCTGAGATTCAATTGGAGTTGCTGACTTATACGTTCAAGGAAGAAGGGTCCGACGACGATGTGGATTCTGAAGCGGATCCCAAAACGGATGAAGTCGATGAGTTGGACAGGACAAAAGAGATAGTGCCGGAGTGATCTAATTCAAGGGAACTCAAGTCATTCGGCGGATGGTTCTTTGCCATAACCACCGCCGCCGGGAGTTTCCATGATCAACCGATCGCCCGCATCAACTTCTTGGCTGGTCGCGAAAGGAAGCTCCGTCCGTTGAGACTGATGCACCAAGGTTTGACGTCCCGATTGACCAGATTCTCCACCGTGCATTCCGTACGCGCGCGTCGTTCGTCGCGAGGTGATGAGCGAAAGCGTCAACGGGCGAAGGAATTCCATTTCACGAATCATTCCGTCACCGCCTCGGTTCTGCCCTGCTCCACCACTGCCACGACGGATCGCAAAACGCCAAAGGCGAACCGGTAATCGTGACTCCAAAATTTCAGGGTCGGTGATTCGGGTGTTGGTCATGTGTGTGTGGACCGCGTCCGCACCCGATGCATTTGCCGTCGCACCGGCTCCGCCGCCGATGGTTTCGTAGTAGCCAAAGGTTGAGTCGCCGAGCAGCAGATTGTTCATCGTGCCTTGAGATGCGGCCGCGACGCCCAGTGCTCCCAACAGCACATCCACCACGCGATTGCTGGTTTCGACATTTCCTGCGACCACCGCGGGGCTGGTCTCCGGTGTTGAGCCGGCAGGAGGCGACAGCAATCCGTCCGGGATGATCAGCTCGATTCGTTTGAGCACTCCATCGCAAAGAGGCAATTCACCCGGCACGACACAGCGGAGCACGTACAGCACGGCTGCGGTCACGATGGATGGAGTGGCATTGAATCCGTTGGCGTGCACGGGGCCGGTGCCCGCAAAATCAATTCGCAAGCGACCGGTGGATTGGTCCGGTTGCAGTGAGACTCGGATCGGCGTTCCGTCGTCGAGTGAATCTTCAAAGTTTCGCGGCGCGCTTCCCAGGGTTGCGATCCAGACAGCGGTTGCTTCACCAGCGACATGCAGGAGCTGTTTCAGCAGTTGCGTTAAACGCGTCTTGGTCATCGAGCCTGCCAGCGTTTGAATTCGATTCGCACCGGCCTGCCCTGCCGCTTCCGCCGCCGCGATGTCAGCCATGTTCTCATCCACATTTCGCGAAGGATACGTTGCACTGCCAAGTAGTTTGCGAATGTGAGCATGATGAGATTGCCCGTTACGAACCAAACACTCGTTGTGCAGGACGACGCCTTCTTCTGCGAGACAGGTGGCCGCGGGTGCCATCGATCCTGGGACCATGCCACCGATTTCAGCATGATGGCATCGCGACGCGACGAAGAAGTCGCATGGCCAATGCTTTGGACGCGACGAGACGGTTGTGTCGTCATCACAAAAGACAGGCGTTACGACGGTGATGTCCGGCAGATGCGAACCACCGGCGTAGGGATAATTGCTGATGTAGGAATCGCCCGGAGACATTTCCGGGTAGTCCGAAATTAGGCTGCGCACCGTGTGGCTCATCGCACCCAAATGCACGGGCACGTGTGGTGCGTTGGCAACCAAAGATCCATCGCCCAGGAACACAGCGCAACTGTAATCGCGACGCTCTTTGACGTTGACGCTGACACTGGTGCGACGAATGACTTCGCCCATCGCTTCGGCGATGCCCTGCACTCTTCTCGCCGCGATTTCCATCGCGATGGTGTCGTCCAGCTGTTCCGTGCCGAGCGCCGACGAGTTTGATTCAGCTGAAAGAGCGGACTCTTTGCGGATTTCTAAAATCCCGTCGCTGGACATCGTCGCCACCCAACCTGGTTCGACGACCAAGACAGAATAAGGGCCTGCCACGACCGATGGTCCAGATATTTCCTGACCTGTGAAGATCGACTCTCGGTCCCATAGATCAACTTTCCGATAGGCTCCCTGAACCCACATCGAAATTGCTTCCGGTTTCGCGGGTGTGGAGGCCGTCTTAGTGGAATTCGCTGAGGTTTCGGGTGCCACCTCGTTTGAGTTTTGATTTCGCTCGATCGTCGCTTCGCAGCGGACGGCCACGACTTCGATGGGCATGGATGACCGGACGTAACCAAACGTGGACTGATGCTTCGCGTCAAAACGATCGGGAAGTGTCTCCAGCGGAAACAAATCGATCGTCAATGTTGACTGCGTCCCCAGTGGTCTCGCGTCGCATTGATGCACGACTTGCAGACAAGTGTTCTGCGGGATGTTTTCTTCTTGTCGAAGTTGTTGATCACATTGGTCGAGTGTCCGATTCGCGGCTGATTGCAGCGCCGGGATCTGCTCGGAAATGAACGTTCGTGTTGTCGTATCAGCGGAATCCGGAATGGAGTGGGCGACGGTGAGTTGCACTGATTCGGTCGCAATACGGCCAATCGACGCGGCACCCATTCCGACCGCTGACAGCAAACCCGAATCGGGATGGTCGATCACATGAGTCATCTCTAGCGAGTCAGCGATTTGGCAAAGGTGACCACCCGCGGCGCCTCCAAATCCGACCAACGCCATTCGTCTTGCATCACTGCCGGCGGCGGTCGTGACGACCCGGACCGCTTCGGCCATTTGCGTGATTGCCAATTGCAGAAAACCGTCGGCGAGTTGTTCTGGTGAAAGCGTGCTGTCGGTTGCCAGCTGTTGATGTGCTTGTTGCAGTGCCGTTTGAGCGGCCACCAAATCCAATGGGAATGGGAAGCGATCGATCGGCAGTCGACCCAACAAGACATTGACATCGGTGACCGTCAGCGGGCCGCCGTGGCCGTAGCAGGCCGGGCCCGGGAAGGCTCCGGCACTGTCAGGGCCGACCGTCAGCCGTCCGTCGCGGATGGCACAGATGGAGCCGCCGCCGGATGCGATCGTGTGAATGTCCATCATCGGAGTCAGCACACGGATGCCGCCGATCATGCTCTCTTGTCGTCGTCCGACCGAGCCTTCAAAACGACTGACATCGGTGCTGGTGCCGCCCATGTCCAATCCAACGGCACCGGGAACACCGCACTGTTTGGCAACTTCACCAAGTGCAACGACACCACCGGCGGGGCCGGACAGCACGCTGTCTTTGCCTCGGAAACCGGCTGAGGCGACAAGATTGCCGCCGCTGGTCATCCATCTTAGATGACAGGTCGTTTCGCCACCAAATTGCTCCCAGACTCTTGCAACATAGGATTCGAGTATGGGCAGCAAGTAGGCATCCAGCGTCGTCGTCTCGGCTCGCGGAACGATTCGTGGAAGCGACGCCACCTCGGTCGAGCAAATGACGTCGTCGAAACCGACCTCGCGGGCAATTTGCTGGACGATTCGCTCGTGGGCGTCATTGCGATGGGCATGCAGCAAGCAAATCGCCAGCACCACTTTTTCGGGGCCGCTCGCTTTGAGTTCCAACAAAGATGAACGCAAGTGCGATTCATCAACGGGAATCAGCTCTTCGCCGCTCGCGTTCAGTCGGCCGCGAATCTCCAGCACTTGAGTCGCCAAGGGTTGGGGCTTCACGATGTCGAGCGCAAACAGGTCTGGTCGATCTTGCGTCCCGATGGAGAGAAGATCCGCGAACCCTTCTGTGATCAACAGTGCCGTGGGCGCGCCGTTGCGTGTGAGCAACGCGTTGGTGCCTCGCGTGGTTCCCATGCGAACCGATAGCAATGGAAGCGGTTGCGACAACGGGCACGAAAGCAACACCCGCGTCGCCAAAATCGGCGATTCGATCCCGGCATCCAACACCCAGTTTTGATCGCGGCGAAGTTGGGTCGCTGGTCCGTCCAGTTGCAACTGAACCTTGCCGGAATTTTGTCGTCGGCAACTCAATACGGTGAACGATTCACCTTGCACCGTTGATCCAGCTTGCTCGCGGAGCTTGGCGGTTTCCCAGAAAGCGTCGATCGCAAATGCGGGTGGGAGCTCGACTTCGACCTGAGTGAAGTCATCGCTGTGGTCCAGGACTCGAACCGACACCAATCCGCTGCTGAGAACTTTGATGGCGTCGCGTTGGCGATGTCCGTTTGAATCGATTTGTTGAACGAGGCAATCGGTGAAGGTGCCGCCGACATCAACCCAGACTTCAATCTGTTCGGTGTGCATGGAGTGTCAATTGGAGTTTGAATAGCTGGTCATCAACATGTCAGCGATGGCGACCACGCTGTCACTCAACCAAATCTCGGTCTCTGACGCCAAGCAGATAGAGAACAGCGTCCAGCCCCAACGTGGACATGCGATGTTCGGCGGATTCACGCACGATCGGTTTGGCGTGAAAGGCGATCCCCAAACCGGCGCGGGAAAGCATGGGCAGGTCATTTGCACCGTCACCGATCGCAATCATCTGTTTGCGATCGACGCCTTCGTTCTCGGCGAGTTGTTCGAGCAGCAAAGCTTTGCGTTCGGCATTGACGATGGGGCCGAGGACTCGGCCGGTCAGTTTTCCATCGACGATCTCGAGTTGATTGGCGTGCACATGGTCGATGCCCAGCAACTTCTGAAGGTGTTCACCAAAGTAGGTGAAGCCACCACTCAAGATCGCGGTCGTGTATCCAAAGCGACGCAGGTTCGAAAGCAATCGCTCGGCACCTTCGGTCAACTGCAACCGCTCAGCGACTTTTGGAAGAACGCTCTCTGGTAATCCTTCGAGCGACTGCACTCGTTGGCGAAGCGACTCGTCAAAGTCGATCTCACCTCGCATCGCGGCCTCGGTGATCGCACTGACCTTTTCTCCAGCACCGGCTTCTTTTGCCAGTTCGTCAATCACCTCGGCTTGTAGTAGCGTCGAATCCATGTCGAGCGCGACGATGCGACGGTTGCGACGGAAGGCGTCATCACGTTGCCATGCCAGATCCAAATTCAACCGATTTGATAGTTCCAGCAGGCTGGCTTTGAGAGCGTTTGCATCGGTGGGATCACCACGCAACGAGAACTCCACGCAGGCACGTGTCAGTTCGTCACCTGGTTCGCGTTCGGGTCGACCTGACAATCGCGTGATCACGTCGATGTTCAGACCTTGGTCGGAGACTAACCGGCTGACTGCAGCAAACTGTTCCGCGGTGACGGACCGTGAAAGCAGTGTGAGAATGAAACGTGATTTGCCTTGCCGTTTCACCCATGCGTCATAGTCCGGATCGCAAACGATTTTGGCTTTGCATTTCAGGCCGAGTTTGCGACTCTTTCGCCGCATCTTTCGTATCAGGCGTTCGGGATCTTCGGTGCCAGGGATCTGGACCAGCATTCCAAGCAACAGTGATCGGTGAATCACGGCTTGATTGACGTCGATGACTCGGCAATTGAAACGATGCAATCGTTCCGAGATGGACGCGGTCAAACCCGGGCAATCGTCGCCGGTGAATCGCAGCAAAACGATTGTGGGCGGACGCGTTGGAAGGGAAGAGGTTCCGAGGGGGGATGGCAAAATGGAATCGTTCACAACAGCGGTGGGGGTTGGCTTAGGAGCGTTCGTGGTGACTGGCACAATCAATCGCTGTGAAAGAGTGAAAGGACTTCGTCGGCATCGGATAAATCGATCAAGGCGACGATGATGTCGTTGACTTCCAGCACGTCGCTGGCGGTTGGGACGCGAACAAATCCGTCGCGTTGGATCGCGGCGATCAGGCATCGCCCCGCCAAAGGCAGGTTCGCCAGCGACGCCTGCGTGACCGCGGATCCTTCCAGGATTTCCAATTCGTAGACGCCGATGGAACCGTTGGGCAATTTGCTTTGGCTGATGATGGCTCCTTCGTTCAGGAACCCAAGGATTTGGCGAGCGACGACGTCTCGTTCACTGACGGCCAAGTCGATGCCGAGCTTTCCGACCACGTTGGCGTAATCGGGACGCCCGACGACACACATCACGCGTGACGCGCCCAGTTCACGAGCCTCAACGCCCGCCATGATGTTGTTTTCATCGTTGCCCGTGCAGCCGACAAAGTAGTCGACCGTGCCGCCACCTTCATCTTCCAATACGCTGCGACGGTTGGCGTTGGCATGCACGACGGTGACGTCAGGCAATAGTTTGGACAGTTGTTCGCAACGTTTCGCGTCTTGTTCGAGCAGCACGGTTCGGAAGTCTTCCCGGCCAAGCAGTCCGGCCAAGTGATAACCGGTTTCACCGCCACCGGCGATCATGACCTTGGATTGTTTGCGGCGTCGTTTCTCACCACCAAAGATTTGGCGTGCAACGCTCACTGCGTCCGGCATCCCAACCAAGCTGACTCGGTCACCGGCACGAGTTTCGTCGGCACCGCTGGCGATCCACATGCGTCCTTCGCGTGCGAGCGAGCCGACGCGAACGCTGGGTGGAAGCTGCAATTCCATCAGCTTCTTACCAGCCGCCGCGGAGCCCGCGGCGACGTCCATTTCATAGACTTGCAGTTGTCCACGAGCGAAGTGTTCGAGCGGGATTGCATCGGGGTTGCGAATCGCTCGAGCGAGTTCCGAGGCGGAGAGCTGTTCGAGTGAAAGCAAACTGTCGATTTGAAAATGTCGCTGGTAGTCAAACGTTGACAGGTCGCGAAAAGCGGGGGCATAAACACGTGCAATTGCGCGACGAGCCCCCAATGCTTTCGCCATGCTCGCGGCGACAATGTTGACTTCGTCGTCTCCGGTGACGGCGAGGCACAAGTCAGCGCTGAGCACGTCGGCCGAGAACAGCACGGTGCTCTGGGAGGCATTGCCTTCGATTGCCCGAACATCCAATTCGCTGTTGATTGATCGAACGATTTCAGGATCGCTGTCGATCAGCGTGACGCTGTGCCGGCGTCTGCACAGCATATCGGCGATCCAGCGTCCAACCGTCCCACCACCGAGGGTCAGAATCCTCATCGGCTCAGACCATCCAGTCCAAGAAGAGAACCAGGGCGAAAACGACCGCCATGAAACCGGTGATCCAGCGGGCCGTGTGGAAGGCGTGCCGAAGGATCAGCGACAAATCCTCGTGCCGTGTTGCACCAAATACCAACGAGATCGCAATGATCAGTGGCAGGTAGTACAGCAAATAGGTGGGCGAAATTGAAAGCACAGCGGATTCCAGGAAAGGTTCGAAGAACGAGCATCCTAGATCAAACCACCGCCGATCGGCAATGTCACGCGGAGAGAGCTCCTAGCTCCTGTGCTCCTGTGGCCCTGCCCCACTTTTCCTCCTTCTCCACGCCCGCTGGGGTATGATGCCCCCTTCAGCGAGATTTCCCCGCGAGACAGCCACGAATTGCAACCATGATCGGAGAGACGCAGATGAGCAGCGAATTGAGCGGCAACCAGCAAACAAGAACACGTGCGAACTTTGGGATGAAACTTGGCCCGATGGCCATGGTCGTTTTGGCGGTTTTGCAAGGGAGTCCGGCGATGGCGGAAACACTGAACGTTTGGTTTGGAACCACGACGCCCCGAGGCGGCGTTAGCGAAGGGATCTACCACGCCACCTTCGATACCGAATCGGGCAAACTGAGTCCGGCGACCTTGGCGGTCAAAGCCCAGCAACCCGGATTCTTGGCGATGCACCCGAGCAAGCCCGTGCTGTATGCCTCCAGCGGAAGCGGCGTCACAGCCTACCGTGTGCAAGCTGAATCGAAGGACGCGAAATTGGTTGAAATGGGGTCGGTCGAGAGCGGCGATGGTGGAGTCGCACACTTGGCGACCGATCGCACGGGAAGCGTGCTGCTTTCGGCACAATACGGCGGTGGCTCAACGACGTTGTACGAATTGGCCGAAGACGGATCCGTCGCGCGTCGTGTGGAGGTCCATGAACATGACGATCTGTTGTCACCGGCAGGGTCGGGTGTGGCTGGCAATCGACAAAATGCACCACACGCTCACTGGGTCGGCACGTCGCCCGATAACCGATTCGCGTTCACTCCCGATTTGGGAATGGACAAAGTCGTGATATGGAAATTGGATCCAGAATCGCCTGCACTTTCGCATCATGGTTTTGGCGAAGGGGTTCCCGGTGGTGGGCCGCGTCACATGAAGTTCAGCCCTGACGGCAAACGTATCTATTTGCTCAACGAACTGGCACTGTCGGTCACCGTGTTCGACTACGACGCGGAGACGGGCACGATGACCGCCGGACAAACCATCCCTGCCCTGTCGGAAGAAACCAAAGCGAAAGAGCGTTTTAACAGTTCGTCTGAAATTCGCGTTCATCCGTCAGGCAAATTTGTGTACTCCGCCAATCGTGGCCACGACAGCATCTCCGTCTTTCGCGTTGATGAGGCGGGGCAATTGGAACTGGTCGAGGTCGAAGCCATCCGCGGCGGTTGGCCTCGCAACTTCAACCTCGATCCCAGTGGTCGCTGGTTGATTGCTGCGGGCAGAGACAGCCACACTGCCACGGTATTTGAAGTCGACGCGGACACTGGCGAACTGACCTTCACCCGACAAACCCAGCAAGTCCCCACTCCGATCTGCGTGCTGTTCAGCAAGTAGAGTGGGAATCGAGCGTCTATCGATGACCGATCTGTCGCTTCATGTCGGTCATGAAATTCGGCCCTCAGTCAGTGAGGGTGTTTTGGTGGAGCGTTTGAAAGGCTTCCTCGAGTCGAGCGCGAGCCGAATCGGCCCGTTCATCATCTGCCGCTGCTGGTGATTCGGCCGGCAGTTGGCGTGCGTCCCACAGTTGATCCTTCTGACTGAATGCACGCCATGAACCGTCAAACAAACTCTCGCCTTTTCCGCTGATCGCGTGGTGAACCCACGGTCGAAGTTCACCGGTTTGCCCGTGAATCTGTGGCACGATGCTGCGGCCATCGACGGTCAGCGATTCAGGAATTGCGGTGTTGGTCAATTCGCAATACGTGGGGAATAGGTCAACGACATCCACCAAGTCGTCACAAACCTGGCCGGCGGGTACCGATGGTGGTCCCCAGACGATCAGCGGAACGTGAGTGCCCGCGTCATTCAATTCGAACTTGCCGCCGTTAACGTTTCCGGCACGCGTATGGCGAGTGTGTTTCCGCTCCCCCGGTTGTCCGAATTTCGGATTGTCAAAGTCGACCTCGTGCGTGCCATTGTCACCCATGAATACCACGTAGGTGTTGTCTCGGATTCCAAGTCTTTCCACCGCGTCGAGCAACCGGCCGACGAGTTGGTCCAAGTAGCCGACCATGTGTGTGAGTCGGGGTTGCCGATTCAGTCTTCGATCTTCGGGGGTTTCGACGATTGGATCGTGCGGAAGCAGTTCATTGTGGATGATCAAAAAGGGTTGGTTCGCAGCTTGTGCCTCAGCCATTTGCTCAATCACATAATCGACCAACACATCAGGACCGAATCGCTTCTGGATATCTTCCCGAATTTGGCCGTCCTCGTTGAACGTCGGATTCCAATGTCGTGACGTCTTTTCTCCGTCCCGCCAGATCTGCCAGACACACCAGGAATCAAAGCCCGCGTTGCGGATGTGGTTCGGCCAGACTTCGAGTGTCGCCAGTTGCCATTTGCCGGTCACGCTGGTGGTGTAGCCGTTGGCTCGCAACAGTTGCGGGAAGGTGGGCATCTTGCCGAAGTCCACTTTTTGGTGTGTTCCCTTGTGCACCGGCAGGACTCCAAGATGCGAATGGCGAAACGGATAAAGCCCCGTCAGTAGGCTGACGCGAGAGGGCGTGCAGACGGGGCTCGCGTAGGCCCGGTTGAACCGCACGCCTTCCGCTGCCATGGCATCCAGCTTTGGGGTGGTGAAATCGAGGCCGTCATAACACTGCAGCGTTTCATAGCCGAGGTCATCAGCGTAGATCATCAAGATGTTTGGTTGAGGCGTGACGCTGGTTGGCTCAATGGCACTTGATGCGGCGAGAGACAAAAAGCAGGTGCATAGCAAGACAACTAGGAAGAACAAGGCTCGGAACATGAAGTGATAGACCAGGAAAAACGCGTGCCATGAAAACGGGGTGGGTTTGCAGAGATAGTGTAGATTGCTGGCGTAGTTTTTGGGTGAAAGGTCATTGCTGAGAAAATCGTTCAAGTATTTCATCAGCGGGAAAGAGTGTTTTCGAATGAACAGCAAACGGGTTGCCATCGTCACCGGTGGGTCGCGTGGGATCGGTTCGGCGATCGCTGAACGATTGGCGAGCGATGGTTTGGCGGTTGTGGTCAACTACTCGAGTAGTCCCAAGGCGGCTGACGAGGTGACTCAGCGAATCACAGACGCAGGCGGCGAAGCAAAGTCGTTTCAAGCAGACGTGAGTGACGCAGACGCGGTCAAAGGACTCTTTGAGTTCGCGACGGAGTCATTCGGCGGGGTGGACGTGCTGGTGAACAACGCGGGCATTCTGAAAATGCAAACGATCGCGGAGACTTCCGACGAGGATTTTGGTCGGCTTGTCGATATCAACCTCAAAGGTTGTTTTCACACGATGCGAGAAGCGTCCCGTCAACTGCGCGATGGTGGTCGAGTGATCAATCTGTCGTCCAGTGTCATCGGATTGCGGATGCCAAACTACGGTGTTTATTCAGCGACGAAAGCGGCTGTGGAAGCCATGTCGGCTGTATTGTCAAACGAACTGAGAGGACGACGGATCACGGTCAACTCAGTCGCACCCGGCCCGACCGCCACCAAGCTTTTCCTGGATGACAAGTCGGATGAGTTGATCGATTGGCTGACAAAGATGTCGCCGCTGGAACGACTGGGAGAGCCGAATGACATTGCATCCGTGGTGTCCTTTCTGGCCGGCCCGGATGGGGCTTGGGTGAACGGTCAGACGCTGCGGGCCAACGGGGGAATCGTTTGAAAGTGGAAGGGGCCGCGAGCACGAGCACGAGCACGAGAAGCTAGAAATCAGCGGATGTTGGTCTGCTCGATTTCGGTGAGTTCTCGCTCGGCGTTGGTGACACTTCGGCCGCCGATCTTTTGACGCCAGTGTTCTGATTTCATTGCCATCGCGTACAACCCGAAGGAGACCGCGATTCCGATCACGCCCACAATCAGTGACGGGGAAAGAGAGTTGGGGCGCAGGACCTGATCGAATCCTGCTGCCACGACGACGGGGATCCAAATCAACCACCATGCGAAGCCGATGACGGGGCCGACCCACAAAGAAAAACGCCTGACTGCGTCGAGCTTTTCGCGAATTTTGGTGATCGGTTGGGACGTGTCGATGCGTTTGATTCGAACCAAGACGTTGGCCGCCGAAATGATCAAGAACAAACCGTAGACGTGCACGATCACGCCGCTGACCAATTGATGTGGCACGTGCGTGTTGAGGGCCCAGCAGTAAGCACCCAACGCGATAAGAGCGACTCCAATCAAAATTTGAAGCACCTGGCCGACACCCAAAGGTCGCAACGCTGATTTGACCCGCTCCATGAGTTGGCGACGTGTCAGGAGCAATCGGCCCGCGAGTTCTTGCTCTTGAATTCCAACGGAGGAAGGAACGCGGTCTCGTTGAGAAGCTGAGTCGACGATCTGGGTTGGAGCGAGCGCGGCGCGGTCACCCGAGGCAATGGATTGCACGTCCGATTTGATTTGGCTGGCTCGTTGATAGCGTCTGCGCGGTTCTTTCTCGAGCGTTCGCAGAACAACATCATCCAATCGAACATCGATCTCGACCTTTTGCGATGGGGCCGCGAAACGACCGATTGGAAGTTCACCGGTCAGCATCTCGTAGAAGACGACGCCGAGTGAATAAATGTCGGCGCGATGGTCGACTCCACGTGCACCTTCGAGTTGTTCAGGTGCCATGTACCGCGGCGTGCCCATGATCTGGTGTGTGCCCGTGAGCGCCGATGTTTGGTCTTGATCGCCGAGAAGTCGCGAAAGTCCGAAGTCGGCGATCTTCACCGAGCCATCGATTGCCATCAGGATGTTTTCTGGTTTGATGTCGCGGTGGATGACGCCGTTGTCATGAGCGTACTGAAGCGCGTCGCAAAGATGCGGCACGATCGCGAGTGCATGATCGGGAGCGAGTTGGCCTGCCGCGACGACATCCCGCAGCGTGGATCCATCGACGTATTCCATCAAGAAATAGTACGTGTCGTCGACGTGTCCGAACTCATAGACTGAGACAATATTCGGATGGTTCAATTTCGCGAGCGTGCGAGCTTCACGAGTGAACCGCAATGCGAACTTGACATCGTGTCCGAATTCTTCGGGCAGGATTTTAAGGGCGACGACACGATCCAGGCCTTCTTGGCGAGCTTTGTAAACCGCACCCATTCCGCCCGCGCCGAGTAGTTCGGTGATCTTCAAATGGGGGAATTGCTCGCCCAGTTGTTCGACCGACGGTGGGATGAAGGCTCGCTTGGGTTGGTCGTTCCCGCGGAACGCGTCGCGGATCACGGAGATGCTATTGGGAAAGCGATCCAGGTAGTCTTGTTCGGTTGGGTTCTCGGATCGTCGCCGGCGATAGTCGACATCCAAAACGACCAATTCAGCCAGCAAAACGTCTCGCTCCTCGGGTGAAATGTCCTCCGTCAGAGCCGATTCGATCGAGGGGGATTGGTCGGATTGCCATTTGCGTTCGAACTCGGCGCAAAGGTCATCAATTCGTTCCAAGGTCGCGATCGGTAGTTTTTTCTGGCGAATGCTCATCGAACAGTTCCTGTTGACATTTTTCACGGATGAGGTGCAGACGACGCTCAATCGTCCGTTCAGAGCATCCAAATCGAGTGGCGAGTTCCGCGTTGGAATACCCTTCTAACTTGGCACCCGCTAAATCTCTCAACTGCCCGACACCCAAATGCGAAAAAAATTGCTCGACCGATTCTTCCATCATCAAAACCATCTCGGGTGAGGGCTCGTCGCCGATGGCTTCGATGAAAGTTCGGTCGTCGTCGCGTTTGTCGAGGGAATGGAGCTGCACGTTGCCGCCGCGACGTTGACGTTGATCACGGCGACGTTTGTCCACCACTTTGCGAGCCGACATCTTCAACAATAAACGCCACAGATCGTCTCGGTCGGAAAGATCTGGAAAACGGCCCTTTTGAGCCGCCGAGTAGAAACTGTCGAAGACGCTCAGGACGATGTCCTCTTCATCCGAGACGGCTCGGTTTTGGCCAAAGAGTTTGTTTCGGACCGATCCGACCAAGCGGTCATAGTAGTGCTGCCAAATCTGGTTGGCGGCAATGGAATCGCCGTCTTTGACTTGGTCGATCCAGTGGCTGACATTTTGAGGTTCCGACATGGAAGACAACTGTGGCATTGCGCGGCACCCGTGACAACACCACGACGATGTCGCTCTCAATCGTTGGCGGCGTTCGTCCCGATTTTTAAGTTCGTTCGCGGTTCCCGGGCGACTCGAAACCCCGTGTAGATCGTTGCATCGGCTGCTTCAGCAAACGTGCGGATCGAACATCGCACGGACGCTGGAGCGCAGGTCCAAGCTCCACCTCGCATGCTCCGCCAATCCCCGTAAGTATGTTGCGGTGTTTCCTCCAGCGCCACCGGATCGGTCACGGTGAACTTTGATCGTTCCGGCCATGGGACGTCATCCAGGTAGTTTCGATAGAGATCGGCTGACCAGCGATCTTGGCACCATTCCCAAACGTTGCCGTGCATGTCATGCAGACCCCATGGGTTGGGTTGGAAGCGAGCGGTTCGGGCGGTGAAGACCACACCGTCGCCGTCGTTCGCCTTCAGCTTGATCGCCCGCTGATAGCGGGTTGTGTTTGGCTGAACAGCCTCGAGTGCCCCATCGGCAACGTTGGCATGCACGTAGGCATCGTCCGGGTCACTCCCCCAGGAATACCATGTTGTTTGACCAGCACGGCAGGCGTATTCCCATTCGGCTTCGGTCGGCAGGCGATACGTCGCGGTTTCCTGTTCCGAGAGCCAATGACAGAACTTCACCGCGTCATTCCAACTGACGGCGACGACGGGATGGTCGTCAGATTGTTCAAAGCCAGGAGTTCTCCAAGTCACATCGGATGACTTTCGAAAGCGGTCGACGTAGTCCTTTTCATCTGGAAAGCATCCCAAGGCTCCACCGTTCTTTTCGGCGTCGGTTCGATACCCGGTGGCTTCGATAAAGGCACGGAACTGAGCGACGGTGACTTCCGTTGTTTGAAGCTCAAACGGTTTTGTGAGCACCACCAAATGCGATGGCGAATCAAAGCGGAATTCTTGAGGATTGCTGAAGGAATGAACCAGTGCAAATTTGCGATCACGCTGGTTTGATTTGTCAAAACCTCGTCGGTATTCACCCGGTTCGATTGCAACAAACTGCATGCCGATCGAATTGGTCTGCGTTTGCCGAGTCGGTTCATCCGCTCGGCTTGGCAGCGTCAAAACCACTGCCAATATGAGAGCAGAACTCAGTCGTTTGATACACGGGCGAATCATGCGAGAAGTTCCCTGATGCTTCCAGTGCTGTCCTGGAACTCACCGTCCACGTTCACTCCCATCCGTTCAACCATGGTTTGCCACAGTGAAGAAAGCGGCGTGTTGTCTTTGAGTTGAAGGTGCGTTTGGTGACGGATGCCGAGCCCGCTGCCGCCGGAAATCATCGTCGGCAGAAGGTCTTTGCTGTGCCCAATTCCCATGCCGCTGGAGAATCCCAGCAACGTGTTGTCCAGCAGAGTGCCCTCCCCTTCGCGAATGGATGCCAAGCGGTTCAGGAAGTGGCTCCAGTGTTGCATGTAGATTGCGTCGACCCGGGCAAGTTCTTCCAGGTTCTTTGGGTCGTTGCCGTGGTGCGTCAGTTCGTGATAGCCCTTGGAAACACCAAATTCCGGGTACACGCCTCCGGCCAATTCGGTTCGAACGACGTAGCTGACCACACGCGTGGAATCCGTTTGAAACGCCAGTGCGATCAGGTCGTACATCAATTTCGCGTACGTGTCGTAGACGAATTTCCCATTGCCCTCCGGCGCGACGGCTTTTTCGTAATCACCAAACCCATCGAGGTTGGGGGACGGTTTGGGACGATCGGACCAGTCCATTTCGCGTCGCAGCGTCGTTTCGACTTCGCGAATGGAATGGAAGTATTGGTCCAGTTGTTGACGATCGGATTGGCTGAGTCGTGTTTGCAATTGTTTCGCATCCGACAACACCGCGTCGAGCACACTGCCACGTTGTCGGAATTCGTCACTTTGTTTGACGAGTTGTTGGGAGTTGGGCGGGCGAAAGAGATGGTTGAAAATGGTCTGCGGATCATTCTCGGCGGCCAATGGGATGCCCTGTCGATTCCATGAAATGGTCGCCAGAGCTTGCGAACCAAAGCCGGTGCCACGTTTGACAGACAACTGCAATGACGGGAACCGAGTGTGCTTGCCTTGCACTTCGGCGGCCAATTGATCGGGCGAGATCGTTTGTTTTTCGCCGCGAGCAATCGAGGTCGCAAACGGGTAGGCACCGTCGTGACCGCCACCGTGACTGAGCGAGGTTCCCGACAGAACCGTGAACTGATCGCGTTGCTTTTCCAGTGGCTTCAAGATGCGAGACATTTTCGCGTCTTGCCCATAGCCTTCCGGATAGAACTGCCGCATGTTCATCCCCGTGCCAAAGTAGAACATGCCCATCCGTGGGACGGCCTTGGTGGATTCCGTGGCGGAGGCTGTTCGCGGCAACATCGCTTCCAACCAAGGCAACGCCAAACAGGTGCTGGCCCCACGCAGAAGCATCCGGCGGTTGAGCGTCTTGAGTCGTGGTTTGTATGACGGTTGGCTCATCGGGACACAAATGCCTGGCTGGTGACAATGGATTGAATCAGTGCTCGGAAGGTGTCGCCTTCCGCTTTCATTTCGGTGACGACGCGATTCAGGGTTACGTCATCTTCAGGTCCGACGGGGCGGCCAAATGCGTAGACAAACACCTTTTCCGCCAAGGCTCGGCGGAAGCGATCGCTTTGTTGCAGCAGCAACTCCCGGAAATCATCAAAGCCTGCGAACTCGTTGCCGTTGGGGAGCCGGCCACTGGCGTCGATCACAGGCAGATTGCGACCGCGAAAATTTTCGCCGTCTTGTTTTTCACGCCATTGCCCGACGACGTTGAAGTTTTCCAACGCCAACCCATAAGGATCGAGCGAGCGATGGCAGGCCGCGCAGGCTTCGATTTGTTGGTGCTGCAGCAAGCGTTCTCGGACGGTCAGGCGTTGGCCTTGGATGTTGGGTTCGACTTCGCCCGCGTTGGGTGGCGGTGGATCCGGCGGGTTGTTGAACAAGACTTCCCGAACATAGACCGCTCGCGAAACCGGTTTGGTGCGAGTGCCGTCCGATCCGGCTTGGTGCACTCCTGCCATCGCCAGCAACCCACCACGCACGGAATCCGGTGGCAAATCAACTTTACGAAACTCCTCGCCGCTGACATCATCGATGCCATAGTGTCGAGCGAGCCGATCGTTAATGACCACAAAGTCCGAGTCAAGAAAGTTCAACACGCTTCGGTTGCTGCGTAAAATCTCACGAAAGAATTCGAGCGGTTCGCGAACGAAGGCTTCGGCTAGTTTTTCGTCGTATTCCCGATACAAGGATCGGTCGGGCGTGAACGTCAGGAATGTGTCGGTCTGCAGCCACTGTCGAGCGAAACTGTCGACGAACCGATCCATTTTGGGGTCCGCCAGCATCCGTTCGACTTGCCGTTTGCGTTGTTTGGGATCGGTCAGTTTGCCGTCTTTGGCCGCGCGAAAGAGTTCCTGGTCTGGCATGGAAGACCACAGGAAGTACGACATTCGCGACGCGATTTCGTGGTTGGTCAGCACGGAGTTGTCGACGTCGTTTCCATTTCCTTCTGCGAGGTAGAGGAAATTTGGCGACGTCAGTGTGGCGGCCAACCCAACGCGAATGGCCTCGTGGAATGTTTCACCGTTTTCGAGTTCCGAATGGATGACTCCAAGGATCGGTTCAACCTCGCGTTCGTCGATCGGACGCCGCCACGCGATCGGCAAGAGTCGCAAGAGGATCTCACGTGCGTAAGCCAGGTCATCGGTTCCTGCTTCGCCGCGGAACAAGACGGTCGTGTGGCTCTTTGGCGGCCATTGATCGTACAAAGGACCTTCGACTTCCAAATGATCCAAGAAGACTCGCGGGAATTTGGTCAGGTCGAGTTTTTCAGGATCGGGTGTCGAACGTTCTCCGCCCCAGCCTTCGGCGACCTTGCGACCGGCCAGACGCAGCGATTCGGCGAAGTCGCCGGTTTCACCCACTTCATTAATTCGTCTCATGAAGTTTTCGCCGGGACGTTGGCCCATCGAAAGCTTGGTATCGTTCAGGATTTCAATGCTGAGTTCACCGCCCAGGGTGTCTCGAGGAATTGTCACGGTGGTATCGGCGGGTGAGTCCCAAGGTGCCGTCACGTCGTACTCCATGATCGTTTGCATGGAGTCATCGGGATGGCTGTGTTTCAAACGAATTCGCGGCACTTCCCCGTCGATGCCCGGGGCACCACCGGCACGGATGGTGAACCGATAGAAACCGTTGGTTGGTGCGACGTTGTTGTCCTTGCGACCCGGGTAACGAAGCATCCCGAAAGACCGCGTGCTGCCTTCGATCAGTTGCAAGCCACCTGGGACCGGATTCATTCCCCGACGTGTGACGAGATATCCAATCGCGTGGCTGTCGGCGATCTCCTCGAATTCCAACCGCATCGTTTCGGTCGGGTATTCCGGTGAACCATCCACAATCGCCCGATCCGCGATCCGGCGTGCGACACGGTAGTAGTGAGTCATCAGTGAAGGGTCGACCATCAAGGCAGTGCTGACTTTGTCGAATCCTTCTGCGGTGCCATCGGGCGGTAAAGTGTCGAGTGGACTTTCACCGGTCGGGAACTTCATCGACAGCAAGTCGGAAACGGTGTTCGTGTATTCATGCCGGTTCAATCGACGCAGCCGAACTTGTTTGTCGGATCGGCTTTGCGAGCGTTCCAGTTCTCGCAACTCGCCTGAGACCCACTCGGAGGTTTGCGAGATGATGTCGACTGGAAGTGGCGGTTCGCCATCGGGAGGCATCTCGCCCAGGTTGATAGCGTTTCGGATTTCGATCCATTTCAACGCGTTTTCGCGATCGGTGAGATCGCCGGTCAGTTGATCAATCCTCAGGTTTGCTTCCGCTGATTCGGAACCGTGGCACTCGGCGCAGTGCTTTTTCAGCGACGCGAGCACGTCGGCCGGGACTTCGGCGAAGACTGGCTCACTCGCGATGATTTGCGCGGCGACGATCAACGCCGCCGCGAAGATGAACGAACGTGGCTTCCAAGTGGTCAACTCGAGCGACTCTCTGTAGGTGATTCATTCCGTCACGCAGCCACGTATCCTTTTGGGAAACGCGGGCGAAAAAACACGGCCAATCAGTCTACAACAAGTGAGTTGACGATTCAGGTTTTAAGAAGGTTTGGACTGAGCGGGTTAAAGAATGGTGCCGATCGCTGGCAGCATTCTCAGGAACGTTTGCAATTGGTCCGAGATCTGGTGGACCCATTCGACATCGTTTTCGTGGGCCAGGATGTAGACGACAAACAGACCGTACATGGTCAACAAAGCAAACGCTTTGCCTCGCTTCATTTCGACATACTTGGTTCCGTCCGCCGCGACACCACGTTTGCCGATGTAGTAGATCAAAAAACCGATGATCGTCAGGATGAAGAGGAACAAACGCAGTTCGCCGCTTTGAGCCGCGATTTCGGGCTCCATTGCGATGGGGCCGTGGATGAGCGTGAACAGGAACAGTGGGAAGCCGAGTGCGAAGCAAATGTCAAAGATGTTGCTGCCCAAGGCGTTGGCCACCGCATCGTCGTAGTCGCCGTCTCGAGCGTCGCGAATGGACATGACCGTGTCAGGGACGCTGGTCGCCATCGATGCAAAGATGACTGCGACGAACATGGCGGGCATGCCCAGGCCTTCGAAGGTCTGCCCGAACAATTCGTACGATGGATTCTCAACGTTGGCCGGGCCGCTGCCGAGCCACTCGCACGCCAGCACCAACGTCCAGCAGGCCATGGCGATGACTCCCGTGCTGGTCAATAGCAATCCCCAGCCGTTCCAGGTTTCTTCTTTCATCTGTTCGCGATGATGGTCTTTTACAAACCATCGTTCCAGATCCAAGAGCGGGCCTCCGGAGATCCAATAGAACAAGGTGGCGATGGCGCCACGTGGGGACTCATCCTCCTCTTCGTCTTCATTATCCGATTGCTCGTCGTCGGAGGACAACTCAGAAGGCTTCATCGTCGTCAACATGTACACGAGGTAGGTCCCGTACATCAGCATCAGGATCAAACCTTGCCACCAATGAAGTTGTTCTCCGTTGATCAACAGAATGAGAATGAACTCGCAGATGATCAGCGAGATCCCATCGCGGAGAAGAACACGAGTGGAAACGTTGACCGAGGTGACTCGGACTCCCATCACGACAAAGCCAACCACGCTGAGAATGCAAACCGCGGGAATGATCATGCCGTTGAACAACGCGCTTCCTGCCGTGGTCCCGATGCCGATCGAAAATCCGTCTCGGTCGGAAAGCACAAACAGTGCGATCAGTGTTGTGAAGAGCTCCGGAATTGAACTGGAGATGGCATTGATCGTGCCGCCGCGAACGCCTTCGGAAAGGTTGCGTCCGATGTACTCACTCGCGATTTCAAATCCATCGCAGGCTCGCCAAATGACGAGGCAGGTGAGGAAGATCAGAACGAGTGGGATGACGATGCCCATGGAAGCCTTGAAAAACGGAAAGAGGAAGTTCGATTCGCGGATTGCTCACGACCCCAAAGAATGACATCGCGAAGGTAACAATTACAAGTGGCAGCAGTGTCTTGCCAACACCTCCGATTGGGCATGAGTTCCACGCTCGGTTTCACGAGGCCGTCTCAGAATGCAATCCGCGGATATCAGATTGAACGCGAAGAGTCCTCGTTGTCCATCGCCGGATGCTCTTTGCGATCACGCGGCCGAGTCGTGAAACAGACAATGATGCGTGTATTGCTGTGCATGAAAGGCGGAAGACTGTGCCGGTTTTACCGGCCATCCAGACATCACCGCTTTCGTTCCAGTTCAGAAAGATCCTTTTTGGTTGTTTCCACTGGAGGGGTCGCTAATCTGAAACTTTGACTTTTTTAGGTAATCGGCACGTTTCCTGCACCAACGGTCCTCGCCGCCTGGGCTGAACGAGCACCACCGGAAATGAACGGACATTCGACCGCCATTTGGAGCCACCTTCTATGCCGACCTCATCCATGACCCGCCGCCTTCGAACTTCGGCCAACGTCGCGTCCACCTTGACACTGTCGTGCGTCGTGTTGGGATCGCTCACCAACTCGCTGCCAGTTCGTGCCGACGATGCCGTATCGGTGTCTCATCACGCGGCCAAGTTTGGTGATTCGGGGAATGACCGGGTGTCGGTGCAGAAGATTGCTGTGGAGGACAGTACCGATCAGCTGGCCGAGCAAGCGATCGCTGAATTGGGATTGGACAATTCAAACGTCCTCCAACAAGTGTCGGCGACATCGCCGGTGAGCTCGCTCTCGACAAAAGACGCTTTGGCTCCGTTGATGGATGCACAGGGCACCGCGGGCAGTCCGAAGGATCATCGATCGAGCCCACCGATCGCCGATCATCCATTGGGTTGGGCGCTTGGGTTTGCACGGGCTCATGCTGACCACATTCGACAGCACGTCAGCGATTACAGTTGCAAGCTGATCAAACGCGAACGCATCGATGGCGAACTGCAGACGCCGCAGATCATGGATGTTGCCGTGCGTGTCGCACAAACGAACCAGACGGGTGATGTCTCGCCGATGTCCGTGTTCTTGCAATACCAATCACCACGTACACTACGCGATCGCCGAGTTCTCTACATCGAAGGCGAGAACGAAGGGAAAGCCCGTGTTCGAAAAGGCGGTGGAGCACTCAGCTATTTGGTGCTTTCGATTGATCCACACGGGAGACAGGCCAAAGAGCAAAGCAACTATCCGATCACGGACATTGGTTTTGACAAGATTATGAATCGCTTGATCGGGTTGATCGAATTCGACATGGAAACCGATCCGACAGGCGACAACACCGAAGTTACCTACTTTCGGAAAGCCCGGGTGATGGGACGCCCAGCCACTCACATTCAGATTGTTCATCCATACAAAGAAGGCGGTGTCACATTCCATCGTGCCAACGCATTCATTGATGACGAACTGCACGTCCCCATTCGTTTGGAAGTCTACGATTGGCCCACTGCGGAAGGTGAATCGCCTGAATTGAAAGAGGAGTACACCTACGCGGATCTGAAACTCAATGTCGGCCTGGCTGATGCCGCATTCGCTTCGACACGCCTGAAGGGCAAGCTGAAAGGTCCTGTCGGTTTGACAAAAACGGATCTGAAAGTCAGTCCCAATGCGGTTGCAAAGGACTGAACGTTTCAGGCTGGCGTCAACACCAAGTCAGTCTTGTCTGTGATAGATGCTGTTGAGGATCTTGAGCGATTGGACCTTTCCGTTTTGTGGCCCTTCCAGCAACACGCCGACGTCGTCGTCGGATCCATCCAAGTATTGAAGACGTTTCGCAGACGATGGTGCGCCAGGCAATGTGCACTTGAGATGAGGGTTTGTTGGTCCCTCGGAGCCTGCTTGCGGAAGCTGGCTTCAAACCACCATAAGCGGCTGGGGTTAAGAGCCCTGGTCGTGAGCGTTATGGAAAAGGTGAGACTTGATCTCGTCAGGTATGAAACGGAGAGACGAATGAAAATGAACCACCGATGACCCGTCGAAAGCGTAGGAACGATGTCAAAACCGGGAGGTAGTCGTTAGCCCGGGATCAGTGCTGAAGGTGATCCGCTTACTGTCAGCATGGCATCCGGCGTAAAGGTGGCGTGAATCTGTTTCAGGCTCAAGTGTGGAACCTGGGAACCTGTCGCCTCGATGATTGTGGCCCGGCTGATTTGATTCATCGGGCCACAGCAAGGGAGCCGTCCAAGTGGCAGACCCACAAGGACCTGAGTACCGATGCGAGGCACAGGGGCGGACTGGTCTGTAGTAGTGACGAAGCGTCTGTAACGGGCGTGGAGCGAAGGGACCAGATTGTTCAGCTAATGAACTGAGTCAACTAATAAGGAGGAACTCATGACAGAAGCAAAGCCGTATGCGATTCCAAAGCAACTCGTTTGGGACGCGTACAAGAAAGTGAAAGCGAATCGCGGCGCGGCCGGAGTGGATGGTCAATCGTTGGCGGACTTCGAGAAGGACTTGAAGAATAATCTCTACAAGCTCTGGAATCGAATGTCCTCTGGCAGTTACTTCCCGCCTCCGGTTCGTCTCGTCGAGATTCCCAAAGGCACTTCGGGTCAGACCCGCCCGCTGGGCATTCCGACTGTTTCAGATCGAATCGCACAGATGGTGGTAAAGCTGATGCTTGAGCCGCAGGTTGAACCACACTTCCACGAAGACTCGTACGGCTACCGGCCGGGCAAGTCGGCGCTGGATGCGGTGGGGGTGACTCGCCAGCGTTGCTGGCGTCGCGACTGGGTGATCGATCTGGATATCAAAGGCTTCTTTGATAACCTGCGTTGGGACCTGGTGATGCGAGCACTTGAGCATCATACCGATGTGCCATGGATTCTACTCTACGTAGAACGTTGGTTGAGAGCTCCGGTCAGACACGAAGACGGACGGCTCGAAGAACGAACGAAGGGCTCGCCACAAGGTTCTGTGATCAGTCCCTTGTTGTCGAATCTGTTCATGCATTATGCGTTTGACCAGTGGCTTCGGCGGAATCATCCGTCGGTTCAGTTCGCCAGGTACGCAGACGATGCGGTCGTGCATGCACGTAGCGAGTAAGAAGCGGAAACGCTGCTTGCTGGATTACGCGAACGACTTGCAGAATGTGGTCTGGAACTCCATCGGGAGAAAACCAAGATCGTGTACTGCAAGGACGACGATCGTCGCGGAACGTATGAGCAGACCTCGTTCGATTTTCTGGGTTACACGTTTCGTCCTCGTCGGGCCAAGAACCGGCATGGCAAGCTGTTCGTCAGCTTCCTCCCGGGGGTGAGCCCGAAGGCGGCGAAGTCCATCCGCGCGACGATTCGTTCGTGGCGGTTGGGCGCGACTCGCAACAATCAGCGATTAGAAGATCTCGCGAAGTTCGTCAATCCTTTCGTACGTGGCTGGGTGAACTACTACGGTCGGTTTTACCAATCGGCGTTGACACCCGTCTTGCGAGCACTTGAACGCAGCCTTGTGTACTGGGTTCGCCGCAAGTTCAAGCGATTGAGGGACCATCAACGACGAGCGGCTCATTGGCTAGGGCAAGTTGCCCGGCGTGAACCGAACTTGTTTGTTTTATGGTCTCACGGAATTCGTCCTGCGACTGGACAATAGGAGCCGGATGAGCCGAGAGGTTCACGTCCGGTTCTGTGAGAGCCTGGGGGTGCGATTCCCCCGGGCTACTCGACTTTTCGCGAGTTTGCCAAACGTTTTGGGGCCTCCCCAGTCGATCACCATTTCCAATCCTTGGCCGGCTTCCGAAACGGTTATCAACCGCGACTGAAGTCTGAATTGCCCGACCAACGATTCGCGAAATTCTTTCTCGAACTGCTGCGAATTCGGGAGTGGAATGACCATGGTCTCCAAAGCCTTTCGGCAGCCAGATTCGGCAAGGAAGAAACCACGCTTGTCGTCGGTGTTGGCCAGGACGATTAAAGAAGCGTTCTGTTCTGGGTACCAAGAAACCGCGGTGAGGAATCCGCGCACCGAACCGGTGTGAGAGACTCGCTGATGAGGTTCGCCTGCATCGGCGATTCGCCAACCAAGTCCGTAGCCGCCGTCGGGTCCAGGCTGCAGCATTCTCTCAACGCTTGTCTTTGATTTTCGAAGCGTTAGGAGAAAGGAGAGCATGTCCTCCGCGTTGGCAACGATCCCTCCCATTCCTTGGTATTGCAAACCGTAAAAATCGCCGTAGGGATGATCCAATGCGGAACGGTTCGCGCCATAGGTTGATTTGCCGATTGATACCTGGAAGCCTTCCGGGGCAGAGTCACCGGTGAAGCAAGCCGCATCCATTTTCGCAGGACGCAAAACCAATTCACGAATTGCGTTCTGGTAGGTCTGGCCGGTTACCTCCGCGATGATGGCGGCGAGCAACGCGTAGCCCTGGTTCCAATATTCAAATTTGGTTCCTGGTTTCTGTTGTGGGCCACCTCGCAGATAGGCTTGGGTCACCTGACCGACATCTTTTGACACTGGGCCGTAGTTGGTGCCGGGAATGCCGGAGGTATGTTGCAGCAGATGTTGGATCGTGATGCCGCGACAAATCTCAGGGACATTTGGCAAGTGATCCGCAATGGAATCCTCCAGAGACAATTTGCCTTGTCGATCGAGGATGATCACCGCGAGAGCCGTGATCGGTTTGGTCACCGACCCAATCTCGAACAGCGTTTTCGAATCGATTGGAATTCTTGATTCGGAGTCTGCGTAGCCAAAGTTTTGATTGGCGATGACCTTCCCATCTTTTTCGGCAACCACGATGCCACTGAATTTGCTTTTGCCGGCTCGGTCGATGACTTCTGCGAATCGACTCTGCAGTGACTCCTGGCCCATCAGAGTTTGGACGAGGAAGAATTGACTCACCAGTGTCGATATCAAGAGACTGGTGCAAAAGCGTACGGCCATCTGTTTGTTCCCGCAGATCGATAGAGACCATTGCCACCGGCGAGGCCAATGACCGTTCTCTTATTTGAAATCGTTCCCTGTGGGACTGTATGCGTGCCACCCGGTCGGGTCAAGTTTCGGGCTCGCATTCAATGATTGGATCGACCGAGTGCGGTCACTCTATGAGAAACACTGGATCTAGGGTCGGATCCAGCGTTGATGGTGAAATAATTGAAGAACCTACTTTCCGTAGGCTTCTTTCGCCGAGGAGTTCATCATTGCTTCGTAGTCGTGTGTTCAGGATGTCGTATTGGCAGGTTGTTTGAAGAGGTTGCTGCAGCTCATTCGTCGAGTCGCTTCCCGAACCGCTTGGACCGCTGGTAGCAATCGTCCAACAAGGACGCCGGTGACGGTGGTGACCGACAGAAATTCGACCAAGGTAAAACCGCGTCTGCTTCTTCGTCAGACTCATTCCGATAGCTGAATCGCGAATGAATGAGACGAGGCATTGCTGAAGTCGAGAAATCGACTTCGGTGTTTGAGTGGTAGACAAGACAACGTCACCTTAGAATCCGTGGGCGGTCGTTGTGCCACTCTAATGTTAATAAGTTCTGCCGCGTTGCAACGCTTTGCGATCGTCTGAAGACTTTTCACCGTTGGTTCGCGAGCCACTCAAACGCCGCCGATAGCACGGTCCTGAACGAGCGGCCCAAATTTGGTCTAGAAGTGGTGCGTCCTACTCTTGTGTCCGACGCAAGTGGAGAGATGTCAGAAATCGCGAAAGGGGCCGCGGGGTTCGGCGGCTTCCATCTCACGGAGCCAATTGGCGTAGCGGTTTTTGACCATGGCCAAAATTTCAGGGCGAGACTCCGAAAGGTCGTGAGTTTCGGCCATGTCATTTGCGAGATCAAACAGGCCACCTTGTTTGTCCATTTGGACCCATTTCCATTGACCGACGCGTGCTCCAATCTGATCGCGGCGTTTCCAGAACATCTCTTTTCTCGGAGAAGCCGATTCGCCACGAAGAGTGGGCCACCAATCGAATCCATCGAGGACAATGTCCGCTGGTGGTTCCAAACCTGCAGCCGAAGCAAAACTGGGCAGCAACTCCAGGCTCGTTAGGAATTCGTCGTTCACTTCACCGGCTGGGACCTTTCCCGCCGTCCAGCGAACAATGCAAGGCACGCGGATGCCGCCCTCCCAGGTTTGAGCCTTGTGGCCTCGCAAGGGCGAATTGTCAGCGCCGCCACTGCCACCGTTGTCAGAGAAGAAAACGACAATCGTGTCCTCGAGCATCTGCTTTGCTTCCAAGCGATCCAACATCTCACCAATCGCCGCGTCCATGCACGTGACCGCCGCCCGGTAGTCCCGACGACGAGCTTGCGGTGTCGCGACCGTTGCGGGTGTGCCATAGCGATAGCGGTCGGTGACTCGGGTTTCCGACTCAACCGGTGGATACATCGCTTTGAATCGTTCGGGGGCCTGCACCGAGGAGCGAATCTTTGGATCAAGCGACGACGAATTGTGCGGTGCGTTGAAGGGAACGTACAAGAAGAACGGTTCTTCGCCCGCATGTTCATCCAAGAACCGCAGAGCCTCGCGTTGAAACAGGTATGTGCAGTAGGTGCCCTTGTCTTCTTCCGTCGGTTCTAGATTGCGGACCATGCAGGGCACGCCGTAACGTTCGTGCGTGAAGTAATCGATGCCGGTGTTGACGAAGCCGTAGAAATCATCGAAGCCACGCGAAGTGGGCAGCATTCGGCGCAGGGCGCCGAGGTCCCATTTGCCATAGATTCCGCTTTTGTAACCTGCCCGTTTCAGCACGGCTGGGATGATCACCTCACGCTCATCCATTCCGCCGATGCGTTCGAACGTCACGGCGTATTGGTCGGGTGTGTAGCGATGACCGTAGTCGGGGGCTTCGTTGCGGATCATGTCGTAGATCCCGTTTCGCTGCGGATACCGACCCGTCAGCAAGCTGGCCCGCGACGGAGTGCAGGCTGGCCAGGCCACATAGAAATTCGTCAGCCGTGTTCCCTCGTTGGCAAGACGATCCAAAGCGGGCGTGATGATTCCGTTGCCCAGTTGGCCCAAATCGTTGTAGCCCTGATCGTCCGAAACAATCAACAAGATGTTCGGGCGATCTGCCGCTGAGGCCTTGATGGCAACCAGCAACATCGCGAGCGTCGTGAACAAATGGATCATCCAGTGTCGGTGCGGTTGCATCACGCTGTTCCAGTGGGAATTCGGTTTCAGGTGTCTTATGAGGTGTTTTGTTCAGCTTGCGTGGGACGCTTTAACGTAGCCATCGACTCAGATTTTCGCTGACGAACGCATCGTCATTGAGAGCTGGGTAAGCGGCGATCACACGATCGATCTCTTCGGATTGACCATCCGAGAGAACTTCGTTGGGATCCAGGCACCAGGTTCCGGGCAGCAGGCCTTGCCGACGTAGCACCTCATGGATTCCGGGGATGCAGCCAGCAAACCCGTTGGCGGCATCAAAGAAGGCAGCGTTGCAATCCGTGACCTGGATGTTGCGAGATAGTAATTCAGAAGGAATGTCATCGCTGCGATCCAGAATCAAATGAATTTCTTCGAGCAGTTCAACCGCCTTGCGAGTCCACACGCACCAGTGCCCGAGCAACCCGCCGCGAATTCGGACTGATTTCACATCGTGCTCTGTGACAATGCGGTACGTCGTCAGCAGGTCCGCGATGATGTTGTCATCGTTGCCGGTGTAGAGAGTGATTGCGTCGTCACGATCTGCGTCGCAAATCGCGCGAACCACATCCAATGTTTGATAGCGGTTGAAGGCAGCCACTTTGATCGCGATGACGTTTTCAATCTCAGCAAATTCCCGCCAGAACTCATACGGAAGCACACAACCGCCGACGGCCGGTTGCAGGTAGAAACCGATCGCCGGCATGACCGAGGCGACTTCTCGGCAGTGAGCAATGAGGTCGTCGATGGTTGAATCGGCCAAGGCCGCCAAACTCAACAAACACGCATGGTAGCCCTGTGAGCGGGCGAATTCCGCTTCACCGATTGCCTGCGGTGTTCCCCCGCAAACTCCCGCGACCTTGAAGATTTCACGCCCTAGCGAACCGGCGTGTTCGTCAATGACTTCGGAGGTCAAACGCAACACGGGTTCATACAAAGCGATCGATGGATCGCGGATCGCGAATTGGGTGGAGTGAACACCGACTGCGATTCCGCCGGCGCCAGCGTCGATGTAGTAACGGGTCAACACCGTTTGGTATCGCGGGTCGAATTGCCGGTTGGCATCGAGTGCCAACGGTTGTGCGGGGATGACGATTCCCCGACGAACGTTTTCGCGAATGGTGGGCGATAGGTCACTGATTTGCATCGGTTCAATAGGCTCCGTCGTTGACTTCGAAATGCGTTGGTTTGTTCAGTGAACGCCCTCCGATTTTGATCCAGTGTGCTTGCCAGCGAATCAGTTGATCGGCCGAGACGGACGGAGCTCCGAACAGCTTTCTAGCTTGCGAACTGTCGCTCAGGTAGGAAGCGTCGCTGGGAGTGGTCGTGAATTGCACGGGCTTGTTCAGCAGTTCGCCAAATCGACGAGCAACATCTTCGGTGAGCAAGGTTTCTGGACCGGTGACGTTGAGAACGTTGGCTGGCGAGGCGCAATGGTCCAAGCACATCAAAGCTTGATGATTCGCATCGCCCTGCCAAATCACGTTGAAGGCTTGGACGGAATTGTCGACGGGCTGCTCATTCCAAATCTTGGCGGCGATATCATGCAGCACCCCGTATCTCAGGTCGATCGCGTAGTTCAGTCGGTACAGACAGACGGGAGTTCCCCACTCAAGGCTGCCGTACTCGAACATGCGTTCTCGCCCCAGACACGATTGAGCGTACTCGCCGATCGTCCCCGGTGGCGTGAGTTCGGTCGGTTGTTGATCCACTGCAGCCAGCGGGTAAACACAACCCGTCGAAAAGGCAACGATCTTGGATTCGCGAAAGTGATGGGCGACGTTCGCAGGAGCCATCGTGTTCATCGCCCAAGTCAGAGGCTCCGTGCCTTCGGTTCCAAATTTCCGGCCGGCCATGAACAAGACGTTGGGCACGGAAGGAAGTTGGGCAATAGCTTCTCGATCAAGCAAGTCACATTGAATCGTTTGCACACCGGCTGATTCCAAACGAGCACGAGCGTCCGCGTCGGTGAATCGTGCCACGCCATATACGTTCTTCGACACGCCTGCCTTTTTGATCGCGGCGACAGCCAGTTGTCCCAAGCTGACGCCCATCTTCCCGGCGATCCCCAAAATGATCAGGTCGCCATCGAGTTGCCGCATGAATTCGACCAGCGCATCACTTGGTCGGGCCAGCAATGCGTCCAGTTGCGTTTCAGATTCGATCCGTTCAGACAATTCGACTGTCATTTTCTGCCGCCATATTGTGGTCCAATGTTTTGTTCGCAAGTCTAACATTGTGCTCCCACCTCTCTCGACCCACCGAGGATCCGAATGACGAAGATCGTTTTTTGCACCATCGCGTTGATGCTTTCGAAGATGCTTGTCGTCGGGGCGGTTCAGGCTGAGACCGTGGAACACCCGAACGTCCTTTTGATTTTGACGGACGATCAGGGATGGGGTGATCTTGCGTCGCATGGGAATTCGAAAATCTCAACGCCAACGTTGGACGCTCTGGCAAACCAAAGTGCACGACTGGATCGTTTTTATGTTTCCCCCGTGTGTGCTCCGACGCGAGCCGCCTTGCTGACCGGGCGTTATCCGGAACGCACCGGAGTCGCCGGGGTCACGGGGCGCCGTGAAGTGATGCGGGATGAGGAAACGACGCTTTCGGAGATGTTCCAGGCGGCTGGCTACGCGACAGGCTGCTTTGGGAAGTGGCACAATGGCGCTCAGATGCCGCTGCACCCCAATGGACAAGGTTTCGATGAATTCTTTGGGTTCTGTGGCGGGCATTTCAATCTTTACGACGACGCGTTGCTGGAGCGAAACGGCACGCCGGTGCAAACCGAGGGATACATCACCGATGTTTTGACGGACGCGGCGATCGAATTTGTCAACGTCCATCACGATCATCCGTTCTTTTGTTATGTGCCGTTAAACGCGCCGCACGGTCCCTTTCAGGTGCCACAAGAATTGTTTTATCAGTACAACGACGGCACGATCGACGAGAAAACAGCAGCCGTGTACGCGATGGTGCAAAACATCGACACCAATGTTTCTCGTTTGCTGAAGTGCCTTTCAGATCATTCGTTGAACGAGGAAACCATCGTTGTGTTTTTGACAGACAACGGGCCCAACGGAAAACGCTTCAACGGTGGAATGCGTGGCGCCAAAGGCAGTGTTCATGAGGGAGGCTGTCGCGTGCCTTGTTTCATTCGCTGGCCGGGAAAGATCAAGCCGCAAACGATCTCTCAAATTGCCGCTCATGTTGATCTGCTGCCAACGCTGGCTCAGTGGTGTGACATTCCAGTGACAACGGAAAAGCCGCTGGACGGAAGAAGCTTGGCCAAATTGATTCGCGATGGATCCGATGCCGAGCTCGACGACCGCTCGATCCTGACCTATCGACCCAACCAGTTGCAATTGCAGAAGTTTGGCAAGGCGGCGGTGCGAACCAACACTCATCGATTGACGATCGAGAAGTCCAAGGCGGCATTGTTTGACATGACGACCGACCCCGGCCAAACCACCGATGTCGCGTCGCGTCATCCGGAATTGACGAAGCAGTTGCGATCGCAGATCGAAGAATATGTGCAGGAGATCACACCCAGTATCACGGCGGTGCGGCCTGTTCCCATCGAACCGATGCGATCGGTCTTTGTGCCCGCCGTGGATGCCAAGCTCGAAGGAGGAGTCGGGTTTGCCGACGAAATTTCATGGGCACACAGTTGGATCGATCGCTGGACGTCACCGCAGGATCGGATCCATTGGCCGATCCTCGTGAAGGAGGCTGGCCGATACGAAATCGTGGTTCACTACGTTTGCGATTCGGATTCGGCAGCGGTCGTGCTGACGACGGGCAACCAAAAAGTCACCACCAATCTTCCGCGATTCGCGATGAAAAGCGTTGTTCGGCCCGATTGGGATTCCAAGGCGACTCCGCGACGGATGCTGACGTTTCAGCAGCACTCAATCGGAGTTGTTGACCTTGCCGCTGGTTCCTCAACGCTGACTTTGCACCGAAACGACCAGGACGGCGTCATGATTGAATTGAACGGACTCACCATCACCCGACAGCCCGCCGAATGACGCGATGCACCGTGCGATCGCGGCAATACGTCAACTGATGATGTCGTTGACAACATTTCCGTGCACGTCGGTGAGTCTAAACTGGCGCCCTTGGTAGCGGAATGTCAGCCGCTCATGATCGATCCCGAGCAGATGCAGAATGGTGGCATTCAAGTCGTGGATATGCACTCCATTTTCTGCGATCCCGTAGCCGAGTTCATCAGTCACGCCATGGGTGTAGCCAGGTTTGGTGCCTCCGCCCGCCATCCAGATTGTGAAAGCTTCTTTGTGGTGGTCTCGCCCGATCTTTGTCGGGGTGCCCCCGCCGTTGCTTGCTTGTGCCATCGGCGTGCGACCAAATTCAGCAGCCCAGACCACGAGCGTGTCGTCCAGCATCCCTCGTTGTTTGAGGTCTTTGATCAACGCCGCGATCGGTTGGTCGACTTCTTTCGTTTTCGCTGTCAAGCGATTCTCGATGTTTCCGTGGTGATCCCATCCTTGATCAAACAGTTGAACAAAACGCACTCCGCGTTCGACCAGACGTCGGGCGAGCAAGCAGTTGTTGGCGAAGCTCGTTTTGCCGGGTTTTGTGCCATACATCTGATGAACCTCGGCAGTTTCATCGTCAATGTTCATCAACTCGGGCACGGAGGTTTGCATCCGATAGGCCATCTCGTACTGGCTGATGCGAGTCGAGATTTCTGGATCACCAACGTCATCCAATCGCAAAGCGTTGAGATCTTTGACGGCATCGACAACCTTTCGACGGTCAGACGGTCGCATGCCCTCGGGGTTGGATAAGAAGAGGACGGGATCGCCTTGACTTCGGAACTCAATTCCTTGGTGAACGGTTGGCAGGAAACCGCTTCCCCATGCACTGTTGCCCGCTCCTAAAACTTGTCCCGTGATCAGCGTGACAAAGTCCGGCAGGTTCTTGTTTTCGCTTCCTATCCCATAGCTGACCCAAGACCCGATGCTGGGCCGACCAAAGCGTTCAAAGCCGCTGAGCAAGAACATTTGGGCGGGCGCGTGATTGAATTGGTCAGTGTGCAGCGTTTTGATGAAACACAATTCGTCTGCAACCGACTGCAGGTTGGGCATCAAGTTCGAAATTTCCGCTCCTGATTCTCCGCAGCGTTGAAACTGAAAAGATTGATCCGTTGGAGTGCCAAACAACTTGGGTTGTTCGCGAATGAACGCCAGTTGCTTTCCGTTGAAGAACTCATCCGGGCACAGTTGTCCTGAACGCTCCTGCAGAACGGGTTTGTAATCGAACAGATCCAGATGTGACGGTGCACCGACCATGTGGATGTAGATCACGCTTTTGGCTCGCGCCGGATGGTGCATCCCGAGCGTGGATTCAATGTCGTCTTTTCCAAACGCTGCGTTTTGTTCGGTTTGGAACAGTGACGTTAGCGCGAATCCACCGAGGCCCATGCCGGCTCGTTGAAAGAGTTGTCGACGAGTCTCGTTTGCGGACATTGCCGCGACAGCGGACTCGTTGAGTCGTTGTTCTGATCGATATGTTTTCATCTTCGACGACCATCTCAATGAATCGAGGAATTTGCGGGGATGCTTCAGTCCTTCGTGATCGTCTCGTCCAAGTTCAACAAGACGTTCGCGACGTAGAACCATGCGCCCAACTCTTCCATGGATGGATGAGTGGTGTGATTCGGAAACGAGTGTTCTTGAACGAGCGACTTGGTAAGCTCGGGATTGGTTTGAAGGTGCTGCTTTCGCTCATCAAGAAACGCCATCAACCGAGCGGATTCGTTTGGGTCTGGTTGTCGAGCAAGCACGATTTCAAATGCTGCCGAGAGTCGATCGGAGTCGCTCGCGTCGGGGTGTTCACATAGGATGCGATTTGCCAGAGCGAGAGCCATTTCGACGTAAGCCGGATCGTTGAGTAGCGTGAGTGCTTGTAGTGGCGTGTTGGTTCTCGGCCGACCCACCACGCAAGAACTGCGATCGGGACCATCGAAATTTACAAAGCTGGGATAAGGTGCAGCGCGACGCCACACCACATACACGCCGCGTCGGTATCGGTCTTGATCGATTGCCGCAATCCATTTCGGTTCATTCCGACCAACTTGCCGCCAAATTCCCGTCGGCTGATGCGGCATGATGGGTGGACCATGCATCTCGGTCGAAAGCAAACCGCTGACGGCCAAGGCATTGTCGCGAATCATTTCCGCTGACATGCGAAAGCGTGGTCCTCTCGCGTACCATTTGTTCGCCGGGTCTGCTTCGATCAAATCGGCGCGAACTTTGGAGTCCTGTTGGTAGGTCTCGGACGTCACGATCGTTTTCAAAACATGCTTCATCGACCATCCTGATTCAACAAACTCAACGGCCAACCAGTCGAGCAACGCAGGATGTGTCGGCGGCGAAGACTGTGTTCCAAAGTCTTCCAGAGTGTCCACAATTCCGTGACCAAACAATTGTGCCCACCAGCGATTGACGGTCACCCGCGCGGTCAACGGATTCGCAGGATCGACCAACCAATGTGCAAGGCCCAAGCGGTTTGGTGGAAGGTCTTCGTCCATTGGATGAAGAGCCATCGGCGTACCCGCTGAAACCCGGTCTCCAGGTGACAAGTAGTTGCCACGTTGCATCACAAATGTTTCGCGTTGCTCTTTCATCTCCACCATGACGAGCGTGGTGGCGGGCTGTGTCGATTCCAGTCGCTTCGATAGCTTTCGGATTTGTCGTTCGAGTGCCCTCGCCTTCGGGTTGGTTTTCTCGTAATGACTTTCGAGCGTCGCGAACTCACTTGGCGATCGATCTTTTGCCGGTTTCCTCGCCGCTTCCGCGACTTTTTCGGGGACATCGATTGAGAGTGGATCACCGCACAAGGCAGAGAGACGCACACGTCCGATCGTTCGACCTCTTCCGTAATGTTGTTTCAACCGGAATCGCAACGTTGAGTCATCGTTTCGACGAAGTGGTGTTTGAAGTAGAAACTGTGCCCAGTGTGATTGTTGGAATTTCGATGCAATCGCCCAACCTGTTTTGGGATCGCCGTCAATTGCATTGGCGACGTTCCATCCGGACTGGGAATAGTCGGCCGTTGCCGAATGTAGCACCAGACGTTTGGAGGGTTTACCTTCCTTCGAAACAACCTCCACCTCAAATTCACTCAAGATGAAATTGGATCGCACGGCATCACCGCGGCCCGGGCCTGTTCCCGGAAGACTCGGATGAGTCAGCGCTTCGACCTTCCATCCGACGATGTCAGCGGGGATCTCATCACAGTCGATCTCGTAGACAGTCGTGTTCGGCACATTGCCCGAGAACAAGATGGACTGGTCTTCGAGAATCTCAAACTCTTCGCCACCAGTCGAATTGACCGAGGCAATTGGAAGCGTTTTCCACTCCGGTTGGTTGTCGAGTGCGGTTGTGAGTTGCTTGCTCCAGTTCTCGAAATCGCCAGCGTTCAAGACCGAATTCCTCTCGGCTTCCAAGGCAGCGATTTCGTCTTGTAGCTGACTTCGAACGCTCGCCTGATCAGGAGGTAGCGGCAAGTCCATTTTTGGACCCCAAAAGTCAAAGGACACGCCTTTGCCACTTGGGTTTTCTACCTCCATCGGAGTGTTGTTGAAGAACGCGAAAAGCTTGTAGTACTCGTCTTGGCTGACCGGATCGTATTTGTGATCGTGACACTGGGCACATTCGATGGTCATTCCCAACCACGCAGTGGCTGTCGCATTGACCCGGTCGATGACTTGGTTCACCCGATTTTCTTCCGGATGAACACCGGCTTCCACATTGCACGGCACGGAGCGATGAAAGCCCGTCGCGATTTTTTGGTTGATAGTCGCATCCGGCAACAGGTCGCCGGCGAGCTGTTCAATTGTGAACTGATCAAAGGGCATGTCATCGTTCAAGGCGTCAATCACCCAATCGCGATAAGCCCAGCTGTCTCGCAATTGGTCAGCTTGAAACCCATTGGAATCGGCGTAGCGAGCCAGGTCTAGCCAAGGTCTCGCCCAACGTTCGCCAAACTGTTCGGACGCTAACAGCCGATCGACCAATCGCTCATAAGCATTCAGATCAGAATCGTTGACGAAGGATTCAACTTGTTCCGGCGATGGCGGGAGCCCTGTGAGATCAAGCGAGACTCGGCGAATCAAGGTGCGTCGATCGGCGGGCTGGGATGGCTCGAGACCTCGCTCACGCAACCGATTTCTGATGAAGCGGTCGACTGGATGCGAAGACGCCGCGGCTTGATCAAGCTGAGGAGCACCTGGGCGAGTCGGTGCGATGAAGGCCCAATGTTGTTCGTAATCACCGCCCTCGGAGATCCACGATTTCAGAATGGACTTTTGATGAGCCGACAAGCTGCGTTTCGACTCCGGCGGCGGCATCAACATGCCAGGGTCGTCAGAGAAGATCCTTGCGATCAGCTCACTTTGATCCGGCTCGTTCGGGACAATCGCAGGGCTCCCTGAAAGGTTTTCGCGAGAACCAGTTTGAGTGTCGAGACGCAGGTCTGCCTCGCGCGATTCGGCATCCGGTCCGTGACAATGAAAGCAGTTCTCCGAGAGAATTGGTCGCACGTCTCGGTTGAAATCGATTGCGAATGCGTCTGGCGAGAGAGGCAGCACCAATGCCAGCGTCAGCAGCCCGAAACGCGTTGGGAAGCCTTTTCCAAAGCAGAAAACCATGCTTGTCACGATCGAAGGGGGATTGGAATGGCGGTGATCCGTGACGGAAGAGTCTAACACCCGAGGCGGGTGAAAACGAATTGGCGCGTTCCCTTTCTGCTTCCAAGGTTCGCTTTGAAGACCGGCGGTCGTTCAGTCGTCTTGCGTGTCGGGTGATTTTGAGGTGTGGTCGTGAACAATTTTCCAACCTTCCGGGAAGCGTCGAAACACGAGCGTGAACTTGCCCTCCATCGGCTCCGTTCGAGCGAGTTTCCAAACACCGAGGACTTGCATGGCGGAGTCACCCAGCGGCAGGAATTCCAAGTCTGTGAAGGTGAGCTTTCCCATCTTCTCAGGATTTGGATAGCGTCCTTTGTATCGCTGCAACGTTGCGTCGAACCCACGTGTCACTTCACCACCGGAAGAGAACGTGAGTTGATCGCTCTTCCAATAGACTTTCATGAAAGCGTCAATGTCGCCGGCGTTCCAATCGCTGGCCTGTTGCTGAATCAGTTCAGTAATCGCCGATTCATCGGACGCCGATTGGCTTGGTTCGGTGGTCGATGTTGTTGGTGCTCCACCGTTATCGAGAATCAGGTGCGTCTCGAATCGTCCTGTGCTGTCGGCTGCTCCGCAGCTCATGCCCGGTGTGTTGTGCTGCATCACAATCTCGCCCTGCTGGGAGACGGCAATCAATCCACCGACACCAGGTTCGAGACGATTCAGCATGATGTCCGTGATTGCTGACTCGAGCGACTGGTTCGCGTACCGCATTTGCGCGGCGATGTCATAGGCGACACTGTTGCGAATGTATTCTTCACCAACACCGGTGCCGGAAACGGCGCACAAACCATTGGCGGCGTACGTGCCCGCACCGACGATGGGTGAATCACCAACTCGTCCTGGCAGTTTGTTCGCGGTGCCACCGGTGCTGGTTCCTGCGGCCAAGTTCCCATGCAAATCCAGCACAACACAGCCGACGGTTCCGAGGTGGGATTCGTCTTTTTCCTGACTTGCAGAAGCAATGTTTGCTGCGTCATCGCCATCGCGTTGGGAGAGAAAGTATTCCGGATCGACGAGCGGCACTTGCTGCGTTTCTGCAAATTCATCGGCGCCGGGACCGACAAGTAGGACATGTTTGGTTTCAGTCATCACGCGGCGTGCCAGTGAAATTGGATTCTTGACCCGTGTCACTCCGGCAACTGCGCCACACGCGAGCGTCTTGCCATCCATCACGGATGAATCCATCTCGACGCGACCCTCGTTCGTTACTACGGATCCTCGCCCGGCGTTGAAGATCGGATTGTCCTCCAAGGTTCGAATCACAGCTTCGACCGTGTCCATGGCGGTCGCTCCATCAGCCAGCATGTCGCGGCCTGTTTGCAGTGCGTGTTGCAATCCGGCGGTTCGTTTTTGGCTCGATGCCTCGCCGAGTTGAGCTGGTGAGCTGCCGGCTCCGCCATGAATCACGATGGCCCATTTTGTCTTCATGGCTGGCTCTTCACTTTGGATTGGTCGGGGGGCGAGGAGTGCAATCGCAACGGCCGCAGCAAGGATCGTCGTCTTGAAATTCATGGCACAGGCTCTTCAGCATCGCTGGCAAAACAGGAGACGGACATCGAATCCATCTTCCACCGATGGGGGAACAGCGGAAAGGGGAGACGCCGCCCATTCCCGGTCCGACCTGAATCGAGATCCGGTTGGGCTCAACAAGCATTGCCTGCTTTCGATCAACTTCTCGTGACGTTTTTGCGTGGAAGAGTCCTTTGGTAGGGAGAGGACGAGTCGTCGTGTTGGCGATCTCGGTTGCCTTTGGTTCTTCGGCGACGCGATGGGGACACAATGAATATCAGTATGGGGAAAATCGGTTCAAAGAATATCGGTTCAAAGAATATCGGTGCAGGGAATCATGGTGAGAGGGATCTCTGTCGAGTCTTTTTGCTCGTTGCAGTGGCGTTGTTGTCCGTTGTGTTCTTCGGGGGTGACGCGTTTGGCCAATGTCGTTCTCGAGGTGGGAGACCGCCATCGGGCAGCCCCACCTCGTTTGCGAGCAGTTCGCAGTATGCCCAAAATCCATATAGCCAGAACCAGTTGGTCAGCAGCTATCCGCAGAGCAATTTGATTGCGTCGCAATATCAGCAACAATTGTTGGCGAATCAGCGTCGAATCGCGAGCTTGGCGTATCAAAATGCCCAGCAGCAGCGGCTCGCTGCGATGCAAGGTGAAGCGGATGTCCAGGCTTATCGACTCGCACGAGCTGAAGCAAAGCGTGCGGCTCGGGCTGAACGCATTGCCGCCCGGTTGCGTGAACAAGGGCGTTCGGAAGACGCCTACACACTCGCGTCAGTCAATGTCGACAACGCAATGCCGAGACGCTGAGCAACCGAGATGGCTCACGCTTGTTGACAGATCGTTCATTCGTTCCTGGTTGGGACGTTTCAGACGATGGTCGATGTCAAAGCAGATGCTTTGGCACGGGCGGCGGGAACGAGTCCGGCGACGTGTGGAGCGGAGACTCCGGGTGAAGCTGTGTGAGCCTTGCGGGAAGCATCGCGTTTGCTTTGCGAGCGGTACGCCCATCGAACGTCGATATTATCGAGAGCGACGATTGATGGATCCGCGTTGCAGTCGACGCGAACTTGGTACAGGATGATCACGGTCGCACCGCTTTGAACCGCATTGAAATGCAGGTCAAGGCTCCGGTGCATGGATTGGTTTGTCGGTCGAGCGGGCTTTCCGTCAATGTGAGTCGATACGATACGGTCGAACATCAAGTTGGGGCCGTAGGTACGTGAAAGTGCTACTTGCACAACATCGCACTCGTCTTCGACCTGTGGCATCTCCAATGTGATTCGAAATTGAATGACGTCTCGAGCGACCACAATCTTCTTGTCACAGGATTCTCGCCATCGAAGCGGGCCCGTTTCGCCACGCGAGACTGGGAGCATTTGAGACTGATGAACGGTTGATTGAATCGAGTTGCACGATTCGATGATTTGGTTCAGTGCCAAATCGTTCTTCAAAGAGTCCACCTTGGTCGTCTTCATGCGTTCCGCTCCTGTGCCACCGCCCGGCGCTGATTTCAAGGAAATGGTCCGACGACCGATCTCCATTCGCTGCCTGAAGAGACTTTTGCACCAACAATCGAACGGAGCAGCAGCGTCAACGGGAGAAGCGACGAAACTCCTCACGCCGAAGGCCACGCATGTGACCTAGAACGATTATGCGGGAACGCCGGGATAGGGAATGCTGAGGACGAGCGGGGAAGCGTGCCGTCGTCATGTTCGGCACTCGCAGGAAGAGAGGGACAAAGTCAGTTTGGCAGTCGGTACCTGCGTTGTGGGCCAAAACGTGAGGTCAAACGTCCACATTCGAACCGCGATCCAAATGCTGGATGCGACAAGCAATCAATTCATTGTTCGACAAAGCAGGCCATTACTCGAGAACTCGCGGGGTTAGTTCGAGCGAGTGTTCGGTCAGCGACATGGCCATATGGTGGAACGGTGTTTAGGAAGCGTTCGGAAATAACTTCGGCAATCGTGTAAAATCGCAG